>Ga0272446_1000147_pt1 | contig 102243 bp, 92 predicted proteins | sample YNPCB0061_FD_194587 | JGI IMG/M metagenome (GOLD analysis project Ga0272446, IMG submission 194587) | Hot spring microbial mat communities from Yellowstone National Park, WY, United States - YNP-CB-006-1 | ecosystem: Environmental > Aquatic > Thermal springs > Hot (42-90C) > Sediment | place...
CGTTCTCATCCAGCGACCAGCAGGAAGTGCAATAGGGCACAAGGCCCGACAGCACCCGCTCCACTTCGCCGCTGGCTGTGTCGACTCTCGAAAGAGTCGTGTCTGCCGGCTCGCGCACGAAGTACACGTACCGTCCATCCGGCGAGACATCCAGCGAGAGTGCGCGCACCGGAGTGACCACTTCCGCCTCGCCTCCGCCGGAAGGATAACGGAGAATCGACCCGGCTGCCGCCGCGTAAATGAAGCGGCCGTCGGGAGAGAACACCGGGTGCACGCCTCGCGCGCCGAAGGCCCGCACGCTCCACCGTCCGCCGGATTCTTCGGCGAGAAACATCTCCGTCGTGGCGGCGTCATTGAACACCAGCCGCCGCCCGTCCGGCGACCAGCGCGGCACCGAAGGACGGCCCTTGCCGGAGGTGACCTGCACAGGATTGCCGCCCTCGACGTCGCATACCCAGATCTGCTCCTCGCCCGTGCGATCCGATCGGAACGCAATCCGCTTTCCGTCCGGTGAAAACTGCGGCGAAGCGTCCTGCCCTGAAGAGGAGGCGATCCGTTTCCACGCGAGCGGCGGACCGAAGGTCAGCCGCCAGACGTTCGGATCGTTCTGGATCAACGAATAGACAAGGCGCGCCGCGCGGCGCGAGTAGGTGAACTGGATGGGGAACTCCCCATAAATCCCGGTAGGTTCAGGCGCCTTGCCCGGAGCGAGCCTCCAGATGCGGTAGGAACCGCCACGCGAGGATCCCGCCAGCAGCCCGTCCGCCAGCCAGTCCACGCCCGTGATCATGCGCGAGTCCTGCGTCCATTGCCGCGGGGCGCCGCCGGAAACGGGTACGGTGAACACCTCCTGGTAGCTGCGGTGGAACGCCCGGACAAACGCAATGGTCTTTCCGTCCGGCGAAAAACGCGGCGCCAAGTCGCCAATAATCATCTCTTCCGGTTGCGTTAAACGGCGCTTTTCACCTGTGTCAAGGCGGACGAGGAAAATCGAAAGAGGCTGGCTGAGCGACGGCGTGTCGTCCACGGCCAGCATCGTGCCGTCCGGCGACCAGTCCAGGTGAAAGTTGGCCAGTCCGAAGCGCGTGGGCAGGACCGGCGCCACGGCGCGCGGCGCCCCGCCCTCGGCCGGAAGAATCACGATGTCGCCCGACGAGGCGCCAAACCTCAAACACGCGATCTGCCGCCCGTCCGGCGACCAAGCCGGGCTGGACCAGGAATAGCCGGAGGGGGAAACCTGTTTCGGCGTTGGCTCTCCGAACCGCTGGATCCAGATGCCCGGCAGCGCTTGCTCGCTTTCTTGCCAGATAAACGCTACCGCCGCGCCGTCGGGCGAGATCGCAGGCTGAAACTCCTTGCCCGCCAGCCGGGTGACCGGCGTGACAGCGGGCGCCGTTTCCGGCGCCTGGCGGCGAACCACGGCCAGCAACAGCAGCACTACGCCAGAGAGCAGCAAGACCCCCGCGACAGCCGGCCACCACCGCCGCGCCGGCGGCGGCCCTGCTGCCTCCGCCGGAGCCTTGAGAACGGCCTCGGCCAAGGCAGCCGCCGGAGCCGCCTCCGGCCTCTCCACCGTTACCGGTCCCACCAACCGGTAGCCGCGCCCGGCGAATGTCTCGATGTAGGCCGGCTCTCCCGGGGAGGCGCCCAGCGTCTTGCGGATCATGGCCACGTTCTGGGCCAGGTTCGCCTCATCCACCACCCGGTCCGGCCACACCGAGGCCATGATTTCCTCTTTGGTGGCGACCTCGGGAGACCGGGAAGCGAGCACGACCAGAGTCTCCACCGCCTTGCGGGTCAGATGCAACGGCTGCTCCTCCCGGAACAGGACTTTGGCGGCTGCATCCAGCCGGAATGGCCCGAACCTGTACAGCGGATGGGTTTCCAAGACGTTACACCGCGGATTTTAGAAATTTCTTAGAAAGTTCTCACTGCCCTATCATTGCACGAAATGGTGATTTCGCTGATCTTGGGTTAGTTCCAGTTTAACGTGGCCGAATCCCGCGTGGGTAGGCCACTGATATGTCTGTTGGGCAGGCCAGGCGGGCCTCCTTCAGACCTCGGAGTATAGAATGCGCTCCATGTGGAGATGCTGGATTCTCGGATTGATTCCGCTTTTGGCCGGGGGCGCTGCCGCCACCGAAGAGGTGGCGAAAGGACTCGCTTCCCCTCCGCCAGAGGCGCGGGTGATGATGCGTTGGTGGTGGTTTGGTCCGGCGGTGACTCACCAGGAGCTGGATCGCGAACTCCAGGCGATGAAGGCGGCGGGCATCGGCGGGGTGGAGATCCAACCCGTTTACCCTTTGGCTTTGGATGATCCTGCGAGCGGCGTCCGGAATTTGCGGTTTTTGTCGCCGGAATTCATGGAGGCTTTTCGGTTCGCCGTCTCGCGGGCGCAGCAGTTGGGGCTTCGCGTGGATCTGACGCTGGGCAGCGGCTGGCCATTCGGCGGGCCGAAGATTCCCAGGGAGCTGGCTGCGCAGCGGCTTCGCGTGGAGCCTCTGGCACGCACTCCGCAGTTGCGATGGGGCGAGCGGATTGTCGGGGAGTTCCCGCAAGAGGGCCTGCGCTTCGTCGAGACGCAGACGGGGCAGATGGTGAAGCGGGCGGCTGTCGGCGCCGAAGGGTTCGTGTTCGACCATTACAGCCGGGCGGCTCTGGACCGCTATCTGGACACGGTTGGAGGGCCTCTGCTGAAGGGGCTCGGACAGGCCCGGCCGCATGCGGTTTTCTGCGACAGCCTCGAAGTGTTCGGGGCGGACTGGACGCCGGATCTGCCGCAAGAGTTCCAGCGGCGGCGGGGGTACGATCTGTTGCCGCTGCTGCCGGCGCTGGTTGGCGATTGGAGTGAAGAAAAGGCCCGGGTCCGCCATGACTGGGCGTTGACGCTCACCGAGCTGGCCGAAGAACGGTTCCTGCGGCCGCTGGCCGAGTGGTCGCGCCGCAACGGCGTCAAGCTGCGCGCGCAGATGTATGGAACGCCGCCGGTGACCCTGGCCAGCCAGCGCTACTTGGATCTCGCCGATGGCGAGCAGACGCAATGGAAGCGATTGAGCGCCTCTCGCTGGGCCTCGAGCGCCAACCACATTCTGCGCCGGCCCGTCACGGCCTCGGAGACATGGACCTGGCTTCATTCGCCCACATTCGCCGCCACGCCGCTGGACGTGAAGGCGGAGGCAGACATTCATTTCATTCAGGGCATCAACCAGCTCATCGGCCACGGCTGGCCGTATTCGCCACCGCAGGCGGGCAAGCCGGGTTGGGGGTTCTACGCGGCCGCATCGCTGAACGACCTGAATCCCTGGTGGCCCGTCATGCCCGACCTTGCCCTGTATTTGCAGCGCGTCAGTTGGTTGCTGCGGCAAGGGGAACCGGCCGCTGACCTGCTGCTGTACCTGCCCGTCGCGGAGATCCGGTCGCGTTTTTCCGCCGCCGGCGGGCAGGTGTCCGTCGACCGCGCCGCGCACGCCGTGATCGGGGAAGCCGTGATCCCGCAAATGCTCGAAGCCGGATACAACTTCGATGCGGTGGACGACGGTTTGTTGGAAGAAGCGTTGAGCGGCGGGCGATACCGGGGCATCGTGCTTGCCAATACGGAGCGGATTCAGGCGGACGTGCTGGAGCGGTTGTCGGCCTTTGCGGCTTCCGGAGGCCATGTCTTCCTGGTCGGCCGCAAGCCCCGGCTCTCGCCCGGATTTCTCAATGCCGCGGAACACGACCGGCGCGTGCAAGACGCCGCGGCACGGCTTCTGGCAGAGCCCCGCGTGACAGTGGTCGCGGACGATCACCGGCTCAGTGAAGCCCTGCGACGCGCATTTGAGCCCGCGCTGAGTTGGGACCCGGCTTCCGGCGCCCTGGGTTATGCGCAACGCCGCCTGGGCGATGGCGACGTTTTCTTCGTCGCGAATACGGCGAACCGCCCATGGCGCGGGCGCCTGAGATTCCGAGGGCCGTCACAACCGGCCATAGCCTGGGACCTGTTGAGCGGCGAAAAGCAGGAATTCCGTGGCGAGATCGAGATCCCGCCTCACGGCTCTCTCGTCTTCCTCGCCATGCCTGGAACGAATCCTGCGACGCCTCGCAGGCAGCCGGTGCGCGAGATCGATCTGAGTTCCGGCTGGGACGTGACGTTTCTCGAAACCGGCCGGAAGCAGCGCTTTGACAGGCTGCGGTCGTGGACGGAAGACGGGCAGACGCGCTTCTACTCGGGCACAGCGGCGTATGAGAAAACGATCCGCGTGGCGCCGGGCGAGCAAAGAGCGTGGCTGGAGTTCGGTCCCGTTACGCCGGTGGATCCGCAGCCGCAGCGGCAGCCGGGCATGCGGGCGTGGCTCGATGCGCCGGTGCGCGACGCCGCGGTGATCTATGTCAACGGCAAGCGTGCGGGCAGCGTGTTCGCGCCGCCATACCGGCTGGACCTGAGCGGGTGGCTGCAGGAGGGCGAAAACCGCCTGCGAATCGAAGTTTCCAATACGAACCTCAACCTGCTGGCGAAACTCGGCGAACCTGACTACCGCGTGCTCGCCGCGGCCTACGGAGAGAGGTTCCAGATGCAGGATATGCGCCATCTTGAACCGGCGCCCAGCGGGCTGCTCGGCTTCGTAAAGCTCGTCGTTTCGGGACATCCGGGCGGCGAAACGCCAAACAGCGGGAGTTTGTCAACCGCGCCGCAGGACGGGCCTCGCGCCCGCCGCGGCGGCGCGAAAGAAACCAGGTGAAAGGAAAGCTATGAAGTCTCGCATTGTGTGGATCATTTCACTGTGCTTCCTGCTCGCCCTGGCGGGCATGGCACAGGATCCGCGCGGCGCCATCACGGGCATTGTCACCGATCCTTCCGGTGCGGTGGTGCCCAACGCCGGCGTGGAAGTCATCAACAAGGCCATGGGCACGCGGCAGATGCTCAAAACGAACGATGCCGGCGTGTATAACGCGCTGTACCTGATCCCGGGCCGATATCAGATCTCCGTGGAGATCCCGGGCTTCAAGAAAGCCATCCGTGACAACGTCGAAGTCCGCGTCGATGACCGCATCGCGGTCAACATCCAGCTTGAAGTCGGAGGCACCGAGCAGAGCATCACGGTGACGGGAGAGACGCCGCTGCTGGCCACCGAGAATGCCTCCATGGGGACGGTGGTCGACTCGAAGCGCGTGACCGAGCTCCCGATTCCCCACGGCAACCCGTATTTTCTGATCGGGCTGGCCGCCGGCGTCTCCTTCACCCGCGACCCCAGGCTGGACCGTCCGTTCGAACCCACCCACATCGTCGGCTATGCCATGGACGGCACGCGCGCCAACCGCAGCGACGTCACCATCGACGGCGCCGTGAGCACGGCCACAGCCAACGCCGGCGAGGTCATCTCGTCCTATGTGCCTCCTGCCGACATCGTGCAAGAGTTCAAGGTGCAGACAACCACATTCGATGCCCAGTTCGGCCAAACCGAGGGCGGCGTCACCAACATCAGCATCAAGTCCGGCTCGAACGAGTTCCACGGCGCCGGATATTACACCAACATGACGCCGTCGCTGTTCGCCAACGACTTCTTTGCCAACCGCAGCGGCATCCCGCTCGCGGACTTCTACTATCACCGCTACGGCAGTTCCCTCGGCGGCCCCATCACGATTCCGAAGCTGTACAACGGGCGGAACCGAACGTTCTTCCAGTGGGGCATGGAAGGGATCAAGGAAGGGCGCCCGCGCAACAACGGCACGCCCACGGTGCCGACGGAAGCCATGAAGAACGGCGATTTCTCCGCACTGCTGAACGTTTCCAGCAGCTTCCAGATCTACAACCCCTGGACGCGGCGACCGGCATCGGGCGGACGCTTCCAGTCCGACCCCTTCCCGGGCAACATCATCCCGCCCGCGCTGTTCAATCCGATTTCCAAGAAAGTGCTCGACACCTACTATCCGAAGCCGCTGCAGACCGGCAACCCCGACGGCACCAACAACTACCTGCGGCCCGAACTGATGGAAGAGGCCGATTACCTCTCCAACACCCTCCGCATCGATCACAACCTCACCCAAGCCAACCGCATGTACTTCCGCACAAGCTGGTACGACCGCGATAGCTGGTACAACGACTATTTCGGCAACGCGGCCACCGGCCAGGCCTTCTGGTTCATTTCCCGGTCGGCGGTGATCGACGACGTCTGGACACTGAGCCCCACCATGGTGCTCAACGCCCGTTACGGCTACAACCGCTTCATCCGCCGCCAGGACGGAAATCCCCAGGGCAAGGGCTTCGACCTCACCTCGCTCGGATTCCCCGCCTCCTACAACAACGCCCTCTCCCCGGACATTCGCCGCTTCCCGCGGTTCGACATCAGCGGCTACCAGGGCACGGGCTTCAGCGGAGAGAACCGGCCGAATGACACGCACAACATCTCGGCCGTCCTGACCAAGATGTTCTCGCGCCACTCGGTCAAGAGCGGGATGGAGTTCCGCTCCTACCGGGAAACCAGCACCTTCTTCGGCAATGAACAGACCGGGCGTTTCATTTTCGACGCCACCTACACGCGGGGTCCGCTCGACAACTCGCCCGCTGCCCCCAGCAGCCTTGGCCAGTCTGTCGCCGCTTTCCTGCTCGGCATCCCGACCTCGTCGAGCTACGTCGCCGTGCGCGACAGCTACGCCGAGCAGTCCGTCTCCTGGGCCTTCTTCGTGCAAGACGACTGGAAGATCTCCCGCAAGCTCACGCTGAACCTCGGCCTGCGCTGGGAATACGACGGGCCGCTCACCGAGCGCTTCAACCGCAGCGTCCGTCGCTTCGACACGAGCTACACGCAGCCGTTTGAGGCTGCCGCTCGCGAAGTCTATGCGAAGAACCCCACGCCGGAAGTGCCGCCATCTCAATTCGCCACTCGCGGCGGGCTCACCTTCGCCGGCTTCAACGGCGAGCCGCGCACGCTGTACGAGTCGCCGAAGAACAACTGGATGCCGCGTTTCGGCTTCGCGTACCAGATTGACCCGAGGACCGTCATGCGCGGCGGTTACGGCATGTTCTTCGGCTTCCTTGGGCAGCGCCGCGGCGACGTCATCCAGACCGGCTTCAGCCGCAACACCCCGTTCATCCCGACGCTGGACGGCTACACCTTCATCAACACGTTGTCGAACCCCTTCCCGTCGGTCATTCTGACGCCGGTTGGCACGGGACAGGGCTATCAGACATATGTCGGCAATGCCATCTCGTTCTTCAACGAGAAGCCGTTGCGCCCGTACATGCAGCGCTGGCAGTTCGGCTTCCAGCGCACCGTCGGTGCGGGCTACGTCGCCGAACTCAGCTATGTCGGCAACCGCGGCACGCACGTCGAAATCGGCCAGAACTTCAACGCGACGCCCCTTGAGTACCTCAGCCACAGCCTGCTGCGGGATAACGCCACCATCAACTACCTCAGCCAGAACCTGCCGAACCCGTTCCGCGGGCTCATGCCGGAAGGCGCCACCAGCTCGTTCACCGGCGCCAACATGGCGCGCGAGCGCCTGCTGCGGCCCTACCCGCACTTCGACTCGGTGAGCGCCTCGCGCTTCGACGGCTACTCCTGGTACCACGCCCTTCAGGCAAGCCTCGAAAAACGGTTCTCGCAGGGCTACATGGTCGGCGCCAGCTACACCTTCTCCAAGTTCATGCAGGCGACCGAGACCCTGAACACCAATGACCCCCGCCCGGTGGAAGTGATCTCCGATCTCGACCGCCCGCACCGCCTCGTGGTCAACGCCATTTGGGAGACCCCGTTCGGCAAGGGGCGACGCTGGGGCTCCTCGATGCCCTTCGCCGCTGATCTCTTCCTCGGCGGCTGGCAGCTTTCCGGCGTCTACACATTCCAGAGCGGCGCGCCCATCAACTTCGGCAACATCATCTACCTCGGCAATCTGAAAGACATGCTCCTGCCGCGCGACCAGCGCACGGTGGAGCGGTGGTTCAACACCGATGCCGGTTTCGAGAAGCGCGCCGCCTACCAGCTCAACCGCAACGTCCGCTGGTTCCCGCTGCGCTTCAGCTTCCTTCGCTCGCACGAGATCAACAACTTCGACCTCGCTCTCACCAAGAACACGCGGTTGTTCAGCGAGAAGCTGAACGTGCAGTTCAAGGCCGAGTTCCTCAACGCCATGAACCACCCGCTGTTCCCGGCGCCCAACACCACCGTCACTTCGGCCCAGTTCGGCCAAGCCATCGCTTCGACGCAGGCCAACTACCCGCGCCGGACCCAGTTGACGGCCAAGTTCATCTTCTGACCGCAAGACGACCCTGTGGTTTGCCCCGCCCCGGCCGGAGCCGTCCGGGGCGGGGCGATTTTTCCTCCGGCGATCTTTTCGCGTTGTTCGTTGCCGCGCGGGGATGAACCGCGACGCCTCGCATTGCTATCCTGAGGGCTTGTGTGCGGCATTGCGGGCTACACCACGCTCGATCATCCCGTCGAGCCCGGGCGGATTCGCGACATTCTCGGCCTGATCCGGCACCGCGGGCCGGATTCGCTCGGGTTTCATGAGTCCGGCCTTGTGGCGCTTGGCAACACGCGCCTCTCCATCATCGACCTCGAACACGGCGACCAGCCGATGTTCAGCGGCGACGGCGGCACGGTTGTCGTGCAGAACGGCGAAATCTACAACCACGCCGAACTGCGCCTGGAACTGGAGCGGCGCGGCCACCGCTTCCGCACCCGCTCCGATACCGAGGTCATCCTGCACGCCTTTCTCGAATGGGACACGGAGTGCTTCCCCCGCCTGCGCGGCATGTTCGCCATCGCGCTGTGGGACGAGCGCCGGCGCAGGCTGGTGCTGGCGCGCGACCGCATGGGCATCAAGCCGCTCTACATCTTCCACCGCGGCAGGGATCTCTACTTTGGTTCGGAAGTCAAGACGATCCTGCACCACCCCGAAATCGAACGCCGTCTTGACCGCAACGGGCTCGGCTACTATCTTTCGCTGAACTACGTCCCCGCGCCCTACACATTGGTGGAAGGCGTCGAAAAGCTCCTGCCGGGCGAGTGGCTCGAATGGGAGAACGGCGCCATCCGGCGCGAAACCTACTGGCACCTCCGCTTCGAGCCGGACTCCAGGATCACGCTCGAAGACGCCAAGGCGGAGCTGGACCGGCTGTTGCGGCTGTCGCTGCGCGAGCACCTGATCGCCGACGTGCCCCTCGGCGTGTGGGCCAGCGGCGGGCTCGACTCCTCCACCGTGCTGCACTATGCCGCCCAGGAAGCGCCGAAACTGAACACGTTCTCGATCTCCTTCCGCGGCCATTCGCACGATGAGAGTGAGTATTTCCGCACGGCCGCGGCGCACTACGGAACCCATCACGACGAGTTCGACCTGAACCCCGAGCAGAACCTGGCGGAAACCATCGAGCAGCTCGGCTACTACTCCGACGAGCCCTCCGCCGACGCCGGCGCGCTGCCGGTCTGGTATCTGTCCGAAATGACGCGGCGCCATGTGAAGGTCGCCCTCTCGGGGGAAGGCGCCGACGAGCTGTTCGGCGGCTATCTCACCTACCGCGCCGATGCGCTCGCCGCCCGCGCGCGGCGCTGGCCCGCATGGACGCGCAGGCTCGCGCTGGCGTGCGCCCGCCTGCTGCCGGTCTCGGACGAGAAGATCGGCCTTGATTACAAGGCGCGCCGGTTCCTGGAAGGCACGCTGCTTGCCCCTCACGACGCCCATTTCTACTGGAACGGCTCTTTTGACGAAAAGACCAAACGCGCACTCTATGACGCGCCGCGGTACGCCAGGCCGGGGGAACTGGTGAACACTCTTCCTACGGAAGCGTTCCGCTGCGGCGAGCTCAACAAGTTCCTGTGGGTGGATCAGAAGTATTACCTGCCGGACGACATCCTCTACAAGTGCGACCGGATGTCGATGGCGCACTCGCTTGAAGTGAGGCCGCCGTTTCTCGACCACCGCATCGTCGAGTTCGCCGCGCGGCTGCCCGAGGAGTTCAAGGTGCGCGGCCCGGTCCTCAAGTTCATTCTGCGGGAACTGATGCGGGACAAGCTCCCCCCTGCCATACTCACGAGGCCGAAAGAGGGTTTCGACATCCCCGCCCACCGCTGGTTCCGCGGCCCTCTGCGGCCCCTTGCGGAGGATGTTCTCTCCACGGAGGCGGTGCGCCGGACCGGCTTGTTCCGGGCTGAAATCGTGGAGAGGATCAAGTCGGACCACTTCCGCCGCCGCGCCAATTACGGCTATCAGCTTTGGGGGCTGCTGACGCTGTTTCTGTGGATGAAGCGATGGAACGTCCAAGCCTGAAACGCCTGGCCTTGGCCCTCGCGCTGGCCGCGCTGATCTATGTGCCGGCGATGTTCGCCCCGCCGCACCTGATGGACGACGTGGACGCGGTGCAGGCGCAGATCGCGCGCAACATGCTTGAATCGGGCGACTGGGTGACAGCGCGGCTCGACGGTGTTCCGTATCTGGAAAAAGCACCGCTGAAATACTGGATGATCGCCTGCTCGTATGCGGTGTTTGGCGTGCACGATTGGGCCGCCAGGCTGCCTGCCGTTCTTTCCGTGCTGGCGCTGGCGGCGCTCGTCTACCTCATGGGCTGCTGGGCGTTCAGCGAAGCGGCGGGGTTTCTGGCGGCGCTCATCATCGGCACGTCCATCGGAACCTTTCTGTTCACGCGGATTCTCATTCCGGACATCACGCTGACGCTGGCCATTGCGCTGGCGGTCTTTGCCCTGATGCGGGCGCTCGATGAGGCCGAGCCGCGCCCTCGGCTCTGGGCCGCAGTCATGGCGCTGGCGATAGGCGCAGCCGTGTTGCTGAAAGGGCTTATCGGAATTGTGTTCCCCTGTGCGGCGGCCCTCCTGTGGCTCTCATGGAACCGCCGCCTGCTGGACGGCTCCACCTGGAAGAGGCTCCGTCCGGTATCCGGCGCGCTCTTGTTCCTGCTGGTGGCGGCGCCGTGGCATGTGGCAGCGACTCTGCGCAATCCGCCGTATTTCGAATTCTCGATGACCTCGGGACCGGGGCAATACCGGGGTTTTTTCTGGTTCTACTTTTTCAACGAGCACATCCTCCGCTTTCTCAACCGCCGCTGGCCCCGCGATTACAACACGGTGCCACGGCACCTGTTCTGGCTGTTCCATCTCATCTGGTTCTTCCCCTGGTCGGCATGGCTTCCGGGCGTCGCGCGGTTGCGGTTCGGGGATGAGACGCGGCGCGCGCGGATGATGAAAATGCTGCTGTGCTGGGCGGGATTCGTGCTCGTGTTCTTCACGTTTTCCACCACGCAGGAATACTATTCCATGCCCGCCTATCCGGCGATCGCGCTGGCCCTGGGCGCGGCGATGGTGGAGGCGCAGGGATGGGTGCTGCGGCTGTCGCGCATCGTCAGCGCCTTGTCCGGCGCAGCCGCCATTGCGGCAGCGGTGCTGCTGATTGCGGTGTGGGGCATGCCCGCGCCCGGCGACATTTCCCGCTCTCTCACGCAGAACCCTGAGCTCTACACGCTCTCTCTCGGGCACATGGGCGACCTGACGCTGGCTTCGTTCGCCTATCTGAAGCTGCCGCTGGCGCTGGCGGCGGCAGCGTTCGCTGTGGGCGCGGCAGCGTGCTGGCGGTTCCGCCCGCAGGCCACATTGCTCGGGGCGGCGCTCATGATGGTCCTGTTCCTCAACGCCGCGCGCCTGGCCATGCAGGTCTTCGATCCGTACCTGAGCAGTTATCCCATCGCCGAGAAGCTCCGCCGCAGCCCCAAGGGCACGGTCATCTTCGGCGACCAATACTACGTGTTCAGCTCCGTCTTCTTCTATGCGGATCTGCGGAGCGCCCTGCTCTGGCGAGGGCGCTATCACAATCTGGAATACGGCTCCTATGCACCCGGCGCGCCGGACGTGTTTCTCGACGACGAAGAACTCGCGGCTGAATGGCGCAAGCCCCAATTGGCGTGGCTGATCGTGGAAGGGCCGAAGCTCGAGACCGTGGAAGCGCTGCTTGGCAAGGACTGCGTGCACCGCGTATTCGAAGCCGGGGGCAAGTGGCTTCTTGCCAACCGCAAAATGGAGTGAGCCTCCGGTGAAGATCGTCATTGACGCGACGCCCCTGCTGCTGCGCAGCGCCGGGGTCAAGACAGCCCTCTATCACTGGATCTGCGCGCTCCGGCAGGAGGCGAAGGGAGACGAGATCCATCTCTACCCGCCCGGCATCCGGCTCGGCGGGCTTGTCCACGATGCCAGCGTGGCCGGCCCGCTCGCCACCTGGGCGGGCATGTTCATGGCTGTCGCGAACCAGCGCGCCGGAGCGCCGTTCCCCGACTGGTTCGCGCGCGGCGCGGATCTGTTCCACTGCACGAACCAGGTGCGCACGCCGCCGCGCAGCGTCCCGTTCACGGCTACGCTGCACGACCTGACGTGCTGGAAGATGCCCGAATTCCACTCCGGGGCCAATGTCCGCGCCGACCGCGAGTTCGCCGACCGCGTGTTGAAGCGCGCCGCAGGCGTCATCGCGGTCAGCGAGGCAACACGCCAGGACGCCATCGAGATTCTGGGCCTGGACCCAGCGAGAATCCGCACGATCCATAATGGCGTCGCGGATGCCTATTTTGAAGCGCGGGTGCCGCCTCCCCGCCGCAAGCCGTATGCCCTGTTTGTCGGCACCATCGAGCCGCGCAAGAACGTGGACCGCCTGCTCGACGCCTGGGAGATGCTGCCTGCGCGGGTGCGCACGGAATACGACTTGTTGCTGGCGGGCGGCGCCGGTTGGCGCTGCGAAGCCACCGTCGAGCGCCTCCGCAACTCGCGCGAAGGCGTGTACTGGCTCGGCTACTACCCGGAACCCCTGCTGCCAGAGTTGATCCGCGGCGCCGCGCTGCTGGCGTATCCATCTCTCTACGAGGGGTTCGGGTTGCCCGTGGCGCAGGCCATGGCCTGCGGCACGGCGTGCGTGACTTCCCGTGTCAGTTCGCTGCCTGAGGTCGCCGGCGATGCGGCCCTGCTCGTGAATCCCGAATCGGTGGAAGAGATCTGCTCCGCCATGCTCCGGCTGCTGGAAGACTCCGGACTCCGCTCGACGCTCGGCGCCGCCGGCCGCGAGCGCGCCGAGCGCCTGTTCCGCTGGGAGAGGGCCGCCCGTCTGTCACTCGAGTTCTTTCACTCGATTACCGGCCGCCAGAGGCAGGGATAACGCGAAAATCCCACACGAGCACCTCGCCGCTGTCCACGGCTTCGCCGTCCGAGTACTGCACCAGAGCATATTCCCCCGGTTCGAGCGGCTTCGTGGGCCATATTTTGAACAGGTCGCTCTTGAGCTGCTGCCGGAAGATGTCCACCGTGTCGAACTCGAAGAAGGACATTTTTGTCATCGGCTCCGTTTGCAGAATCCCCACCACGCGCCCTTCGCCCTTCTGCTTGGGCTTGACGCGCGCCAGCACGAACGTCTGCGTCCAGTCGATGCGGAAGTACAGCTCCGGGCGTTCGCCTGCGATCACCGCCGCCGCATGGTTGCCCGGCAGCTCCAGGAAGGCCTTTCCGGCCACGACCGGAACCGGGATCAGAATCTTCAGCGCCGTGCGCTTCTTGCTGGCGACAGACTTCAGCCCTGCCCGCTTGATCTCTTTCACTTCATCGCCGTCGAAATAATACAGGCCCGGATCGACGGGAATCCGCGCGATCTGTCTGGCAATCGCCCGTTCAAACGCTTCTTCGGAATCCGCGATCTCCGCCTGCTTCTTGTCTTCCTCGATCCGCGCCTGCCGTTCCGCCTCGGTGCGCTTCAGATCCACCAGTTCCAGCGGGATCTCCTCCCAATCGCTCCGCTCGGTCGAGTAGTAGCGGACGCGGTCTTCCACTACCTGATACTCGCGCACCATGTGCCAGCCGCCTTCCTTCAGGTAAAGGCGGAACTGTTGCGCCCACGCACAGGCGCCAAACAGCAGGATTGCGGCCAGGATACGCATGGCGTCCCTCCACTATTATGGTTTCGTGATTCAAAGACGTACGCTCGGCAGAACAGGTTTTACGGTTTCCGAGATAGGCTTCGGCGCATGGGGCATCGGCGGCAACCAGTGGCGCGGCCATTCCGAGGAGGAGGCCCGCGCCGCGCTGGTCCGCGCCCTTGAGTTGGGCGTCAACTTCATCGATACGGCGCTCGCCTACAACGAGGGCCACAGCGAGCGCATCATCGGCGAGATTCTCCACGAGACAGGCGCGCAGGCGTATGTCGCCACGAAGGTCCCGCCGAAGAACCGCACCTGGCCCGCGCAGCCGGGCATCGGCATCGAGGAAGTTTTCCCGTATGACTACGTGATCCGCTGCACGGAGACTTCGCTGCGGAACCTCGGCGTGGAAACGCTCGACCTGCAGCAGTTCCACGTCTGGAACCCCGAGTGGCTCGGCCGCGACGACTGGCGCCGCGCCATTGAAGACACGAAAAAGGCGGGCAAGGTCCGCTGCTGGGGCATCTCGATCAACGACCATCAACCGGACTCCGCGCTCGACGCCATCCGCACCGGCCTGATTGACACGGTCCAGGTGATCTACAACATCTTCGATCAGAGCCCGGAGCGGAACCTGTTCCCCCTGTGCCAGGAGCGCAACATCGGGGTGCTGGCGCGCTGCCCGCTCGACGAGGGCGCGCTCACCGGCGCCATCACGCCGGAAACGGAGTTCGATCCAGGCGAGTTCCGCGCCTTCTACTTCCGCGGCGACCGGAAACAGCAGGTCTTCGACCGCGTGCAGGCGCTGGCCGCGGACCTGAAAGCTGCCGGCTTCGACCGCCCGCTTGCCGAAACCGCGCTGCGGTTCTGCATCTCGCAACCGGCAGTCTCCTCCGTGATCCCCGGCATGCGCCGCGTGCGAAACGTGGAGAGCAACGCCGCCGTCTCTGAACTGGGGCCGCTGCCCGCTGGCATCCTGGAGGTCCTGCGGCGCCATGTCTGGAACAAGAATTTCTATTCTTAGCCTGCTCGCCGCTGCGCTCTCCGCGCAGACGCTGTATTTGCCTCTCGAGGAAGGCAACCTCTGGCTGTACCACGGCAGGGGCGGCAGCCTGGTCATCGAGGCGGGCCGCTCGGAAGAGTTTGCCGGGAACCGCTATTACCTGGTTCGCGGCTTGACCGGCAACGGGGAATCGTGGGTGCGGAACGACCCCGAGGGACGCATCCTCCAATGGGACGAACGCACCCGCCAGGAACGGGTTCTTCTCGATCCCGCCGCGCCCGAAGGCGCTCCCTATGACACGGCGATGGATCCCTGCAACCGCCAGGCATCCCTACGGTCCCGGAACGCGAAATACTCCGGCCCCGTGGGCGAATTCGAATACGCTCTCCACGTCGACTACCTGCCCGGTCCCTGCATGGACGCGGGACTGGCAAGCGAACACTGGCTCCCGTGGGTCGGCATGTTGCGTCGTGTCCGCACCACCATTGCCGGACCGCGCGAATACGACCTCGTCTATGCGCGCCTCGGGGGCGTCACGTACGTCCGCGCGCCACAGACCGGGTTCTCGCTCTCCCTGACTCCGTCCGGCGACGTCTTGCTGGTTCGAATCACCTTGCGCCATACCCTCCAGTGGCCGTTGGTGCTGCACTTCTCCAGCAGCCAGCGCTTTGACGTCCTCGTGTACGACTCCAATGGCAAGGAGTTCTACCAGTGGTCCCGCGGACGGGCGTTCCTCACGGTGATGGGACGCGAAGAGATCCGGGGCGAGAAGACATGGGTGGCGGAAATTCCCGTGGCGGACTGGCCCAAGGGCGAGTACGCGGTGAAGGCCTGGCTCACGCCGCTGGAAGGCCACGCCTGGTGGGCCAGCGCCCTTTACAGGCACTGATTCTTTTCCCTTGCGTCCTGGTCATCTTTCGACTATACTCGAAATATGAAACAAGGCAAGGCCGCCGCGGCTGACATCGACTGCCTGGCGGGAATGATGGACGCCATGGGCGCGCCGCAGCGGCTGCGCATCATGCGGCTGCTTCTGGCGGCCCATCCGGAAGGGATGCCGGCCGGAGAGATTCAGGCCGAGCTGGAGATCCCCGCTTCCACGCTGTCGCATCATCTGGAAAGGCTGCGGCAGGCGGGTGTCGTGCGGGTCAGGCGCGAGGGCACGTACCTGTGGTACTCGGCCGAGACGGAGGCGCTCGAGGCGCTGCTCTCGTTCCTGTACGCGGAGTGCTGCACGCGCACGCGTGTTCTGGAACCATCCGCGGTGATCCATTCTTCCGGTCCGAAGTGCAGGAGGTGATCTCATGAGCGAAAACCGGCCGATTCAGGAAGCCGTGCGCGAGCGGTACGCAAAAGCGGCATTGCAGGTTGTGGGCGGCGGAGGCGCTTCGTGCTGCTCGCCCGGCGCCAGTTGCGGCGAGGGCGGGGCCGATCCGATTACCAGCGCGCTTTACGGCGAGAGCGAGACGGCGGTGTTGCCGGAGACTGCCGTGGCGGCGTCGCTCGGCTGCGGCAACCCCACGATGATGGCGGAGCTGAAGCCCGGCGAGACGGTGCTCGATCTCGGCAGCGGCGGCGGCATCGACGTGCTGCTCTCCGCGCGGCGTGTGGGGCCCGCAGGCAAGGCTTACGGTCTCGACATGACCGACGAGATGCTGGCTCTGGCGCGCGAGAACCAGCGCAAGGCCGGCGTGGAAAACGCCGAGTTCCTCAAGGGCGAGATCGAAAACATCCCTCTGCCCGAGGCATCCGTCGATGTGGTGATCTCGAACTGCGTCATCAACCTGTCGGCGGACAAGGACCGCGTGCTGCGCGAGGTCTTCCGCGTGCTGAAGCCCGGCGGCCGGCTGGCCGTGGCCGATGTCGTCGTTCGCGGCGAAGTGCCGCAGGAGATCCGCCGCAGCATCGAACTGTGGGCCGGCTGCATCGCCGGCGCGCTGGAAGAGTCGGACTACCGGCGCAAGCTTGAAGCGGCCGGCTTCGCAGACATCTCCATCGAGCCATACCGCGTCTACCGCGTCGAGGACGCGCGGCAACTGCTGGAAGAGGCCGGCATCGATGTCGAGACGGCCGCTGCCGCGGCGGACGGCAAGTTCATGAGCGCTTACATCAAGGCAAGGAAGCCGTAATGGAACGAATCCTTGTGTTGTGCACGGGCAACTCCGCCCGCAGCCAGATGGCGGAAGGGCTCCTGCGCGCCGCTTTGGGCGACCGCTTCGAAATTCACAGCGCCGGCTCGAAGCCGAGCCATGTGCGCCCGGAAGCGATCGCGGCGATGCGCGAAATCGGCATCGACATCAGCGGGCACCGCTCCAAGCATCTGGACGAGTTTCTCGGCACGGAGTTCCGCTACGTCATCACCGTATGCGACAACGCGGCGGAAACGTGTCCGGTGTTCCCCGGCATCGCGGAGAGGATTCACTGGAGTTTTGAAGACCCTGCCGCCGTGGAAGGCGACGAGGAAACGCGCCTGGCGGCGTTCCGCCGGATCCGCGACCAGATCGCCGAACGCGTCCGCGCCTTCGCCGAGGCGCTCCGGCGCTGACATTGGCAACAGCGGCTGTGCTCATCCGGTAGGATGGAAGCGGTCTCTGTCCGGAGAGCACATTCATGAACCAGCAAGATCCATCCCGACGGCACATGTTTCTTGGCGCGCTCTTGGCGGGCGCTGTCCCCGCCGCCGGATACGGCAGCGCACCCTCGCTCAAGCTGGCGGGCTACAAGAGTCCGAACGAAAAGCTCAACATCGCCGCCATCGGCGCCGGCGGCAAGGGCTACTCCGACATCATGAACTGCGCCGCCACGGAAAACATCGTGGCCATGGCCGACCCCGATGACAAGCGCGCCGAACGCACGTACAAGCAGTTTCCGGATGTCCCCAAGTACAAGGACTTCCGGCGCATGTTCGACAAGGAATCCAACAACATCGACGCCGTGCTCGTCTCCTGCCCGGACCATGTGCACGGGACCGCCGCCATGTGGGCCATCGTGCGCGGCAAGCACGTCTACTGCCAGAAGCCGCTGGTGCGCACGGTATGGGAAGCGCAGGAACTGCTCAAAGCGGCACAAAAACACAAAGTCGCCACGCAAATGGGCAACCAGGGGTATTCCAACGAAGGCGCGCGGCAGGCGTGCGAGATCGTTTGGGCCGGCGACATCGGCGCGGTGCGCGAGGTTCACGCCTGGACGGACCGTCCGGGCCGCTACTGGCCGCAGGACCCGAGCGTCGAGCCGAAGGAAGCGCCCGTGCCGGAGTGGCTGGACTGGGATGCGTGGCTCGCCGGCTCGCTGCCGCGCCCGTACAGTCCCGCGTACTGCCCGCACCACTGGCGCGGCTTCCCGGAGTTCGGCTGCGGCGCCATCGGCGACATGGCGTGCCACATCCTCGGCACGCCGAACATGGCGCTGCGCCTGAGCGAAGCGTGGCCCGTCAGCGTCGAGTGCCTGAAAAAAGAAGGTGTCGGCAAACACACGTTCCCGCACCGCACGGTCATTCGCTTTGAATTCCCCGCGCGCGGCAACATGCCTCCGCTGACGTTGACCTGGCACGACAGCCTGAAAGAGATGCCGAAGTTCGAAGGCGTCCCGGAGGGCGAGGCGCTTGGAGACCCTGACATCAACGGCAGCCTCTTCATTGGCGACAAGGGCATGCTCACCACCGGCTGCTACGGAGAGAACACGCGGCTGGTGCCGGCGGCGCGGATGAAGGACTACCGCTTCCCGCCGCCGTTGCTCACGCGTTCGCCCGGCCATTACCGCGACTGGATCCGCGCCTGCAAGGGCGGCGAGCCGGCTTGCTCGAACTTCAACGTCGCCGCGCCGTTCGTCTCCTGGATGCTGCTCGGCGTCATCGCTATGCGCTTCGAGGGCAAGCTCCTGTGGGACGCGCAGCGCATGGAGTTCTCCAATAACAGGGAAGCCAACTCATATCTGAAACCGGTCTTCCGCAAGGGCTGGCAGTTCGCAGGCTGAGCGGGCGTCTCAACGGTTGCGCTGCAGCCTCGAGGATTTCATCAGCTCCGCGGACCACTGGCACAACGTGTTCGCCTCGTCCTCGGAGAGCTTCGCTTCCGGGTGCATCATCAGGTAGGCTGCGGGCGGCATCCGGCCGCTGCGCGCGTTCGCACAAGCGAGATTCGCCAGCAACAAGCGAGTAGGCGCCTTGTTCGAGCCCCACCGGGAGAGGTTCATCGCCGCGCGCCCTTTTTCGACGTCGCGCGCCAGCATCCACGACACCGGCGCCACCCGGCCATACCAGGGAATCTGGGTCTGTTCGGAGTGGCAGTCCATACAGGAGCGGCGCAGAATCGATTTCACGGCGCCGGGTACGAAAGGATCCTCCTGTATCGATTCACCTGAAGCCGGTTGCTCCGGCTCGATCCGGTACGGCGCGGGAACCAACTGAATCAGAACCACCATCAGTAAAACAGCCCCTGCCAGCCTTTGGATCATGGCTTCATTGTGCCTGCCGCTTCCCCTAACATGGTCATCCGCCTGTGAAAGAAACGTAAAAGGCTAAGCCAACGGAAGCGCCAGACGAAAACAGGCGCCCGAGGGAGACGGCTCGAACCACAGATCGCCGCCGTGTTCCTGCACGACCTTCCGGGAAAGCGCGAGTCCGAGCCCCAGCCCGTCCCGCTTGCGGTGGCTGACAAACGGTTCGAACAGCCGGTCCCTGATCTCGGGGGCCACGCCGGGGCCGGTGTCCTGAAACGTCAGGACGATTCTGCCCTCGCCGATGGCGGAGTGGATGGAGACCTCGCCGCCGCCAGGCATGGCCTCGGCGGCGTTGGCCAGCAGGTTGCAGATCACTCTCTCCAGCGGCGCCCGCGCCACGCAAACGTGGGATTCAGGATCGACGCTCACATGCACCCCGGTCTTGTGGCGCTCGAGCAGTTCCGCCGAATCATCGACGGCGGAGCGCACCAGGTCCAGGACCCGGCAGCGTTCCGTCTGCGCCGCGGCGCCCCGGCCCACGTCCTGCAGTTCGGAGAGCAGGGATTGCACGCGCCTGGAAGAACGGTAGATGCTTGCGGCCAGCCGCCGGACTTGTTCAGCCGAGAGCTCGGCATCCATCAGCATTTCCGCGCCGCCGTAAATGGCCGCGAGGGGATTGCGCAGATCATGCACGAGCGAGGTGCTCAGGCGGCCGATGGTCGTGAGCCGCTCCTGCCGGATCAACTGCCTTTGCGCCTCCTTCAGGGATTCCCGCATGGCGTTGAACGTCCGGCCGAGGCGCCCGATCTCGTCGTCGGACCGGGGTTGCACTGCGGCTTCGAAGTTTCCCCGCGAGATCTCGCGGGCGGCCGCGTCCAGCTCCGCCAGCGGCCGCAGCACGCGGTTCAGGAGAAACACAGCCAGCAGCAGCGCTACAGTCAGGCCGGCGGCCCAGATCAGCACGATGTCGCGTTGCAGCTTTTCGAGGGCCGCCGGCGCCGACTCGAGCGCACGGATGATTCTGAGCTCGCCAGCCGGCTTGCCGTCCACGCCCCGCAGCGCGCGTTTCAGTTCGTGTTGAAACGCCCCGCCGGCAACGTCCCGTCCCGATGACGAGATCGTTTGCTCGCCGGCGCGAAACACAAAGCGGACTCCGGGGATGGATGCCTCCAGCTTGCGGGCCAGCTTTTCATCGACGGCAAAGGCGGCCACGAGCACGTTGATCAGTGCAGGCTCGCGGGAGCTGCTGACATACACCGGAGTGACTGCGACCTGATAGAAACCGCTCCCCATGGCCTGGAAGCCGGCGACCTGCGCCGGGAATCGGTCCCGTGCCCGCGCAACGAAATCCAGCCGGGGATGATCAGAACCCCACTCCGTCCCCAGCGACGCGATGACGCTGCCTTCCGGGTCGCAGACGAGGAAAAGGGCGTCGTCCCTGGCGATCCGGTTCCAGATCTCCGCAGCCGTGTCCCGTATGGTCGCCGGGTCGCCGGTGGAGAACGCCGCCCGCACCTCGGGCATGCGGCTCAACAGGAGACTGACAGAAGACAGCATCTCCTCCCGGGCGTTCCACAACGCCTCATACGCGCGCAAGCCGGCTCGCATCTCCTCCTCGAGGCTCTGCGACACGAGGTTTGCCGTGTGCCGCTGCACGATCACTCCGGTGGCCGCGAACAGAACCGTCACGCCGGCGGCGATGGCGGCCAGGATTTTGGTCCGGAGCGTGAGCCTTTGCATCATTTTGCGCGCTCAATGCTTGCCGTGGGAAGGGTAGCCGCGCCTGTCCTGCAAATCCGGCACATAGTCCAGGCCGTACTTGTTCTTCCGCGGCATCGGGAGATATCCGGCTTCGGATACTGTAATTGAACCCAGCGATTCGCCCTTCGGTCTCACGATAATCTTGCGGCTCAGCTTTTCGAGCACTTCGGGCAACGCGCGTTCATGAAAGAAATGAACCGTGTATTCTCCCTCCGCGACGGCGGGAATCCGGATGTCGCCGGACCGCGGCGTGACGCAGAACCAGGGGCCAGGAAGGACGGCAATGATCGCCGACATCGCCTCGTGAATGTTGCAGAACACGCGGACAATGCCCGGGCGGTCGAACAAGACCCGCCGGGATGTCCCCGGCGGATACAGGCCCAGATCAAACACGCGCCCGTCGTAAGTGGAAAACGCGTTGTGAAATATTGGATCATAATTGGGAAAATCGACAGCAGTTCCCATCTGAATCGCAAGAACATGCGGCTGAAATGTCTTGTTTTTCTGCGCCATGACGGCGGGTTTGGCGGGCGGCGCGGGCACGGGGACGCTCCTGGCGGGCGCCAGCCACACGACAACGCCGGAATGATCCTGGCGACGGACCACCCGTTCGTCTTTCGAGTCGGCAAGGAGGATGCGGCCTGTCACCTCCTGCCCGCTCGCCACAGGCGCCGTTGCGGCGCTAAAACAGATAAGCAACCGCCAGATCATAGTGCATCACTTTCCGGTAGCCCGAGCCGATGTATTGCGTCCGGAGGTTGGCCGACTCCAGAGAAACGAGGATATTGGGAGCAACCCGGAACATGATGTTGCCGCCGAGCGCCAGGTTCTTGCCGATTGTTCCCGGCAGGAGATCGGCGTTGCGGTCATCCTGCTGGCCGGAAAACGCGTTGAAGGAAAGCCGGCCCGTGGGGCGCCAGGCAAGCTGCGCGTAGCCGCCACGCGTGCGCACCGCGCGGGGCGTGGCTCCGTGAAACACGAAGCCCTGTCGCAGCGCGCCCAGCGGCGCGATGTTCTGGCCGTTGAAAAAGAGCCCCGACAGCTCCAGCGCCCGCCAGGGGCGGATCATCCAGTCGGCGCTGAAGATGCGGGAGGGGATCGAATAGCCCGCGCTGCGGCTGGAGCTTGCATGGAAACCTGCCGCGATTTCCACGCGCCGCTCCTCGCCCCCGTCCTTCCAGAACTCGAATCGCCCCTGAGAGCCTGGCCGTACAGGCGCGGTAGAGGATACGTAATTATCCGGAACCAGCGTGCGGCTTTCGCTCGTCTGGAACAGCGCCCCTTGCAGCCGCAGTCCGGAAGACTGGCTGAGCGGCAGGCGCTCCTCCAACCGGAGCTGCGGCTGCCATAGCCAGGGGTTGCCGGCGCCTGTCAGGGGAGAGACGCCCACCTGGGCCAAAGACTCGGGCTCACGAGGCGAGATCAGCGGCTTGTCCTGGCCCGCGGAAATGGAGAATCGCTTCCAATCCGTGGTGACCATGGCCGTGCGAATCCGGAACAAATGGTTCAAAGACGAGTCCGACCCAGCCCAGAAATCCGCCTGGAACAGGCCGGAGACCTTGCCCCCTCCCGCCACTTCAGGACCGTGGACCCGCAGTCCCACGATGCTCTGGCGGAACGAGCCGCCGGCGACGCGGGGCCCGGGCGCGAGAGCCGCCGTTGTCGGGTACTGGCCCGCTCCGTAGGCGCCGTTCGAAAACAGGTTGAACAGAACCATGCCCGTCAGTTCGACGGGGAACCGTGATGCCGTCTGCACCTTCACTTGCGCCAGTTCTGCCGTGCGGGCTTCCTGAACCTCCAAACGCTCGGCAAGCTGCGGCGCTTCCGCTCCCGCGTAGTGCGGCTTCAGAGCGCTCCGCAGTGCATCGACTTCGCGGCGCAGCTCGCGGTTCTCCGCCTCCAGCTTCTCGATCCTGGCCAGGATCTCCTCGAGCCGGTCCTGGGCGAGCGCAGGCGCTGCCAGCCACAACCAACACACGATCGCGCTATTCCTCATCGACCAGTTCCTCCAGCACCCGGCGCACCGCCAGGGGCGAATAGGGCTTGGGAAAGAAGGCCTGGGCCCCTGCAGAAAGCGCCTGCTCTTTCAGTTGCGGGCAGCCGTCTCCGCTCACGGCGATGATCTTCAGCCGTGTTCCCGGATACAGCTTCCTCAGCCGGGCGATCAGAGACAAGCCGCTGATCCCGGGCAGATGAATATCGGTGACCACGGCGCACGGCTTGTGGCTGCCGATCAGTTCCAGAGCTTCTTCCGCGCTCACGCAACTTCGGACCTTGAAGCAACCTCCCGCCGACAACGCCACTTCGAGCGCCGCTGCGCAGTCGCGCGTGTCCTCCACGACGATCACCAGCCTTCCACGCTGCCGCGCGCCGCTCATGGCAGAAACCTGTAGCCGACGCCATGAACCGTGATGAAATGTCTCGGGGCGTTGGGCTCCGGCTCCAGCTTCTGCCGCAACCGGACCACGTGGGCGTCCACGGTGCGCGTGTTCGGATACGATTCGTAGCCCCAGACCGCATTCAGGATCATGTCGCGCGTGAGCGCGCGGTCAGGGTTCTGCACAAAGAAGCTGAGAAGGTTGAATTCGGCTCTGGTGAACCGCACCTCTTCCCCCCGCCGCAGAACGACGCGGCGTTCCAGGTCCACCTCCACCTCGCCGAACTTCACCACGCGCCCGGGGCCGGGCACAGACCTTCGCAGCACCGCTCGGATGCGCGCCAGCAGCTCGCGGGTTCCGAACGGCTTTACCACATAATCGTCGGCGCCGATTTCCAGCAGCAAGACCTTGTCAATCTCATCTCCCACGGCGCTCAACACGATGATGGGAGTCTTGGCGCCCGCGGCGCGGAGCTGCTTGCAGACCTCCACGCCGCTCATGCCCGGCATCCGCAGGTCCACCAGCACCAGATCGGGCTTGGCGCGGATGGCTTCCTCGAACCCTGCTGCGCCGTCGGCGGCGCAGCTGACACGAAAGCCCTCATTCTCAAGGAGCAGCGAAATCGTGTCCCGCAGGTTCTCGTCGTCATCGATGACCAGGATGTGGTGCATGGCAATGCGGTAGTCCTGATTGTAAACCGGCCGGTCCTCTCCGGCCTCGTCGCGGCTCCCGGCCGGAGAGTGAATTCACAGCTTGTTTACATCAGCCGAACAACTGTTGCCTGCCCCGGGGCGTAGCATCGGCCTTGCGATGACAAACGCCATGGAGGATCTCGTCCGATGAAACAGGCTTCCCTTCTCCTGCTGTGCGCCGCTCTGGCGGCCGCATCTGCTTCCGCCCGGAGCTTCGGTCCCGCCGCGCGGCTGACCGGCGCGCCCGGCGACAATCCGCGCGCCTGCACGCAGTGCCACAACAGCTTCCCGCTGAACTCAGGCAAGGGGAGCGTCAGCGTGGTATTTCCCGGCGGTTCCTACCGTCCCGGCGTGACGTACCGGATGCGGGTCGAGCTGCGGGACCCGGATCAGCAACGGTGGGGATTCCAGCTTACCGCACGGCTGGCGAGCGATCCTGCCAACGCACATGCCGGAGACCTGATTCCTCCCGGAGACCTCGCCCGCGCTGTCTGCGGCAACGGCGCCGCCAAGCCTTGCACGCCAGGCAACGAGATTCAGTTAATCATGCACACGGTTCCGGGCACCAGGACCGGGATTCGGAATGGCGTGGATTTTGAGTTTGACTGGACAGCGCCGCCGGCCGGTTCGGGGGCCGTATCGTTCTATGTGGCAGGCAACGCCGCCAACGGCGATGGCACCAATCAGGGCGACTACATCTACACCTCATCGTTGACGATCGAGGAAGACACGACGCCGCTTGGGGTGCGAACCTCGGCCTATGATGTAGCGCACCTGGTCTCGGATCTCTCCGGCTGGGCCGACCGGATCGACAGGAATCTGGCGGTTCCATGGGGCATCGCCCTCGGGCCCACGACTGCATTTTGGGTTTCGAATGCCGGAACCGCGACCAGCACCCTGTACAACTCCAACGGCGACCCCTTCCCCGTCAACGCGCCCCTGATCGTGCGCATTCCTCAGGGTGCAGGCAGAAGCGGTCCGGCTGAAGTGACGGGCCAGGTCTGGAATGGCACGCCTGGTTTTGAGATCGCGCCGGGCGCTCCCGCGAGTTTTCTCTTTGCCACGAAGAGCGGAGTGATCGCCGCCTGGAACGCGAATGTCGACCGCCTGAATGCCGTCGCGGTTGCCGACAATCCCTCCGCCGTGTACACCGGGCTTGCCCTGGGGGTTTCCTCGCAGGGGCCGACGCTGTATGCCGCCGATTTCAAGAACCGGGCCATTGAGGCGTTCGACCGCGCGTTCCGCCCCATCCAGCTCGCAGGCGGCTTCCGCGATCCCAACCTCCCCGCAGGCTACGCGCCGTTCAACATCCAGCGCTTCGGCCAGAGCCTCTATGTGGCCTACGCCCGGCAGAAGGCTTCCGGTGACGAGGAAGAGGCTGTCGAGGGCGCCGGGATCATCAACGTGTTCGATGCCGATGGCAACCTGCTCCGCCGCCTTTTCACCGGCGGGCCGTTGAACGCGCCTTGGGGGATGGCCATGGCCCCGTCCTTCTTCGGGGAATTCAGCAACACCCTCCTGGTGGGGAATCTCGGCGACGGCAGGATCCACGCCATCGATCCCGCTACCGGCCGCTATGCGGGGATGCTGCGCTACCGCGACGGCAACCCTGTCGCCCTGGAAGGGTTGTACGGGCTCATTACCGGCAATGGCCGCAATGGCGGGGATCCGAATGCGGTCTATTTCACGGCTGCCGTCTCCGGGCAAGCGAAGAAAGGGCCGCACGGAGTCTTCGGGCGAATCACTGTCCTCCCTTGAGTCCTTCTCCTTTGGTGGGGGAAGCCGGGGAACCGTCGCAAGGCGGTTCCCCGGGATTTTTGCTTCAGACGAACTTGTACTTGCCGGGCTCGGGCAGCGGCGGCGGCTCCAGTTGGAGCTTGTAGTCGAATGCCTTGGGCATCAGGTCAAGCTGCGAGTTCATGATCATGTCCCAGGTGACCGCAATCCCCGAGTAGGCCGACTCGCGCCCCATGATGGCGGTCATCGTCGATTCGGCCACTATCATGCCCTCGTTGAAGTACGGCCCGGCGCCCCGGATCGAGTTGATCAGATGGATGTGCTCCTGCACGTACGGGTTGATGCCCTTGCCCGTGGCGAGATCCACGCCGTTGCTGGCGCCTTTCGCGCCGACGATCAGGTCGCTGACGTCGCGCGCGCAGCCCTGAGGATACTGGCGGCAGTGCGAGGAATAGCGGATGCCGCCCGGGTACTCGAAGTCCGACGCCATGTGGTCGTAAATGTTCCCGTACAGGTCGTTGCCCTTGCGCCAGGAGATGCCGCCGCTGGCCACCACTTTGACCGGGTGCGTGCCCATCACCCAGTTGATGAAGTCGATGTTGTGGAAATGCTGCTCGACGATCTGGTCGCCGCAGATCCAGACGAAGCTGTACCAGTTGCGGTGTTGCCACTCGAAATCAGCCCACTTGGGATCGCGCGCATTCACATGGAAAACGGGGCCTGAGAGGTAGTGGGAATAGAGCCCGCGGATCTCTCCGATGGCGCCGTTCCTGATTTTGTCCACGGTCTCGATGTATTCCCGCTGCGCGTGGCGCTGCGCGCCGCTGACCACGGTGAGCTTCTTCTGTTCCGAGAGTCTTGCGGCGGCCATGAAGCGCCGGCAGCCCACCGGGTCCGTCGCCACGGGCTTCTCGGTGAAGACGTGCTTGCCCGCCTGGATGGCGGCTTCGAAGTGCATGGGGCGGTAGCCGGGCGGCGTGCACAGCATGACGATGTCGACGCCGGAGCCGATGATTTTCTGGTAGGCGTCAAAGCCGACAAAGTGGTTCTCCGGGGGAACCTGAATGCGGGACGGGACATCCTTCATCAGGTCCTCCATTGTCATCGTCTTCTGCTGCCCGGCACGCGGCACGGTGATATTTTCGTAGCGCTTCAGGCCGCGGCCTTCACGGAGGTTTTTCAAGGATCCTTCCAGCTTGTCCTCGAAAACGTCGGCCATGGCGACCAGTTCGACGTTTTCATTGCCGACGAGCAGGTCGGTCACAGCCTGCGTGCCGCGCCCGCCGCAGCCGACAAGGCCTGCGCGGAGCTTGCCGTCGGAGGCGGCGCGCGCACCGGGGACGGAAGCCACGGCGGCAGCCGCAATGAGGTCTCTTCGTGTCAGTTCCTGCATTTTCCGGATAACTCCTCGCAGGCAACGTTATCGAATCACGGGTGTAAAACACAAGCGCCGGCCCCCATGGGGGAGCCGGCGCCAGAAGCGTTGCCTTCGTCAGCTTGTCAAGGCTTGATGGCCTTGTCGGTGACGAAGTTGGTCCACTCCTCCCACCACTTCGCCTCGCCCGCGGCGCCGAGGAACCGGGCCGACTGGTCGAAGAAGCCGTTGTCGGGCGGCTGGACCCAGTTGGCGCGGAAGGCCGGCGATTCGGGCATCGGACGGAAGTCAGGGTCGTTGAACTCGAACGGCCGCTGCAGCATCGGGTCGGCCACCAGGAACTGCTTGCCCTGGCCGCGCTCGCCCTTGGCGAAGGCGGTCGAGGCGCCGGAGCGCACCTGGCCATCGATGGTGGGGGCGCCGTTGCCGCCGATATTGTTGTTCCACAGCAGAATGCCGTTCATCGTGATGTTGCCGTTGTCGATCTGCGCTTCCGTAGCGGAGCCGTCGATGTGAAGCCCGGAACTGAAGAAGCGCGTCACAATGGCGTTGTTCACGCTGCCGCCGGTGCCGCGGCGCAGATAGATGCCCGGCGCGTTGGACTCGTCGAAGCCCTGGACTCCCGAGCCGATGAAGGTGACGTTGAACACCTGCGGCTTGGACAGCGGCGACGCGCCCTGGTTGTATTCGCTGTTGTCAGCCTCGATGCCGCGGTTGCCGGGATTGTCAGCATCCTGGTAGAAGAATCCGAACTGGATGTTGCCCGTGTAGCCGAGCTGCCAATCGAGATAGTCGTCGGCGCCGAGTCCGCCGATCAGGTAACGGGCATTCATCGTGCCGCCAAACCACTCGAACGAGTCGTCGAGGCCATAGGTAGCTTGGAGGTATTCGGCCACCGTCTTCCTGCCGCATCCGCCCCAGGTGAACGAGTTGGCTTCGTTGTTGGGGGCGAAGATGGAGCCCGCGTATTCCACGCGCACGTAGCGCAGGGCGCCGCAGTCATGGTCCGGATCGTTTCCCCCATACTTGGAGTCTTCCGTGGCGGGGAGCCCTTCAATCGCGAACTCGCCGCCATCGACATTGACCGGCGCCCGGCCGAGCAGGATCAGGCCGCCCCAATCGCCGCGCTTGCGGTCGCCGAACGGCAGCGCCGAGGTCATGATGATCGGGCGGCTGCGCGTGCCTTCAGCCCGGATCTTTCCGCTGCGGGTAATCACCAGCACCGAAGGCGGCTCGGAGCCGGGCTGCCCGATGATGACGGTGCCCGGGTCGATGGTCAGTGTGGCGCCATTGCGGACGAACACTGTGCCGTTGATCCGGTACAGCTTGTCATTGGTGAGCCGCCGGTCGGATTCAATGTTGCCGCGGATGTCCTCGATGCCGGACACCACGGCGAACTTCGCGTACAGCGTCTTCAGGATCCGCAGCCCGTTCACGTCGCGGAATTCCATGACCAGGGTGTGCATGCCAGGCTCGTCCGGCGCATCCAGCGCGCCTCCGAGCTGCCCGTTCTCGCCCAGGAGCACGGACCGTTCAGTGTTCTCGACGAGCACAGGCTTGAACGTTCCCGGAGCATTTCCGAAAATGTCCGTGGTCTGGGCTGTGAACTGCGGGAAATATGTTTTGGCGCCGGTCTGATTGTTCTGGAGATAGGCAACCAGGGTGAACGGATACCACTCCCCGTTATTTTTCACGGAGTAACGCAGAGTGATTTTCTCCGTGAAGCCGTACCAGACCTTGTCCGTCCACATCCAGGCGGCGATGCCGGTCTCGTAATTCTGGATGGCAGCCGCCCGTTCGACCAGATCGGAACCGGCCGTCCGGAGTCCCGGCTGTCCAGCGTAAGTCGTTATAGATATGGCAGTTGTCAAAACTGCCGCAATGTGCATAATTTTCCTCATCGTGTTCCTTCCTCTGTTGTTCCCGGGCCGGCAGCGGCCGGCGCGATGTCAGAAAATGCTTACAGACAGGCCCACCGTAAAGGTGCGCCCAAGACGAAAACTCCGTTGCGTGAATTCTCCTTGCGTCCAGTGGTAGTGATTGTCGGCCAGGTTTTCTCCGGTGAAACGCAAGGAGTATTTCCCGGATTCATCCAGGTAAAACCGGTAGCTGAAATCGATCATGGTCAGAGGCTCCTGATAGATGTCAGGGACTCCGAATGTGCCGACGTCCGAAACGCGCCGTCCGACATAGTTGAAATCGAAGCGGCTTTCCGACCGCCACCTGGGCTTTTTCCATTCGGCCAGGACATTGAAGATGTGCCGCGACGTGCCGATCAGGGGGCGGTTTGGGTTGGTGAGCAGAATGGAATCCTGCGGGCGGATGCGGATGTTGGAGTCGACGAAGGTGTAGTTGCCGCCCACGAAGAGCTCGCGCAGGCGTGGCGTCAGCACGGACAGCGTGGTCCTGCCTTCGATCTCGAACCCGATGTTGCGCGCGCCGGCGGCGTTGACATAGGTCTGGCGCAGGTCGTTGGCGGGCAAGATGGTGACTTCGATGGGGTTGTCGAAGTCCTTGTAGAAGAAGCTGGCGGCCAGCAGGCGGTTGCCGCCGGGGAACCACTCCCAGCGGAAGTCGGTATTTTGCACCTTCGCCCGGACGAGGTTTGGGTTGCCCTGCGTGACAAAGCCGCCGTAGACGTTGTTGAAGTCGAAAGGCGAGAGCTCGCGGAAGTCAGGGCGCGAGACGGTCTTCGAAAACCCCGCCCGGAGGTTCTGCCGGGGAGTGACCGTGTAGGTGACGTTGATGCCCGGCATCGGGTCGCGGTTGACGAGCGAGGCGATTTGCGGCAAAGCGTTCGGCACCAGCGGATCGAGCGTGGTCACCCGGATGTCGGCATCTTCCACGCGCACGCCGCCGGTCACACGCCAGCGCGGACCCAGATTGACGTCAGCCATGACGTAGCCGGCGTAGATGTCCATGGTGGCGTCGTACTGGTCCGTAGCGCGGGTGAATTCGATGATCTGGAAGCCGTCGGGACGGATGTTGGACGGAGCGAAGAGCTCGTTGGAGCGAGCGAACAGATTCAGCGTGGTGGAGCGGACAGGAATGAAGCGGAAACGCCTCGCCTCGAAGTCCCTGTCGCGGAAAGTGCCGCGGAAGCCCACCGTGAACGCCCCGGTCAGCCAGCCGCGGTAAAACGGCTTCGACACTTCGCCCAGAGGCTCGTAGAGCCTCTCTTTGAGCCCGTTCGAAAACCTCATGCCGGAACTGGACAGCGCCGCGAAAGACCAGCGGCCATCGTCCAGTTCGCCGCGGATGACTTCGCGCATGTCCGGCTCGTCCCGCCGCGATTCGGCCGTGGTGAACTGCCAGCGGAAATTCCAGTTGCCATGATCCACGAGCGCGTGCGTGCCTTCGACGCTCGTCGACAGCAACGAACGTTCCACCCAGCGCAGGCGCTGCGACCACAGCGTGCTGTCATTGGAGCCGTCGTAGCCGCGAAACTCGCGGGCTTCCTTGTCGGCATCGCGCGTCAGCGTGTTGCGCACCACCAGCTTGTTGTTCGCGCTCAGCTTGAAGGCGACGTTCAACACACCGCCCAGCCGGATCGCCTCGTTGCCGACGTTGAAATCTTCGTAATTGGTGAACACGAGCGGCTTGTTGCCGCCCATCCGGATAAAGCGCTGCAGCTCGATCTGGTTTTGGGGCCGGTTGGAGAACGTGAGCGCGCCGACGATGCCTACGCGCTTGAACGTGTTGCCGCCCACCACGGAGTAGCTCTGCTGGGGCCGCATCTGCTCGACGAAAGAGGGCTCCCAGTTGTTCGCAAACGACCTGCCGATCTCCTGCAACTGTGCCGGAGTGAAACGGCCAGGAATGATCCGCTGGTCCGCAGGAACGGCCGAGGGCAGGCTGCGCACGCCGTTGTCGAACCCGAACGCATCCAGCCTGCCGCCCGGGTAGGTCATGAAGCGCTTCCGCGTCGTGGCCGAGTTGTAGCCCGTCGTCATCGAGACCTTCAGCACGGGCTGCGATGGAAAGTCCACCGTGGTCAGTTGCACCACGCCGGCGGAAAACTCGCCGGGAAGATCCGGCGTATAGCTTTTCACGACGCGGATGCTGTCGATCAGCGCCGCAGGAAACAGATCCAACGGAACCACGCGCTTCTCGGGCTCCGTCGTGGGGATGAGCGAGTTGTTCAGCATGGTGGAGCTGTAGCGCTCGCCCAATCCGCGCACATAGACATAACCTGAATCCACCACGGACACGCCCGTGACCTTTTGAAGCGCCCCCGCGGCGTCCGAGGCCACGGTCTGGCGGATTTCCTCTGCCGAAAGCCCGTCGGTGACCGTGGCGGCCAATTTTCGCTCTACCAACATCGACTCCGCCGTCGCCGCCACCGGCGTCACCGTTTCCTGGACGTCGACCTTGGTGACCTGTGATTTCGTGGCGAGCACCACCGTGCCGTCCGTGGTTTCGCCTGCTTTGATTTCCAGCGTCTCGATAGTTGCGTCAAGGTACTTCTCTGCGGAGACGAAAACCTTGTACCGCCCGGGAGGCAGATCTACCCGGTATTTGCCGTACTCATCGGATTGGAGCCTGATCGGCGGTTCGGTGGAAATGACGATCTGGGCTTTGGGAATCGGCTGGCCGTTGGCGCCATCAATGACGTCGCCAGCCACGGTGCCACGCGAGGACTCCTGGGCGGATGCGATGACACACAGGCATGTCAAGGAACAACAGAAAACGAAAAGTGGTTTCATGACGAACTGCTTCTCGACCACCCCTCCCATCAGAACAGCCGTCCTTGACAATGAGATGACAGAACCGCGAACGTCCTGTAAATCGCCCTTCAATCGGCGCACCGCCTGAGCCTCCGCCGACGGGCACTTCAGGCGCAAAACCGTGGCAACGCACAAAAAAAGGCGCCGGCGGCTGGCCGGCGCCCGTTCGGCAGAGAATCCTCGATTGGTTAGTGAACCATGACGGGGACGGAGGCTTCCAGATCCGACCACGCGATCTTCAGCACCCCGCGGCTGCCTCCCGCGGATTCAACGGAGATCGTGAGCTGTTCCACGGGCTTGTCCAGCTTGCGGGCGGTCATCTTGACGCGGCCCAGGTCCTTGCTCTGGTCGTATTTGTAGGCGCCCCACTGATCGGCTTCCTTGTTCAGGATCAGCGTCCACTCCTTCTCGCCCGGAATGGTGAAGAGGGAATACGTCCCCTTGGGCACGTGGAGCGAGCCGATCATCAGGTCGGCTTCGGTGGTGAGCTTGGTGGCTTCGTCGGCGCCCGTGCGCCACACTTTGCCAAAGGGCGCCAGCGGCTCGGCCCAGACGTTACGGCCTTTCACATACGGACGGCCGTATTCGATGGTGATCTTCTTGCCGGCGATCATGCCGGTGGTGGTTTCATGCGGGCTGGCCCGCTGTTTCGGCTGCGCGCCCACGGTCATCGCTGCGGCGAGGGCAAAAGAGGTTCCGAAAAGAATCCAGTGTTTCATGTGTTGAGAAGCTCCTCTGGCCAAGAGTGTAGCAGACCACGGTTTCTTTTCCCGTGCACAACAGTCCTGAACATGGGTAAAATCAGAACACGCGCGACCGGAGCCTTCCGCCGTGCGGACAGTTTCCCGTCCGGGCGCCAAGCGCGCCGGAGCTGGACGAGCAGAGAGGAATTGCCCATGGGTGAAGCGTTGGGAATGGTTGAAACGCGCGGTCTGGTGGCGATGATCGAAGCCGCCGACGCGATGGTGAAAGCCGCCAAGGTGACTCTGGTCGGCTGGGAGAAGATCGGTTCGGGTTATGTGACGGCGCTGGTGCGCGGCGACGTGGCCGCCGTGCGCGCCGCCACCGACGCCGGCGCGGCTGCGGCGCGCCGGGTGGGCGAACTCGTCGCCGTCCATGTCATCCCGCGCCCGCATCCGAGCCTCGAGGACGTCCTGCCGATCGGCAAGTCGTCCAAGTAAGCCGCGCGCGGTCTCCCCATCATGACGCTAGGGCGCGTCGTCGGCACGGTCGTCGCCACGCGGAAAGATCCGCGTCTGGAAGGCCACAAGCTTCTGCTCGTGAAGCCCGTCACGCCGGACGGGAAGGAAGAGTCCGGCTACCTGGTGGCCGTGGACACCGTCAGCGCCGGTTTCCGCGAGCTGGTGATCACCGTCTCCGGCAGCAGCGCGCGCATGGCGGAAGGCTGCAAGGACAAGCCGGTCGACTGCGTCATCGTCGGCATCGTCGACGCCGTTTCGCTGGACGAAGCCGGCTAGAGCGAGGCGCGCCATGCAGCTCGGCCGCGTCATCGGCAAAGTTTGGGCCAGCGTGAAAAACCCCGGGCTGGAGGGACAGCGCCTGCTGGTGGTCCAGCCCGTCCGGCCGGACTTGACGCCGCACGGCAAACCGCTCATCTGCACGGATTCCACCGGCGCCGGCGCCGGCGAGATCATCTACTGGGTCCGGGGCAGGGAAGCCTCATTCCCCTTCCTTCCCGGCGAAGTGGCCAGCGACGCCACCATTGTCGGCATCGTGGATGAGATCCACCTCGGCAAGAAGCGGGGGCCGTCATGCTGATCGCGCGCGTTGTCGGCGACCTCACCGCCACGCAGAAGCACGCCTCCCACGAAGGGCGCAAGATCCTCCTCGTACAGCCGCTCGATCTCGACGGCTCGGACCGCGGCGCGCCCATGGTGGCGCTGGACAGCGTTGGCGCGGGCATGCACGAAAAGGTGCTCGTCACCACAGACGGCTACGCCGCCTTTACCGCCGTCGGCCACAAGCTGGCTCCCATCGATGCGGCGGTGGTCGGCATCATCGACCATGTCGAACTGGCGCGGCAGGGCTCAGCCGCGGGCGCGCCGCCTGCGGTCCCTCCTGCCGCTTCGAAGAAGCCACACAAGAAGCGTCAAGCCCAGAACGGCTGACGCCAATTCGAATGCCGCAAACGAGCCGTGCAGGAGGCTGAACCTCTGTCCCGCGTCCGCGGTCTCGCCGGCGCGGAAGCGGCGTGTGACGTCGGCAATGGCGGGTATCAGATACAGCCATTGGAACAGGGCCAGCGCCAGAAGCGATGCCGACAGGATCAGCCGCCATTTGCCGACATCGGTGAAGAAGAGCAGCAGCAGCAGCACGGCGGCGCCGTAGAATGCCTGCATCGCCCCCCAGACGCGGAACATCTGGTTGTTGGCTTCTCCCGCGTGGTACCGCAGCAGTTCCGAAACCGGGGCGCGTCCCGCTTTGCCAATCACTTCCGCATGCGCGGGCAGCGGGTGCCTCAGCACCACGTCACCGGCCCGGAACACGGCGGGAGCGCCCAACGACACCAGCAGAATTCCCCCCAGCCATGCGGCGAGAATCAGGGAACACAGACGGCGCGCAATCCAGGAGCCTTCGGGCGTGATGCGGCTGTATTTCAATTCAGGCGATTCGGAGTTTTCTTCGATCATGGCTGGCTCTGCTGGCCGATCCACAAGTCTAACCGTCTTCCGCCGCCGCTGTCCAACAAACGGTCAGGAGGATTTCAGCTCGGTCCACAGGCGGTCGCGCAAACGCTGCGATTCCGGCGGCAGGGGTTCGAACCATTCGCCGCGGGCCATCGTTTCCTCGGCCGGAAACAGCGTCTCCATGGCGAGCACATCCGCCGGCAACCGCTCCCGCGCCGCGCGCACGGCCGTCGCCGTGAACGTGGTCGAGGCCACCTCCGCCGCCGCATCCGCGCGCAGCAGATAGTCGAGAAACAGGTGCGCCAGCTCTTTTCTCTTCGATTCGCGCAACACCACGCCGCAGTCGGCGTAGAGCGCAAAGCCCTCCTCCGGATACACAAAACGCAGGTGCGGCGCGGCGCTGATGGCCTGCTGCGCCGTAGTGGCCCAGGTCTGGCAGGCGGCCAGTTCCCCGGCCGCCATCAGGTCGCGCGCCTCGGCGTTGAGATAGGCGCGGAGCAACGGCTTCTGACGCCGCGCCTCCTCGTGCGCCCGGCGCAACTCGGCGGGCGCATGAGCGTTCAACGGCAGGCCCAGCTTCTTCAACGCCGCGCCGTAGACTTCCGCCGGATCGTCGAGCATCGTGATCCGCCGCGCAAAGCGCAACTCCCACAGCTCGGCGTAGCGCTGCGGGGCGGGGCCTTGCCGCGGATTGGCCAGGATGCCGCTCGCGCCCCAGTACAACGGCACGCAGTGTTCGAGTTCCGCGTCCCAGGAAGGTTTCGTGAAGCGCGCTTCCAGGCCGTCCAGGCGCTTCAGGCGGCCGTGCTCGAGCCGCGCCAGCAGGCCGAGTTCCCGCATCGGACCGACGAAATAGTTCGACGGGAACACGACGTCCCAACCGGAGTTGCCGCTGAACACGCGCGCCAGCATCTCCTCGTTGGACTCGTAGGTTGCCAGCCTGACCTGCACGCCGGTCTCGCGTTCAAACCGCGGCAATGTCTCCGGCGCAATGTAGTTGGACCAGTGCAGCACGTTCAGCCGCAGCCGTCCGGGGCGGAGGCAGCCTGCCAATCCGCCGAGCGCCGGAAACAGCAGCAGGGTCCGCCGGTTCATGATTTCTTCCGCAGTCCTTCCGCGAGCAGAATGCCGGCGCCCAGCAGCACGACAACCACCGTGGAGATGGCGTTCACCACCGGCGAGCCGCCTCGCCGCGCCATGGCGTAGAGCACCATGGGCAGCGTTTCCGTGTCGACGCCTGCAACCAGCGAAGTGATCACGTAGTCGTCGAAGGAAATCGTGAAGGCCAGCAGCGCCGCGGAAAGCACGGCCGGCGCCAGGTTCGGCAACGTCACGCGGAAAAACGCCTCCCACTCGCGCGCCCCCAGATCCATCGCGGCCTCCTCGAGCGTGGCGTCCATCGTGCGCAGCCTCGCCAGCACCACCAGAACCACGAACGCAAGGCAAAAGCTCACATGAGCCAGGATCACCGTGTGCAGGCCCAATTGCAGCCCGGCGTAGCGGAACAGCCACTGGAACAGCGCCAGCAGCGCGATGCCGGTGACGATTTCCGGCGTCACCAACGATACGGACAGCGCCGTCATCAGCAGCCGCGACTCCCGCTTCCACAGCCCGTAGGCGCAAAGCGTGCCGGCCGCCGTGGCCAGCACCGTGGCCGCGGCGGCGATCCACAGGCTGTTGGCGGCCGCCTCCACCAGCCGCGCATCGCGCCACGCCTCGCCATACCAGCGCAGCGAGAAGCCTTCCCACACGGTAAAGCGCCCTTCGTTGAAACTGAACAGCGCCAGCACGAACAGCGGGGCGTGCAGGAACACGAACAGCAGCACGGCGCTGACGGAGAGGGCGCGCGTCACAGCAGAGGCTCCTCGCGCCGCCGCGCCTCGATCCAGAGCAGGGTCAGCACGACAGCCATCAGCGCCAGCGACACGGCCGCGCCAAAGGGCCAGTCGCGGGCGGCCGTGAATTGGTTCTGGATCAGCGTGCCAGCCAGGATCGTCTTGCCACCGCCCAGAAGGTCCGGAATCAGATAGGTGCCCACGCAGGGGATGAACACCAACAGCACGCCGGCCCGGATGCCGGGCGCGGCCAGCGGCAACGTGACGCGCCAGAACGCCTGCCAGTCGCGGGCGCCCAAATCGGCGGCAGCCTCCAGTAAATGCGGCTCCTGCCGCTCCAGCGCCGCGTACAGCGGCAACACCATGAACGGGAGGTGCGCGTATACCAGCCCGAGCACCACCGCGCCCCAGTTGTACAGCAGCGGGAGGGGCTCGCTGATCACACCCGCTTTCATCAGCAGGGAATTGACGAGGCCGGTGTCGCGCAGCAGGAACATCCAGGCATAGGTCCGGATCAGGAGGCTCGTCCAGAAGGGCACCATCACCAGCGCCAGCAGCAGGTTCTTCCATCGCCCTGCCCGGCTGATGGCCAGCGCCAGCGGGAACGCCATCAGCAGGCAGAACGCCGTCGAAACGGCAGCGGCCAGGAAAGACCGCGCGAGAATGCCCGCGTAAAGCGGATCGGCCAGCCGAAGCCAGTTCTCCGCCGTCCACGGCGGCATCACTCCGCCGTAAGCGCCGCGGGTCTGGAACGCGTATGCCGCCAACACCACAAACGGCACCGCCACCGTGGCGATCATCAATGCGGCAGCAGGCGCCAGCGCCGCCGCGCGAAGCCTCGCGTTCATGGCTCGGCGACCCGGATTTCGTCATCCGCCCGCCAGGAGACAATCACGCGCTCCTCCGGCTGGAACGTCCCCTCGAATGGCGAGACCTCGGAAACAATCCGGCGCCCGTTGTCCAGCTCCGCCTCCACGTGAATGCAGTTGCCCAAAAACAGCGATGCCAGCACGCGGGCAGGCGCGGACTTGCGGTCTGCGCCGGGCGGCACCCGCGACACCTGCGTGGCCTCGGGGCGCAGGCCGAAGCCTTCCATCCAGTTCATTGGCCCAAGGAACTGCGCGGCGAAGCTCGTGCGCGGGTGCAAGTACAGCTCCTGAGGCGTGCCAAGCTGTTCGCACCGGCCGTTCCGCAGGAGCGCGATGCGGTCCGACAGCGACAAGGCTTCCTCCTTGTCGTGCGTGACGAAGACAAACGTGATGCCCACCCGCCGCTGCAGCGCGCGCAGCTCGACCCGGACCTGCTTGCGCAAATTCGGGTCCAGAGCCGAGAGCGGCTCGTCCAGCAGCAACACCGCCGGCCGCAACACGAGCGAGCGCGCCAGCGCCACGCGCTGCTTCTCGCCGCCGGAAAGTTCGCGCGGAAAGCGGTCCAGCTTGTCGCCGAGGCCGAGCATCTCGATGCACTCCTGCATCGCCTGCCGGCCGGCGCCGTTGCGGTAGCGCAGCCCGAACTCGATGTTTTCGCGCACCGTCAAATGGGGAAACAGCGCGTAACTCTGGAACACCGTGGAGACGTTGCGATGATACGGCGGCAGGCCGTCCAGCCGCCGGCCCTCCAGCAGGATTTGTCCGCGCGTGGGCTGTTCGAATCCCGCAATCAGGCGCAACGTGGTCGTCTTGCCGCAGCCGGAAGGCCCCAGCAGGCCGAAGAACTCGCCCTGTGCGATCTCCAGCGACACGCCGGCCAGCGCCGTGTGCCCGGGGTATTCCTTGGCCAGTTGCTGCAGCTCGAGGTGTGCGCCCATCAGCGCTTTCCACCGATGTTATCGCGAATCCTGCCCGCTCGGGACAATGGTGACGGCAGTGCCTGAGGCGGTGACCATCAGCATGCCGCCGCCGTGGGAGCCGGTGATGGTCTCGTAGTCGAGATCCACGCCGATCACCGCATTGGCGCCCATGCCGCGCGCCTCCTCGCACATTTCATCGAGGGCCAACTGCTTGGCCTTGCGGAGCTCATCCTCGTAAGCGGCGCTGCGCCCGCCGACAATGTCCCGGATGCCGGCGAAGAAATCCTTGAAAATATTGGCGCCGAGAATGGCCTCCCCGCTCACCAGACCGTGATACTGCCGGATCCTCCATCCTTCCAGCGTGTGTGTGGTGACAACCAGCATGGCGCCTCCGGATCAATAGGGAATGCGATGCGCGCTGGACAGCCAGGCCTGGAAGGGCAGGGAGGCTTCTTTCAGCGGCATTCTTCGGATGGGCAGGGAGCGCTGCGGCTCCGGCAGCGCAAATTGCTCATAGAGGAAACTGTCATCGAACCCGGCGCGGGCCGCGTCCTCGCGCCCTGCTGCATAGTAGAGCGCGTCCAGCCGCGCCCAGTAGATGGCGCCGAGGCACATCGGGCAGGGTTCGCAAGACGAATAGATCGACGCGCCGCGCAGATCGAACCGCCGGAGCCTGCGGCAGGCGGCGCGGATCGCCACGATCTCCGCATGCGCCGTCGGATCCAGATCCGCCGTGACGTGGTTGGCGCCCTCGGCAATCACCTCGCCGCCCAGCACAATCAAGGCCCCAAAAGGACCGCCGCGCCCCTGCCTGGCGTTTTCGGCGGCGAGCAGGATGGCGCGGCGGAGAAATTCCTCGTGCATGTCAGCCAGAGCAGGCCTCCACCCAATTATGCATCCGGGCGGGCCTGATTACGCGGCCCCGCCGGCGAACTGCTTCGAGTATTCCTGCAGGCGGAAGCGCTCTTCGGCCTTTTCCCAGTTGACGACGTTCCACCAGTTGGCGACATACTCGGCGCGGCGGTTCTGATACTTCAGGTAGTAGGCGTGCTCCCACACGTCCAGGCCGATGACGGCGAATTTTCCCTCCATCAGCGGATTGTCCTGGTTCGGCGTGGAGACGATCTCCAGCCCGCTTTGGCCGATGATCAGCCACGCCCAGCCGGAGCCGAAGCGGCCCATGGCGGCGGCGGCGAACTTCTCCTTGAACTGGTTGTAGTCGCCGAAAACGCGCTGGATGGCCTTGGCCAGCAGGCCCGCGGGCTCCCCGCCCTTCTTCGGCCCCATGATCTCCCAGAAGAGCGAATGGTTCCAGTGGCCGCCGCCGTTGTTGCGCACGGCGGTGCGGATCGATTCAGGCACGGCGGCCAGATTGTTGGCGAGCAGCTCTTCCAGGCTCTTGTTGGCCAGAGCGGGAACCGTGGAAAGCGCCTTGTTCACGTTGTCGACATAGGCGCCATGGTGCTTGGTGTGGTGAATTTCCATCGTCCGCGCGTCGATGTAGGGCTCGAGCGCGTCATATGCGTATGGAAGCTGTGGCAGGGTAAACGGCATTGTGTTGTTGAAACTCCTCTAACTTTCCCAGATGAACGAAGCAGTCGATCGGATGCGGCTTCCTTGCGGCTGTCGCCGCCGGGCCGCCTCAATCTGATTGTAGGGAACGCCGCAGCCGCAGTTCAGAGAGCGCCGCCGCCGGCGCGCTCGAAGGCGTCGCCGAGCCGGAACAGCACAGGCTCGCCAAAATGCGGCCCGATCAGTTGCAGCCCTGCCGGGAGCCCCTCCGGCGTCTTGCCGCACGGCACGCTGATGGCAGGCAGTCCGGCCAGCGAAGCCGTGATCGTGAAAATGTCGGACAAATACATCTGCAGCGGGTCGTCCAGCTTTTCACCCAGCCGGAATGCGGGAAACGGGCTCACCGGCGTGGCAATCACATCCACCTGCCCGAACGCCGCCAGAAAATCCCGCGTGATGAGCGTGCGCACTTTCTGGGCCTTGAGGTAATAGGCGTCGTAATAACCGGCGCTGAGCACGTAGGTGCCCAGCATGATGCGCCGCTTGCACTCCGCGCCGAAGCCCTGGCCGCGCGTCAGCGAGTACATCTCCGCCAACGTCTCGGCCTGCGGCGCGCGCCAGGTGTAACGGACGCCGTCGTAGCGGGCCAGGTTCGAACTCGCCTCCGCCGTGCAGAGGATGTAGTAGCAAGGAATCGCGTATTCAGTGTGCGGCAGGCTGATCTCGCGCAACTCGCAGCCCAGCCGGCCCAGCAGCGCGCGCGCCTTGTCCATCTGCGCGGCCGTGTCCGGGGTCAAGCCCTCGAAATACTCCCGCGGAATGCCGACGCGCAGCCCGCGCGCCTCGCCCGTTATTGCGGCCGCATAGTCCGGCACCGGGGCGCATGCGCTGGTCGAGTCCCGCTCATCGCGCCCCGCCACGGCCTGCAGCAGCAGCGCCGCGTCGCGCACGTTGCGCGCCAGCGGACCGATGCGGTCCAGCGAGGAGGCGAACGCCACCAGCCCGTACCGCGAAACGCGCCCGTAGGTCGGGCTGAGGCCCACCACCCCGCAGAAGCTGGCCGGCTGACGGATGCTGCCGCCGGTGTCGGAGCCGAGCGCGGCCACCGCCGTGCCTTGCGCCACAGCGGCCGCCGAGCCGCCCGAGCTGCCGCCCGGCACGCGCTCCGGCGCCACGGGATTGCGCACCGGGCCGAAGGCGGAGTTCTCGTTCGAAGAACCCATGGCGAACTCGTCGCAATTGGTCTTGCCCAGCAGAATCGCGCCGGCGCGCTCCAGCCTTTCCACGGCGGTGGCGTCATACGGGGGGACGAATTTCTCCAGCAGCCGGGAGCCGCAGGTCGTCCGCACCCCGCGCGTGACGATGTTGTCCTTCACGGCCACCGGCACGCCCGCCAGCGGCCCGGGATCTTCGCCCCGAGCCAGCGCCGCATCCACGGCTTCCGCCGCGCGCAGGGCGCGCTCCTCGGCCAGCAGCAGGTATGCGTTGGTCTTCGGGTTCTCCTCTTGCGCAGTCCGCAATGCCGCCTGAGTCAATTCGCGGGCGCTGATTTGCCGGGAGCGGAGCGCTTCCTGGACGGCCGCAATCGTCAGCTTGCCGGTCTCCATCTCCGCCGCCTCACCGCTCGATCACGCGGGGCACCTTGAAGTGGCCGGACCCCGCCGCCGGCGCATTGGCCATCGCGTCTTCGTGCTGCAGCGGTTCGCGCGGCTCATCGGCGCGCAGCGTACTGTTCTCCGCGCCGGGAAACAGGACCTGCGCCATCGGCTCGACGCCTGTTGTGTCGAGTTCCCGCAGCTTGTCCATGTGCGCCAGAATCTCGTCCAGGTCGTGCGTCATCCGCTTCAGTTCTGCTTCAGCGAGTTCGAGCCGGGCCAGCTCGGCCACGCGGCGGACTTCCTGCTCGGTGATCTTCACGATGCCAGAGCCTTTCTCTTCGACCGGAGATAGATGCGCCGCAGCACGGGATCTTCGATGCGCTCGGTCTCTTCTGCCGCGTGCGGCGCCGCGAGCCGGAACTCGGGTTCGGGAGCTTCGCTGCGAACCGGGCGGCGCGGCAGGACCAGGCGGTATTCCACCCAGCGAGGGGCCGAAGCGCCGAGCATGGAACGCAGATTGGCCAGAATCTGGCCGCGGAGCAGTTCCAGGTTGCGCATCCAGAGATCGTCGCCGACCTCGACGATCAGCTTCTGCTGCGCCAGGCCGACTGCCCGCGTGTGCCGGGCCGCTTTCCGGCCAACGGCGGCAGGCCAGGCGGCGAGGGCCAGTTCTTCCGCTGTGAGACAGCGGCGAGTGTTCCTGGATGCTGCCAGAAGACGCCCCGCGCGTTCCATCTTGCGATCCCGAGCAATTGTAGCATGGGCCGCACGGAGCTCCGCGGCGCCAGCAGAATCCGCGGCCGGCATGCTACGCTGGCTGGCCGATGATCGTTCTGGCCTCGCAATCTCCGCGCCGGCGCGAACTGCTCGCCAATGCCGGCATCGCGCTCGAAATCCGGCCGGCGGGAATCGAAGAGAAGCCGCTCGAGGGAGAAACCCCGGAGCAATATGTCATCCGGCTCGCCCGCGAAAAGGCCGAGGCGGTCCAGGCGCGCGAGGACGAGTTTGTGCTGGCGGCGGACACCACCGTGGTAGTGGATGGCGAAATCCTCGAAAAGCCGCAATCGCCGGAGGAAGCGGAACGGATGCTGCGCCTGCTTCACGGGCGCGATCATTTCGTTCTCACAGGCGTCTGCCTGCGGCATCGCGGGCGGCTGTGGACCGCCGCGGAATCCACGCGCGTGTGGTTCATCCCGCTGCGCGATGAGGAAATCCTGGCCTACGCCCGGTCGGCCGAGCCGCTCGACAAGGCGGGCGGGTACGCGATCCAGGGCCTTGCCTCGCGCTTCGTGGAGCGGATCGAGGGCTGCTACTTCAATGTGGTCGGGCTGCCCGTCTCGCGGGTCTACCGCATGCTTCGCGCCGCAGGCTACAGCTTCAGCGAGGGGTAGCGCTCCCGCATCCAGGCGAGAAACTCCTCGGGCACGTCCATCGTGGACAGCCGGCCCTGCCGGACCAGCGCCCAGGCGTTGAAGCGGCCGGCGGCCTTGATCTCCCTCAACGTCACCGGGGGCTCGATGCGTTGGACAAACTCGACCTCCGTCACCCAGGACCTCGGATTGGCAGGGTCCGGGCGCGGGGCCGAGACAATTCCGGCCAGCGCCACAATCGACGATTCGCCGCCGCTGTGATACAGAAATGCCCGGTCGCCCGGCTTCATTTGCCGGATGAAGTTCACCGCCTGCGCATTGGCGACGCCATCCCACACGGTTCTTTTCTCCCGCTCCAGGTCGCTCGCCGAGTATTCCTGAGGGTCGGTTTTCAGGAGGAAATAGCGCATCCTTGCCTGTTGGATGCGAGAACAGGACTTTGGTTCCAGGACTGGCTTTCCGGCGCGGCCCTGCCCGGATGGGACAAAAGGCATGGGAGAAGCCCGGCCATTCGGTTCATGGCACGACGCTTCCGCTCCTGTAGAATGAAGAATGCCGGCGTCTGGGATTCTGCGGTTTTTATTTCCGTGCGGGGCTGTGCTTCGCGACGGGGAAGCCGGAGAGTCTGCAGGCCGGACGGTTCGGAGGAAGCGTGACAATGACCCCGGTCTCTCTCAGATCGATCCGAGTTCTCTGTTGGGCTCTGGTGTTAACAGCCTGCACGGCTATGGCCGCGCAGCCTCCCGCGGCGCCCGCCGGTCCCGCTGGTCCTGAGGCGCCGCGGCAGCAAAAGCCCGGCGAACTGACCGCCGACGCTCCGGCGCCCGTGGATCCCAAGACCTACAAGATCGGCGTCGAAGACGTGCTCAGCATTCGTGTCTGGCGCGAGGCCGAGCTCAGCGGCAATGTCGTTGTCCGCCCGGACGGCCGCATCACTCTTCCGCTGGCGGGAGAAATCGAGGCGGCCGGTCTGACTCCCGAGTTGCTTGGCCAAAGAATCGCGGAGGCGTTGAGCAAGTTCCTCACCAAGCCCGAAGTGATCGTCTCGGTCGCCAGCGTGCAGAGCAAGCGCTATTACATCTCCGGCAACGTGCTCCGTTCCGGGCCCGTGCCCCTGGTTACGCCCACCACCGTGCTGCAGGCGCTCAGCAGCGCCGGGCTTGGCCAGTGGGCCAAACGCAGCAAGATCGTCATCATGCGCGGCACGGAGCGGATCAAGTTCAACTACAACGACGTGATCAAGGGCAAGAAGCTCGAGCAGAACATCTTCCTGCAGGACGGGGACCACATCTTCGTTCCGTAGGCGCCGGAGAATCGCCGCCATGTCAGCCACCCCTGCACCAACCATCCCGATGGGCGCCGACCAGCCCGTTTCCGTCCCGCGCCGCCCGTTCGACCTCGAAGATTATGTGGAAGTGGCCCGCCGCCAGAGGACGTGGATCCTGGGGCCGGCCTTCCTGGGGCTCGTGCTTGGCGTCATCACGGCCTTCTTGTGGGAAGACTCCTATGTCGCCCGCGGCAAAATCCGCATCACCCCGCCTCAGGTGCCCGCCAGGCTTGTCCCGGGCAACGTCGGAGAAGAGATGACGGCCCGGATCAATGCCATTGCGCAGGAGATCATCACCCGGTCGAGCCTCCAGAATCTCATCCAGACGTACAACCTGTATCCGGAAGACCGCAAGCGTCTGCCCATGGAAGATGTGATCGACCGCATGCGCAAGTCGATCGGCATCGACAACATCGAATCCTATTCCCGAAGCGGCGCGCCCCGCTACCACGTCTTCGGCGTCAGTTTTGTCTACTCGGACCGGCGGCTGGCGCAGCGAATCTGCTCGGAGCTGATCGACCGCTTCACCAAGCAGAGCATCGAAAGCCGGCTCAACAGCTCGCGCCAAACCACTCTGTTCTTGTCCGACCAATACGAAGCGGCCAAACGCGAGCTGGACGAAATCGACGCCCGCATTGCCGTTTTCCGTTCCAAATACTTCGGCGAGCTGCCGGAGCAGGAACAGATGGTCCTGACAAGGCTTTCCACCATGGAAGCCTCTCTTCAGGCTACTGCCGGCCAGCTCAGCCGGGCCCAGCAGGACCGGATTCAGTTGGAAACCCAGTTGCGCGACCTCAAGGAACAAGCGGCGGCGCTCTCGCAGCCTCCCCCGCCCGGAGAGTCGATGCCTCTGTCAGTCCACAGCAACCCGAGGATTGGCGAACTCCAGCGCGAGATCGAGCGCGCCAGGAATACGCTCCGCCTTCTCCGGGAAAGCTACACGGACTCGCATCCGGACGTGCGCCGCGTTGCGTCTTTCATTGAAGCCCGCGAAGCCCAGTTGAAAGAACTGATCGAGGAGGAGAAGAAACGAATTGCTGAAACGCCCCAGCAGTCGCCGGCCGCGCGCGGCATTCCCCAGGAGAACCTTCTGAAGTTGCGCGAGATGTCCAGCGCCATAGCCCGGGTGCAGACCGCCCTGCAGGCCAAGGACATGGAAATCGAGGATTACAACCGGCAGATCAATGATCTGAAAAACCGGATCAAGTCCACCCAGTCCAAGCTTGAATCGGGCGCCACGGTCGGCCAGGAGTATCTGCAACTCGTCCGCGACCGCGAACTCGCGGCGAGGCGTTACGAGGACCTGGGAAGGAAGTTGCAGGATTCGAGCATGGCCACCGACCTGGTCAGCCGTGGTCAAAGTGAAACCATGGAAGTCCTCGAGTCTCCGATCATCCCGGAGGAGCCGATCGCTCCGAACCGGCCGTTGATCATCGGCGTTGGCGTTGCTTTGGGGCTTGCCATCGGCATCGGCCTGGCCAGCGTCCGGGAGATCAAAGACACTTCTCTGAAGAACCTGAAAGACGTGCGCGTCTACACGCGGCTCACCGTCCTGGGAAGCATTCCGCTGCTGGAGAACGATTTTGTCGTGAAACGCAGGCGCCGCCTCTCGCTTCTTCTGTGGGCGCTGGCGGTGCTGATCGGATTGCTTCTGATGGCGGGCGCGATCTTCTACTATTACACCCAAAGGGGCTGAGGCCGGGCCTGGACTGGCGGGCTCGCCCGATGTTGCGACGAGGAGGACAGGATGAGTCGAGTTCATGATGCGCTCAGGAAAGCGATGCCGGGCGCTGCCGCGCCGCCGGAGGCGCGCGGCAACGATGGTGTTCCCGGCTCTGCCGCCGAGCCGGTCCAGGCGGCTTCCAGCGAAGCGGTCATGCGCTTCCCGGTGGTGCCCTTCAATCCCTCGCCGGACGCTTCTCTGCTCGATCCCTCACGGCCGGGCGAGGCGCCTGCGGAGGAGTTCCGCAGCCTGCGGACGCGGCTGAACCATATTCAGACGCTCCAGCCCATCCATTCCCTCGTCATCACCTCCCCCTCGCCGGCCGAGGGCAAATCGTTCACCGCCGCCAACCTTGCGATTGCGCAGGCGCAGTTGGAATCGAACTACACGTTGCTCGCGGACTTTGATTTCCGCCGCCCGGTAATCCACACTCTCTTCCAGTTGCCGCGCTCCCCCGGCATCACGGATTATCTTGAGGGGAAAGCGAGTCTGGATCAGATCATCCACAGGCTGGAGGGCACCAACCTCTTCGTGATGACCGCCGGCGAAGCCGTGCTCAACCCGCTCGAGCTGCTCAACCTGCCCGCGGCAAAAGAGCTCATTGAAGACCTGCCCCAGTTGTTCAACTGGGTCATCATCGACACGCCTCCGCTGCTGTTCGCCGCTGACGCCAGCCTCCTCTCCACCATGGCCCACGGGCTGTTGCTGGTGGTGCGGATCGGTTCCACGACGATCGACTCGGTCACCCGCGCCATCGGCAGCCTGTGCCAGAACAACATTCTTGGAATCGTTGTGAATGCCGCCCAGAAAAGCGAACTGTATAGCAAGTACACTTACTACCATTCGTATTACACTGCAACCGAGTCCTGAGAGGCGCGACGTTGCCGCCATGTGCCATGCCTGAGGCTGGCGAGCGCATGACCGTTCCGGCGCCCCCTCCCGCATGGCTGCTCCGGCTGGCGGCGGGAGTGGAAGCGGCCGTGCCTTCCGCCATAGCGGTGCTCGTATGGTTTGCAATTCATGCCCGTTTGTCGCACGAGCCGTGGTGGTCCAAATTCAATGTGGCAGCCGCCCCCTGGTTCGGCGACCGCGTCTATTACATGGGGTTCGGGCGCGCTTCCGCGGCGGGCGCGGCCACATTGTTCGTCGTGTATTGCATCCTTGGCATCCTGTATGCCTTTCTGGCAGGCAGGCGAAGCGCCTGGCGCGCGGCACTGACCTCTTTTCTCTGGCTCGCTGCGTGGCACTTCTTCGCCCAGCAATCCTTCTGGCCGAAGCTGGATCCCTTCGCGGCTCCCTACTTCTCTCACTCCGCGACGGCGCCGGCTCACATGGCTGCCGCGATTCTCCTGGCCCGCTTTCCGCGGGTGCACCGGAGATTGCGGAGCCTGCTTCTTCCGCCGGCCTCGGCCCAAGCCGCTGGCAGTTCGCCGCCGGAGGCGCCGGGGGCCGATGCCGGCGGGCGCCTGGAAGCGCAACCGCCGCCAGCGGCCACGGGGGAGCCGCCGCCCTTCGGGCCGGATTGTTGAGATTCTCCGGTTTTCGATAGAATGAAATCTTTGAGCCCGCGAGCTGGGTTCATGGGTGAAACGCCTGTGACTCCCGCTACGTCACTGTCGCAGGCGCACAGAAAGGACCTCTTCTGCGTAAGATGATCTTCAGGCTCGGGAGCCTGTCCGTCTTTTTTCTGTCCCAGCTCTGCTTCGGTTCCGCCTTCATGCCAGGAGCCGGAGCCGCGGTCTCAGACCAGGCGGGCTCGGCCTTGATGGCTCAGGCCCAAGGGCCGCCTGCCGCCAAGCCGAAGAACCCTTTTGAATCCGTCCCCGCGGCGGAGCAGCAGCCTCCCGCCGCGCCCAAGCCGCCGGAGGCCAAGAAGCCCGCGCCGTTCGAAACTGTGCCCGAGGCCAAGGAAACCGAGGTGCCCAAGCCCGTGGCGCCGGAGCCGGAAGCCGCCAAACCCGGCGCGCCCGCGGTGGTTCCCGACGTGATCGAGTACATCGAGTTCCGCGGCGCCCGCCGCGTGCCTCAGGACACCCTGCGGGCCATGATCTTCTCGCGCAAGGGCGACAAGTACGACCCGGACGCCATCCACCGCGACTTCATGGCGCTGTGGAACACCGGCCGCTTCGACGACATCACCGTCGAGCGCGAGCCGGGCAAGACCGGTTGGATTATCCGCTTCCTGCTCACCGAGCGCCGCGTCATCCGCACCATCAAGTACGAAGGCGTCAAATCGCTCACCGTGTCCGAGATCCTGGACCGCTTCAAGGAGCGCCGCGTCGGCCTGGCCGTGGAACAGCAGTTCGACCAGGGCAAGATCCAGCGCGCCACCAACGTGCTGAAAGAGTATCTGGCCGAGCGCGGCCGCCAGTTCGCCACCGTGACGCCGGTGATCCGCCAGATTCCTCCCGCCTCGGTCGAACTCACCTTCCGGGTGGAAGAAGGCCCCAAGGTCAAAGTAGGCAAGATCGACATTCTGAACAACAAGGTCTTCGGCGACCGCGCCGTCCGCCGCGCCATGCGCAATCTGCGGCCCGTGGGGATTCCTCGCAGCATCTTTCTGGAGAACCTTTTCGCCAAGACCTTTGACCAAGCCAAGCTCGACGAGGACAAGGAGCGCATCCGATTCTTCTACTCCAACCACGGCTACTTCCTCGCCCGCGTCACCGATAGCGACGTCAAACTGCGCGACTACCGCGGGCGCCTCTGGATCCCGCCCTTCACCGCCACCAAGCCCGGCAAGAAGGCCGACATCCGGCTCGAAGTCGAGGAGGGGCTGCAGTACCGCATCCGCAACATCAATTTTGTCGGCGTCAAGGCGCTCAAGACGCCGGAGATCTTCTTCAAGCCGCTGTTCGGCATGGGCACGGGCGATGTCTTCTCCGTCGAAAAGCTCCAGAAGGGCATCAAGAATTTCCAGAAGTTTTACGGCGAGTACGGCTACATCGACGCCGTGCCCGAGCCCGACTTCAACCCGCTGCCCGACGGCAAGATCGATCTCACCATCAACGTCGACGAGGGCAAGCAGTTCTTTGTCCGCCGCATCGACTTCCAGGGCAACACCACCACGCGCGACAAGGTCATCCGCCGCGAGCTGCTGCTGGACGAAGGCGACATGTACAACACCCGGCTGTGGGAGCTCAGCATCCTGCGCCTCAACCAGCTCGGCTACTTCGAAGCCCTGAAGGAAGAGGAAGCCGCCACCATCACGCGCGACACCCGCAACAGCACGGTGGACATCACCGTCAAGGTGAAAGAGCGCGGCAAGAACAGCGTCACGCTGAACGGCGGCGTCTCCGGCATCGCCGGCAGCTTCATCGGCTTCGGTTACGCCACCAACAATTTCCTTGGCCTCGGCGAGACGCTCTCCATCAGCGCCGAACTCGGCGACCGCCTGCGCAACGTCACCTTCGGGTTTACCGAACCGTACCTGTTCGACCGCCCCATCTCGGCGGGCTTCACCGTCTACACGCAGCGCTTCAACTACGACCAGGCGCGCGAGGTCTCGCTCTTTTCAGGCCGCAACCTGATTCCGCTGTACGAAGCCATCGGCCGCGACAACCTGCTGAATTACGTCTCCAACGGCTGGGGCGGCACTGTGTTCCTCAGCTATCCCCTGCGCCGCATCTTCGCGCGGCTCAGCCTCACCTACGGCTACGACCGCTCCAACATCCGGGCGCTCAACACATCTTCCAACAGCTACTTCCAGTACTCGCAGTTCCTCAACTTCGAGGGGCCCAACTCGCTGTCCGGCATTGTCACCAGCCGCGTCATTCCGGCTTACACTTACAACACGGTCGACCACCCCATCACGCCCTCGCGCGGCAAGAGCCTGTTTGCCAGCGTCTCTTTCGCCGGCGGGCCTCTGGGCGGCAACGTCAACATGATCGAGCCGACGGTCTCCGCCACCTATTTCCGCCGCGGACTCATGCCCCGCCACGTCATCGGCGGCCGCATTCTCGGCCGCATCATCACAGGCTACGGCGGCAAAGTGGCCCCGCCCTTCAACCGCGTTTTCATGGGCGGCGAAAACGACGTCCGCGGCTTCGAGATCTGGAGCATTCTGCCCTTCGTCTACATCCCCAGCGAGGGCGTCATCACCGTGCGCAACCCCGACGGCAGCGCCCGCCAGCAGAAGATCATCGTGGATGGCAAGGTGCAGACGGTCGATGTGCTCCAGCAGATCCCGGTCTACCAGCTCGTTCCCACCGGCGGCGACACGCAGGGCGTGGCCAATTTCGAGTACCGCATCCCCATCGTCGGCCCGCTGACCCTTGCTCTGTTCTTTGACGCGGGCGTCAACCGCATCAGCCTGCAGAACCAGCTCCGCCTCAACCCCGGGCGCATCGCCACGTTGAATGGAACCTTCCCTCAGGCCGGCTTCGAAAACCGCTCCATCGTCATTGACTCCACGCAGAAAATCCGCACGTCCACCGGCGTCGAGTTCCAGATCATGATGCCCGTGGTCAACGCGCCTTTCCGCCTGTACTGGGCCTACAACCCGACGGTGGTGCAGCAGCTGTTCATTCCGCCCATCGCTGTCACCCCGTCCATGTTCCCCAACATGGCCACCTTCCAGGCGGCCACCCTGAGTTTCGCCAATCCCGCGCCTTACTTCGAGCGCCGCACCATGTTCCGCTTTACCATCAGCCGCACGTTCTGAGGCGCGCAATGCTACCATGCAAGTTTTGAGGAGCCAGAGAATCGTGACATCCGTTTGGAAGACCCTTCGCGTGGCAACGCTGGTTGCCGCTGTCCCGGCCGTCCTTGCCGCGCAAGCGCCCACAAAGGTGGCCATCATCAATATTCAGGGCGCCATCGTCGCCACCAAAGACGGCGCCAAGGCGCGGGAGGCCATCCAGCAGAAGTTCGAGCCGCGCTTCAAGCAGGTGGAGTCCCAGAACAACGAAGTCCAGAAGCTGCGCAACCAGCTCTCCACGCTCGCCAACACGGCGTCCCAGGAGGTCCGGGACAAGCTCAGCCGCGAGATCGACGACAAGCAGAAAAAGCTCCAGTGGGATACGGAAGATCTCCAGAACGAGCTCCAGCAGGAGGAAGGAAAGCTCGTCAACGAAATCGGCCAGCGGATGATGCAGATCATCGACGAGTACGCCAAACAGCAGGGCTTCGCCCTTGTCCTGGACGTGAGCTCGCAGCAAAGCCCCGTGCTGTGGGCCGCCAACGGCATCGACATCACGCAGCAGATCGTCGAGCTCTACGACAAGCGCTTTGGCGCGGGCGCGCCCGCGGCCGCCAAACCCGCCGCTTCTGCGCCGGGCGCCGCCGCGCCAGCCTCCCCGCCGCCCGCCGCCGCTCCCAAGAAGCCGGCCGGCGTGAAGTGACAGGCATTGCAGCCCTGATGAGAAAAGGCCCGCGCCGCGGGCCTTCCTAGTAGCCTTTCGGCACGATCCGGAACACTCCGCGCCACCGCCCGCCAGGCTCGATCCATGGCATCCCGCCGTACCAGCCGGCGTGCGTGGCATTGAACGCGTTGGTGACCGCCGTCATCGGCTCAAAGCAGATGAACTCTTTGCCCGAGGGCGCGTACACCACGGCCACCGCGTACGCTTCGCCGTACTCCACCGTGATGCTCTGCTTCCTGCCCTGCACGCGGAACCGCGCCCAGCCGTCCGCATCGCGCTCCAGTTCATCCATCACGTCATCCAGAACCACGCCTTTCAGCGCCAGCTTCCGCGGGTAAGGCAGCGGGGCGGTCTCGCCCGTCGGGATCAGCTTCTCGTTCAGCAAATGCTTGCGCCGCGCCGCCAGCGTGACGGTCCACTCGTCGCGCGGCGAGTCCGTGATCCGGAAGTACGGGTGGAACCCCAGCGAAACGGGCATCGCTTCGCGGCTCAGGTTCTCGACCACGGTTTCCACTTCCAGCCTTCCCTCGCTGAGCCGGTAGGTCATCTCCACCGCGTGCGCGAACGGGAACTGCGCCATCAGCGCGGGATGCCGCCAGAATTCAAGCCGCGACGTGACAAAAGCGCCGCCCGCGTCCGCGCCGTGCCCCGCTGCCTGCCACAGATCCGAATACACCAGCAACCCGTGGATCGGCGTGCGGTTCGGCCCCGGGCGTATGTTGCCCAGCTCTTCGTTGAGCCAGTATTTCTTCCCGTGCACCCAGTAAGCCATCCCGTCGATGCGGTTGGCCCAGGGCCACAGGAAGGGATTGCCGAAATGCGCCGGCTTCGCCTTCAGCTCCGCCAGCGACCGGTACGGCGACCAGAACACAGGCTGGCCGCGCACGGTCATCTCGTAAGAGTTGTTGCCGATACCAGGCGCGATGCGCACTAACGTGTCCGTGGCCGCGTCCCGCAGAACAGCCACGGGCAAGCCGTCCACGGTCTCCATGCGCGCTTCGTACCGCTGCGCCGCGCCGGTCATCGCCATGCAGGTGAAAAGCAGAGCCGCTCGCATCACACGAGCAGTCTACTTCAGCTCCATCTCGCCCAGCGACGGGTCTCGCAGGTCCACGCGCATCTCTTCCTGGCAGCACTGGCACCGCCCCGGCGACCAGGCGCGGATCGAGCACACATCGCACCAGTAGGTCACCACCAGGCGCTTTCCCCCGCGCCACACGAAGAGGGCGCGCTCGTGGATCGGATCCACCACGAACAGCGACGGCGTGCGGAACCGGCCCACAGCCTCGAAGTCTTCTTCCTTGAGCCGCGCGTCGCGCAGCACGGCCGTGGTGGGCCCGTCGGCTTCCATCTCCACCACGCGGCCGTCCTTCGCGGCGATCGCAGGCGGCAGGTCCGGGGCCTGCCGCAGCTTTCCGCGCACGCTTTGCTTTTCCTCCGCGCGCAGCAGCAGGGCGGCGGCAGGCAACAGCAACCACTGTCTCCGGGTTGTCATTCCTGTCTGAATGGATGAGGCGTAGGCCGCAAGAGTCGCAGGCCATTCAGAGTCACGATCAGCGTGGCGCCCGTGTCGGCCGCCACCGCCATCCACAGCGTCGCTTTTCCCGCTGCCGCCGCCGCCAGGAACGCGCCCTTCAGAACCAGCGCCAGCGCGATGTTCTGCCGGATGACGCGCAGCGTGCGCCTCGCGTGAGCCGCCAGGAAGGCCACCTTCTCCAGTGCTGCTCCCGCCACGATCACGTCCGCGCTCTCCTGCGCCGCTTCGGCGGCCGGCGAGGCGACGCTGATGCCTACTGCCGCGCGCCGCATGGCGGCGGCGTCCGCCACGCAGTCGCCGAGCATCGCCGCGGCGCCGGTCTCCCGCTGGAGCCGCTCGATCTCTTGCGCCTTCTCTTCCGCCGAAAGTTCAGCCCGGTATTCGGCGATCCCCGCCGCTTCCGCCGCCGCGCGGGCCGCCGGCCCGGGGTCGGAAGCCAGCAGCACGATGCGCTCCAGCCCCAACTGCCGCAACGCTTCCACGTGCGCCCGCGCCGCTGCCAGAGGCGCGTCGCACCACGCTTCCAGCGCGCTGTTTCCCGGGCCTGCCGCCACCGTGCAGCCTTCTTCGGAAAGTCCGCTGATCTTTTCCGCCAGAGCCGCCGGCGCACCCCCGGCCCGCGCCCACTTCGGCGTCAGGGGAATGCCGCCGCCCTGTTCCGAGCGCCACTGCTGCCATCGCCGCAAATCTTCTTCGAGCCCTTCTCCCAGCGCCTCGGTCCGCGCCAGCCGCGGCTCGCCTTGCGTGAGGATCCCCGCGCGGTCCATCGCCAGCGCCTTCAGCCTCCCCGACGCTTCCAGAAACGCGCCGCCCTTCACCAGCACGCCCTGCCGCGCCGCGCTCGCCAGCGCCGCCATCACCGTCACCGGCGTCGAGATCACAAACGCGCACGGGCAGGCGATCAGCAGCACCACCATGCCGTGATACAGCCAATCGCTCCAGCTTCCCGCTCCCGCCGCCGGCGGAATCACTGCCACGCCAAGCGCCAGCAGCAGCACCGCCGGAGTGTAGCGCCGCGCGAACCGCTCCACCAGCCGCTCGCTCTCCGCCTTCCGGCTGCCCGAGTCCTCCAACATCCGCAGCATGCGCTGCAGCCGCGTGTCCTCCGCCGCCCGCACCACCTCCACCATCAGCGTGCCGCTTTCATTCAGCGTCCCGGCGAACACCTCGTCGCCCGCGCGCTTCTCCGCCGCCACGGACTCGCCGGTCAGCGGCGACTGGTCCACCCGCGATTCGCCATCGAGCACCACCCCGTCGCACGGGATGCGCTCGCCGGCGCGCACGCGCACCTTCGCGCCAGGCTTCAGCGATGCCGCTTCCACGCGGTGCTCGTGGTCTCCATGAACGAGCCACGCCTGCGCCGGCATCACTGCCAGCAGCCGCGCCACGCTTCGCCGCGCGCGCTCCAGGCTTATCGCCTCCAGACGCCCGGCCAGCCCGTACAGAAACGCCAGCGTCGCTCCCTCCGCCCATTCCCCCAGCACCGCGGCGCCAAGCAACGACACCGCCACCAGCAGGTTCATGTCCGCTTGCAGGCTCCGCAGCGCCGCCCACGCCTTGCGCCAGAACAGGCTCGCGCCTGCGAGGATCGACGCCGCATAGCAGGCCAGCGCCGCCGCCGGCATGGCGTGATGGTGCGCGGCGCCGGCATGGCCGTGCGCCAGCAACGTCTCCACCAAACCCTCTCCCTGCGATATCTGCAACGCCAGCCCGCACGCCAGCAGCGCGCCGCTCACCCACAGCGCGGCGGGCTCCCACCGGCCCGCGCGCCGCCTGCCGGGCTGCGCTGTCCACTTTTCGCAGCACATCCCGGCGCTCTCCACCGCCGCGCGGATCTCCTCCTCGCTCGCCAGTTCCGGCGCATACTCCGCCTCCATCAGCCCGCGCGCCACGTCAAAGCGCAGCTCGCGCACGCCTTTCACGCGGCTGAGCCGCGCGCGCAGCAGCGACACCTCCTCGCCGCAATCCATCCCGTGGACGCGAAGCTGGAGCTTCCGGTTAATGAGAATTCCTCCTCAAATACATTCTAGCCTTTTTTCGGCGTTTCGGATATGACATAACTTTGACTATGCCGCAGCACAGGATTCATCCCCAGCATATGCACGTCCACGGCGAAGGTTGCGGCCACACCGCCATCCGCCACGGAGATCACATCGACTACCTCCACGGCGGCTGCCTGCACACGATGCACGGCGATCATGTGGACGAGTGCGCTCTGGACGTATCCGCGCAGAACCCGGATGCCTGCACGCCCGGCCACGCGTGCGGGGGGCACGAACCCGGGCACGTTCACGGGCGTGGCTGCGGCCATGAAGCGGTGCCGCACGGCGGCCATGTCGACTACCTCGTGGACGGGCATCTGCACCACCCGCATGAGGGCCATTGCGACGACCACGGCCCGGTGGAGATCCTGCAGGGCGAATCCCGGCGGTAATCGGATTCGCGCATGTCGAGTGACTGGCAGCCGCCACGCTTCCCGCTGTTCGGAATCGCGCTGATTCCGCCGCCGGCCCATCGCGGCGCGGATCTTCCCGAATCCGGCTCGGACCTCGCGCCGGCGGTTGCGAACGATGCGGTGGATGCGGCCCGGCCCGAGGGCCCGCCGGAATCCTCCGCCTGGAAGGCGGTCGCCGTCGCTTCTGCCGTGCCGCTGGCCGTGGTCGCCGTGGCGGAAACGGATCCGGACCTTTGGCCGGAACGGTGGCTGCATCCGGAGGAGAAACGCCTCATCCGGAGTCTCGCGCCGCGCGCGCGGCGGCTGTCGCTCGCCTTGCTCACCGCCGCCCGGCGCGCGCTCGTGCAGGCGCTCGGGCTGCCTGCGCCGGCGGCGGCTTCCATCGATCTCTCGCCCTTGCTGAATGGCGTGCAATCGCTGCGCCTCGGCGACTGGACGCTGCAACGGGTGCCCGCGCCGCAAGGCTGCCAGGTGGCCGCCGCCGCGCCCGGTTCGGGCTGGAGCTACACGCTGCTGCCGCCGGAAGCGGCGCCGCCGGGCTGATCACGGCCTTTCGCGAAGCCGCCGGGCGAACGCCGCGCCGCGCCGGAAATCGTCCTCCGGCAGGCCGTGTCCTGCGGCGCGAGCGCGGACTCAGGAGGTTCTCCCTTCAACGTTTCTGGCGCACGCAACGTATAAGAATGTAGTGGTGCATGAAGCCGCGCAGGCCGTCATGACGGGCGAGCAGCCAGCGACCTTCGAATCCCTGATGCTCGCTCATGAGCGAAAGGTGGTGCGCGTCGCATGGCGCATGTTGGGATCGCTGGAGGATGCACAAGACGCCGCTCAGGAAGTGTTTCTCAGGTTGTACCGTCACTGGCGGCGGCTGGACCCGCTCGCCGTGGAGGCATGGTTGTACCGGATTACGGTGAATGTCTGTTGCGACATGCTGCGCAAGCGACGGCCCGTCGGCGGGTTGGCCGAAGAACCCGCCATCGCCCCATCGGTGGACCTGGAAGGCGATGAACGCCGGCGCCTGTTGGCCGAGGGCTTGAAGCATCTGCCCGAACGGGAGCGCGCCGCTCTCGTGCTGCGCGAAATCGAAGGGCTTTCCACGACGGAGACTGCCGCGGTTCTGGGAGTGGCTGAAACGACGGTCCGAAGCCAGGTGTCGATGGGCAAGGCGCGGCTCAGGAAATGGCTGGAGGGACGCGAATGACGTGGAAGGACGAAGATATCGAATCGGCCTTGCGCGGTCTTCGGGAAGAAGACGTTCCGCTTGCAGCGCTGGCGAATGTGCGCGCGCGAGTGCTGGAGCGCGCGTCGAAGGGGCGCGCGCCTTCCTGGAGCTGGACGTGGGCGCCTGCGGCGGCAGCGGCGGTGCTGGTGATGGTGATGCTCTGGCCGCGGCAGGAGGCAACGCTGCCGACGGCGGCGCCTGCTTTGCCTGCGGCGCCGGAAGAAGCCCTGGTGCGGCCGCCGCTGGGGACGCAGCCTGTTCACGTCCAGGCCCGCAAGAACGCAACAGCGCCGGCGCCCCGGATACAAACCGAGTTCATCCGCCTCTTCACAGAGGACCCGGATGTCGTGATTTATTGGAGCCTGGCATCAACAGGAGGTGCGGAATGACGCGATGGATGGTTTTGCTGGCAGCGCCTTTGCTGTGGCTGTCCGCGCAGGAACAGAAGGAAACGCCGCCGCTCATGAAGGAAGAGCGGCCGGCGATGATCCAGAGGCTCGTCGAGGTCCAGCACCAGAAGGTCAACGACATCGCCGTGCTGCTGGCCCACCCCGCAGTGAGCATCCGTCCCAGCGAGCCGCTCAGAGCGATCTCCCTGTACGGTCCGAAGGACCTCGTCGAGGGCCTGGAAGCCGAAATCCGCCGGCTCGACAAGCCGGTGATGGTCACCTCGCGCAACATCGAGCTGGTTGCCCACTTGATGCTCGCATCCCCAAAAGGGAGCGGCGGGGGATCTTTGCCGAAGGAGCTGGAGCCGCTGGCCAAACAACTCGAGAGCATTTTCGGGATGAAGGAATTCCGCCTGTTCGAGACGGCGTTCCTGCGGGTCCGTGAAGGAACACCCATCGAGACGTCCGGCAGCACGCAGGTGCCTGTGACCGAGGCGCCGGTTCCTCCGTCGAGCTATCTGCTGAGATCGCAGACGACGGCAATCTCCAATACGGGCGCCTCGCGCGTCATTCGGCTGGACGGCTTTCGCTTCAGCATCCGCATCCCTTATTCGACGGGTTCAGCCGGACAATTCCAGTTTTCCGACGTAGGATTCAACACGAATCTCGACATCCGCGAAGGCCAGAAAGTTGTCGTCGGCCATTCCAAGGCTGCACAGGGCGACTCGGCGCTCGTGCTCGTTCTGACGGCGCGGGTGGTCGACTAGGGCTCGCGTCCCTGGCGGATTTTCCTGGCGAACCCCGCGCCGCGCCGGAAATCGTCCTCCGGCAGGCCGTGCTCCAGCTCCGTTTTCAGGGCCTCGAGCCGGTCTTCGAACATCCCGAGGGCGCGAACAATTTCGTCCCGGTTTGTTTCCAGGATGTCGCGCCAGATGTCCCAGCCGCTCAGCGCCAGCCGCGTCATGTCCAGCAGCCCCGGCCCGGCCGCCCCGGGCACGCCCGGTTCGCCGTCGAGCGCCGCGGAAAGCGCCGTCGAAAGCATCTGCGGCAGGTGCGAACTGAGCGCCACAACGCGGTCGTGCTCTTCCGGCGCCATCACGCGCGGCTCGGCGCCGATCCGTTCCAGCCACTCGACAAACTCCCGCGCGGCAGGTGTTTCGAGATTTTCGGGCCTGGCCGGCGTCAGCAGATAGGGCCTGCCGCGGAACAGCTCCGCGTCGGCCTCCTCCACGCCGCGCTTCTCCTTGCCTGCCATCGGGTGCCCGCCGAGAAACAGCGCGCCGCGCAGCCGGCTGCCCGCTTCGCAGATGCGCCGCTTCGTGCTGCCGGCATCGGTGACGAGCGCGCCTGGGCGCACAAGCCCGCCGAGCCTGGGGAGGGTCTCCAGGATGGCGCGGATCGGCCCCGCCAGGTAAATCCAATCCGCGCGCGGCGCCGCCTCTTCCAGGCTTGCGCCCTCGTCGATCGCGCCCCGCCGCAGCGCCTTCCCGATCGTCTGCGGCGAACTCACTCCCAGGATGCGGCCGCGAAACCCGGCGCTCTTCAGCGCCAGCCCGAATGACCCGCCGATGAGCCCCACGCCGGCGATGACGACCGTTTCCATGAGCGGTTCAGAAGCTCCTTCCCATCGCCGCCGCCAGCGCCTTCAACTGCTGCGCCAGCTCGAGGAACTGCGCCGGCTCGAGCGATTGCGCGCCTTCGGCGAGCACTTTGGACGGATCCGGGTGGACGTCCAGCAGCAACCCGTCGGCGCCTGCGGCCAAGGCTGCCGCGGCCAGCGCAGGCGCCATGTCGCGCCGTCCGGCGGCGCGGCACGGGTCGGCCAGCACCGGCAAATGCGAGAGCTTGTGCAGCACGGGGATTGCAGTCACGTCGAGCGTGTTCTTCGTGTAAGAGCCGTACGTGCGCACGCCGCGCTCGCACAGCATGACGGCCTCGTTGCCGCCGTTAAGGATCATGTCGGCCGAAACCAGCAGCTCCTGCACCGTGGCCGCCGCGCCCCGCTTCAGCAACACCGGCCTGCCCGCCCGGCCCGCGGCGCGCAGCAGCGGGTAATTCTGCATGTTGCGCGAGCCGATCAGAAGCACATCGGCATGCTCTTCCACCACAGGCACATGGCCCGCCTCGGTCACTTCGCCGGCCAGGAACATGCCGAAGGTGTCCGCCGCGCGGCGCATCAGACGAAGCAGCTCCGCATCCGGCGACGCCAGATGAACCGGAGACAGGTGCGCGCGCAGCCCGCCCGCGCGGAACAGCTTCGCTCCGCCGCGCGCCGCCAGCTCCGCGCAGCGGAACAATTGCTCCTCGCCTTCCACGCTTCCCGGCCCCGCCATCAATGCCACGCGGCCACTGCCGATCTCCATCTCCCCGGCGCGCGCATTGTGCAGGCGGATGACGGTCCGCGCGGGCTTTGCCGCGCGCGCCGCGCGTTGATAGGGCGTCATCACGCGGTGGCACTCCATCACGCCCGGCATCACTTTGAACTCGTCCGGGTCCACCAGCTCCGCCGGACCCACCGCGCCCAACACCGTGTGCACCTCGCCCGTGGAGCGGTGGACGTTGAAATCCAGCCCGATCAGCTTCTCGATGACCGCCTCGATCTGCTCCTCGGTGGCGCCCTTCTCCATGATGATGATCATTGTTCCTGCTCCTTGCGCAGCCGCTCCCGCTGCAGGAGGCGCATCTCGTCGATGATGCGCTCGAACAGCCGCCGCACGGCGCTCTCCGACAGCGGCCCGGGGTTGTTCGACGTGACGTTGTGGAAGACTTCCTCTTCCCGCTTCGGCTCGTACACTGGCAGCGCCGCCGCCTTCTTCACGTCGCCGATCTGCGCGGCGACGCGCGCGCGCTGGTTCAGCAGTTCGAGAATCTGCAAGTCGAGCCCGTCGATCAGCTTCCGCAGCTCGTCGAGCGCCGCCTGCGCCTCCGCCGCCGTCATGTGGTTCCGCTCAGCTCCCTGCACAACTTCTCCAGCCTCGTCTCCAGCTCTGCATCCGCGCTCTCGTTCACCACGCGCATCACCGCGCTGCCCACCACGGCGCCATCCGCGTAGCGCCCCACTTCCTCCACATGGCTCCGCTTCGAGATGCCGAAACCCACGGCCAGCGGCAGCGCCGTGCGCGCGCGCAGCCGGCGCACCAGATCGCCCACGCTCTGGCTTACGGTCTCCCGCGCGCCCGTGACGCCGGTGCGTGACACCACATAGACGAAGCCGCTCGAGTACTGCGCCACCAGATCCAGCCGGCGGTCCGTGCTCGTCGGCGCGGCCAGGAAGATCCGGTCCAGGCCGTGGCGCCGCATCGCCTCTACCGGCTCCTCCGCTTCTTCGACGCTCAGATCGGTAATCAGCACGCCATCCACGCCCGCCTCGCGAGCGTCGCGGCACAGCTTGTCGAAGCCGTAACGCATCAGCGGATTGATGTAGCTGAACAGCACGATCGCCAGTTCGCTCCGCCGCCGGATCTCCGCGGCGATCTCCAGCACCCTTTCCACCGTCGTGCCGGCCTTCAAGGCGCGGTCGGATGCTTCCTGGATCACGGGGCCGTCGGCGATCGGATCGGAGAACGGCACGCCCAGCTCCAGGATGTCCGCGCCGCCGCGCTCCAGAGCCAGCGCCAGGGCCGGCGTGCGCTCCGGATCCGGGTCGCCCGCGGTGAGGTAGGTGATCAGCGCCGGCCGCCCGGCCGCGCGCGCGGCCTCGAAGCGCTGTGTGATGCGTTCACTTGACTCCATCGGCTGCATCCAGTTCCGGAAAATTCTCGCGGTAGATGTCGGTGTCTTTGTCGCCGCGCCCGGACAGGTTGACGATGAAGACCTGCCCATTGGCTTGCGGCGCGCGGCGGATTGCCTCGGCCACGGCGTGCGCGCTCTCCAAAGCGGGAATGATGCCTTCGGCGCGCGCCAGCCGCCGCGCCGCCTCGAGCGCTTCGTGGTCGGAGGCCGCCACATACTCGGCGCGGCCCTGGTCGTGCAGCCACGCATGCTCCGGGCCCACCAGCGCGTAGTCCAGCCCCGCCGACACCGAGTGCGTCAGCAGCACCTGCCCGTCGCCGTTCTGCAGCAGATAGCTGTAGGCGCCCTGCAGCACGCCCGGCGAGCCGCCGGCGAAGCGCGCCGCGTGCTCGCCCGGCGCGAGTTTCCTCCCGCCTGCTTCCACGCCGACCAGTTGCACGCGTTCATCGGGGATGAACGCCGTAAAGATGCCGATGGCGTTCGAGCCTCCCCCGACGCAGGCGATCACCGCGTCCGGCAGCCTCCCCGCGCATTCCAGGATCTGCCGCCGCGCCTCTTCGCCCGTCACGCGGTGAAATTCGCGCACCATCAGCGGGTAGGGGTGCGCGCCCAAAGCGGAGCCCAGCAGGTAATGCGTCGTTTCGACGTTGGTCACCCAGTCGCGCATCGCCTCGCTCACCGCGTCTTTCAGCGTCCGGCTGCCGGTCTTCACGCCAACCACCTTCGCGCCCAGCAGCCGCATGCGGAAGACATTGAGCCTCTGCCGCCGCATGTCTTCCTCGCCCATGTAGACGACGCACTCCATGCCGAACAGCGCGCACACGCTCGCCGTGGCCACCCCGTGCTGGCCCGCGCCTGTTTCCGCAATGATCCGACGCTTGCCCATGCGCCGCGCCAGCAGGATCTGGCCCAGGCAGTTGTTGATCTTGTGCGCGCCCGTGTGCAGCAGATCTTCGCGTTTGAGGAAGATCCGCGCGCCGCCCAGCTCTTCGCTCAGCCGCCGCGCTTCATACAATGGCGTGGGGCGCCCGGCATAGGTCGCCAGCAACTCCTTCAGCTCGCGCTGGAACTGCTCGTCACGTTGCGCCTCATGGAAAGCCCGCTCGAGCTCTTCGAGCGGCGCCATCAGCGTCTCGGGCACATAGCGGCCGCCGTAGGGGCCGAAGTGGCCCCGCTCATCCGGCACCTGCATCGTCTGTTCCGTCATTCCGACTCCCGCACCGCGCGCACAAAGGCGCGCACTTTTTCCGGATCCTTGCGGCCGGGCGCGCTCTCGAGCCTTGAACACGCATCCACGCCCCACGGCCTCGCCGCGCGGATCGCCTCTCTCACATTGTCAGGCGCGAGCCCCCCGGCAAGCACGATGCGCCCGGGAAGCCCGCGGGCGAGCGTCCAGTCGAACGCGCGGCCCGTGCCTCCGCGCTGCGCGCCCGCGGGCGTGTCGAGCAAAAACGCTTCCGCCTCGAATTGTTCCATCTCGCGGCGCGCCTCCGGCCCCGCCTCCAGCGCCTTCCACCAGCGCAGCCGCGGCACGCCGCAGGCGCCGTGCAGTTGCGCCACCTCGATGCCCGCCGCCGCGGCCGTTGCCTCGATCCGTTCCGCCGCCTCGTCCACGAAGACCCCGACGGCCAGCACGTTGCCGGGGATCCGTTCGATGATTTGCGCCGCCCGCTCCGGTTCGATATAGCGCGGGCTGCGCGGCCAGAAGTTGAACCCCAGCGCGTCGGCGCCTGCATCGCACGCCGCCAGCGCATCTTCCAGCGCCGTGATGCCGCAGATCTTGATCACCGTCACGAGCCGCGCAACTCCTCGATCGCCCGCTTCGGGTCGCCGCTCCGCATCAGATGCTCGCCGACGAGAAACGCCTGGTATCCGGCGGCTGTCAGCCTCTCGACGTCGGCCCTGCCGTGAATCCCGCTCTCGGCCACGCGCACAGCTTCCCGCGGCAGCCGCGGCGCCAGCCGCTCCGCCGTCTCCAGCGACACCTCGAACGTCCTCAGATCGCGGTTGTTGACGCCGATCAGGTCCGCGCCCGCCTCCAGCGCCTTGTCCAGCTCCGCCTCGTCATGGATCTCCACCAGCGCCGCCATGCCGTACTGCTGCGCCGTGCGCCGGAATTGCGCGATCTCCCGCGCCGTCAGGATCGCCGCGATCAGAAGCACGGCGTCCGCTCCTGCCGCCGCGGCCTCCACCACGTCGATCTCGTCGATGGTGAAATCCTTGCGCAATACGGGCAAGGGCGCCGTGGCGCGCGCGGTCTTCAGATCGCCCAGCGACCCCTGGAAGTACTCTTTGTCCGTCAGCACCGACAGCGCTGCCGCGCCGCCGGCGAAGTAGGCCCGCGCCTGCGCGCCGGGGTTGAAGTCTTCGCACAGCACGCCGCGGCTCGGGCTGGCTTTCTTGATCTCGGCGATGACGGCCGGCTGGCGGCGCAAGAGCGCCGCGCGAAAGTCGCGCCGCTGGCCCTTCTGAAACGCGGCCGTCAGTTCCAGGCTGCGCCTCTGCTCCAGTTTTTCCGCGGCTTCCGCTTTCTTGGTTTCGACAATGCGGGCAAGAATATCGGGCAGCGTCGATTCCATCGGGGGAATCTTTCACATTAGCAGATCCGCCCCGCCGCCCGCGTTTTTCTCTCACAACCGGCGGACGTCGAGCCCGGCGTCCCACTTCTCGCCGCTGCGGACCACCTCATGCCGGGTCAGCGTGCGCCCGGTGTAGGCCGCCGTGCGCCCGAGAATCGCGCTGAGCGTGCTCTCGGCGCCCTGCGCGGCTTCGTTGATGTATTTGCCGCCGGTGATGCTGGCGATCCAGTGGCGCTCTTTCTCGGCGTCGGCGTCCTCGATGGCGCCCTTGAAAGCCCCGGTGACGGCTGCCGCCGCTTCCGTCTTCTCCGGCTTGCCCACGCCCGGCGCGTCCCAGGCTCGCTTTCCCGTGATCCGCACCGGCGCATCGTAGCGCATCTCCGCGTTGCCTTCTTCGCCGAACAGCCGCACGGCAACATCCCACTCGCCCTCGATGAACTGCGTGGAAGCCACCGTCACGTGCACATCGTTCGGATAGGTGAAGGTCACGTTGAAATGGCTGGAGCAGTCGCCCTGGTCGCGCCGCCCGCGCCGCCCGCATGTGCCCTGCGCCTGCACGGGCAGAGCGTCCAGCAGCCAGTTGTTCAGGTCCACCAGATGGATGTTCTGCTCGACGAAGATGTCGCCGCTGATCACCTTGTCGTGGATCCAGTTGCGCAACCGACGCTCTTGCGGCGAGGCGTTGGGCCACTCGGGGCGGCGGATGGCGCCGGCATAATAGTGCGACAGCCCGCAGACCACCGCGCCGAGATCGCCGCGGCGGATCCGCTCGCGGATCTGCACATACGGGGGCGCGTGCCGCAACTGGAAGCCGATGGCCAGGCTGAGCCGCCCTTGCGCCTTCTTCCCGGCTTCCATCACGCTCTGGCAGCCCGCCACGTCCACGGCCACCGGCTTCTCGCAATACACGTGCTTGCCGGCGGCAACGGCTTTCTCGAGGTGCTCGGGGTGGAAGTAGGGCGGCGTGGCGATCAGCACGGCATCCACCTCCTTCGAAGCCAGCACCCGGTCCAGCGAATCCGGTCCGGCGTACAGTTGCGCCCGGTCGATGGCGGGCTTGCCCGCTTTCGCCGAGGCTGTGTCCAGCCGGTCTTTGGCGCGCGCCAACTGTCCTTCGAACAGATCGCCCAGCGCCGTCACGGCGGCGCCTGTGTTGGCGATGAACGAGATCGCAACGCCCGTGCCGCGCCCGCCGCAGCCGAACAGCGCCAGCCGCACCGCCGAGTTGCGCTGCGTGCCGCGCACCCGTTCCGGCTTCACGATCACGAAACCGGCAGCGCCGGCCGAGCCAAGAAATGCTCTTCTGTTCATCTGTTGCTCCCTCGTTGGTTGTCCGCTATTTCGCGCGGACCATCTTGTCTTCCGTTACCGCGAGCGTGCGGAAATCCAGCACGCGCCGCATCTCGCCGTGCGTCATCTCCAGCCGCGGCTCGCCCGCCTTTCCATGGACGAACGGGCCTCCGAAAGCCGGCCAGTTGGCATAATCCAGCGGCTTGCCGTCCACGCGCGGCGTTTGCCCGTATGTGAACTCGATCGTCTTGCCGCGCAGCGTGCGGAATGTGACGCGCGGCTCGGGCGCGAGCCTGAACTCGAGCGGCAGCGCCCGGATGGCCTTCCGGAACGCCTCCAGCGTGGGAAACTCATCCACGCTCGCCGCCTGCACCACTGTGCCGTTCTTCAGATACGGGCTGAACAGCCGTTTGCCCCCGCCCTCGATCGGCTTCCACACATACGGCGCCAGCGGGCGGTAGGCGATCCACGTCCGTCCGCCGCGGCAAAAGATCCAGCCCGAGGCGTCCTCGGTCAACTCCGCCAGGTCTTTCGAGAAGAACCCGTTAATGTGCGGAAAGCGCGTGCCCGGAGCGATGTCGTACAACGCGATCACGGCATCCTCGCTCTGCGTAATTCTTTCGTAAGGCGATCCGCCCAGCAGCTTGTCCGGCGAATCGTAGGTCGTCTTGGACCGCCACACTCCCTCGGTGCCGAAGTCCGGCGAGAAGGTGAAATACGCCTCCAGCTCCACCATGCCGGAGTAAGGGTGCAGCGAGAACAGCGTGTTGTGCACGCCTTCAGGGTCGTCCGCGCGCCAGGTGACGTCCCAGGAGTGTTGCTGCACCGGCTGCAACACGCCGCCCTGATCCGAGCTGACGGCGTAGTCCCTGGTCATATACGTGGTCTTGAAGACCTGCCCGTGGAGTTCGTCATGGAAGCGCCAGCGGTTGCGCGTGCGCTTTTTCTCGAGATGCGTGTACGGGCGGCTGCGGTCGGTGGCGATGCGGCGCAGGATCTCCGGCGGCGCCGGCCCGTCCGCCAGCGCATAGTAAAGCGAATACCCGCCGAACGGAGGGGTCTCCTTGCCCTGCCCGAACAGCAGCCAGGCGAAGTCCGCCGACACGCCGCGCCACTTCTCCACCACCTGCCTGTCGTCGGTGCGCGCGTGCGCGCCCACATAAATGCCGTCGAGGCTCTCCACGGCGAAGTCCGCCGCAATCCACTCGATCATCATCGAAGCCTGCTTCTTCATCCGCGGGTCTTCCGCCCACGCCGCCAGGTAGGACAGCGGCAGCAGGTAGACGCCGATGTAGTGCGTGCAGTCGTACTCGCCCTGCCCTTTCGTGGTGGTGAGCTTCACCCAGCTCTCGATCCAGCGGCGGGCTTCCTCGAAGTTCTCCTTCGAGCTCTTCCCGTTGAACCAGCCCTCGCCGCCCATCTCCGGCCACATCTGCGCCATCAGGTACATCGACGTGTAATAGAGCAGCCAGTGGTTCTCGGTGTCGCCGCGGAAGGGATAGTAGGTCTTCCAGGACTTGCGGAGCAGCGCGCGCGCCGGCTCGCCCAGTTGCCCGCGGTCCAGATACGCAATCGCCGTCACCGGGAACATCCAGAACATGTCGCCGGTGACATCGCCTTCCAGCAGTTGCCGCAGGCGCCGTTCCGCGGCGGGCACGCCCTCGCGCAGCCAGAGCCGTGCGGCGATGCTGTGGTAGTGGAGTTTCTCGTCCTCCGCCCGCGCCATCTTTTCGATCAAACGGCGCCGCCGCTGCTCGTAGTCCTGCGCGGCGGCGCTCTGCGCGGCCAGCGCCGCGGCCAGCGCCAGTGCGGCCATCCGTTTCATCGCTCACCCCCTGCCGGCACGAAAGCCATCTTCAGGATGATGCTGCCAGGCAGCCCTTCCACGCGCCACGTCTTGCCCGCGTCTTCGGAGACGTACAAGGCCTCCTCGTGGACGCTCGCGTAGAGCCGCCCCGGCTTGCCGGGATCGAAGGCGACGCTCCAGACGTCGTGCCGCGGCAGACCCTGGTTCCGCGCCTGCCATGTCAGACCGCCGTCCTCGCTGACCAATACCCCGGGCCCCCAGCCGCAGACGGCGATCCGCCGCGCATCCGTGGGGTCGAAGGCGATGTCATAGAGGTTGCGGCCGGCGGCCGGGTCGCGCGGCGTGGCCTCGAACGTCAGGCCGCCGTCGGTGCTGCGGAAGATGCCGCCCTTCTGCGTCACCGCCAGCCAGAGCGAGGCGTCATGCGGGGACTGCTCCACGCGCATGGCCTGAAATCCCGCCGCACCGGCCAGCCGCCAGGTCTTGCCCAGGTCGGCGGAAACATAAAAGCCGTCTTCTGTTCCAATCACAACTCGGCCTTTTTGTGCGCGGTCCAGCCGCACGGCCTTGCCGTAGCGGCGCGGCAGCCCGGCGGAGATCTCCCGCCATGTCGCGCCGCCGTCTTCGGACAAGCGGAACCCGGCGGTGTGCCCGAAGGCCAGCAGGCCGCCCGCCCCGGCGCTGATGTCCTGCAACTCGGTCACCGTCTCGTCGGTGAGCACGCGCCAGCGGCCTTGCGCGTCGATCCGGATCACGCCGTCGCCTGCGGCCAGGAACAGCGTCTCCGGGCGCCCGGGGAGCCAGGCGAGCCCCGTCAACAGCGGGTGGCGGTAGCCTTCATTGACCCACGCGCCGTCCGCCTTCTTCACGAACAGGCCGCTTGGCAGAAGCGCCGCGCCTACCACCCATCCTTTGGTCGTCACGCCCACTGCGTGCAGGCGGTGCTCTCCGTGGGCGCACAAAGCCGCCGCAGCAAACCACACGAGAACCCTCATGCGGTTCACACTATCAAAACGGGAACGTCAGACGCCGGTGATGGTGAACACATACTCCGCCGCGCCGGCGCGGATGCGGAACCGGTTGGCGCCGGCGGCAAGTCCGAGCCGCACGCTCACGCCGTAGAGGCCCGGAGACAGCTCGTCGTAGTCCGTGACGGAGAGCACCGAGCCTCCGTCCAGCTCTTCGATGGCGACCTCGCCTACGTGCACCGGCACGCCGGATTCATCCACCAGCCGGAACAGGAAGGCGTCGCGCACGCTCGCGCCGCGGCGCGCCGAGGCCGTTTCGCGCAAGACGGTCACGCTAGCCGGCTCGCCCGGCGTCACCGCGCGCCAATACGGCACGCGCAGCGTGAGTCCGCTCGAAGCTCCTTCCAGAACCACATAGCCCTCGTATGTTCCCGTGCCGGTCAACGGCTCCGGCCAATCCACGCGGATTTCCGCCTCCCCTCCCGGCGCCAGCTCGACCATCTCGGCCGAAACGGCAGGCACAGCCGGGCCGCGGCGGTGTTCGACCCGCACAAAGTACGTCTCCGGCCCATCCCCGGTTTGCTTGACGGTGAGCGTCTGGGCGTCCACGCCTTCCCCCGGCGCTGACGCGCCGAAACTGAGCGCCGCGGAGGAGGCAGCCAACTGCGACCGCACGGCTGCTTCGGCGTCCAGGAGCCCCGCGCCGCTCTTCTGGATCCAGGCGGACGCCTCGTCGCTGATCCTGGCCGCCGTGTTCACCAGCGCGGAGCGGACGGCGCGCGCATCCAGGCCTGGCCGCGCCGCTTTCACGAGCGCCGCGGCGCCCGCCGCCAGCGGCGCGGAGAAACTCGTGCCGTCCACCAGCGTGTAGCCGGTTTCCGACCACATGGCGCCGTCAGGATTCAATGTTTGCGTGGCGATCCACATGTCCGTGCCCGTGGCCGTCAGCTCGGGCTTGATGGCGAGATCCACGCTGGGGCCGTGCGCCGAAAAGTCCGCCAGCAAACCCGCTCTCTGCTCCACCCGGCTGTATCGGAAGCTCATCACCGCCAGAAGCGGCTCTCCGCCGGCCAGCCATTCCCGCACTTTCTGGCCGTTTGCATAGGAGATCATCATCGCGGGCAAGTCCGCCGAGCCCACGGCCATCGTGATCGGCTCGGGCGATTCTTCGCGGGCCTGCACCAGCGCCGCCACCGCGCCCGCGTTCTTCGCATTATTGAGCTTCAGCTCGAAAGTGCATTCGCCCCGCAGGATCAGCGCGATCTTGCCTGCCAGGCTTCCTTCCGGCAATTTGCCGCACGCCAGCCCGTTCTCGTCCAGTGCGGCCGCGTCGGCCACGGCGCCGCTCACGCCTTCTGCAGGCGGAGGGCCGTTGCCGGGCGCCCCCAGCAGAGTCTCCTTGCCTTCAAACTGAATGCCGAAGCCGAAGGTGCGGCTGTTGGTGGACGCCCCCACGCTCAATGCGGAAGGCGCGGTGGCGGGGGAGGAAATGGTGGTCCAGCCGGGCCCGTTGTTGCCCGCGGCCACCACAAGCAGCGCGCCCGCTTCGGCCGCGTTTTCCAGCGCCTGCGCCAGCGTGTCCTCCTCGAGGCGAAGGGCGATGTCAGAGCCGAGGCTGAGGTTCAGGATGTCCATCCCGTCGGCGAGAGCCTCGTCAATCGCCTGCAGCAGCGCCGCGTCCGTCGTCGTGCTGTTGAATCCCGGCGTGCCGAACACCTTGTAGCTGCCCAGCCAGGCCCGCGGCGCCACGCCGCTCACCCAGCCCATCGGGCCTTCATGCACGACGCCTGCCGCGATCATCGCCGCCGCGGTCCCGTGGCCGACATGATCGCGCGCGGAGCGGTCCGGGTCGAAATTCCGCAGCAGATTCACATAGCTCCGCGCCACGATGATTTTCCCGGTGACGAGACTGGAATCCAGCTCGGAGGTGGTGCGCGGGAAGCCCTCGGGCGCCTCCATATCCGTGGTGCGAAACGCCGGATGCGACGCCTCGATGCCGCTGTCGATAATGGCGATCTTCACGCCTGCGCCTGCGCGGTTTTCGCCGCCGGCCAGCTCCCATGCCTCGCGGATCCGGTGCAGGGGAATCGCCGCATCCATCGTCATCCGGTACTCTCTGGCCGGGCGGACTCTCCTGACTCCTGCGATTTCCCCGAGCGACGCCGCCTGCTCGTCATCGATTTCGACGAACAGCGCGTTGGCCGCCAGGCGCGCCGCTCCCAGCACTTTGCCGCCGCGCTCTTCCACGCGCCGCTCCCTCTCCAACTGCTCTCCCTCCACTGCGGCTGCGTGCTTCGCCCACCCTCGCCCCGCCAGCGCCTGGCGCGCCCCGCGCGCCTGCCGCGTCTCTTCCACCGCCCGGCGGATCGCCGGTTGGCCCTCCAGTTCCACCACGTAAAGGCCTGGCGCCGCCAGAGCAGTCCAGGAAACCGCAAGAAAAACAATCGCAATTCCCAGGAAGCGAGTGCAAAATCTGCGTGATTCCATGAGGTGGCGCTCCGCTCTATCGACAATAACGCAGATTCCCCCGCAATCCACGCGGTTTCATAGAAGACCGCCGCCCCGGCGGTTTTAACACTTCTTCACAGCCTTGTCATTTCTTCCCGAGGCTTGGTTGCGTCTCCTGTTTCGGGTAGCTTGTGAAGTGATGCTGCGCGCGCGCGAGTCCGGGAAATGGTCCTGGACGCTGCCTGTTCTGTTGATCGTGTTGTGCCTCAGCCTGGGTGCGCTGCAATACCGCTGGATCGACGAAGCGTCCCGGGCTGAACGCGACCGCCTCCGCGCGGGATTGCAGGATTCGCTCACGCGCATGGCCATTGCCCTCAATGCCGATGTCACCTCGTCGGTGTCGGCCTTCTTCCCGTCGGGCCGGCCGCCTGACGGGGCGTTTCAGCCGGACCAGTTCCGCGAGTTGTACGGACAGTGGCGCGAGGCCACGCATCACGATCGCCTGTTCGCCGCCATTGGCCTCGTCACCCTCAGCGGGCGCCGCCTGCAATTGTTCCTGGTCGATCCCGCCAGCGGCGAGGTTCGCCCGTCGGATTGGCCGCCGCGCTGGCAGGGCCTCCGCGGCCGGATGGAAGGCCGCCTCGCCCAGATGCTCGGGCTTCCGCCGGAGAAAAACCGGCAAGAATTCCGCCCCGGGCCGCCCCCGCCCGAGGAAGCCCTGCTGTTTGAGGTGGCGCGTTTCGGCCGCAGTGCCGCCGAGCCGCGCCCCAACCTCTCCTGGCTGGTCTTCGAACTCGACGAGCCATACCTGCGCGACGTTCTCATCGCCGAACATCTCCGCCGCTATCTCGGCCAGTCAGCGCCCGACTTCCAAATCGAAATCTCCTACCGCTCCGACCCCGGGCGGGTCTTTTACCGCAACGGCCCGCAGCCGCTCGCCGGCAAGCCGGACGCGGAGACCGCGCTGCTGGAGCTGCAGTATGACCGCCTTTTCCGGCGCCTGGGGCCCCAGGGAATGCGCGAGCCGCCGCGCGCCAGAATCGCCGGGGCGGAGTTCGGGCGGCTGTTTGTGCGCGTGCGCCACCGCGCCGGCTCCCTGGACGCCGTCGTGGCGCGCACGCGGCGTCTGAATCTCGCGGTCACGTTTTCCGTCCTGGTGCTGATGGGCGCGGCCGTGGCGGCCATCGTTCTGTCCACGCGCCGCGCGCAACGGCTGGCCGGCCTGCAGATGGACTTTGTCGCCGGCGTTTCGCATGAACTGCGCACGCCGCTCACCGTCATTCGCACCGCGGCGTACAACCTCCGCGGCAAGCTGGCCGCCAACCCGGCGATGGTGGAAAAGTACGGCGCGCTGATCCAGAAAGAAAGCGAGCGCCTGACGGAGATCGTCGAACAGGTGCTCGAATTCGCCCGCTTCCGTTCGGCCGCCTCCGCCGTTCCGCTGGAGTCCGTGTCCATTCGCGAAGCGGCCGATCAGGCGCTGGCGGCCTGCCAGCCATTGATCGAATCGTCCGGCGTGCGGGTGGAGGACGCCATCCCGTCCGGCCTGCCGCCGGTGCTGGCCGACCGCCGAGCTCTCGCCCACTGCCTGCAAAACCTGATTTCCAATGCCGTCAAATACGGCGGCAAAGGCGGCTGGCTTGGACTTTCCGCCGCGGCCCGGGGCGGGTTTGTGGAAGTCTGCGTGGCCGACCGCGGCCCCGGCATCCCGCCCGGCGAGCTGAAACACGTTTTCGAGCCTTTCTTTCGCGGTCGCCGCGCCATCGACGATCAGATCCACGGCACCGGTCTCGGGCTCTCCCTTGTGAAGAGCGCGGTCGAGTCCTTCGGCGGCGCCGTGGAGGCGCGCAGCACGCCGGGACGGGAAACGGAGTTTCTCCTGCGGATTCCTGCCGCGCCGCATCTTTCTGAAGCCGCGCAGCCAGCGACAGCCGGAGGCACGCCCGCATGAGCGCGCGGATCCTCATCGTGGAGGACGAGCCCGGCCTTGTTGTTACGCTGACGGACTTGCTGGCCGCCGAAGGCCATGAAGTGGACTCCGCGCAGGATGGCGCCTCCGGGCTTCGGAAGGCTCTGGAAGGCCGTTACGACGTGATCATTCTCGACGTCATGCTGCCGGGGCGCAACGGCTTCGAGGTGTGCCGCGAGCTTCGCCGGCAGGGGCGCGACACCGCCGTGCTGATGCTCACCGCGCGCGGCCAGGTGGCGGATCGCGTCGTAGGGCTCAAGCTCGGCGCCGACGACTATCTGGCCAAGCCATTCGACCCCGCCGAGCTGACCGCCCGCATCGAAGCCCTGCTTCGGCGCGCCGGCAAGAACACCTACGGCCCGCCAGCCCGCTTCGAATTCGGCGACGTCGTTGTGGATTTCGAACACGGCGCCGTCTCGAAAGGCGGCCAGCCCGTCCAGATGGCAGGCAAGGAACTCCAGCTTCTCCGCTACCTTGTGGAGCACCGCGGACAGACTGTTTCCCGCGAGGAGTTGCTGGAAGCGGTGTGGGAGTACTCGGCCGGGGTCACCTCGCGCACCGTGGACGTCCACATCGCCTGGCTGCGCCAGAAGCTGGAGGACACGCCGCAATCGCCGCGTTGGATCCATACGGTGCGCGGCGTCGGCTACCGGTTCGTGCCGTAGGCCCGCTGCGGCCCCGGCCGGTCACTCCCACTCGATCGTGCCCGGGGGCTTGTGTGTGAGATCAAGGAACACCGCGCAGATGCCGTCTTCGGCCAGCAGCCGGGAGCAGAGTTCCTCGCGCAGGGGTTCGGGCAGCGGCACGGCGCGCGCGGTCATGCCGTCCACGCTGTCCACCGGCCGCAGCACCACCGAATCCGGCCTCCCGGGCGTTCCCAGCGGCACGAGGATCACGGGGAACTGCCAGACTTCGCGGTCGAAGCCCGTGCGGTGCGCCGCCTCCCGCACGATCGCGTCGGCGCGCCGGAGCCGCTCCAGGCGCGTCCGGCAAAGCGCGGCGGCGCTGGTCGACAAACCGGAGACAGGCGCATGCGAGGCCAGCGCGGCGATGACGCGATTGATCCGGCTGATGCGGTTGATCCGCTCCGCCGCGAGCTCGTGCAGGTCCCGGGTTTGCTGCGCTGCATCGAGGATCAGGACCGGGCGGTAGCTGCGCGAGTCGCCCTGCACTCCCACCGAGTGCAGCGGCGCCAGCCAGCCGTCTTCGAGCCGCTCCACCGGCTTGCCCGCGTCTTCACACAGGCAGCGGATGGCGAGGCCCGGCCCCGGGAAAGGGTGGCGCTCCAGCAACGCCCCGGGAAGCCCGAGTTCGCGGCCCAGTTCGCGCACCTCGTCTTTGTACAGCGTGTGCAGCGGCTCGACGATGCGGTTTTCGGCGATCAGCCGCTGGATGCCGGACACGCGGTTGTGGTGCGTCTTGATGACGTCCGCCTTGGCCGTGCCGCCGCTTTCAATCGTATCCGGGTAGATGGTGCCCTGGCCGAGAATCCACTGCCCTTCGAGGTAATGGCCGGAGGCAAGGATCTGCTCCTGCACCTCGACGAACAGCTCGCCGATGATGTGCCGCTTGCGCTCCGGGTCCCGCACGCCGTCGAGCGCCGACAAGAACCGTTCGGAGGCGTCCTCGACGGCGAACAGGCCGCGGCCGAGCGAGTCAAAAACATTTCTTACGAATTCCGTTTCGCCAGCCCGCATCAGCCCCGTATCGACGTACAGCGCGCGTACGCGCTCCGGCCCGAGCGCCCGCAGGCAGAGCGTGAAGGCCACGGTGGAATCCACGCCGCCGGAGACGAAGAAAAACACGTTGCGCCCCGCCGCCGCGCGCCGGATCTCTTCCTGGATCCGCGCGGCCTGCCGCCGCGGGTCCCAATCTTGCGCGCAGCCGCAAACCCGGAAAAGGAAATTGGCCAGGATCTGCTTTCCGTTGGCCGTGTGGACCACCTCGGGGTGGAACTGCAATCCGTAGATGCGGCGCGCGGAGTCGCCCATCGCCGCGACGGCGCAGGTATCCGTGGCGCCGAGCACCGCGAAGCCCGGCGGCACGCGCGTGACCGAGTCGCGGTGGCTCATCCAGATCTGCTGCCGGCCTTCGGCGCCTTCGAACAGAGGGCTGGGCCGCTGGGTGTCCAGCCACGCCAGCCCGTATTCGCCCTTTTCCCCCCGCTGCACTTCGCCGCCGAGGTGCCAGGCGATGGTTTGGTGGCCGTAGCAGAGCCCGAGCACGGCGCAGCCGAGTTCGAAGATGGCCGGGTCCACCCGGGGCGCGCCGCTTTCATAGACGCTTGCCGGCCCGCCGGAAATCACGATGCCGCGGACGCCCCGCAGCTCATCGGCCGAAGTCTCACTGGGGCGGATTTCGCTGTAAACACCAAGCTCGCGGATCTTGCGGGCGATCAGGTGGCAATACTGGCCCCCCGTGTCGAGCACCACGATCTGGGGCGGAGGCGATGTTTCGGAAAGCGGGCTCAATCGCGGCGGAACCTCTTGTCGGCCTGGACCATCTGCTTCTTCTGCATCTCGAGCAGCGCCTGCGCCTTCGGCAGCGATTCCACGGCCTTTTGCACCGCCGGATCGACCTCGACGGCGTACTTCAGGCTCTCATCGAGTCCGGCGGAAGTGACCAGGGCCTCGCGTTTCAACTGCTGCTTCACCCAGTCGTTGTTCTCGGCGAACTCCGCTTCCGTGAAGGTGAACTTGTTGTTCAGCAGGAAGGAGTGGAAATCGTTCAGCATCGCCTGGTCCGGGGTCCACTCGGCGCCAAGGCGGATGTCGCGGCCGGCGAAGTACTTGGGGATGTAATCGCGGAAGGCGCCCTTGCGCAGCAGCTCCACCTGGAAGCGGTTGTACTTGAGCGCGAACTTCTCGTCCGGCTGGATGCCGTTGCCGCCGTAGACGGGGCGGCCGGAGTCGGTCATCTTCACGTCCACCGTGTCCTTCGGGCCTTCCTTGCGGTTGTAGTAATACTCGTAAAACGAGCCGCTGGCGTAGTCGCGCTGGATCAGGCGGCCGGAGGGCGTGTAATACTTCGCCGTGGTGAGCGCCAGGCCCGTGTTCTCGGAAAGCGGGAATACCGTCTGCACCAGGCCCTTGCCGAACGTGTTGTCGCCGAACACCCAGCCGCGGTCATGGTCCTGCAACGCGCCGGCCACGATTTCGGCGGCGGAAGCCGAATAGCGGTCCACCAGCACGACGATCGGGTAGTTGCCCGCCGTGCCGCCGTTGGTGGCGATGTAAGGCCGCTCCGGCGAGGTCCGCCCGCGGTGGCTGACCACCACCTGGCCCTTCTTCAGAAACCGCCCGGCCACGGCCACGCCTTCGCTGAGCAGGCCGCCGGGGTTGCTGCGGAGGTCGAGGACCAGCCCGCGAATCTTGGACTCGCCCAGTTTGCGGAAAGCGGCCTCCAGTTCTTCCGAAGTGTTCTCGTTGAACATCTCGATGTCGATGTAGGCGACGCCGGGCTTGAGCCAGAAGGCCGTCTGCACGCTGTAGCGCGGGATCTCGCCGCGGGTGAGCTGGAACGTGATCGGCTTGTCGGCCCCTTCCCGGCCGACGACCACGGTCACCTGCGTGCCCTTGGGGCCTTTCAACATATCGGCGACTTCTTTGCTCGAAAGGCCTTCCGTGCGCTTGCCGTCCACCTCCAGGATCACGTCGCCGGGGCGGATGCCCGCCTTGTAGGCGGGCGAACCCGTGAACGGCGCCACCACGACAATCCGGTTGTCTTTGGGCTGAATCGTCATGCCCACGCCGTAGTATTTGCCGCGCTGCTCTTCCCGCATCTCCTGGAAATCGCGCGGATCAAAGAAGCTCGAGTGAGGGTCGAGCGTGCGCAGCATGCCCGGAATGGCGCCTCTGTAAATGTTGGTGTCCGGGTTGACGGGCTCGGCCGCGTTCTCCTCCACCAGACGGTAAATGGACGTGAACTGCTTGAGCCCGTTGGCAAGATCCTCTTCCGCCGGCGCGGCCGCAGTGGCTCGCCCGGCGGCCACGCTTGGCCCGTAATGGCCGGCGATCAGCGAGCAGACGGCGATCACCAGCAGGGAGAAAAACAGCCCTCGAAATCGGCGCATCAATTAGGTCCCCCAGACCTGCCTCAAGTATATCGCAGCATTTCCTGCACCTGTTTGGACGGACGTGGAGGCCGAAGGCTTCGAAAAAGTTGGTGTCGACCACCGCCAACGAGGGCTGCCGCGGAGCCGGGCCCGGCACAGAAAGACAGCGAGGGTTTATTGGGCTTTGGACTTGCGGGCGGCTGCGCCGGCGGCGGCCTCGCTGCGCACCGGCTTGCGCGGCGTCCCGGTGAGCTTGCGGTACTGGTCGGAGATGGACAGCAGATACATCGGCTGGCGGGCGTTGCGCAGCAGGTCGATCAGGCGGTCCTTGTCGGACTCGACGTGCACGGCCTTGCCGTCCGTCAACAGATACAGGTCCGTGCCTGCGGCCACCTCGGCGATCCGCTTGCCCAATTCGCGCTGCAAGGGACGGAGCACGCGGCGGATCTTCTGGAGGCTGAAGCCCTTGTGGCGCAGCTCTGCGATCACGCTCACCGCCGCCACCTCGACGGTGCCGTAGATGCGGCGATGCCCCTGGTGGCGGGGCGAGACGACCTTCTGCTCATCCCACCACTGGAGCTGGCGGAGGCTGACGCCGGCCAGCCGCGCCACGTCGGCGCTGGAGAAGATCTGCTCGCCGGGCAAGATTTCAGAGCTGCGGGATTTTGTTTTGAACATGATCATGCCTTTCTGTTTGAGCCAAGGTTCAAGTCCAAGTGTATTTGAGGCGGGAGCGAAGTCAACACACAAAATAGGGGCGCGCTTTCCCTTGGCCCCCAATATGTCGCGCGACGGGTGCGACCGCCCGTCACGGCTCCGCGGAGTCCGCGCCTCGCCGCAGGCCCGCCAGCCGCCGGATCCTGCCGGCAATCTTCCGCTTCACCAGCTCTGCGAAGGGGCCCCAGTCCTCGCGGCAAAAAACGGCGTACTCCCGGCGGACAGGAAGAGAACGGCGCCACTGCCAATAGCTGAGCCGTCCGCCCGGCGCGGAAGCGCGCGCGGACTGGTAGTCGTCGCCCGCGCTCACCCAGGCCGTGGCCGGAGGCCGGCCGCCGGACGGCGCCGGCGGCCGGCCGGACTCGCAAAGATGCATGATGAGCGGGATATTGCAGCCATTGGCGACCGCCACTCCTTCCTGGTAGTCCGCCCTGCAGGCTGTAGGTTCAATCATGTAAAACCGGCCGTCCACGCTGCTTCTCTTGAACTCCATCGAGCAGATGCCCCGCATGCCCGCACTACGAAAGAAATCGCCCGTCAGCCGTTCCACTTCGGGCGCCTCAGCGGGCTCGGCCGAACTGGTTCCCCCGGTCAGTGGCGGCCACTGGCGGATTTTGCGGCCGGTGAAAGAAGCTCTGCACGCGCCGCCGCTGTCGTAGTACTGCATGCAGAAATAGACGTCGCTGTCGCCGCCAGGCACCCATTCCTGCAGCAGCAGATCCTCCGGGCCGATTCCCTTCAACGCTCGAAGGAGGCCTATGGCGGCGGCGAGATCCTGCGGCGTCCGAATCCAGTAAGCCTTCTTCATCCCCTCCACATACATCTTCCGCCGGGTTTTCAGGACGCAGGGATAGAGCGGGTCGCCGCCGGCAAGCTCCCACTCGGGGCCCTGGAAAAAATACATGGGACGGATCGGAAATCCGCGCCCCGCGGCGAACTCGTAGAACCGGCGCTTGTCCAGCATCATTTCGACCGTTTCCACGGCGGGGAAACGCAGCCGCACGCAGGGAGGCACGCGCAGACGGTTCCCGTTCAACCAGGCGATCGTCTCCTCCATGGCGGAGATCAGCACGTATTGTTGCGAGGTGCGTTCGAGGCCGGCCAAAGCCTCAAGCAGAGGCTCGCCATGAAGGGCGGGCACGAAGATGGGCTTCAGGCGGCGGGAATGCCAGAAAATGCTGCCGGGCGAGTTGTCCAGCACCACGGGACGGACGTTTCCCCGCAGCAGAGCGCGGGCCACGTTCCAACCATTGATGCCGAGCCCGATGATGAGAGGGGTCATGGCTTCCGCCCTTTGTGTTCCGGCAGTTGCCGAGGCTCCAGTATGGCACCTGCGGCGGGGCGGCTTCAACGCAAGCGGCTGCTCTGGCGCCATTGCGCTGCTCGCGGGCGTTTCGTTATATTGACTCTACGGCCTGCTCTGGGGCAGGTTGCACGCCTTGCCAACTGACAGCCCTTCCAAGACCCGGGCGCCGCAAACGGGTGGTTTTTACCGGCGCATGTTGGCCAGCACCAGCATGTATGCGGTGTCGGTCTTCATCGGGAGAACGGCCAGTTTCCTCCTTTTTCCGGTCTATACGCGTTTTCTGTCCCCTGCGGATTACGGGGTTCTGGAGCTGCTGGATCTGACGCTTTATGTGTACGGGACATTGCTCGGCATGCGGATCGGGGAGGCATTGGTCTACCGTTGGTCGGCTTCCGGGGATGACCGCCAGCGGGAGACGACTGTGGCGACGGCTTACTGGGGGGCGGTGCTCCTGGGGATCCTCTCGCTGCTGCCGGGATGGCTGCTGTCGGAGCGGCTGAGTCTGATCGTGTTTGGCACCGGGGCATACCGTGGCGGTTTCATTCTGATGTTTACGGCTTTTGCCGCCTCCTTGCCTGTGGAAGTGGGCCTGGCTTTGGCGCGCGCAAGGGACCGCTCGATCCACTATTTCTATTTCTCGCTGTCCCGGCTCGTGTTGGGCGCCTCGCTGAATGTCTTCTTCCTGGCAGTGTTGCACTGGAAGTACGAGGCGATGCTCTGGAGCAATCTCATCGCGTCGATGGCGATTTCCGCGGCGTCGCTGGCCTATATTTCGGCGCAAGGCTGCCGCTGGGGTTCCTTCCGGTTCGGCGAATTGAGGAAGCTCCTCGCATACGGGGCCCCGCTCGGACTGGGGGGGCTCGGGATGCTGCTGATCCATTATGGCGACCGGTTCTTCCTGCGAAAGCACGTCAGTCTGGGCGAGATCGGCATTTATGCGCTCGCTTACAAAATAGGGATGCTTGTCACGAACCTGCAAACGCCTTTCGATATTTACTGGCGGTCCCAGATGTTTGAAGTTGTGCGGAGGCAGGACGGAGCCCGCGTCTATGTGCGCGTCTGCACCTACCTGGCGCTGACTTTGATGGCGTTCACAGTATTTCTGATCGGATTTTCCACTCCGCTGCTCCGTGTGCTGGCAGGGCCGGATTTTCGGTCCGCGGCCCAATATGTTCCATGGATCGCATTCGCTTACGTAATTCGCACGATCGGCGGACATTTTCGGAACGCCTTTCTTCTGGAGGGGGCCACCCATATGGACGCCGCCATTGTGTGGGTTGGCGCGCTGGTGTGCCTGGGCGGGTACGCCTGGCTGATCCCCCGCTATACGCTGTGGGGCGCCATTCTGGCGACGCTGATTGCATTTGGCGTGATGTTGGCGGCGGGATTCTGGCAGGCGCAGCGGGTTCGCCGGTTCGATTTCGAATACCGCCGTCTCGCAATTGTGTTCGCGGCAGCCTTGCCGGCGGCGCTGGCGTCGTGGTGGTATCAGCCTTCCGGGATGCTGCTTCAACTCGCTTTCGGCGCAGTCCTCTTCTCCTCGTACCTCGTCTTGCTGGCGCTGGCGCGGTTCCCGGATGAGGACGAACGCCAGCTTCTCCGGCAGCTCCGCGCGCGGTTTTTCGCCTTTCTGGCGGCAGCAGCCCGCCGAACCGGAGCTTGAGCAATGCGGTTCGCCGGGCTGTATTACCGGGTCCCGATGACGTACGCCTCCTGGAACTGGAGGGAACCGGCTGCTGCTCTGGCCGCCTCATTCATCCCGCCTTCCGGGGCGCCGTCGCGTCTCCGGCGGAGGATCGAGAAGGAATACGGCGCGCCCGTCTCCCTTTGGAGCAGCGGCCGCGCTGCGTTGGAAGCGGCGTTCCGGGCTTGCCGGGACGCCGGGTGTATACGTGTCTTGATGCCCGCTCTGCTTTGCCGTTCCGTGCCCGAGCGCGCGGTGGCGGCCGGATTGCGGCCTGTTTTTTACGACATCGGGCCGGACCTGCGGCCGGATCTTGACCAGGCATTGTCCTGTCTCGGATCCGAACCGGCGTGCCTGCTGGCGCCCCACCTGTACGGACTCGCGAGCAGCCTGAGGCATGCCTGTGAGGTCTGCCGCCGCGCCGGCGCGTTGCTGATCGAAGATTGCGCCGCGAGCTTTCTTTTGCGGCGCGAAGACGGAGGGCGCTGCGCCGAGCATTGCGACTTCGCCATTTTCAGCTTCAACACCGGCAAGACATTGGTGGCCGGAAGCGAAGGCGCGCTGTTGCAGCGGACACCGATGGACGTTCCGGTTCCAGCCCCGTGGGCCGCGTCGCAGGAGCGGCTTCTCGCCGCGGGCAAGATCTCGTTCGGGCTCGCATTTGCATGGCCCGTCGCTGGCTACACGCTCTTTCGTTCCTTGCCTTGGCGCTTTTGCCGCAAGCGCGCGGAACTGCTCGTGAGCGCAAAGTCCATTCCGGCCGTCGACGCGGGGATTGTGGAGGTCCAGTGGAAGCGCTGGGAGGCGTTGCACGCCCGCCGCCTCGAAATCCTGCGGCTTTACGCAACGGAGCTTGCCGGCGTGTCCGGGATCCGTCTTCCCCAATATGCGCCGGGGCGGTATCTGACTCGACTATTCATCGAGTTTCCCGTCAACATCAACAATCCCGGCCGGCCGCGGTATCCGGTGCCTGAGTTTTTACGCGCCAGGGGAATCCAGACCCACCTGCCTTATCCCCCTCTTCACCTTGATCCCGCTTTCGGTTCGCCGTCTCCAGGCAAATGCCCTGTCTCTGAACACGTCGCCGACAGTTGCGTCGCAGTCCCGAGCCAGCCGGAATTGACCGATCGCCAAGTGCGCTATGTGTGCGAGACAATCCGGGAGGTGGCGGAAAGGATTGCCGCCGGCAGGCTGGAGCCGGTTTCCCGGGCTGACGCTGCCGGCGCCGCTCCCGAAATCGCCGTGGAATAGGCCCTGGCCGGTCCCGATTTCCGGAAGGCGTCAACCGCCGGCCCCAAGGGGAGAGAGGCTGTCGATTTCCATCTGGTTTGCATCGATGGCGAACTTGGCTGCCCAGTTCAGCAACTCGAGGCGCCCATAGCCGCCATCGACCGGCCAGCTTCCCTTGACGCCGCCGGCGATGTCCGGGGGCCCGTCGACGCGCACGGTGCGCCGCACGAAGGCATTGGCGCGGCGGGCGGCGGCCAGCATCTCCTCGCGGCGGGCCGAGCAGGGGGCCAGCAGGAACCAGACAGCGGCGATTTGCACCGCGCCGGTGAGGCAGGCCCAGCGCACGCATGGCTGCCATTCGGCGTCCAGCCTCCCGGGCAGGAAGCCGTCATCACGAAGGCAGCCGAGCAAAGGTTCCGCCGCCCGCAAAGCCGCCTCTCGCATCCAGTCCTCCCCCAGCAGTCTGTAGCCTTCGCAGAAGCCGCGCAGCACATAGCCGATGGTGTGGGTCAGCGGCCGGGAGAAATCGGTGAGGCAGCAGCGGTCGAACCAGCCGTTGGGCCGCTGCAGAGAAGCGGCCCACTCCAGATTGCGCCGGACCGCGTTTTCATGCGCCTTCTCGCCGCTTGCGCGCACAGCTTCCGCCAGCCCCCATGCAATGTGGGTGTCGTAAGCCTTGGGCCCCGGCATCGCAAACGCAGAGCAAAAACGGCTCCACGCGCCGTGTTCATCCTGCACGCTGACGAGCCACCGGGCGGCGCGGTGCATGGGATCTTCATAGCGGCCGCCAAATTCGCGCACACCGGCGGCAAGCCCCAACAGAATCTGACCGGTGTTGAAGGTAGTCGGGGCGACAGGCTGCTGGCCGATGATGCCGCCCGGGAAAGCGCCCTCCGGCATCTGGATGGAAACCAGCCAATCGAGCGCCCGCCGGGCGCGCTCGCGCAAGGCGTCGTCGCCCCGGATGCGGGCCTGCTCCAGCAGCGTCGGAATGATGTAGCCGGTCGTCTCCGGGTAGGATCGAGCCCAGCCGTCCAGCCAGCTCCAATGGCGCGCGAAACCGCCGTCGGCAGAGGCCGAGCAGTCCTGCGCGCGGCCGAGCCAGCCGAGCGCCGCTTCGATGAAGCGTTCCGCGCCAGGATCCCGATCCGGCAGCCTGCGATCGCGCCGGATTTCCTCGCGCGCGCCCGGGGGCATGGTCCAATACTCAAGCCATTGGCGGACCTGCGATTTGATCGGCTGAAACAACTGGTTCTCCTCCTGCGAATCTGCGCTCCCCCTGCGGAGCCGACTGCTGACGCAAAAGACAGGCGGCTCAGCCGCCGCCGACGAAGGTGACAATCTCCAGCACGGCGCCGGACTCGACGGCTGTGGCGTCCCACTCGTGCTTGCGGACAAGGCGGCGGTTCAGCTCGACCGCGACGCGGGCCGGGTCGAGGCCGAGATGCGCTACCAGGTTCCGGATATTCAGGCCCGCTGGAACTTGCCGCGCTTCTCCATTGATGACAATGGGGATAAGCGCGTCCTGCTGCTGGTTTGACACGTTCTTCTACGGCTCATTATAGTGAAGGGTGAACGCCGCCAGGGGCGTTCCTCATCCGCCATCATGCCCACATCCATCTACGAGGCCTACTTCCCCATTCTGGCCCAAGTGCTCCTGGCATCCGGTTTGGCTGCGGCCCTCATCGCACTAGGCGTCCTGCTCGGCAAGCGGGTGCGCAACAGGGTGAAAGACACGCCTTACGAGTGCGGCATCCCGCCGACGGGCGGGGCGCGCGAGCGGTTCAGCGTGAAATTCTATCTCGTGGCGATGCTGTTCATCCTGTTTGATATCGAGGCGATTTTCTTTTACCCGTGGGCCGTGGTTTACAAGGACCTCAAGCTCTATGGGTTCATCCTGATGGTGATCTTCATCGAGGTCGTCCTGACCGGCTTCTACTTCATCTGGCGCAAGGGCGTGCTGGACTGGGCCTACGGCGAAGATCAGCAGGAGCCTCGAAAAAGCTGAGAGCCGCCATGCTGCCTGCCAACCTTGACACCCTCCCCACCCCTGCCGCGATTGCGGCGTGGGACCCCTCGGCGCTGACCGGGGGCAGCCAGGACCGGGGCGAACTCGTGCTCTGGACCACGCGCGAAAAGCTGGCCGGGCTCTGCCGCTTTTTGAAGGAACAGCGGCAGTTCACGCGGCTGGCAGCCGTGACTTGCATCGACCGCTACCCCTCCGAGCCGCGCTTTGAAGTGGTGTATCTGCTGCATTCCATCCCGAACAACGAGCGGCTGCGGCTCAAGGTGGCCGTGGCGGGCGCCGATGCCGCGGTTCCCAGCGTGTGCAGCGTGTGGACGGGCGCCAACTGGTACGAACGGGAAGTGTACGACATGTTCGGGGTGCGCTTCGACGGGCACCCCGATCTGCGGCGGATCCTCATGCCGGACTACTGGCAAGGCCACCCCTTGCGCAAGGATTTTCCGGTGCACGGGCATAAGTACAGCTACAAAGACGAATAGAACCGGCGCTGCTGCTGAACAAGGAATCTGCGATGAACCCGACTGAGACCGCACTCGATTCCAGACTGCAAGAGGTGGCCCCGGAGTCGCCGGGCTCGCCGCGGCGCATGGTGCTGAACATGGGCCCGCAGCACCCCTCCACGCACGGGGTGCTGCGCGTCATCCTCGAGCTCGACGGCGAAATCGTCACCAGGGCGCAGCCGGACATCGGCTTCCTCCACACCGGCATCGAGAAGCAGGCCGAAGCGCTGGGCTGGCAGCAGGCGGTCACCATCACGGACCGGATGGACTACCTCGCCAACCTCTCGAACAATCTCGCCTACGCGCTGCCGGTGGAAAAGCTGCTCGGCATCGAGATCCCGCCCAAGGCGCAGTGGATGCGCGTGATGCTGGCGGAACTGTCGCGCATCAACAGCCACGTCGTGTGGCTGGGCACGCACGCGCTCGACCTGGGCGCGATGACCGTGTTTTTTTACTGCTTCCGCGAGCGCGAGGAGCTGCTGCGGATCTTCGAGATGTTCAGCGGGCAGCGCATGATGACCAGCTACATCCGCATCGGCGGGCTGGCGCTGGAGCCGCCGCGCGGCTGGGACCGCGCGGTGCGCAACTTCATCCGCGGGCTGCCGGAGAAGGTGGACGAATACGAGGCGCTGCTCAAGGAGAACCCGATCTTCCTCCGCCGCACGCAGGGCGTGGCCCACATGACGCTGGAGCGGCTGCTCGATCTGGGCGTCACCGGGCCGATGATCCGCGCCGCCGGACTCGCCTGGGACATCCGCAAGGCTGAGCCTTACTCGAGTTATGAGAAGTTCGATTTCCGGATCCCGGTGCGCGAGGAAAGCGACGTCTACGCGCGCTTCCTCGTCCGGCTGGAAGAGATCCGGCAAAGCGCCCGCATCGTCGAGCAGGCGCTGGACGGCATGCCGGAAGGGCCGTGGAAAGCCGACGCGCCCCACGTGGTGCTGCCCGACCGCGAAAAAATGAAGACGCAGATGGAGGCGCTGATCTACCACTTCAAGATCGTCACAGAAGGCATGCGCGTGCCGGCGGGCGAGGCCTATGTGCCGGTGGAGAGCCCGCGCGGCGAAATCGGTTTTTACGTGGTGAGCGACGGCGGCGCGCAGCCGTGGCGCGTGTTCATGCGCACGCCGAGCTTCGGCAACCTCCAGGCTTTGCCGGAAATGTTTGAAGGGCGGCTGATCGCCGACACGATCGCCGCGCTCGGCAGCATGGACTTCGTGCTGGGAGACGTGGACCGCTGAGGCGCCGGGAGCAGAAGCGATGACATTTTCTCCGGAACTGGAAGCCCGATTCGCGAAGATGATCGCCAACTACCCGCCCGGGCGGCAGAAGGGCGCGCTGATCCCCATGCTGCTGTATGCGCAGGACGAAGTGGGCGCGGTGACCGACGAGGTGATCGACGAGATCGGGCGGCGCCTGAAGGTGTCGCGCGTGGAGATCGAGGAGGTGCTCGGCTATTACACGATGCTCGCGCGCGAGCCGCGCGGCAAGCACCACCTCCAGATCTGCACCAACATCAGTTGCATGCTCACCGGCGGCGAGGAGCTGTTCGAGCACGCCTGCCGCAAGCTGGGCGTCGGCAACAAGGGCAAGACGCCGGACGGGCAGTTTTCGATTGAAGAGGTCGAATGCCTGGGCGCATGCTCCTGGGCGCCGGCGATGCAGGTCAACTACGACTTCTATTACCACATGACGCCGGAAAAGCTGGACCAGTTGATCGACAGTCTGAGGAAGTTGCAGTAGCGCAGTGAAAGACATCCCCACAGGAGACCCAGAATGACGCTGCTTGCACCCCCGCACCCGCTTGAGAAGCGGGTGCTGCTGCGCCGCTTCCCGGAGCCGCGCACGGAGCCGGTTTGGATCGACGAGTATTTGCGCACGGGCGGCTACGAGGGCTTGCGCAAGGCTCTTTCGATGGAGCCGGAGCAGATCGTGGATGAAGTGAAGAAGTCGGCGCTGCGCGGGCGCGGCGGCGCGGGCTTCCCCACCGGAATGAAGTGGGGCTTCGTCGACCGCAAGTCGCCGAAGCCGAAATACGTGGTGGTCAACGCCGACGAGGGCGAGCCGGGCACCTGCAAGGACCGCATCCTGATGGGCTACGACCCCCACCGGCTCATCGAGGGCGTGCTGATCGGCGGGCGCGCCATCGGCGCCTGCCGCGGATGGGTCTACATCCGCGGCGAATACCGCGAGTACATCGACATCGTGGATCGCGCCATCGAAGAGGCCTATGCGCGCGGCTATCTCGGCTCGAACGTGCTTGGCTCCGGCTGGGAGTTCCACCTCGCCACGCACACCGGCGCCGGTTCCTACGAGTGCGGCGAGGAGACGGCGCTGCTCGAATCGCTGGAAGGCAAGCGCGGCAACCCGCGGCTGAAGCCGCCGTTCCCGGCCACCTCGGGCGCGTTTCAGTGCCCGACCATCGTGAACAACGTCGAGACGTTCTGCGCCGTGCCCGACATCATTCTCAACGGCGGCGAATGGTACGCTTCCCTCGGCACGCCGAAAAATGGCGGCACGCGGCTGGTCTGCCTGTCCGGCCACATCGCGCGTCCGGGCGTGTATGAAGTGCCTCTCGGCATGAATATGCTGGCCATCCTGAATGAAATCGGCGGCGGCGTGTGGAAGGGGCGCAAGCTCAAGGCGGTAATCCCCGGCGGCAGTTCGTCGCCGGTGCTGAAAGCCGAAGAGTGCGACATCCCGGCCGACTATGACTCGCTGGCCAGGATCGGCTCGATGCTCGGCTCCGGCGCCACGGTCGTGCTGGACGAGACCGCCGACATGGCGAAAGTGCTGGCGCGCCTGATGAAGTTTTACGCCCATGAAAGCTGCGGCTGGTGCATCCCGTGCCGCGAAGGCACCACGTGGCTGAAGAAGATCTCCGCTCGGCTCGAGGAGGGCGTCGGCAGCGAGCGGGACCTGGCGACCATCGACCAGATTTCACAAAACATGCTCGGGCGGACGTTCTGTCCGTTGGGCGACGCGGCGGCCATGCCGGCCATGGCGATCGTGCGGAAGTTCCGCGACGAGATCCTGGAAAAGCTCGGCCGTGCGGAAGCGTTCGCCCCCGTGCCGGGCGCGCAGCCGCTGGTGGTGCTGTGAGGGGGTACGGACGGCAATGGCGAACATGGTGACCCTCACGATCGACGGCAGGCAGGTGACGGTGCCGGCGGGCACGCTGGTGATCGATGCGGCCAAACAGGCGGGCATCGACATCCCCGCCTTCTGCTACTACGAAGGCTTCAGCGTGCAGGCAGCCTGCCGCATGTGCCTGGTGGAAGTCGAAAAGATGCCCAAGCTCCAGCCTTCGTGCGCGCTGCCGGCCGCCGAGGGCATGGTGGTGCACACGGAGACGCCCAAGGTGGTGGAGGCGCGCAAATCCACCATCGAGTTCCTGCTGACCAACCACCCGCTCGACTGCCCCGTCTGCGACAAGGGCGGCGAGTGCGAGTTGCAGGACATGACGTTCCGCTACGGGCTGGGCGAGAGCCGGTTTCTCGAAATCAAGCATCACGCCGACGAGAAGCAATGGAGCCCCCTGGTCTTCTACGACCCCGCGCGCTGCATCTTGTGCTACCGCTGCATCCGCGTCTGCGACGAGGGGATCGGGGCGACAGCCCTGGGGCTGAGCTTCCGCGGCGTGTCGGCGGAGATCATCCCGAACAAGGGCGACCACCTCGAGTGCGACGAATGCGGCTGGTGCATCGACGTCTGCCCGGTGGGCGCGCTGACCTCGGGCACGTACCGCTACAAGTCGCGCCCGTGGGAAATGAACTACGTGCCGGCGATCTGCACGCACTGCTCCAACGGCTGCAAGACCACGCTCAGCGTGCGCAACGGCGAGATCATCCGCGCCAACAACCGCGACCGCTCCGGCATCAACGGCGAGTTCCTCTGCGTGAAAGGGCGCTTCGGCTTCGACTTCGTCCACAGCGAAGAGAGGCTGCAGGAGCCGCTGATCCGCCGCAACGGCAAGCTCGAGCCCGCAAGCTGGAGCGAAGCGCTGCAGTTCATTGCCGGGCGCGTGCGCGAGACGATCGCGCGCAACGGCAAGTTCGCCGTCATCGGCTCGACGCGCACCACCAACGAAGAGAACTACTACCTGCAAAAGTTCGCGCGCCAAGGGCTGCGCACCAACAACATCGATCACCACCGCTCCGGCGACGTGATCACGCTCGTCGACGCGCTAGCCGGGCGCACGGACGCCCTGGCAACCGTGGGCGACCTGTACACCTGCGGCGCCGCGCTGGTGCTGGGCGCCGATCTCGCGCAGCAGCACCCGCTGCTCGCCTACCAGCTCCGCGCCAACTGGCGCCACCATCAGGCGCCCGTGTTCGTCATCACGCCCGGACCCGTGCGCGAGGATCAGTACGCCGCGCGCAGCCTGCGCGCGGAGGCGGGGGCCGAAGTCGAACGGCTGGAAGAACTGCGCGAGGAGCTGAAATCGCGCGGGAGCCTTGTGGTGCTCTGCGGCGCATCGGTGAAAGGCGAAGCCGTGCGGCGGCTGGTGGCGTTCGGCGATTCGCTCGGCATCCCGGTCAAGTACGTTTGCCTGGTGGATTACGTCAACTCGCGCGGCGCCGTGGACATGGGGCTGCTGCCGCACCTCGGTCCGGGTTACAAGCCGGTGGAGATCCCCGGCATGCACCTCGATGCGATCCTGGCGGCGCCGGATCTGGACGTCGTCTGGGTCGTGGGCGCCAATCCGCTCGAGGGAGGCAAGCAGTTCGCTTCGGGCGACGCCTTCGTGATCGTGCACGAGCTGTTCCTCACCGAGACGGCGCAGCGCGCCGACGTCGTGCTGCCCGCCATGAGCCTGTATGAGAAGAACGGCACGGTGACCAACGTTTGCGGGGAAGTGCAGCGCACCAAGGCAGGGCCGAAGGTGATGGGCGCGAAGTCCGACCTCGACATCCTGGGCCTGCTGGCGGCGCAGTTGGGCTTCAACATCGGCATTCCCGCGCACGACAAGGTTCTCGACGAGATCCGCCGCACCGTGCGCGGCTACAACGTGCCGTTGCCCGTGCTGGCCACGGGCGGGGCGGCGCCGGCGTCCGTGCTCAACGGCAAGGTGCCCGTGGACGCGCAGCCGGAACTGGTGCGCAGCTCGGGTGATACGCTGTTTACCTCGGGCACGCTTGGCAAGTATTCCAGGCGGCTGAATCAAGTGATGGAAGCGCCGGGACGGCTGTACCAACCGTAGTGCCATGAACTTCTACCTGCTCACGCTGATCAAGATGGCCCTGACGGCCTTCGTGCTGCTCACCTGCTGCGCCTACGCCGTCTGGGTGGAGCGCAAGGTGCTGGCGCACATTCAACTGCGCCCCGGCCCGTACCGCGTCGGCCCGCACGGGCTGCTGCAGCCTTTGGCGGACCTCATCAAGCTCCTTACCAAGGAAGGCATCGTGCCTTCCTACGCGAATCCGTTTTTCTACCTGCTGGCGCCGTTCCTGGCTGTAGCGCTGGCTCTTTCTGCGATCGCCGTCATCCCGTTCACGCCGGAGTTTGAACTGTTCGGCGTGCGCACGGCCATCGGGCTCACAGACATCAACATCGGCATCCTGTTCCTGCTGGCGCTGAGCTCTCTGGGCGTCTACGGCATCGCCATCGGCGGCTGGGCGTCGAACAACAAGTACTCGCTGATGGGCAGCCTGCGCTCCTCGGCGCAGATGGTGAGCTATGAGCTGCCGCTGGCCATGGCCATCGTCAGCCCGTTGCTGCTTGTCAACACGCTCAACCTGCGTGAAATTGTCGAGCTGCAGAGCGGCTTCTACCTGGGCTTTCTGCCGAAGTGGAACCTCTTTGCCCTTCCGGTGCCGCAGGCGCTGGCGTTTCTGATCTTCATGATCGCCGCCTTCGCGGAAACCAACCGCGTTCCCTTCGATCTGCCGGAAGCGGAAAGCGAGCTGGTGGCGGGCTTCCACACGGAATACTCGTCTATGATGTTCGCCTCGTTTTTCATGGCCGAGTACGCCAACATCATCACGATCTGCTGCGTGGCGACGGTGCTGTTCCTGGGCGGCTGGCATCCGCTGTGGCCGGCCCAATACGGCAGCGACCTTGTGCCCGTGGTTCTGTTGGCGGGCGCGGGGCTGATCCTGCTGTACCACGCGGCGCAGGCGGCGCGGCGGCGCAAGTGGGACCGCTTCACGTTCCCGGTTTTCGGCGTCCTGCTGCTGGCTTTGTCGCCCGTGTTTCTGGTCCCGATGCTGAAGCCGGTGCTGATCCCGTTCTTCTGGTTCGTGGCCAAGGCGGGCTTTCTCGTGTTCGTCTTCATCTGGATCCGCGGCACGCTGCCGCGCTACCGTTACGACCAGTTGATGCGGTTCGCCTGGACGTTCCTGTTCCCGTTGTCGCTGGCCAATCTGCTGGTGACCGGGCTGGTGGTGGCGCTGGCGGGCTGAAGAGGTTTTCGAGTCATGGATGTCTTGCTGTTCCTGATCTTCGCGGGCATCGCGGTGGGCTGTGCGCTGAACCTGGTGTTGCAGACGCACCCGATTTCCAGCGCGCTGTCGCTGATCGGCGTGATGGGCTCGCTGGCGGTGCTGTATCTGCTGCTGGGCGGCGAGTTTCTGGCGGCGGTGCAGTTGATCGTCTACGCGGGCGCCATCATGGTGCTGTTCGTGTTCGTCATCATGCTGCTCAACGCAGGCGCGGAGAAGCGCCCGTCGAAGAAAGTGCTGCGCACGGCTGTGGCGCTGCCCTTGCTGTTCACGCTCGCCGGCGTGGTGGCCTACATCCTGGCCACCCAGGCGGGGCGGACCGAGACGGTGAAGTTCGGCGCCTACGTGGTGGGGCCGTACGAGATCGGCAAAGCGCTGTTCACCACATGGCTGCTGCCGTTTGAAGTGACCTCGATCCTGATCCTGATCGCCATCCTTGGGGCGGTGGTGCTGGCGAGGAAGGAGATCTGACCAATGCCCGATCTGGCGCAAGTGCTCGCCGCGCAGGTGCCGCTGAGCTGGTATCTGATCCTGAGCGTGATCCTGTTCGTGATCGGCGCCGCCGGGTTCCTGATCCGGCGCAACATCATCACCGTGTTCATGTGCATCGAGCTGATGCTGAACGCGGTGAACCTGTCCTTCATCGCCTTCAGCCACAAGCTGAAGATGGTGGACGGGCACATTTACAGCTTTTTTGTGATGGTGGTGGCGGCGGCGGAAGCAGCCGTCGGGCTGGCCATCATTCTCACGGTGTTCAAGAACCGCGAGACCCTGGAAATCGATGAAGTCTCCTCGCTGAAGCTCTGACGCGATGCAACACCTCTGGCTCATTCCCGCCTTTCCGCTCGCCGGGTTCCTCGTCAACGGGATCGCCGGGCGGAAGTTTCCCAAGCCGCTGGTCAACACGATCGCCGTGGGCAGCGTATTGCTTTCCTTCCTGTGGGTGCTGAAAGTGCTCGCGGGGCTGCAGCCGCTGGAGGCGGCCTACACGGAGCGCTACTTCACCTGGATCCAGAGCGGATTCGTCAATGTCGGATTCGACTTCATGGTGGACCGGCTCACCGCGGTGATGCTCCTGGTGGTGACCGGCATCGGGACGATCATCCACATCTATTCCATCGGCTACATGGCCCACGAGGATGGCTACAGCCGGTTTTTCGCCTACCTCAACCTGTTCATGTTCTTCATGCTGGTGCTGGTGCTGGCGGCCAACTACCTGGTGCTGTTCATCGGGTGGGAAGGCGTGGGGCTGTGCTCGTACCTGCTGATCGGCTTCTACTACCTGAAGAAGAGCGCGACCGATGCGGGCAAGAAGGCGTTCGTGGTGAACCGCGTGGGCGACCTGGGCTTCTCTTTGGGCATGTTTCTGACGATGCTCACGTTCGGCTCGCTGGATTTCGCCACAGTGTTCGGCAAGGCGCAGGCGGAAGGCGCGGCGCTGAACCCGCAGACGATCACGCTGATCTGCCTGCTGCTGCTGGTGGGCGCGACGGGCAAGAGCGCGCAGGTGCCGCTCTACGTCTGGCTGCCGGACGCGATGGAAGGCCCGACGCCGGTGAGCGCCCTGATCCACGCCGCCACGATGGTGACGGCGGGCGTCTACATGGTGGCGCGGTCCGCGCCTCTCTACAATCTCTCTCCCATGGCGATGGAAGTGGTGGCCATCGTGGGGCTGCTGACGGCGGTGCTGGCGGCCACCATCGGCATGACGCAGTACGACATCAAGAAGGTCTTCGCCTACTCCACGGTGAGCCAGCTTGGGTACATGTTCCTCGGGCTCGGCGTGGGGGCCTACTCGGCGGGCGTGTTCCACATCATGACGCACGCGTTTTTCAAGGCGCTGTTGTTCCTCGGCGCCGGCAGCGTGATCCATGCGCTCGGCGGCGAGCAGGACCTGCGCATGATGGGCGGGCTGCGCTCGAAGATCCCGGTGACGTTCACCGTGCTGCTGGCCGCGGCGGTGGCCATTGCGGGAGTGCCGCCGTTTTCGGGCTTCCACTCCAAGGACGCGATCCTGCTGGCGGCGCACGCGCACGCGCCGTGGATGTTCTGGGTGGGGGTGGCGACGGCGGCGATGACGGCCTTCTATGTGTTCCGCGCCATCTTCCTGTGCTTCTTCGGCGCATACCGCGGCGACGCGCACCCGCATGAGTCGCCGCTGGTGATGACGCTGCCGCTCGGCGTGCTGGCTCTGCTGAGCCTGGCGGGCGGCTACTTCAACGTGCCGCACTATCTGGCGCCGCTGTTCGGCGGCGAACACGCGCCGCACGACGAGACGCTGGTGTACGCGTCGGTGGCGGCGGGGCTGCTGGGCATCGGCCTGGCGTGGCTGTTCTATGTGGCCGCGCCCAGCCTGCCGGAGCGGATCTCGGAGACGCTCGGCGGGCTGTACCGGCTCGTGTACAACAAGTATTACGTCGACGAAGCCTACGACGCGCTGATCGTGCATCCGATCCGCGACGGCTCGCGCGCCCTGCTTTGGAACATCGTGGACGCGCGGATCGTGGACGGCGCGGTGAATGGCGCGGGCGCGCTGGCGCGCTCGGTCGGCGCGGGGCTGCGGATGTGGCAGTCGGGCTACATCCGGCGCTACGCGGCGTGGGTGGTGCTGGGATCGGCGGCGCTGGTGGCAGCGGTCGCATTCTGGGGAGGCGCGCGGTGAACCTGCTCGACATTGTCCTGCTGATCCCTGCGGCCGGGGCGCTGCTTGCTCTCGTTCTGCCCTCCGGCAATCCGGGCCTGATCCGCAAGTACACGCTGTTCGTCTCCCTCATCGCGTTCCTGTTGTCGCTGGCGCTCATTGCGCCGGTCAACGCCGCCCCTGGCCGGTACGCCATCGAGACCGACGTGGTCTGGATCGAGCATCCCGCCATCCGCTACCACGTCGGCGTCGACGGGCTGAGCCTGTGGCTGATCATCCTGTCCACGTTCCTCACGCCGATCTGCGTGCTGGTGAGCTGGCGCCATATCGAGGACCGCGTCAAGGAGTTCCACGTCTTTCTGCTGTTCCTGCTGTGCGGCGTCATCGGCGTGTTTGTGGCGCTGGATCTGTTCCTGTTCTTCGTGTTCTGGGAAGTGTCGCTCGTGCCCATGTATTTCCTGATCGGCATCTGGGGGCACGACCGGCGCATTTACGCGGCGGTGAAGTTCTTCCTGTACACGATGGCGGGTTCGGCGCTGATGCTGGCGGCGATGATCTGGATCTACAACCGCGCCGGCACGTTCGACCTGCCGCTGCTGCTGAACATGCTGGCGACACGACAGCTCGCCTTCAGCTCTGTTGAGGCGTTCTGGCTGTTCCTGGCGTTCTTCGTCGCATTCGCGATCAAGGTGCCGCTGTTCCCGCTGCACACGTGGCTGCCGGACGCGCACGGCGAAGCGCCCACCGCCGGGTCCGTGATGCTGGCCAGCGTGCTGCTGAAGTTGGGCACTTACGGACTGGTGCGCGTGGCGCTGCCGCTGTTTCCCGGAGCGGCGCGCGAAAACGCCGGATGGATCATCGCCCTGGCGATCGCCGGCATCATTTACGGCGCGCTGGTGGCCATGGTGCAGCCGAACATGAAACGGCTGGTGGCCTACAGCTCGGTCAGCCACCTCGGCTTCGTCGTGCTCGGCATCTTCACCTTCACGCAGGTGGGGCTGGACGGCGCGGTGTATCAGATGCTGAACCACGGCATTTCGACGGGCGCGCTCTTCATCCTGGTGGGGCTGCTCTACGAGCGGCGCCACTCGCTGGAGATCGCCGACTACGGCGGCGTGGGAAGCGTGGCGCCGTGGCTGAGCACGGCGTTTGTGATCACGTCGCTGGCCAGCATCGGGCTGCCGCTGCTGAACAATTTCGTCGGCGAGTTCCTGGTGCTGCAGGGCGCCGCGCAGGCGAAGCTCCTCTATGCCGTGCTGGCCGGCACCGGCGTCATCCTTTCCGCTGTCTACATGCTCTGGCTGGTGCAGCGCGCCTTCTATGGTTCCACTCCCGAGACGGTGAAACATCATGTCAGCGACATGAACGGGCGCGAGTGGGCGCTGGTGCTGCCGCTGGTGGCGATGATGGTGTGGATGGGCGTGGGCCCGCAGACGTTCCTGCCCGCCATCAGCGCGCCGAACCGGCAGGTGCTGGAGCTGGTCGCCGGCCAGCCGCAGATCGAGAAATCCGCTCAGGAAGTTGCTCATGTCCGTTAGCTACATACCGTCGGCGCAGGAGATCTTGCGTTTCGCGCCGGAAATTGCTCTCTCGCTCGGCGGCACTGTGGTGATGCTGGGCGAGGCGGGGCTGAAGAACGGCAGCCGCACGCGCCTGGCCGTGATCACCTTTCTCACTCTGCTGGCTGCGGCGCTGCTGTCGGTCTGGGTGGCCGGCGACCCGGGGCCGGCGTTTTCGAATCTGCTCGCCGTGGACGGCTTCTCCACGTTCTTTCGCGTCCTCGTTTGCGCCGCCGGCATGCTGGTAGTGCTGATCTCCACCAACTACCTGCGGCAGGAGGGGCACGACTCGGGCGAGTATTACGCGCTGATCCTGTTCTCCGTGGCAGGGCAGTGCCTGATGGCTGCCTCCAACGAGCTGATCATGCTCTTCATCGGGCTGGAGTGCTCGTCGATTGCGAGCTACGTGCTGGCGGGCTACTTGCGCGACGACAAGCGGAACAACGAAGCCGCGCTGAAGTACTTCCTGCTCGGCTCGTTCGCCTCGGCGTTCTTCCTGTACGGGGTGGCTTGGCTGTGGGGCGCCTCGGGAACGACCAACCTGAGCGAAGTGCGGCGGCTGCTGCTGGATCCCACGGCGGGCGTCAGCAGCACGATGGCGGCGGCAGCGGCGGCGCTGATGCTGGTGGGGCTGGCGTTCAAGGTGTCGGCGGCGCCGTTCCAGATGTGGGCGCCGGACGTTTACCAGGGCGCGCCCGCGCCGGTGGCTGCGTTCCTGAGCGTGGGGCCGAAGGCGGCGGCGTTCGCCATGTTCCTGCGCATTCTCATGACGGCTTTCCTGCCTCTTCGCGAGCGATGGGAGCCGGTGTTGTGGACGGTGGCGCTGGCCACCATGGTGATCGGCAACTTCGCCGCGCTGTGGCAGACCAACGTGAAGCGGCTGCTGGCCTACAGCTCGATCGCGCACGCCGGCTACATCCTGGTGGCGCTGGCGGCGATGTCGGACACAGGCGCGGCGGCGGCCATGTTCTATCTCGCCGCTTATACGTTCATGAACATCGGCGCGTTCGCCGTTGTGGCGTTCGTCGCCGGGCGCGGCGAAAAACACGTGGAATTGATGGACCTGGCCGGCTTGAGCCGCCGCTCGCCCGCCATGGCGGCGGTGCTCTCGATCTTCCTGCTTTCCTTGACGGGCGTGCCCTTGACAGCCGGGTTTTTCGGCAAATTCTATATCTTCAAGGCGGCGTTGGACGCGGATCTGGTGTGGCTGGCGGTGCTGGGGCTGCTGAACAGCGCCGTGGCCGCGTACTATTATCTGCGCATCATCGTGATGATGTACATGCACGAGCCCTCTTCCGGCGTGCAGCCGCTGCCCGCGCCCTCGCCGGGCATCCGCTGGGCGCTGGCGGCGAGCGTGGCCGGCACTTTCATTCTGGGCGTGGCGCCGTCGCTCGTGCTCGATTACGCCACGGCGAGCGCGCCATTGCTCCGCTAGGCAGCAGCGGAAATCTCCCCGATTTATGGACAATTGACGCGAAAATCCGTGGCAATTCGCGTCTTGAACCGGGTCAATGCCGGCGCGTGTTTTGCCGCCCTTCCTGCCGCTCAAAGGATCAGCATGCAGTCCCCGTAGCTGAAAAAGCGGTAACGCTGCTCGACAGCATGGCGGTAGGCGCCGAGGATCAGGTCTTTCCCCCCGAACGCGCACACCAGCAGCAGCAGGCTCGACTTCGGCAGATGGAAGTTCGTGAGCATGGCGTCCACCGCCTGAAACCGGTATCCGGGGTAGATGAACAGATCCGTTTCGCCCCGGCCCGGGCCCAGGCCGCCGTTGCGGGCGGCCGATTCCAGCGTGCGGACCACTGTGGTGCCCACCGCCACGCGCCGCGCGGCGGCGGCCATCCTGGCCGCCGACTCGACCGGAATCTCGTAGCGCTCGCTGTGCAGCCGGTTTTCTTCCACGGTGTCGCTCAGCAGCGGCTGGAATGTGCCGAGCCCGACGTGCAGCGTGACCGGGGCGATCTCGGCGCCCGCCGCGCGGCAGGCTTCCAGAACCTCGGGCGTGAAATGCAGGCCGGCGGTGGGGGCGGCGGCAGAACCCGGGTTCCGCGCGTAGACAGTCTGATACCGTTCGCGGTCCTCGCTCTGATCCTGCCGGTGGATGTACGGCGGCAGCGGCACATGTCCGATCCGCTCCACCTCTTCGTCCAGATCCCCGGAGCAGGCCACGCGCACGAGCCGCTCGCCCCGGGTGCGTGTCTCGAGAATCTCCACCTCCAGGCGCTCCGAGATGCGCACGCGCGCGCCCTCATGCAAGTGCCGCCCGGGACGCACCAAAGCCGTCCAGAGCGTCCGTTCGCGATTCTGCGGTGTGAGGAGGAGCACTTCCACCTGTCTTGAATACCCCTCTTTGTAACCGTAGAGGCGCGAGGGGACGACGCGTGTCTCGTTGAGGACGAGACAATCGCCGGCGCGGAGCAATTGCGGCAGGTCCCGGAATTGCCGGTCTTCCAGCCGCCCGCTGGCCCGGTCGACCACCAGCATGCGCGAGGCGGCCCGGTCCTCCAGGGGCGATTGAGCAATCAGTTCATCGGGAAGGCGATAATCGAATTCAGAGAGGTTCATTCGCGAGTACTACACGGCCCGGTATCACGGGCCGCCATGACTACTATACCCATTTGAGGACACATGCCGTATATCCTGGGCATCGAGACCTCGTGCGATGAGACGGCCGCCGCAGTAGTGGCGCGGGACTGCGAAGTGCTGTCCAGCGTGGTGGCGAGCCAGACTGCCACGCACGGCAAGTATGGCGGTGTGGTGCCGGAGCTGGCCTCGCGGGAGCATCTCCGAGCCATCGTACCTGTAGTGCGGGAAGCAATGGAAGAGGCGCACGCCTCCTGGGCGGATTTGGCCGCAGTGGCGGCAACAGCGGGGCCGGGGCTGGTGGGCTCCCTGCTGGTGGGATTGACCTTCGCCAAGGGGATCTGCGCGGTGCGCCGGCTGCCGCTGATCGGAGTGAACCACATCGAGGGTCACATCCATGCCGTTGTTCTGGATGCGCGCCGATCGGGCGACGACATAGAATTGCCGGCGCTGGCGCTGGTGGCAAGCGGCGGGCATACGCACCTGTTCCTTTGGACGGGCGGCGCGGAATACCGTCTTCTCGGCAAGACGCGCGACGATGCCGCGGGCGAGGCGTACGACAAGGTGGCGAAGCTGCTGGGCTTCAGCTATCCCGGAGGACCGGTGCTGGACGGGCTTGCCGCGTTCGGCAACGCCGGCGCCGTGGAGCTGCCCATGGCGAAGATGAAAGGCAATCCGCTGGACTTCAGCTTCAGCGGGCTGAAGACGGCGATGCTGCGGTGGGTGCAGTCGAAAGAAATGGAGGAAGAGATCGCAGCGCGGCGGGAACTGCTGCGGCGGAACCCGCACCCCTCCATCGAAGAGTGGCGGCGGGTCACCCCGCAGCGCACCCTCGATGCCATCGCCGCATTTCAGCATGTGGTGGTGGAGGAGTTGCTGAAGCGCGCGGAGCGCGCGGCGGAAGAGACCGGCGCGCGGTCCGTCATCATCTCCGGCGGCGTGGCCTGCAACGCAGGATTGCGGCGGGCGGCGCAGAGCGGGCGGCTGCCCTGCCCGGCGTACTTCCCCACGCCGCACCTGTCCACGGACAACGCCGCCATGATCGCCGCGGCGGCATGGCCCAGGCTGGAGCGCGGCGAGTCAGACGATCTCTCGCTCAAGGCGCAGGCCAATCTCGCGCTTGCCTGAGCCGGGCTGCGCGGCGCAGCCGCGGCGCGTACAATCGAGCCCATGAGCAAAATGCTGCGCGCCGCGTGCGCCCTCGCCTGCTTCGCGGCTCTCGCGCCGGCTCGGGTGGCGCGGATCGAGATTGTCGAGCGAGGCCCGGTTCTCGACGGCCGCGCGTTCGCCGCGGGCGCATACGAGCGCGTCGTGGCGCGGGTCCATTTCGAGATCGACCCCCGCCATGAGAACAACAAGGCGCTCGCCGACATGGCTCTGGCCCCAAGGGGAAAGAGCGGCTTCGTGGAGTTCTCCGCGGATCTGCATCTGCTGCAGCCGGCCGACCCGAAGCGCTCCAACGGGACGCTGCTTGTCGAGATCCCGAACCGCGGCGGCAAGGGCATGCTCGCGCGCTTCTGCTATGCGCGGGGCTCGACCGATCCGCGCACGGCGGAGGAGTTCGGCGATGCATGGTTGCTCGACCAGGGTTACACGCTGGCCTGGATCGGCTGGCAGTGGGATGTGCCGCCGGACGATCCAAAGCTGCTGCGGCTGCACGCGTCGGCCATTGCCGGCGTGAAGGGCGTCGTCCGCTCCGAGTTCCTGCCTTCGGAAAAGACCACGCGGATGCCGCTGGCCGACCGCAACCACATCGCCTACCCCGCGCTTCCCGAGCCCGCCACGCTCACCGCCCGCGATGCCGTGCTTGGGCGGCGCAGCAAGGTGGATCCCGCGCGCTGGCGCTTCACCGAAGACCGCACGGCCATCGAGATGCCATCGGGATTCGAGCCGGGCCGCCTCTACGAGATGGTCTACAGCGCCGCCGATCCCCGGCTTTCCAGCGCCGGTTTGCCCTCGGTGCGGGACGCGGTAGCGTTTCTGAAACACCCGCCGCGCGCGGGCGCCTTCGCCGCGCCCTCTCCGCGCGTCGAGCGCGCCATCGCGTTCGGCATCTCGCAAAGCGGACGCTACCTGCGCTCGTTCCTCTACGCCGGCATGAACGAGGATGAATTCGGGCGGATCGTGTTCGACGGCGTGTGGGCGGACGTCGCCGGCGCCGGGCGCGCATTTCTCAACCACCGCTTCGCGCAACCCTCGCGTGACGGTTACGCCTACTGGAACACGCTTTACCCCGTCGATCTGTTCCCCTTCTCCGACACGCCGCAGCCCGCCTGGAACGCCGCCGGCTCCGACGGGCTGCTCATGCATCTGCCGCAGGCGGCGATCCCGAAGCTGTTCCTGACCAACGGAAGCTGGGAATACTGGAACCGCTGCGCCGCGCTCGTGCACACGAGCGTCACGGGCGAAGTGGACGCGCCGCTGCACCCGAACACGCGGCTCTACGTCCTTGCGGGGTCGCAGCACGGACCGGGCCAGCTCCCCATGCCAAACGCGGCGCTGCAGTATCCGGCCAATCCCAATGACACGCGGCCTTTCTATCGCGCACTGCTTCAGGCCTTGCATGATTGGGTGAAGGACGGCGTGCGGCCGCCGGAATCGCAATTCCCCGCCATCGCCGACGGGACGCTCGTGCGCCCGCACGAGATCCGCTGGCCGAAACACGCGCCCGTCAAGCCGCCGCGCTATCCCAAGCAGGCTTATGAACTCGACTACGGCGCCGCGTTTTCCTCCCAAGGGATCATCAGCGTGGAGCCGCCGCGCGTCCTGGCGCGCTTCCCCGTGTTGGTCCCGCAAACGGACGGCGATGGCATCGATCTCGGCGGCATCCGGATGCCCGTGGTGGCCGTGCCGCTGGGAACGTTCACGGGCTGGAATTTGCGCCACCCGAAAACCGGCGCGCCGCAGCAGATCGGCGGCACGTCGGGCGCCTTCTTCGCATTCGATGCATCGGAAATCGCCCGCCGGTATTCGAATAAGCAGGAGTACCTGGGCCGCGTCGAGGCCGCAGCGCGGGACCTGGTTCGCAAACGTTTCCTGCTCGACGCCGACGTGGACCGCGTGCTGCGGCACGCTGCCGGGCTCTGGGACTTCGTGGCGAAACGCCAAACGCTAGACTGGAATTTTATGGGCGCACCTCCTCAGGCAGAGATGCCGAAGCAGCCGATTGAAGGCGTCAGGAACCTCCTCACCATCGGGTCGGGCAAGGGCGGCGTGGGCAAGACCACCGTCGCCGTGAACCTGGCCATTGCGATGGCGAAGCTCGGCCGCAAGACCGGGCTGCTCGATGCCGACGTCTACGGGCCGAACGTGCCGCTGATGATGGGCATTTGCGAGGCGCCTTACGCCATCGGCAACCGCATCCAGCCGCTCGAGCAGCACGGCATCCGGCTGATGTCGATGGGATTCCTCAACCCCGGCGACAAGCCGCTGATCTGGCGCGGACCGATGCTGCACAGCGTCATGCAGTCTTTCATCCGGCAGGTGGACTGGGGAGAGCTGGACTACCTGCTGGTGGACCTGCCGCCGGGCACCGGCGACGTGGCGCTCAGCCTGATCCAGACGGCGCCGATCACCGGGGCGATCGTCGTTTCGACGCCTTCCGAAGTGGCGCTGGAAGACGGGCGAAAAGCGGTGCTCATGTTCCAGCAAGTCAAAGTGGAGCTGCTCGGAATCGTCGAGAACATGAGCTATCTGATCGTTCCCGAAACCGGGCAGAAAGTGGACATCTTCGGCGAGGGCGGCGGCAGGCGCACGGCGGAAGCCATGGGCGTGCCTTTTCTCGGCGAGCTGCCGCTGAACCCGCAGATCCGCGTGGGCGGCGACACCGGGCGGCCGGTGGCGCTGCTCGGAGAATCCGATCCGCACGCCGCGCCCTTCTATGAACTGGCCCGGCGCGTCATCGAGCGCACCGAATCGCTGGTGCGCAAAGCGCCCACCATGACGGTGGAGGATTGAAGCCGGCGGAAACGGAGCACAGCAGGCAAGCGTCCAGAGGGTCGTATGCAACGCGCGTTTCGCATTCTCACCGTGCTGGCGGCGGCAGGGCTCCCCGCGGCGGCGCAATGGGGCAAGAGCTGGCATCCGCGGCACCACTTCGAAACAGGACTCGGTTTCGCCGTGCCGGGCAAGGATCTCACGACGTTCTATCAGAGCGCGTTTGCCTGGGGATTTGGATACGGCTACCGCCCGCTGAAGTACCTGCAGGTGGATCTCGGCTATCAGGGCGCCTACAATGCCGCGCGGGTAAAGGACTTCATCTTCAACCCCTCCGCCGGCTATCTCCGCATCCGCGACTTTCAGACCTACCTGCCGCTGGGGGCGCGCGTGGTGGCGCCCGTGGCGGGCGGGCGCGTGGAGTTCTACGGCGGCGGGGGCGGATCGTATGTGCGCACGGCGGAATCATTACGGCAGCCGAACCAATGGGTGCGTTTTGAGTGCCCCGACTGCGTCTCCCGCGATGGCTGGGGCTATTACGCCCTGCTCGGAACCGGCATCGCCTTGACGCAAGGGCAAGGCGTGCGCCTGACGGCGATCACCCGCGTCTACCGCGCCGAAACCTCCGGCCCCCCGATCGGCGCCAACCCTGCCATCTTCACCCGCGAGCAGTGGGTGAATACCATCTTCGGCCTGACCTTCAGTTTCTGATCTTCACTGCACCAGCCCGAAATACGGCTTGCGCTCTCGCCAGCGGCCGCGCGTGAAGTCGGGGAAGGGAACCGGCGCGCCCAACCTGGCAATCGATTCTTCGCTGGCCGCAATGACGGCGCTCATGGTGAGCGAATCGATCAAATCCAGCGGCAGCGGCGCCTTTTCACGGACGGCATGCAGGAAGAGGCGCACTTCGAGATCATCCGTGCCCCCGTGCCCCGCAGCCAGCGGATCGCCGCCCGTGTCCGGCTGCCGCATCGCCTTCCACCACGGGTGCTCGTACTCTTCCTGGTAAGGGGCGAACGGCTCCCACTCGTGATACCTGGGCGACCGGCCGGCCATATAGACGGCGCTGCGGGCTTCGTCATACAGGCCAAGCGTGCCTTGCACCATCCAGCGGTTGTCGTAGGGGCGGGGCAGTTGCATGTCGTAGTTGATCACGACCGTCTTGCCCATCTTTGTGCGAACCACGCTGGTGACGATGTCGCCCTGCTTCCACTGCTGCCGCGCGTAAGGGTGATCCGGGCCGAAGCGCCGGCGGAAGTATTCGTTGATGCCCAGCGAGGCGGTGGCGTGGGAGGAGATCGTGTCGAAGGCGTCGCCGCAATTGATGTCCAGCCAGCTCAGCACCGGGCCGAGAGAGTGGGTCGGGTATTGGTCGGCGTTCCGCTTGGCCAGAAACTCGCCTCCCCACCGTATGCGGCCCTCGCGGTCAAAAAACCAGTGGTCGACGCAGTCGTGCGAGTGGGCGCAGTGGCAGTGCACCATGCGGCCGAACAGGCCGCCGCGGATCATGTTCAACACGGCGAGGTTGTCGCGGCGGAAGCTCCAGTTCTCCATCATCATGCACGGCGTGCGCGTCTGCTCGTGGACTTCCAGCAGTTGCCAGCACTCCTCGTAGGTCAGCGCAATGGGCACCTCGACGCCTGTGTGTTTGCCCGCGCGCATCGACTCGACGGCCATCGCGGCGTGCCACTGCCAGGGCGTGGCGATGAGCACGGCGTCGACCTCCGGCATTTCCAGCACGCCGCGCCAGGCGTTCTCCGAACCGGAAAGCACCCGTGGCGTCCGGCCCGATGCGGTTGCCACGATGTCGGCGGCGCGGCGGGCCGCTTCATCCCGGAGATCGCAAACCACCGTCACTTGCACGGCCGGCGCGCGCAACGCCGCGCGCAGCAGCCCGGTTCCCCGGTTCCCTGTTCCGATAACGGCAAGCCGAACCGGCGGCAAGTCCAATGCGGCCGGTGAAAGGCCGGCCAGAAGGAATTCGCGGCGATCCATGGTGTGCTCCCGCCCCGTTGTATCACGATCG
>Ga0272446_1000148_pt1 | contig 102025 bp, 73 predicted proteins | sample YNPCB0061_FD_194587 | JGI IMG/M metagenome (GOLD analysis project Ga0272446, IMG submission 194587) | Hot spring microbial mat communities from Yellowstone National Park, WY, United States - YNP-CB-006-1 | ecosystem: Environmental > Aquatic > Thermal springs > Hot (42-90C) > Sediment | place...
CCCTGCAAGCACGGGTCCCGAGGGGGTCCGACGGGGTGGCAACCCCTGCGGGCACGGGTCCCGAGGGGGTCCGACGGGGTGGCAACCCCTGCAAGCACGGGTCCCGAGGGGGTCCGACGGGGTGGCAACCCCTGCAAGCACGAGTCCCGAGGGGGTCCGACGGGGTGGCGTTCCTGGATCGGCGGTGGCCAGGTGCGTTCGGTCCACCTGGTTCTCGTCTCCTCACTGCTCATCGCCAACTGCCAACGGCTATGAGGTGGCCGTGTGCGTTAGGTCCGCCCGGGTTTCGTTTCGCCCGCACGACGTGCCACGACGCACACCCCACCCACACGCGCACGTCCCACGCCAGGCGTGCGCGGCGAGTTCGGCAGGGGGCCTGGCTCATGGGCGTGGACGGCCGACCGGCACGACCAGCTTCAGCTCGTTGGGAAGGCGGCCCGAGCGAATGCACCCGCGCGCAGTCCAAGCCTCCCCTCGGGGGACCGAAGAACGCGATTCGTCCAACGGTTGGCGTGCCGGACGGCAGGCTCCCACCCCGCTCAGCGAAGCTCCGCCACCCGTCGTCCGAAGTGCTTCTCCAGCGCCGCGAACAACCCATCCGCCACGGTCACCCGAAGCTCCGGCGGCAGCCCGAGCTGCACCTCCGCGCCGCCGGGCATGTCGAGCACCACCACCACATTGCACGGCCCAGGCGACGTCCGAAGCACGTCCCGCAACCCCGTGACCACCTCCGGCGTGGTCTCCCTCGCGTCCAAGCGAATGTGCACCGCCCTTGTCTGCGCGGCCACGATCTCCGACAGCAGCTCGACCCGGTCGAGCAGCAACGTCGGCATCCGCGGCCCCTCCGGCTCCTCCGACTCCTCATCCCGCTCAGCGAACTTCAGCTTGCCCGACACCACCACCGGATCGCCGGACGTGATCACCGCCGCGTCCCGGTCGATCTGATTGTCGCGCATGCGCACGGTCACCTTGCCTGTCTTGTCCTCCAGATCGAAGAACGCCGCCTTGCCGCTCGACCCCTTGAAGATCTTCTCGTGGTATCCCTCCACCACGCCCGCCACGCGAACCTGCTCCCACGGCTGGCGCTCCGCGAGCGACTCCACGCTCGCCAGATCGAAGCGCCCCAGGTCGGTTCCATATCGATCGAGCGGATGGCCCGAGATGTAGAATCCGAGCGCCTGCTTCTCCCGCACGAACGTCTCGCGCAGATCCCAGGATGGCACCTGCGGGTACTCCGCCGCGGTCGACGTCTGCTCCGGCGCGGCCGAATCGAACAGGCCGAACAGCGAGGTCTGCCCCCGCTCCCGATCCTTGCTCGCCGATCGCCCGCGCTCGAGCGCCATGTCGATCGCCGCGAATAGCTGCGCGCGCGTCACGCCCGTGGTCGCGCACGTCGAGTCGAACGCGCCGCACTGCACCAGCGCTTCCATCACCCCGCGGTTGATCTTGCGGGCGTCCACCCGGCTCGCGAAGTCGAACAGGTCACGGAACGGTCCCTTGCTGCGCGCCTCGAACACCGTCTCCAACGCCGCGTCGCCTACCCCGCGCACGGCCCCCAGCCCGAATCTCACCTGCGGATGAAGCGGGTCGGTCACCCGCGACCCGCGCGGCGCTTTCCACCCGCCCTGCGGCGACGCATACACCACCTTGAAGTCCGTATCGGAGTCGTTGATGTCCGGCGCCAGGATCTCGAGCCCCATCGCCCGCCCCTCCCCGATCGACCGGACGACCTTCTCGGTCTTCTCGCGGTCGGCTGTCATGATCGCGCACATGAACTCCGCCGGATAGTGCGCCTTCAGGTACGCCGTCTGGTACGTCACGAGCGCGTAGCCCGCCGAGTGGCTCCGGTTGAACCCGTACCCGGCGAACTTCGCCACCAGTTCGAAGATCTCTCTCGCCCGCTGCGCGTCCACGCCGTTCTTCACCGCGCCGCTCACGAACGTGTCGAGCTGCTTGTCCATCTCCTCCTTCTTCTTCTTGCCCATCGCGCGTCGAAGCAGATCCGCACCGCCCAGCGTGTAGCCTGCCAGCTTCTGCGCAATCTGCATCACCTGCTCCTGGTACACGATGACCCCATACGTCGCCCGAAGCGTCTCGTCGATCAGCGGGTGCATGGATTGGATCGCCTCGCGGCCGTGCTTGCAGCGCACGAACTGGTCCACCATGCCCGTCTCGAGCGGCCCCGGACGATACAGAGCCACCGCGGCCACGATGTCTTCGAAGCAGTCCGGCCGCAGCCTCTTGAAGAGCTGCTGCATGCCCGACGACTCGAGCTGGAACACGCCCGTGGTCTCACCCGACTGAAGCAGCGCGAACGTCAGATCGTCGTCCATCGGGATCCGGTTGATGTCCAGCGGCTCGGTGCGGTCCGGGCGCTTGTTCACGAGCCGCACCGCGATGTCGATGATCGTCAGCGTGCGCAGCCCCAGGAAGTCGAACTTCACCAAGCCCGCTTGCTCGACATCCGCCATGTAGTACTGCGTCACCAGCGTGTCGCCGTGCTTGAATGCCGGCACGTGATCCCACAAGGGACCGTCCGCGATCACCACGCCCGCCGCGTGCATGCCCACGTGGCGCGTCAGCCCCTCGATCTTCTGCGCCTGCCGCACCACCTCCGCGAGTTGCCCGCCTTCGTCCACAATCGCCTTCAGCTTGGGCTCCATCTCGAGCGCCTGCGGGATCGTCGCGGTCTTGCCCGGACCGATCGCCGGAATGAGATTCGCCAGCCGTTGTGACTCGCTCGGCGGCACACCCATCGCCCGCCCCACATCCTTGAGCACGCTGCGCGCCTTCAGCTCGTGGAACGCCGCAATCTGTCCCACCGAGTTCGTCCCGTACTTCTGCGCCACGTACCGGATCACCTCGTCCCGTCGGTCCATGCAAAAGTCGACGTCGAAGTCCGGCATCGAGATGCGCTCCGGGTTCAGAAACCGCTCGAACAGCAGGTCGTACGGCATCGGGTCGAGCTCCGTGATCCGCATCGCGTACGCCACCAGCGACCCCGCGCCGGACCCGCGCCCCGGCCCCACCGGGATCCCGTGCTCCTTGGCGTACCGGATGAAGTCCCACACGATCAGGAAGTACCCGGGGAACTTCATCTCCACGATCACCGAGATCTCCCGCTCCAGACGCTTGCGGTACAGCTCCTCGTCCACCTGCTTGCCCGCGGCCTTGTACTCCTCCAGCCTCCGCTTCAGACCGTCCATCGCCACCTTGATGAAGTACGTCGTCGTGTCCGACCCAGGCGGCACCTCGAACTTCGGCAGCATCGGCTGGCCCAGCTTCAGCTTCCAGCCCGTGCACATCTCCTTGACCAGCATCGTGTTCGACAGCGCCTTGCCCTGATGGCGGAATACCTGCGCCATCTCGTCAGGCGACTTCAGGTACATCTCCCGCGATCCGTGATGCATCGACTTCGCATCCTCGTACCCCTGCCCCGTCGCGATACAGCTCAGCAGCAGGTGCGCGTCCGCATCATCCCGATCTGGATAGTGCACGTCGTTGGTCGCCACGACCGGCAGCCCCATCTTCGCCGCCGCCTCGCTCACGATGGCGTTCACGATCGGTTGCTCCGCCAGCCCGTGGTCCTGAAGCTCCACAAACAGATGCCCCGGCTCCGCGATGTCCTTCAGCTTCGCCAGCGTCGCCATCGCCGCCTCCGGCCCGTTGTGCAGCACGCTCTGAGCAAGCACGCCCCCAAGGCACCCCGTGAGCATCACCACGCCCCGGCTGTTGGCCCGGATCGTGTCCATCGACACGCTCGGCGCCACGTCGCTCGCAGGTTGGATGTGCCCGAGCGACACGACGCGCACGATGTTGTGGTAGCCCTCCTCGCTCGCCGCGAGCATCACCAAGTGGTCCACAGGCGCGCTCTCCGCCGCGCGGCCATGCGCCCCCGTGTCTCGCGCCACGTTCACCTCGCTCCCCAGGATCGCCGCGATGCCTACCTCCTTGCACGCCTTGTAGAAGCCGATCGCGCCGAACATGTTCGCGTGGTCGGTCAGCGCCACCGCGGGCATCTCCATGCGCTTGACCCGGTTCGCCAGATCGCCGCGCGCCTCCTCCGGCTTGTCGTTCTCCGGCTTGAGCTTCAACGACCCATCGAGAAGCGAGTACTGGCTATGAACGTGTAGATGAACGAAATCCGTGGCCATCCCTTCGCCTCTACCACACCCCCCCCGCGATTCCTCGTGCTCACGCCCTCCCACCTCTTCCAGCCCCATGCTCCCGTCCGTGTTCCCCGCACCCGCGTCCAACCTGGCCGCGCACCGGCCCTTCGTTCGTCCGCCCGGCGGATAACGCAACGCGTGGTTGCGCCGCCGTCCCAACCATGCAAAACATTGTCCTTGCGCCTTGCGAGCAAGTGGCTCCTTCCGTACCATGCACGCTCGCCTGGTCCCTTCGCATCGATTGCTCGCTCGCCCGCAACCGTCGTCGGTTCCGGGCTTCACACGAACCCCGGGGTAGGACAGGGAGGCTCACAACAATGCTTTCAAAGAATCGCAAGCTCTTCGTTGGTATCTTCGGCGCCGCTGGTGCGCTCGCTCTCGCGGTCGGCTGCGGTGGAAGCAGCGACAGCGGAGCAGGAGGCGGCGGCGGTAGCAGCACGGGCGGCAGCGGCGGAGGCACGGTCGACCCTCCCTGCACCGATTGCACGGTGCCGCCGGCTCAACCCTCTGGTGCGCCGACTGGCGACGGCGCTGGAACCACGCTCGCCGTCAACAAGCTGTACCTCGGCGACACGGACTGGAGCGGCAACCCGAGTCCCGACGCGTGGAAAGACTTCGGCTACGACCTCGACGGCTTCAAGTCGACGAAGAACTCCGCCAACCACTGCAAGGTCAACGCGGGCGGAAGCAAGGCGGCCATCCAGACCGACGGCAACGGCGGCATCGACAACAGCTTCGGCTACAACATCCTGCCGATCATCATCAACCTGGCGACCGATGCCTCCACCAAGATCAACGAGAACCTCGACGCCGGTGCGTTCACCATCATCGTCAAGATCGACGGCATCGGCGGCGGCGCCAACTACGCGGGTCTGCCCGCAGCACTGTATGCCGGCGGTCAGCTCGTCGACGCCAACGGCAACAAGACCGCGCCCAATTGGGACGGCACAGACGAGTGGCCCGTCTACTGCGAGCTGATGAACGACTGCCAGACCAGCGGCACCAAGCAGATCGCCGACGGCAACGACTCCAAGGTCAAGTTCCTCAGCAGCTACGTCGCCGACCACACCTGGGTGTCCGGCTCCAAGGGCAACGTCTCGCTTTCGCTATCCGTAAGCGGATACTCCCTGAGCCTCACCATCCGCAACGCCGTGCTCACGGCCAAGCTCGACGGCAGCAACCCGCCGGCCGGAGCCACCCACGGCATCATCGCGGGCATCCTCGAAACCGAGGAGCTCATCACCTCCCTCAAGGCCGTCGCGGGCAACATCGACTCGTCCCTGTGCGAAGGCCCGACCTTCGACAACATCGCGCAGCAGATCCGCGCTGCCTCGGACATCATGAAGGACGGCACCCAGAACCCCGACGCGCTCTGCGACGGCATCTCGATCGGCCTGGGCTTTGACATGAAGCCCGTGCAACTCGGCAAGGTCATGGACAAGGCCGAGGCCGGCCCCAACCCCTGCGCCCAGTAGTCGGCTTTTCGCCCCCGCGCCACGTCTTCACCATCCCTGCAAACATCCCGCGGATTGCGGCCTGCATTGCGTGCTTCGCTCGCCCTGTGGGCCGCGCAACGCTATCCTGTCCTCATCCGGTGCGCGGCGGCCTTATGATCCGAAGGTTCGCGCGGATCGAGACATTCACCCCTCGGAGGTTTGCAATGTCCCCATCTATCTGGCACAAGCTCGCTGCGCTCACCCTCGTCGTCGGCGCCAGCGTCGCACTCGTCGCAAGCTGCAGCGCCAACAGCTCCAACAGCGGCTTCGCTGGCAACGCCGGCAACACCAGTGGCGGTAGCAGCGGCGCCGATAGCGCCGGCGGATCGGGCGGTGGCAACGGCGGGTCCGGCGGCGCTCCCGCAGGCGGTTCCGGCGGAACCTTGCTCGTACCCGAAGCCGGCCAGGATGTCGTCAACGAAACCCCGATCAACCAGTGCGGATCCCAGTGCGGCCCCACCGAGCTGTGCGACCCCCAGCACCTCGGCTACGACGACAACTGCAACGGCATCGTCGACGAAGGCTGCGGTTGCACGCCCGGCTTGTCGCACTGGTGCTTCAAGGGAGACCCTGCCTCACGCAACCAGGGCGCCTGCAAAGACGGCACCGAAACGTGCAACGAGAACGGCTTGTGGGGTGGATGCATCGGCGGCTTCCACGCCGACGCCGTCGACAACTGCCTCAACCAGGGCATCCCCACGGGCTGCCACGACCTGAGCGTGCCGCCCTTCACCACGGTCAAGCTCAAAGACGGTACCGGCACCTTCGGCCAGGGCGCCACCGGAGAGAGCTTCGCCGTCGACTGCCCACCGTCCATCCCGGGTCCCAATTGCCCGCAAGTGCAGAACAACGGCCCCGACGCGACCTACACCCCACTGCAGTCGGGCCAGTACAAGGTGCTCTACACGAAGGACGACGGCTCCGGCGGCAAGGCATCGTGCACGTTCTCGCTGTATGTCGGAACGACCGGGCTCCGGGTCGAGCTCAACTGGGACCACCAGGGCGAAGGCGAGATCAACCACTACACCGACCCCGACGGCGGAAGCATGCCCAACACATTCGGACCAGACCTCGACCTGCACGTTCACAAGCCGGGCGTGCAGAGCAAGTGGTTCATGCCCCTGATGCCCACCGGCTCCCCGGACGACTGCTTCTACGCGGACTGCACGGCAGCGAACTTCGCCATCGCCATGCCCCTGGGCGCTCCCAACTGGTTCAACGACAACGCGTACCCGCACAACTGGACGTACCACCAGCCCTATGACCCGAATGACCCCATCTACACCTGCTACAACGCGCCGCGCGGCGCCGGGCAGGAGTGGAAGGTCTTCAACAAGGGCTGCCACAACCCACGCCTCGACCTCGACAACATCACCTGCGACAAGACCAAGACCGACCCGCAGGATCCCGCGTTCTGCGCCCCCGAGAACATCAACATCGACGAGCCGCCCTACGGCTTCTGGACCCGCATCGGCGTGCACTACTACGGCCACTGCTACAACGGCGACTTGCATCCGACCGTCACCATCTATTGCGGAGGCGCCCAAGTCGCCCAGCTCGGCCCTTCCGGCTACAACGCCCCGGTCACCTTCAAGGCCTCCGATTGCCAGGGCGACGATGCCGGCGGCAACGCCTTCTGGATGGTGGCCGACGTCATGGCCGTCGAAGGCCCCTGCGGCGACTTCGATTGCGTCGTGCAGCCGATCTACGCGGACCTCAACACCAAGGCCCCCTACATCAAGACCGGCTCCTTCGCGAAGAGCAACTTCGGCCCGGGCTGCGCGCCCGGCGGTGACGCCGGCCCCGGTTGCTTCTGAACGTCCCCCCGCTCGTTGGCCCTCTCGGCCAGGCTCCCAGCCGCCTTCCCCGCGTCTTTTGCCTTCCACGGCTCCCCGTTTCCAGATACATGTCTTCCTCCATGAACAGACTCCGGGGGTATCCCGTCCAACAGCGGGCATTCGCTTGCCCCCTTTCCAGGGTCGGTGCTGCACCCGTCCGACAACGTGATGACGACGGATGGCCATCTGCCCAACGATGAATCGTCGACAGGAGGAACGAAACATGGGTCGAAAGCTGGTCGCTTCGCTTTTTGCTACTGCTCTTCTGGCGCTCCCCTTTGCGCAGGGTTGCACCGTGCATGCGCAGGCAGGAACCCCTCCCGCCGAGCCGGCTCCTCCGCCTCCCCCCGCGCCTGCGCCCACCCCCGCTCCTGCTCCCGCGCCGGCGCCTGCTCCCACCCCCGCCCAGCCTGCCACGCCCAGCACGGTCAAGCAGGAGGGCAACAAGCTCAAGATGCCGGGTGCCATCGTCTTCGAATTCGGCAAGGCCACGCTCAAGCCCGAAAGCGAGCCCGTGCTCGAACAGCTCCGCGCCTTCCTCGAGCAGAAACCCCAAATCTCGCTCGTGCGCATCGAAGGCCACACCGACAACGTCGGCAAGCCCGCGGACAACCTCAAGCTCTCCGGCGAGCGCGCCCTCGCTGTCCGCCAGTGGCTCATCGATCACAAGGTCGACCCCAAGCGCCTCATCGCGGTCGGCTTCGGCGACCAAAAGCCTGTCGCGGATAATAAGACCGAAGAAGGCCGCGCCCAGAACCGTCGTACCGAGTTCGTCGTCGTCGAGCTCAATGGCAAGCCCTGGCTCGGCGCCGACCCCATCGGCGGCGGCACGGTCTTCGGCGACAACCCCCGCAAGTGACGCTCCCATCGCCCCTCGTACCCCGCTTCAGATGTGCTAGGTTCCCCCAACCATGAGGCCCCTGTCCCTGCATTCCTTTGCGTGCTTTTTTGCATGCATCGCGATCGCCGCGTGCTCCAAGTCCGAGAAGCGAGAATGGAACGCGTCAGACCATGACCGCTCGGAGGAAGCCGCCAAGCCCCAACCACCCGCACCAGGCCCCGCGCCCACCGCGGCTGCGGCCGACCCCTGGGCCAGCTCGTGCGCGCCTTGCCACGGCACGACCGGCAAGGGCGACGGTCCCATGGGCGCCGCATTGCGCGTGCCAGACCTCACCAACAAGGATTGGCAGGCCAAGGTCTCCGACCAGCAGATCGCCGAGGTCATCAAGTCCGGCCGCGGACGCATGCCCGGCTTCGGCTCGTTGCCCGCGACCTCCGTCGACGCCTTGGTGAAACACGTCCGCAGCTTCCGGTAAGCAGCCCGATCCCCAGCGTCCCGCACAGCGCCGATCCATCGGACCCATCCGTCCTGTCGCGGCGTGCTGTTCGATCCTGCCTCGTGGATCGGCTAGCCTTGGTCCCGCAGTCGCACGCCCATGACCGAACCCCTACCCGCCGGACTCCGGCTCCGCAAACGAGCAGCCATCATCCTCCTCGCCCTCGCGCCGGGATTGCTCTACTTTGCCTGGTTTGGCCCCAAGCCCGCACGCGACCATGCCGTGGTCTTCCAGTTCGACCGACCGCTCGACGATGTCCGCCGCTTGACCGCTACGTGGTCGGACCCCCGTGACGGCTCGGCTCTGGCTGGCAGCAAGTTCGACATCGGGCCGGCGTCGTCGCAGCAATTCCGGTCCAACGTACGCGTGCCGGACGGCGAGTTCTGGGTGCAGTTGGAGATCGAGCAGGCGAGCGGAAGCAAGACCATCCGGCGCAAGGTCACGCTCGGAGACGGGGAGACGAAGATCTACCTGACGACCGGGCCGTGACGAACCGGTGGTCTCGGGGCATGCGTGAACCAGCGTCCACGACCGAGCCTGCCGCGGTCGAAATTTCGCAGCGGGACGAGGTTCTCCAGCGTGGCATATCGCTTGAAGAGCGGGTGCTTGCTGCCTGACGGATGCGACGGAGGAATGCGATGATCGAGAAGAAGCTGACGGTTGTGGGGTTCGTGGCAACAACCTGGTTGGGTGGGGCGGGGTGCGTCGTTCAGCAGGAACCCGACGCGAGCAAGTTCATCCAGGCCATTCCCACGGCCGACGATGTCAAGCTCAAGGAGCCGACCGGTCCGCAGACCACCCCACAGAGCCTGGAACTGGACCTCAGCATCCAGGGCAATCCCCCGGCCGGGTACGCGACCTACTACAGGTTCACGCGGGAAATCTTCGACGGCGTGAACCTTGGCACCGGCTACATCCTGGGGAGCGTATGGCTCATCGTTCACTACCCGCCGAGCACCCTGTCCGACCGAGAAGCCGTCTGGGGACCGTGGACCGAAGCCTTGTCCCCGGCCGAGTACCGCTTTCGCGCCACCGAGGTGGCGACCGACGAGTTCGAATATGCACTGGAAGCAAGGGCCAAGGAGTCGAACGACGATTACGTGCAGATCCTCATCGGCCATGGCTACGGCGAGGGCCACGCCAAACACCGCGAGGGAACCTTCACCATCGACTTTGACAAGGCGAACCAGGTCGACCCGACCCGCCTCCATGCCGACGACGAGAGCGGATCGCTGACGGTCGACTACCTTCTGTCGAGCTTCCCGACCACGATCGATGTCACCGCCGCCGATCAGGCCAACGGCTCGTCGTTCCATGTCAAGGTCGTCACCGAGCAGAGTGGCGGAGGGCGAGTGCGCGTCGAATCCCATGACGACCTCGACGACTCGAAGCAGACGGCGAAGGAAGACATCACCATGAACAGCCGCTGGGTGACGTCGGGAGCCGGGCGTGCCGACGTGACCGTGCGCAACGGCGACCTGCCCGGGGGAACGGAGATCAAGGCCTCCGAATGCTGGTCGTCGAGCTTCGAGCGCACCTACTGGACGGACAGCGCCGGCATCGAGCCGGCTCAGGGCGACGTCGCCGAGTGCCCGTACGCGGACGCTGAGTACTGACCTCGTCAGGGCAAGGCGTCGCGGCAGCACCGAAACCCGGTTTGCTTGTCGCGATAGTGCTCGTCGTGCGCCGTCGTGGCCGGACGGCACCGGTTCCGCGCCGCCATCCACCACCCGCCCTTGAGCGCCGAGCGGAACGGCGGAAACGTCACGCCTTCCCGCACCACCCACTCGTCGACGTTGCCGACCATGTTGCGCACGCCGAAGGGGCTCGTGCATCGCGGGAGATCGCCTGCCCGCTTGCGCAGATCCTTCAACCCACCGTGGCCGTCCATCAGGTCGGTCCGGTCGTAGTTGCACACCGTTGCATCGCGCGTGAACCCGGTCGGGTACGGCAGCATGTCGGGCCCTTCGCACGCGAACACCCACTCGGCCTCCGCGCACAACCGCTTCTCTTCGGACTGACAGACCTGAGCCGCCATCGTCCACGAGACATCAGCGTCCGGTAGCCCCGACGACGGATCACCGTGCTCGTCGCGGTCGATGCAGAACCGCATGAAGACCCGTTCCTTCGAGAGACAGCGGCTGGGCTCGGCGAACCTGGCGCAGCGGTGGTTGGGAAGAAACGTCGAGCCTTCATCGATCCACTGCAGGCAGGTCTGCTGGGAAACCGGACAGTAGTTGCCTTCGACCAGAACCATCTCCGGCGGACACGCGGGGGGCGAGACCGACGACACCGCGTCGGGAGGCCATGTGCCGACGTCGTGCGCTTCGTCGATGGCGTCGTCGTCGACAGGAGCGGGAGACGCGGTCGGGCTGCTAGGCGGGACGTCACCGGCTCCCGGCTGGGGCTGGAAGGCGACGGGCTTGTGGCGTTCGTGACGCCAGGGAGGTCGTACGGTGCGACGCAGGTCGTAGCCGGGCGCGTGACAGCTTGCGCGCATCATCAGAAGCACGACCAACACTGCCAGCACGAACCCCAACCGCCTGCGCCATGACACGCGAGTCATACCGAATGCGCGTGCAGCCGACGGGTGCACTTCGAACCGGGGGATGTCAGAGGGGGTCGCCGCAGCAGCGGAAGCCCGTCTCCACGCCGCTGTAGTGGTTGTCGTGCGCTGTTTGCGCTGCGCGGCAGTGATTGCGACTCGGTTGCCAGTACGCCCCCTTCATGGCCGGCCGCGGCGGATTCGACCCGTCGATTGTCGTCCACTCCTCGAGATTGCCCGCCAGATGGTGCACGCCGAACGGGCTCGTGCAGCGCGGGTGGCCACGCGCATCGTCGCGCAAGTCCCGCAGCATGCCGTCCGCCTTGTAGATATCGGTCCGATCCGCGTTGCAGGCGTCGGAGTCACGCGTAAAGCCGTAAGGGTACGGACGCATCTCCTCGCCCTCGCAGGCGAAGTTGAACTCCGACTCCATGCAAACGCGTTTGCCCAGGGACTCGCAGGTTCGCTTCGCGTCGGTCCAGGACTGGTGCGAGGCGGGCAGCGATTCGCCCGGAGGTACGTACTCGTCGCGGTCGATGCAGAACCGGAGGTGGCGACGTTGGGCGAGACAACGGGCCGGGCGGGCGTACTCGGCGCAACGGTAGTACGCGTACTTGCCCTCCGTCTCCAGCCAGCGCGTGCACTTGTGCTCGACCTCGGGGCAGTACATCCCCTCGACGTAGAGCATCCCTGCAGGACACGGCGCGCCCAGGGCGACCCCGTCTGCCCCATCACCGTGAGGCTGCAGCACGTCGGATACCGACGGCTGCCGCATCCGAGTGCGCCCGACGCTCGGCGCAAGAGCGGCCAGCAGGCCGCTGATGTGCGTGGCGGACGAATCGAGCGCCGTCGTCGATCCGGCAGGCGTTCTCACCGCTTGCTCGCCCCGAGACCGTTCGGCCTGCTGCTCGGGTGAACAGGAACTGAGCGCGACCAGCAGCAGGAGTCTGGTGAACGGGGGAATCCGCATGCAAAGGCTCCGAATCCCGTCACGTCTCAGGAAATGGCGTCGCAGTCAAGCAGTTTTTTGGCTTGGCCGCGCACGCCCACGCCAGCAATGGGACGATCTTGCGGAAAAGGCTTCAGGAAGCGGGGAGCGAGGGCGGGGAAAGCGAGGGGGCCCTGGGCGGGAGCCGGCAGCCCATGGCTTCCAGCCGACGTTCGACCTCGTCGCAAAGCAACTCGAAGTCCTCCCTGCCCTTTCCCCCCTTGCTCTCGTAGTCGAAGATCGTCTTGTGGTGGCTCGGGCTGGCCTTGTGGTGCGTGTTCACACGGATGCCGTGCGGAAACATCAGGCTGCCGAAGGTGTTGCGAAGCAACGCCTCGACTTCGTCCGTGATCTTCTCACGGCGGTCGACCATCGTGAGCACGTACCCCAGCACGCTCGTGTCCGTCCCGACCTGATCCCGAACGTTGTCGAGGGTTTCTCGCAGGAGCTTGAGCCCCAGCATCGGGAGGTACTCGCACGAAACCGGCACGAGGACATGGTCCGACGCGACGATGGCGTTGAGCGTCAGCAAGCCGAGATAGGGAGCCGTGTCCAGGATGACGAGATCGTACGGTTGGAGATGGGGATCGCGAAGGGCGCGCTCCAACACGCGCTCGCGCCCGAGGAGCGACGCCAGGTGGAGGTCCACCACCGCCATGCGTTCCCCCGCGGGTGCAAGATCGAGCCCCGGCTGTGCCGTTGGCACCACCGCATCGGCCAGCGGAACCTTTTCGAGCAGGCAGCGCGCCACGTCGACACGGTGGTCGGGCGGCAGCGCCGCGAGAATCGACGTCGCGGAGCCCTGAATGTCGAGGTCGACCAGCAGAACCCGTCGCCCGCGCCGTGCCATGGCCGCGGCAAGGTTGACGGCGACGGTCGTCTTGCCGACGCCGCCCTTCTGGTTCGCTATCGCAATGGTGGTACGCGCAGCCATGATGTCTCCCGATGACACGCCTCAGCGAGCCCTTCAATAAGCTCTTGCATACGGGAACAGAGGCAGGCTTGGCGGTCAAGCAGTAGTTGAACGACGGGTTGCTGCCCTGGGACGCATGACGCCGGGCGCTCGGACGTGCGGCGACACCGCGGAAGACACACTCGCGCGGGCACGCAGCCACACCCACCTAAGAATTGGCTGAAGATCGTTCGCATAACCATATGGAATCATTGGCTAAAGCCCGCACGCTTCACGGTTGGCATGTCCTGCGCAGCGCTTTTCCGCTTGATGACCTTCAAATCGCTGACTAAGAATTGCCCCATCCGAACGGGGTGTGGCATCATAACTTACATGTAGAACACTTGGCACCACTTAGTTTTCTTTCAAGGAGTGAACCCAGACGGAGCGCCACCCGCGGCGACACGGAGAAACGATGAAGCTGACCCCCTGGTACCTGGCCGCCCTCACACCGTTCGCGGTTGTTGGTTTCTCAGGCTCGTTCTACGGACACCTCGCAGTGCTCATGTTGACGTTCGGAATCTTCTTCGGCACCTTGTCGCTGGGCAAGTCTCCCAGCGCCCACGCGGGCAGTCCTGACCGCCCGGTGCAGAACGGCTGACCCCTTTCCTCCTTTGGCAGTTGCTCCTCGCCCACGACGCGCTAGCTTCGGCCCATGCTTGACGGGCAAGACCAACTCAAGCCCATCGACGAGCTGACCGTCGGCGATCTGGAAACGATTCGCCTCATCCTCCACGGCGAGTCCGTGGTGGACTGGCGGCGGCTGCGTCTGCGAGACGAGCAGGAAGCCCGCGAGCTGCTCGAAACACAGGAGTTCCACCCGGACGAGCCGTTCGACCGCGCACGGCTCGAAAAGATCAAGAACGAAGCGATCAGCTACCTACGTCGCCACTTCGACTTTCCTGTCCCCAGGCCCGTCGAGCGGGCATCGGTGGAGGAGCTGCTGCTGCTCGCTTCATCCCGGGGGCACCGCCAGATCTGCGCCTGTACGATCCTGAAAGCGATGCACATCGTGCATCACGCTGACGGCAGGGAGCTGCTGTTCACCTTGCCGATGTCGCTCCAGCAGGTCTTCAACCTGGTCGAGGAGAAGGTCTACCGTGTCATTGGCGACATGTTGGCCGCTGGCTTTCCCATCACCGAGTTCGTGGGGGGGCGTAAGAACAAGGACTCGCTGTACACCAAGCTGCTGTCGAAGCCCGAAACCATCGCGGCCAACATTTATGACCGTCTGCGTTTTCGCATCGTGACCAGGACGGCCGACGACATCCTGCCCATCATCGTGTACCTGTCGAAGCGTGTCTTCCCATTCACGCACGTGATTCCCGGCCAGAGCCTCAACACGCTGTTCCGGTTGAAGAGCTACGTGAGCAGGTTCCCGGGCGTGGCAGCGCGCGCCTCGGAGACCCAGGTTCCGCTGTCCGACGACCTGACGCCGGGGGACAACATCTTCAGCGGGTCCTCGTTCCGCGCGATCCACTTCGTGGCCGACGTGCCCGTGCGGTTGCCGAAGGAAGCCATGGAGAGCGCGCCGGCGTCGGCCTGGGCGATGGGCCCGGTGGTATCCGTGCTCAGCGAATTCCAGATCGTGGACCGGGAGACCGAAGCCGCCAACGAGCTGGGCGACGGCAGCCATGCGAGCTACAAGGGACGACAGAAGGCGGCGGTGATGCGGCGTCTGAAGCTCGGGATCACCGACCGGCCGTCCGGCCCTCCGGGGGTGACGCCGTCGCCGCCGGAAGCCGACCCCGACGATTGACGCTGGGCTACGTGGGTGTCGAAGATCCCAGCGCCCAGATCAGTGCGGCGATGACGCCGACAGCGATCACGGCCGCCACGGCCATCAAGGTCAGGCCGGTGCGCACGGCTTTCTTGTCGTCCGAGTCGAGAGCGCGTCGGAGCTTCTCCGCCTCCAACGTCCGCGCGGCAAGCTCGGCCTGTGCGCAGCTCCACGCTTCTCGCCGTGCGGGATCGAGCATGCCGAGCTGCGTTTCGACGAGCCGAATCCCGATGGCGATGAGTGCGTTTCTGCGGTCGGACTCGGCCCGTTGCACACCTTCCGATCGAAGGGACGCTTCACGTGAGTAGGTCTGCTCGATCCTCGATCGCTCGGCTCGGAGGCCTCGAACGGTACGATCGAGCGTGGACAGTGACTGCTCCGCCTGTCGCACCTCCGCCAGCGCCTGGTCGAAGGAAGTCTGAGGCGCCTCGCACTCCGCGCGTCTTGTTTCCAGCTCCTGCTGGAGCGCAGCCAACTGCCTCGCGAACTCGGGCGGCGCGGTCTTGGCGTTGGGACCGGCAGCGGTCCTGGCTAGCTCCTGCGTGTTGCGCAGCTCGATCTCGACGCGCTTGACGAGGGCCTGGGCTCTCCTGAGCACCTCCTCCTTCGCAGCGAGCTGACGCCGGGCCGCGTCCACCACGGCCTGCGCGGCCTGCACCTTCTGCTGAGCGTCAGCGATCTGCTGGTCTACCGTGCCGACTTGCTTGGCGAACTCGGCGTTGCGCAGGGCAAGGGCCGAAGCGCGATCGGCTGCAGATTGTTCCGCGGCGACCAGAGGCTGGAGAAGCGTCGCGAACTCGGGCGACTTCTCGACCGTTGGACGCGCTCCTTCGGCCAGGTCGGCGAGCCGATCGTCGCGCGCGCGCTCGGCCTGCGCAACGGCCCGGTCGGCCACGGCGAGGCGTCGTTTGAGCTCTCGTCGGCGGCTGAGCACGCGCCAGGCGTACAGGGGGGTGAGGAAGAACTGTTCTGGAGCCGGGCCATAGTCGGCCAGGATGGCAACCTCGTAGGGATCGACTTGCAAGGCAGGCGGGGAGTTTTGGGATGACGCTGGTGGCGAGGCCGGTCGGGACGCGGCGATCGGGTTCGAGGGAGGGGCGAGCGCCGGCGCCGCGGGTTTGGGCCGGGGTGGGGCCTCGACCTCGAACAACCCCGCCGGCGGCGGGGGTTCGTCCTGGAAAGCGTCGAACGGCGCATGCACGACCTGTGCGGAGGGAGCGGGTGTACCGCCGAGCTCGGGCCCAGGGTCGTCGAAGTCGTCGAAGGCTCCGAACGTGGCGTATCCCGACGAGGAGATGGATGGGTGATCGGCAGGGTGCTTGCCGCAAAGGGGACAGACATCGGACGCGCTGGGCATTCGGCCCTTGCACCAGGGGCAAATCGACATGCTGGCGCGCATGGTACCTGAAAGCGAGGTCGCACCCAACGGCTTCGTGGTCGCGGCCGGCCTGTGTACGTTGACCCGGGACCGGTTGCCCTCTACTGTCCGCAGTGCTCCGCCTCCGGAACCGACCGGGATGGACGCAACCAAGGACGAGTGCATGCGTCTTTATTCGGGCAGAATCCAGACCGTAGCCGCCGAGATCGTCAAGGCGCTCCTGAAAGCCGGCGACATCGAGGCACAGTCGCCTCGGGAGGTCGAGGCCGACATTGCTGCGGTCCTGACCGGCTATCTCGAGGCGGAGCGTGACGTAACCGAGCGCGCCAAGGATCTGCTGCAAGCGCGGGGTCTGGCTCAGACCGAGCTGGCGCGCACGCGCAAGCTCATTGCGGACCAACGCGGAATCAAGCTTGGCGACGAGGCGCTGGACTACGTCCTCGACCAGATCGTCGAGATGTTGATGCACTCGCAGAACGTGGACGAGGTCTATGCGGAGGATGTGGAGCTCAGGCGCAAGGCGCGCGCGGTGCTGGCCAAGGAAGAGCAGGTCGGGGAAGACTTGGAGCGGGAAGCCAGGTCGCGGATGAAGCATGTGCAGGAAGGAACGCGGACCTGGGAGGTGGAGTATCGCCGGGTGATGGAGGACATCCGCCGCCGCAGGGGGCTCTAGGCGTGTGGCAGCCGGGCGATTCGCGCCGGCACCGGCGGCTGCAAGCAACGACCCGACGCGGCTCGAGGAGATTCGGAGATGTGGATTCCGAAGGTCGAGGAGAAGCATCACTACTGTCATCGTTGCCGGAACGAGATCGAGATGATCGCCAAGCTGCAGCGAACGGACACCTGTCCTCACTGCGGCGTGGATCTGCACTGCTGCAAGAACTGCGAGTACTGGGATCCGTCGGCGCACAACCAGTGCAGGGAGCACATCGCCGAGTACATCCCTGACCGCGAGAAAGCGAACTTCTGCACGTTCTTCACATTCCGCAACGGCCTGCCAGAGGATCTCCAATCCCGCATCGAGACGTCGAAGTCCAAGCTCGACGCCCTATTCAAGAAGAAGTAGATGCGTCGGGACCGTACGGAAGCGGCATTGGAGTGACCACGTGAAGAGCATGACCGGGTTCGGGGTGGGACGGGCTCCGTTGGGAGCGGGACGCATCGAGGTCGAGCTCCGCGCGGTCAACCATCGTTTCCTGGACGTCAGGGTGAGGGCGCCGAGGGAGCTGGCGGACCTGTGCATGCACGTGGAGTTGCTCGCGCGCCAGCGGCTGAAGCGTGGCAGGTACGAGATCCTGATCCGGACGGAGGGCGTGGCGATTCCCGCGGCCGTGTTGGATGCCGGCCGTGCGGAAGCGGCGTACCGTGCGCTGTGTCAGGTACGCGATCATGTGGCACCGGGAGCCGACGTCCCGTTTTCGATGCTGGGGTCGGTTCCGGACATCTTCGTTTCGGCGGGCGACGGTGCGCGGGAAGCGACGTTGATCGCGGTGGAGCGGGCGTTCGATGCCTCGCTGCAGGCAGCCGATGCCATGCGCACGGCCGAAGGCCAGGCCATGCGCAACGACCTCAGCGCCCGGCTCCAGACGCTGCGGATGCACGTTGCCACGATCGCAAGCCGACGGTCCGAGGTCGTGGAGGCGCACCGCAAGCGCCTGCTCGAACGCGTCCAACGCTTGCTGGCGGCGACCGACACGCCCGTGGATCCGGGGCGGATCGAGCAAGAGGTGGCCCTGGCAGCCGACCGATCCGACGTCGAGGAGGAGCTGACGCGCCTTCAGAGCCACTTCGAGCAGTTCGAACGGATCAGCGCCTCGCAGGAGCCCATGGGGCGGCGTCTGGACTTCTTGTTGCAGGAGATGGCTCGGGAAGCCAACACGATCGGAGCGAAGAACCAGGATGCGTCCACCGCCCATGCGGTGGTGGACCTCAAGGCGGAGATTGAGCGGATGCGGGAGCAGGTGCAGAATGTCGAGTGACCCAGCCACCGATTCGGCCGCGGCGCAAGCCGACTTCCTGCTGCTGATCCTCTCCTCCCCATCCGGGGCGGGGAAGACCACCCTCACTGCTCGTCTGCGCCTCACCTTCCCGGGCTTGCGCTTCTCCGTTTCTCACACCACCCGTCGTCCGAGGGCAACGGAGCGCGATGGGCGCGAGTATCACTTCGTCACGCGCGAGGAGTTCCGCGCGATGGTAGCGTCGGACCGCTTCGTGGAATGGGCGGAGGTCCACGGCAACCTCTACGGCACCAGCGTCGCGGAGATCGACAAGGCCCGGGGCACGAGCGAGGGGGTTCTGTTCGACATCGACTACCAGGGTGCACGCCAGATCCGCGCCCGCTATCCCGATGCGGTCAGCGTGTTCATCCTGCCTCCGTCCCTACAAGAGCTCGAGCGTCGGCTGCGGCAGCGCGCAAGCGAGGACGAGCTGTCGCTCAACACTCGACTCTCCGCCGCCCTCGGTGAGATCGAGCACTATGGCTTCTTCGACTACGTCGTCGTCAACGACGATCTGGACCTGGCCACGAAGCAATTGGAGAGCATCGTCCACGCGGAGCGATGTCGACGCGTGCGGCGAGCGCTCGTGGCGGAGCGCATGTTGCTCGACGCGAGGTCGGTCCGCTAGGTGGCGCAGCCACCACACCAGGGGCGAGACACTGGAGGTTTTCGGGTCGAACCCACGCGGAGGAGAGAGATGGGATACGTTCTTGGCGTCATCGGTGGTTCAGGCCTGTATGCGCTTCCCGAGCTCACGCATGTCGAGTCGGTCGACGTGGCCACGCCGTTCGGCGCGCCGAGCGCTCCGGTGACGCGCGGACGGCTGGGCGACACATCGCTGCTGTTCCTGCCGCGCCACGGTGCAGGCCACCGCATTCCACCGTCGTCCATCAACTACCGGGCGAACATCTGCGCCTTGAAGATGCTCGGCGCCACGCACCTTCTGTCGGTCAGCGCGGTGGGATCGATGAAGGAGCACATCCACCCGGGCGATCTGGTTGTCGTGGACCAGTTCATCGACCTGACGAAGCGTAGGCAGTCCACGTTCTTCGACGATGGAGTCGCGGCGCACGTTAGCTTCTCGGATCCAGTGTGTCCGGTGATGGCGGAAGCGACCGTTGCGGCGGCGGAGACGACGGGTGCGCGGGTGCATCGGGGCGGCACGTACGTGTGCATTGAAGGGCCGCAGTTCTCGACGCGCGCCGAGAGCCTGCTCTACCGGAGTTGGGGAGTGTCGGTCATCGGCATGACGAACATGCCCGAAGCCAAGCTCGCCAGGGAGGCGGAGCTTCCTTTCGCCACCCTTGCGCTGTCCACCGACTACGACTGCTGGCATCAGACTGAAGAAGCCGTGTCGGTCGAGGCCGTGGTCGCCACCCTGAACAAGAACGTCGAGTTCGCGCGCAGGACGATCGTGGCGCTGGCGGCCAACCTCCCGGACCCCGCGCGCAGCCCGGCGTTCCGTGCCCTCGAGAACGCCGTCATCACGTCCAGCAGTGCGATTGGACTCGACGCTAGAGCACGTCTGGGCTGGTTGCTCAACCGATACCTCGGCCAGTAGGCAGGATGCGATCATGAATCAGGACACGGTACTCATCGTGGGATCGATGGCGTTCGACGACCTTGAGCTGCCGACCACATCCGCAAAGAACGTGGTGGGCGGAGCCGCGACGTATGCGTCGCTGGCTGCATCGCTCTTCTCGCCGGCTCGCATCGTGGCGGTCGTGGGCGAGGACTTCGCCGACAAGGACATCCAGTCCCTGAACAAGCGGGGCATCGACACGGACGGCATCGAGCGGGTGAAGGGCAAGACGTTCCGCTGGGCGGGCCGGTACGACGCGAACCTGGCGGGCCGAACGACGCTCGACACGCAGCTCAACGTGTTCGCCAACTTCCGACCGAAGCTTCCTAGGAGCTACAGGTCGAGCGAATACGTGCTGCTGGCGAACATTCACCCCGCGCTGCAGCTCGAAGTGCTGGATCAGGTGGAGCAGCCGAAGGCGGTCTTCGCTGACACGATGAACTTCTGGATCGAGGGAGAGCCCGACCTGCTGGCCAAGGTGCTTGCGCGGGTCGACGTGCTGGTCATCAACGACGAGGAAGCACGTCAGCTATCCGGCGTTTATCCGTTGCCGAAGGCAGCCCGGCTGATCCTGCGCCAGGGCCCCAAGCGCATCATCATCAAGCGCGGGGAGCACGGTGCGCTGCTGGTCGACGAGGCTGGCATGTTCTGGGTGCCGGCCGTTGTGCTCGATGAAGTCGTGGACCCGACGGGTGCAGGCGACACATTCGCTGGTGCGTTGATCGGGCACCTGGCCTCGACTGGGGACTTGTCCCCGGCGGGCTTGCGGAGATCGTTGTTCGTGGGAGCCGCGGTTGCGTCGTTCTGTGTGCAGGCTGTGGGAACGGCCAAGCTGGCCCGGTTGACGCAAGAGGACGTGGCGGCGAGGATCGCGCAGCTCAAGGCATTGACGCAGCTAAGCTGAACGGTTGGCGTCGTTGTATACGGAGCGCAACCGGCGCCCGGTCGCCGCTGCAGGCATTGTCACACCGCCAGGGTCGCGCTAGCAGTCCAGTCAAGGAGCAGGTGATGGCTGACGACTATCGCCGCAGCGTGGGTCCGCCGAAGTGGCGAACCTCACCGCCCGCACCACGCGCAAGCACGACGCCACCAGGCATGGCGCTTCCGACGGAGGTTGGATACGCCATGCAGAGTCTATCCAGGGCTTCACGCAGCTTCTCGCTGTACGATCCACACAACGACGCGGTGAAGCAGCTCATCGCCGACTACAAGGAGAAGATGGCGGCGGTGATACGCAACGCGCCGGTGGAGGTGGAGGTTCTCCCCTTCGAGATGACGTATGGCGGCGAGGTCGTGTATCAGGAGGCAGACCGTGAGAGATCGCTGGCGTTCCGCCTGTTTCGCGACGGCGTGCGCAAGATCCGATTCGACGAGGGCACGACCTGGGACGATCTGGTGACCCTGCTCGAGGTGTTGTCGGTTCGCTGCAACAGCGTACGCCAGCAGGAGGAGGATCTGGTCACGTTGCTGCACAAGGCTCGGTTCGCGGGCATCGTGATCGAGTCGGTCGAGGGCTATGTCCCGGAGGAAGAGCGACCGGAGCAGGTCGGCCTTGCCGCCGCGACGGCTGACACGGACGGCGACACGTACGATCCGCCGCAGGACTGGGATCAACCGCTGCCCCAGGTTCCGGCTCCGTGCGCGGTGTCGTACCAACCGGTCAGCGAGGCTGCCCTCGCGAGGCTTCGCGAAGAGGAATCACCCGACGGACTGGCGCAAAGCGCGGTGCGCGCCGTGACGGAGGTATTGCAGGCGGCATACGGGCTGCGCGACGTCAAGTTCCGCGACGACGTGATGTCGTTTCTCGACGAAGTGCAGGAGTACCTTCTGGTCGAGCGGAATCTGGACGCGTTGAGCAAGCTGGCGGTGACCTACGAGAAGATCCACGGCCCCGGTCAGGCGCTGCCGGCGTTGCAGGAAGAGCGTGCGTTCGACCGGCTGCTCCGGTCGGTGTCCGAGAGAGAGGAGCCGGTGCCCGACGCCTTATGGCCGCTGCTGGCATGCGTACCGGGCGATCATGTGTCCCGGGCTCTGTCGATGCTCGAGCTCGATCCCCGCGGTGCACGGCGAGCAGCGTTGCTCGAGATCGTCGAACGCGGAAGTGCGGCCGACGCCTCGATGCTGCTGGAACAACTGCCTCGGTCGCGGCCGGACCTTGCCCATGACCTGTTCGATATCTTGGCGCGCGTAGCGCCGGATCGTCGGATCGAGGCCGCGTTCGATCTCCTTGCGCATCCGGATGAAGGCTTCCAGCTCGAGTTGGTGGACGTGATCGCGAGTGGCGCACGCGGCATACGGATGGCGCGGGCGCTTCAAACCTTCATGGCGTCTGCGCACGAGCCGGTGCGCATCAAGGCGGTGGAGTCGTTTGGAGCACTCGGAGGGGCACGAGCGGTTCCGGTCATCGCGGAGCATGCGCGACGTACGGCTGCGAGCGAGCTGTCGTCAGCCGAGGCCAACGCGATCGGCACGGCGATGGCGCTGGCGTCTGTGGACGATGCGAAGCCGATCCTGTTGGAGTGGGCGAACGCTGGCGGAGGGATCCGCAACTTGATCGCGCGGCTCACGAAGGATCGCGTGGGGGACAGGATGCTGACCTACGCAGCGGTCGCCGGTCTGGAGCTTTGTCCGGGGCAGGAGTGCGACGCGGCCATCGAGGCGGTGTTGTCGCGGGCGACGGGTGATCTGCGGTGGCGGTGCCAAGAAGCCCTCGACCGGCGCGGCGGGAGATCGGGCGATGGCTGACGACCAGCGAGCGTTTCTCGACGTTCAGGACCGCCTTGCGCAGGCGATCGAGCGCGCCCAGGTTGGCGAGGATCGACACCTGGCCCAGGAGGTGCGCGAGCTCGGCGAGCAGCTTGCGACGCAGCTTCACGGGCTGATCCGCACCAGCCGCCTGTATGCGGCCGACAACCAGGCTTTCGACAAGCCGGTAGCCGAGTTCCGGGCTTGTCTCGAGCAGCTCGTCAATCGTCTGGGGCCGGTCCACCTGGTGACGGTCGAGGACCAGGTCTACGTGAACGACGTTCGGGTTCGATTTGGCGAGAAGGTGGGCAAGCCAGGGGAGCTCGGGGCGGAGCTGCGCAAGCACAACGTCGGCGCCATCACGTTTCACGCAGCGGCGAGCGACGAAGACATCCGCGCCCTGATAGCGTGCTTTGCGCGTCCCCCTGCACCGGGGTCGCCGCGCTTGGCGCTGGCCCGGGCGCTCGAGAAGCGCGGTGTCAAGCACATCGAGTTCGGGGGCATCCATCGCTACCTCATGGCTGGCGAGTCGCGGCACGCGCAGCGCGATGCACAGGGCTTGATCGAGCGCGCGCAACGAACGGTCGACCAGATGTGGGGCAACACGTCGTCAGGCAGAGTGCTCAACATGCTGCCGTTGCGCCGCATGGTTGCGGAGATACTAGACATCGGACCGGAGCACGACTCACTGTGGGACAACCCGCCGAAGGGCGCGGATCACGTCGCGCACGCGCAGCGTGTCAACCATCTGTCGCTGCTGCTCGGCAAGGCCATCGGTCTGGATCATTCGATCCTGCAGGATCTGGGGGTGGCGGCGCTACTGCATGACGTGGGCTACGCAGCGCCGCCGGAGGATGTTCGCACCTCGCACTTGCCGCACATCGTGGCCCATTGCGTGGAAGGCGCCCGGCTGCTCGCGTGCAGGCGCGGGTTCCACGAAGCGAAGGTGCGACGCGTGCTGGCGTCGCTGCACCATCATCGTGACGACCAGGATCGACGGGGGAAGCCGTCGCTCTTCGCACGCATCATTCGAATCGCGGAGGACTACGACAACTACGTGCGTCCGGAAGCGGGCGGGCTGTCTCCGCCCGAAGCGCTGATGTGCATTGGAGCCGGCGCTGGCACCCGCTACGATCCGCTGCTCGTGCAGGTGTTCGTCAACACGCTCGGCCGCTTTCCCCCTGGCACGCTGCTGCAGCTCACCGACGGCAGCGTGGTGCGAGTCATCTCGGTCGTGCGCGATGCTTCGTTGTTCGCCACCCCGCGCGCGAGGCTGGTGGTGATGTTCGACGGCGTTCCGCCGAACGAGCCGCGGGTGCTCGACCTGGCGACGGAGGGACGGCCCGCGAGGATTCTCCGGTCGATGGACGCGGCGCCCAAGCCTCGGCGATACCACTAAGCACGAGCCGTTCACGCGCCGCATTCACGCACCGCGTCACCAATTCCGCCTCGCCCGGGGAGCGGGCAGCGGGTATTCTTCGCGAGCCTTGTTCGGAATGGAGGCTCACGAATGCGGAAGACGGGACGTAGGGTGCTGACGTGGACGAGCGCGGCAGCGTTGGTGGCGGTGCACGCTGCCGGGTGTGGGAGTTCGGACAGCGGAAGCGGAGGCAACGCAGGTGGAGGTAGCGACGCGAGCTGCTGGCCTACGGATCCGCGTTGCAAGCTGCCGAACGGTGCCGGGTTCGAGTGCCTGGCCCTGTACGACAACGGCGTGGGCGATCACGGCACGTATCGGATGCGCCAGCTACAGGTGCTCAAGCCGCCGCTGCTTGCGGGACCATTCCTGCAAAACACCGTGGTCAGCTTCGCCATCACCCTCAACCAGCCCGAATGTCTGCAGCAAGGCAAAGGCACGTTTAGCTGGCTATTCGACGTCGACTGGGCAGCCGGCGTGGTGAAGACCGGCGGAGGTCATGTGACGGACAAGCCCTTCGAAGGCTACTGCTGGATCGACCAGGACGTTTCCGGGTTCCACGTTCAACCTGTCGACGTGGCGTTGACCGTGGGGCAGGAAGGCAATTACCGGACGTTTTCGACGTCGCAGCCGATCCCGATCATGAACGTGCCGATCTTCCTCGACGCGACGGAGACGAACACGGTGTTGTTGCCGCTTCACCAGGTGGAGCTATTGGACGGCCGTGTGTCACCGGACAACAACTGCATTGGGTCGTGGGACGGCGACGGGCTGTCGGTCGACAACAACTGTATTCCGGACAAGACGATCGGGCAGACGATGCCGTGGCTGAACGGCGCGAAGCTTGCGGGCTTCATCACCGCGGAAGAGGCGGAGGCGGTATGGATCCCGGAGATGAATCAATCGTTGTGCGTGGCGCTGTCGGGCGACGGCAACAAGTATGGCGAGAAGGACACGGCGCGGGGCGATGGCACGGGCTTGAAGTGCAAGCGTGACGTCAACGGTCGGATTGCCGCCACGGAGAAGGCCGACTGGTGCGCGTCCACGAACGCGGCGTGCAATCCTTGCCCCAAGGACTCCGTTTGCGACAGCGCGGCCGACTCGTTCCGCCTCGAAGGCATGTTCGCGGCCAGCGCCGCCAAGATCAAAGACTCCTGCCCCTGAAGGGCCCCTGTCGGCTCAGTCCTTCGCCGCTCGACACGCAGCGTTACCGTTGCGTCGCTTGAATCGCCAGGTGCCGGCAAGCTAGACTGGTTTTGGAGTGCGTTCGTTTCTCGCTCGGCCCATCACCGCCGCTTCGACTGGGAGGACACATGCCTCGCTGGATGAAACACCTGTTGGGGATTCTTGGCATACTTACCATCGCTGCATGCAGCGGTTCTTCGAGCTGTTCGAGCTGCGGCATGACCCCGCTTCCGTCGGGATTCCCCAAGACGGAGCGAATCGAGAACGCGGCCAGCGTTCGTGTCACCCAATCCGGCTTCAACTTCCTGCAGAGCCATGTAGGTGACCTCGCCGCCAATCTGCTGGGTGGCTCGGGCGCGGCCGACGGCGGGGTCATCACGTTTGAAATACCTGAGAGTTCGACCAGCGGCACCGGCTACGACGTGACCATCTGCCCCGGTGGGCCGGATGCAGCGGCTGGCAAGTGCGTCGCGGAGATCGACATTGCGCACGCGCAGCTCACGATCACGACAGGCGCGCCGCACGATATCCTGGCTTTCGGCCCCGTGCCGCTGCGTCTCAAGAACCTGCCCATCCAAGGCAAGGCCCTCGGCGTCATTCCCATCAACGTCACCGCCGTCGCCTCCGGACACACCAACGAGTGCGATGCAGCCTCGATGACCTACAAGAACGTCAACGTGAGCATCGACATCTCGGTCGAGGTGGAACGGGACACGTCGCACACGTCGCGCATTGGCTACTCGAAGCTCAGAGTGGTCAAGATGGACATCAGCAAGGACGACATCACTGCCGGCATGCACTTCTGCGGCGGCGGTTTGGACGACTGGCTGCTGAACAGCCTGAAGGGGCTGATCGCGGGGCAGCTTCTGGGTGGACTCACGGACACGCTGGCCGACACGGTGAATCAGCAGCTCTGCTTGAAGTCCGATCCCGCGGCCACGCCGCCCTGCCCGGACGGCTCGACGGACCACGACGGCATCTGCATGTACGGAGACAACTCGTGTGTTTCGATGATGCTGGGGATGGACGGCCACTTGGATCTCGGCTCCGCGCTGTCGTCCTTCTCGCCGGGGACTTCTGGTGGCCTGGACATCCTTTTCGCGGTGGGCGGGGCGGGTGCCCGGACCGATGACCCCACGCAAGGATGGGGCGATCTGAATCCGATAGCGAACGGTGCGACGCTCGGGCTGTTCGGCGGTGCGCTTCCGCAACCGGTGTCCAACTGTGTCAAGCCCGTTCCTCTCGACCTGCCCACGGGCATCCCGATCCCGGGCGAGTTGATGGGCAACGCGCTGCCGGGCTGGCAGGGCGAAGGTCCGCACGTAGGCGTCGCGGTCTCGGAGCGCTTCCTCAACCATGCGCTCAAGGGTGCGTACAACAGCGGTGTGCTGTGCATCGGCGTCTCCACCGAGCAGGTGACGCAGCTCTCCACCGGCCTGTTTTCCCTGCTGGTGCCGTCGATCAAGTACCTGACCTACCAGAAGGCGGCTGCCCCCATCGCCGTGGTGGTTCGGCCGCAGAAGCCGCCGACGATCACGATCGGCAACGGGACCGACCCGCACTCCGATCCCCTGCTGAACGTGAAGCTCGACGAGGCGATGATCGACTTCTATGCGTGGTCAACGGATCGGTTCATTCGGATCTTCACGGCCCAATTCGACCTCGCGATTCCGGTCAACCTCGAGGTGACCGCGGACGGCCTGCTGCCCAAGCTCGACAAGATCTTCGTCAACAACCCGAAAGTAACGAACGCGGAGTTGATGAAGGAGAGCCCGGACGCGATCGCCGGGGCCCTCGCCGACGTCATCGAAGGCCTTGCTGGCCAGTTCCTGGGCAATCTGAGCCCTATCGACGTATCGGGCTCCCTGGCGTCGCTGGGGCTCACCCTGAATCTTCAGCAGGCGGGTATCAAGAAGCTGTCCAAGGGTCAGGACAGCTTCCTCGGCATCTTCGCAGCCTTTGGCATTGCGGCACCGACAACGTCCATGCCGATCGACACGTCCATCGAGCTCGCGTCGAAATCCACGCCGCCCGACGGCTTCCGCCTCGCGACGATCGCGCAATCGAACCGGCCAAGCCTGACCTTGCGTGCGTCGTCGCCTCAGGGCTACGGCTCGACCGCGGTCGAATACGCGTGGAAGGTCGACAAGGGCTACTGGCACGCGTGGACCACCGATCGCGATCTGATTGTCGACGACGCCATCCTTCGCATGCAGGGTCGCCACGATGTGTTCGTCAAGTCGAGGCTTGTCGGCCAGCCTGCCACGGAGGACACGACCCCGGCTGCGGTCCGGGTGACCATCGACGTCGACGCGCCGGTTGTGAAGCTCACGACGGACGCGCAGGGTGTGACCCACGTCGAGGCGTGGGATCTCATCAGCGCCGACGCCGCGCTGCAGGTCCGGCATCGCTTCGATGATGGGGCGCCGTCCGAGTGGGCGCCGTATGAACCGTCGATGGGCATCACGTGGGCAACGAACGCGAAGAACCTCGTGGTGGAGGTACGAGACGAAGAGGGCAACATCGCGAGCACGAGCCAGGCGTTGATTCGTGGCCGGCCGGACAAGAGTCTTTCGCAGGGAGGCAGCGCGGCTTGCGGCTGCTCGGTCCCCGGATCGTCCAGTGGCAGCGGCGGGCTGGGTGCGGTCGCAGCAGCATGCGGTGCGCTTGCGATGGCGCTTCGGTGGCGGGGCCGTCGCCGCCCTTTTTGCGGTAATCGGCTCCGGTCGGTGGGCAGCGTTGTGGCGAGCGCGTTCGTGCTGGCGTTCGGAGGATCCTGGACCGGTTGTTCCTGCGGCGACAGCAACACCTCCGAACCACCGCCTGTCGACGGGCCCGACGCGGGAGGTCAGGACGGTTCGACGCAATGCGGGACCGAGGGCAACGACCCCTGCACCGTGCTCGAGCCCGGGCTCGTTGGGGAGTACACGTCCGCTGCGGCCGCGGCAAACGGGACGATCTGGATCTCCGGCTACAACGAGGGCGACTGGGAGAACGGCTCGACCTACGGCGATCTCGTTGTCGGAACGTGGAATGCGTCGAGCAAGAAGGTAGACTGGCAGTCGGTGGACGGTGTGCCTTCGGAACCGGAGCCGGATCCGACGACGACGGACATCGAACACTCCTGGCGAGGAGGACAGGATGCCGCCGGCGACGACGTGGGGATGTGGACAAGCCTTGTGCTCGACGGCGCGGGCAATCCGCGCGTCGCGTACTTCGACATCACCAACAAGGCCCTCAAGTTCGCGTCGTACGACGGCACGGCATGGAGCGTTTCCACGGTGTACAAGCAGGCAGACCAGGAAGCCGGCAGGTACGCCAAGATGCTGCTCATCGGGGACAAGCCTGTCATCGCGTTCCAGGTGATCGAGAAAGGGTCGGCCGGCTTCGCCGTGTCGCGCATCAAGCTGGCCCATGCCAAGAGCGCCGTGCCGAAAGGCTCGAGCGACTGGGACTTCGAAGACGTGCTGGTCAACGCCGAGACGCCGTGCAGAGCGCGTCTGTGCAAGGGCAGCGAGGTTTGTGTCGCCAGCACGATGCAATGCGCGGCCAAGGCTACGGGCTGCAGCCCGTCCTGCGCATCCGGGACAGCCTGTGTCGCAGGGACTTGCCGGGAAATCGTCGACGCCACGAAGCTGGACTCGTACCCGGAGGCGATCGGCGACTACATCGCGATCGCAAAGGGGCCGCAGGACACCATCGGCATGGTATTCTACGACCGAATCCACGGCAATCTGGTGCAGGTGCGCAAGGATGGCGGCCAGTGGACCGACAAGATCCTGGACGGTCAGTCGGCCGGCAACCCGCCCACCGATACCGGCGACATGGGCATCGGCGCATCGCTGGCCATCGATGCTGCAGGCGATTGGCATGTGGCGTATGTGGACGGCTTCAAAGAGTCACTTCGTTACATGAGGGTTGCAGGGGGAACGGCTCCCGGGGCGGCTGAGGTAGTGGACGACGGTCTTGGGTTGGACAGCGGACCGTTCGACGATGGTCAGCATGTGGTGGGTGACGACTCGAACATCGTGGTGACGAACAGCGGGGACATCCACATTGCGTATCAGGACGCGACAGCGGGCACCTTGAGGTTCGCGAGCGGCACGGCCGGCGGCACGGGCCACACATGGAGCAGGAAGGTGATTGCACAGGACGGGTTTGCCGGGTTCTTCCCGGTTCAAGTCACCGCCAACTCGACGACGTTGATCGTCAACTGGTGGCGCAAGGGCGGCGCGAAGATACAGGGCGACGTGAACGTCGTGGCGCCCTGACCGAGGCTGTGGTCACACGGTCTCAGGCCGCAGCCGATTCCAGCTCATCCAGTTCGACATCGCGCGTGGCAGGCCCATAGACGAGGCCGCGCTGCCTGGCGACAAGCTCGAGCAATTCCTGCCTGGATGCGGTACCGGAGTCCAGCATCGCCTTCATGAACCCGTCGATGTAGCCGTGGGATCGGGTGAGCTTGACGTGCTCGGCGCCTCGCGCACGCGCCTCGAACACCTCGTGCAGCATGGCTTCGAGCTCTCGCAGCATGTCGGACTTGGATCGCATGACTTCCTCGTGTCGGGTCTTGGAGGGATGAGAAGCATCGTCCCGGTCGGGCCGGGATTGGTGCGATGCTCCCGATTCGCTAGCGGCACCATGCGAGGACGGGCAAGTTTCCGGCGAGGTCGTCTTGCAACGCGATGCGTGACTGCCTAAGCTCTTCGCGTCACGCAGGTGGACCCATCGGCCACCATCCGCTGACGCAAAGGACGACTCGCCGATGAAGCTGAACGTCTTCAAGTCGAAGATCCATCGGGCCACGGTGACGCACGCAGATCTGGACTACGAAGGGAGCGTGACGGTCGACCGGGAGCTGCTTGAGGCTGCGGATATTCTGCCCTACGAAGCGGTGCACATCTGGAATGTCACGCGTGGTACCCGGCTGATCACCTACGCACTGGAGGGGCCGGCGGGGTCTGGTGCGGTTTGTGTGAACGGGGCAGCGGCCCATCTGAACCAGCCGGGCGACCTCGTGATCCTCGCGACCTTCGCAGAGATGACTCCAGCAGAGGCGAAGGTTCATGTCCCTACCGTGGTCCTCGTCGACGAAAAGAACCGGATCACGTCGCGAACGCATCAGGAGCACCCTGGACCAGTTCTGAACAGCCTCGCGAGCTAGCGCGCCGTTCCCATCGGAACCGTCCTTGCAGAATACTGGCGTTGTGGCGCGCGTTCCGATATGGCCCCGGTAGTTGGCGGGATCCCACATGACCACGTCTACATTCGCCCCTCTGTTCGGTCAGCTCGCAGCGCACCCTCGAATCGACGACCTCGCGCGTCTGGCGGCGGACAGCTTGCTCGGCGTCGCTTCCGCTCCCCAGCGAGACCTTCGCGCCACGGTGGCCAGCCTCTGCGAAGCACGATCCATCACCTCGTCGGACGCTGAAACCCCTGTGGGAAACGTGGTGACGGCCCTGGGTCGGGCAAGCGATGACCCCGCGGCAGCTCAGCTCGTCGCGGCGCTCGCAGCTCGCGCGATGGCAGCGGCTCCCGCGGACGGCATCGACGCGGAGGACCAGACCGCGGTCAATCTGGTGCGTGTGGCCTCGTCGGCTGGCGTGGATGTGATGGCCGCGCTGGACGAGGCAGCGCCGGAGCGCGCGTCGGCGCTCTGGGGCGCCATTGCAGACGCCGTGCAGCGGCACGACACCCAGGCCGGTCCCCTGACCAGAGCGGAAGCGGTGGTGGCGGTCGGCATGATGCTGTCGAGCGGCCATCCGACTGCGCGCGAGCGACGCGCACAGCTTGCGTCGACGCTTCGCACGCCGGTTCTGGCGAGGCTTCTGCAATCGGTGCTCAACGCAGGCGGCGCAGAAGCATCGCTGTCCGGCGAGCTGACGCCTGCGCCACGAGGTTCCGTGGCCACCTTCTTCCTGGGTTTGACCGGCTGGTTGCTGGTTTCGCACATCTGGCGACTGCTGGCTCGATTCGCATTGCAGTACCGCCGTCCGGTCCACCTGCGTGTGACCGCGAGCGGGATCGTCGTCAGGTCCGCGGTGAAGCTGCTGGGCAGGGTGTTGCGCGAGACCGAGGTCGTGATTCCGATCGCGGGTCTTGTGCGCGCTACGCGCGAGGTGCGCTTTCCGCGCGCGGCAACGTACGCGGGGCTTCTTGCCCTGGCGCTCGGCTCCTACTTCGGCGCCTCATGGTTCGTGGACGGCGTGCGCGCATCATCGTTGTCCCTTGTGGCCACCGGCGTGGTGATCATGGCGATCGGTGTGGCCCTCGAGTTCCTGCTGTTGAGTCTCTCGCCGGGGCGTGCGGGCAAGTGCCGGCTGGTGCTGGTTCCGCGACGCGGGGCGGTCCTGTGTGTCGGTGGGGTCGATATCGCGCAAGCCGACGCTGCGCTCCAGGCCATCCGATCGCAACAGCCGTCATGATCAACGCGCAGGAGCAGCTTCCGAGGTCTTGTTGCGCCGGTCGATCTCCGCGCCGATCATTGAAAGGATCGTGTTGAGCTGAGCCTGCGTGAAGTGCGTCTCCGCGCGAATGTGCTTGCCTTCAGCCCGGAACGTGACGGGGTCGAACAGCCGCTGCTGCACGAACAACACCCTCACGACCGCCAGCTTTTCGAGCTGGCCGGTGAGGCTGGCCGCGTCCCGTGCGGCCGTGGCTTCGTCCACGTCTTCCGCGTCGAGCTTCGCGTCCGCGCCACCGTCCGGACCAAGCTCGAGGGAGAACCGCAACCACGCGATCGTCGCGGGGATGTCGACAGGTAGGCCTTGAAACGCATTGCGCGGTGTCTTGAGGTTGAGCAGAATCGCCGTGCGATCGTTACCGCCGCTCGGAAAGCGCGCACCTTTCAACCCGACCGCCTGATCGAGGCCGTCGGGAGGCACGACGACGAGGATGTGAGGCTGCGGCATCACGACGACGCGATCGGCATTGTCGACGCGAAGCTGCGCGTAGGGGACACCGCTCTTCTCTCGCCATGTACCGCGGGGCTGGCTCCGGGCGATGAGGGCGTTGACCGCCGCGCGCATCTTGTGGTCGGCCACGCTGTAGCGCAAGACGACTCCGACGCGTGCGGTGTTGCGGAACTGCGGACCGAACAGGTTGATCCAGTCGGTATCGCGAACCGGATCGATGTCCGTGCCCTCGAAGAACACCTTCCACTGCTGGATGGACGTGAGGGTTGCGGCGTGGCGTGCAGCCAGGGGATGCCGTCGGATCTGGCCGGTGAAGACCATGAGGGAAACATTCGGGTTTCGCTGCGCGGCGAGCCGTGCACCGCCAGCAACCGCCACCGGATCGCGGATGGGCTCCCAGCCACCACCGTCTCCCGCGTCGCTGCCCCCTGGTAGCCCGCCCGCGGCGTCCGCGGCCACGGAAGCGGTCGCCGCGTCTGCGATCAAGACCGCACCGGAGTCATCGTTCTGGCCGGCATCGACACCGACAGCGGCGACGGGATAGGCATCACCACCTGCATCCTCGATCGTGTCACGGTCCGCCTCTGGCTGGCTGTCCTCGATCGCCTCTTGCGCCGCGTCGGTCGGCGCGTCGGGCACGGCATCGGCTGATCCGTCGCGCAAGCCGGCATCGTTCATGATGGTGCGCGGGGCAGGATCGGCTGGTTCGGTCGGCTCCTCGATCGCGGCTGTGCCCACTGGCATCGGCGTTGGCTGCGGCAGTTTCGGCGGATCGGCCAGTTCGTCGACGCCGAACTCGATCGGGATGATGGTGGGATGGTCTTCGAACTCCCCTTCGTTGGTGGAGAACCATCGAAGTCCCAGCATGAGGCTACCCAGGTAGACCGCCACGGGCACCGCGTGAACGACGATGGATAGCGCGGTAAAGACGAGGTACCAGCCCCAACTTGTGTCTGGCGAGCCGCGGGATCGGGTCCTTGCGTCCACGCCCACGACCATAGCGCCAGCGCGACCGCGGCGCGAATCCGACCGGTTGCCGAGCCTCCATCGCTGGCATGGGTCGTGCGTTCAGTCGAGAAGTGGCCCCGGTACGGATTCGCAGCTAGAACCGGGGCGAAGCACACCGTCGAGGCACCGGTCGCAAGCATGGCAACCAAGCACTCCAAGCCCGAAAACAGCATGCCGCCCCGAAAGGAGTTCCGTCCTTCTCCGACGCCGCAGCACCGAAGCGCGGGCAGAGCCGCGAGATCGTCGAGCGGCGGCTGGACACCAGGTATCGGCATCGCGATCGCAGGCGTGCTGGCTCTGGCTGCCGGCACATGGTGGGCGAGCGCCTGCAACACGTCGAAGCCCGCTGCTCGGGACAAAGGCCGCGTGACCCGAGTCGAACCGCTTCCAACCGGCGTGCAGCCGATGGTGTCCACGATCACGAGCGCAGGTATCGACGACGAGGCACCTGCCGAGATCGTGGATGCAGGCGTGCCGGACGGTCCGTACGAGGGTCCGTACGTCGTGGCTCGTGTCATCACCGCGCCGGTGTATTCGACCATGTCGCGGTCGAGCGACAAGCTGATCGGGTACATGCGTTCCGGGGGCAAGGCGCCGACCGAGGCGACGCCGATCGTGCGGCCGAACTGCAAGGAAGGCTGGTATCGGCTGATTCCGCGTGGGTTCGTGTGCGGGCGCCATGTTTCGCCCGCCACGCCCGACGCGATTGCATCGTCAGGGACTCCACCCGACTTCGACGCTCTGGTTCCTTACAAATACGCGTACAACACGAAAGACGGGACGCCGCTCTACCGGGAGATCCCAACCCGCGAGCAGATGGAGCAGTACGAGCCCTACCTGGTAGCATCGCGCACGAAGTCGGACGGAAACGCGACAACGCACGCCGCCAAAGAACGCTCGCCAGCGGCCCACGATGGCGGAAGTCCTGAAGCGCCGTGGGATGGCGCGGATGCTGGGCGTGCACATGGCGACGCTTTGGACGCGGGCCTGGCGGCGGCGCCGCTCGATGGGTCCGCGGACGAGCCGGAGCCCGACCTGCCATGGTGGCAGCTCGCACCGGATGCCGGGCGCAAGCCGATCACGTTGGAGGACATGAGAGAAGGAGCCGACGGCATTCTGGTCAAGCGCATGGCTCGGGGATTCTTCGTTGCGGTCGACAAGACCTTTCGCCGCAACGACCGGCTGTGGATCCGCACGACCGAGGGACTGTACGCACCGTCGGACCGGATGTCGATCAACAGCCCGCCGGCGTTCCACGGTGTGGAGATCACGAACGGGCTGGAGCTACCGGTCGCGTTCGTCCTGTCGGATCTGGCGAACACCTACGAGCTTGAGGGTGAGGACTGGAAGAAGCGCAAGGAGAGGGTCAAGCGGTACACGCCCTTGGCGCTGACAGGGCGCACGCAGCGGGGTGGCGGCGAGCTCTATCGCGAAACCAGGGAAGGCTATTGGGTTCGCGACAGGAACGTGACGGTCGTCGACGCAATGGCTCCGCCTGCCGGCGCGGGCGACCACGAGAAGTGGATCGACGTAAATCTTTCCCACCAGACGCTGACGGCATACGAGGGCGCGCGTGCGGTGTACGCGACGTTGGTATCGAGCGGAAAGAAGGGGAGCACGAAGGCAACGGACCACAGCACGGTGGAGGGCGAGTTCCGAGTCAGGGAGAAACATGTGGCGGCCACGATGGATGGAGACGGCGCAGCGCCGGGTGAGGGACCGTACTCGATCCAGGACGTTCCGTACGTGATGTACTTCAAGGGCTCCTACGCGATTCACGGTGCCTTCTGGCACAACAACTTCGGCCGCAAGATGAGCCACGGTTGCGTCAACCTGGCGCCAGCGGATGCGAAGTGGGTGTTCCAGTGGTCGGAGCCACAGCTTCCACCGGGCTGGCACGGCGCGTGGGCGACGGACGACCACCCCGGGACGCGGATCGTGCTCCACCAGTAGGCGAGATCGTCGCAGGTGCAAGCCCTGGTTTTCGTCGCGACGGGTCCATGGTACGGGCGCTGACCATGCGCGAGGTCCTGGGCTATGAGGAAGCTACTCTGGGGTTGCAGCGGGTCGCCGAGGAGATTGTCCGGCGATGCGGCGCGGGCGGCGAGATGGCGCTCGTTGGCATCCGTCGCGGGGGAATACCGCTGGCCGAGCGGATCGGATCCAACATCAAGCTCCTGACGGGATACGACGTGCCGATCGGTTCGGTCGACATCACGCTCTATCGCGACGACGCGCAGATGGCTCTGCCGAATCCCCGGATCGGGCGGAGCGATGTGCCGTTCGACGTGAGCACCAAACGCATCGTACTGGTGGACGATGTCTTGTTCACGGGCAGGACGGTGCGGGCAGCGCTGCACGCGCTGCTCGACTACGGCAGGGCAAGAGCGATCGAGCTCGCGGTGCTGGTGGACCGAGGGGGGCGGGAGCTACCCATCCAGCCTGACTACCTCGTCAAAAAGGTCGACGTGCAACCGCACGAGCGCGTGGATGTGGTCGTTGACGACGCGGGATTCCGCGCCGTCGTGGTGGAGGCAAGCTGATGATTCGAGGCGAGCGAGTCTGGCAGCAGCATCTGCTCGGAATCGAGGGCATGTCGCCGTCGAGCATCCTGCGCGTGCTCGATACCGCGGAGGTCTTCTTCGAGGTGTCGCGTCGACCTGTCCGCAAGGTACCTACGTTGCGAGGCAAGACGATCGTCACCCTTTTCTACGAAGCATCCACGCGCACACGGACATCGTTCGAGCTCGCGGGCAAGCGGCTGTCGGCGGACACGGTGAACCTGAGCGTGTCGACGTCGAGCGTATCCAAGGGCGAGACGCTGCGGGATACGGTGCTCACGCTTCAGGCGATGCACCCCGACATCGTGGTGATCCGCCACGCTGCATCGGGCGCACCTCACTTCGTTGCACGGAACATCGCGGCATCCGTGGTGAACGCAGGCGACGGGCTCCACGAGCATCCGACGCAGGCGCTGCTGGATGCGTTCACGATGCGGCGTGCGAAGGGGAAGATCGCGGGGCTGACCGTTGCAATCTGCGGGGACATTGCGCACAGCCGCGTGGCACGGTCGAACGCGCTGCTGCTGAAGGCTTTGGGGGCGAACGTGCGTTTTGCGGGACCTCGCACGCTCTTGCCGGCTAGCGTGGAGACGTTGGGGGCAGAGGTGTTCGACCGGGTGGAGCCGGCGCTGGAAGGCGCCGACGTCGTGATGGTGCTGCGCATCCAGCGGGAGCGACTCGGGGCGGCGCTGCTGCCGACGTTGCGGGAATATGCGCGGACCTTCGGGCTCAACAAGTCGCGTCTCGCGATCGCCAAGCCTGACGCGATCGTGATGCATCCCGGTCCGATGAACCGTGGAGTCGAGATCGACTACGACGTTGCGGACTTCGAGCGTTCGGTGGTCCTGAACCAGGTGGAAGCGGGCGTAGCGGTCAGGATGGCGGTGCTGTACTTGCTCGGCGCGGATCCCGGGCAGTCACCGGTGTCGTGATCCCGCGCGGGGCCTCGGATCTGCTGCAGCAGGAGAATCGGTGGGCGGAACAGGGGTCGAACCTGCGACATCCGGCTTGTAAGGCCAGCGCTCTGCCACTGAGCTATCCGCCCGAACCCGCGAAGCCCGACTTCGTCATGCGTCGCCAGGGGCACCAGCGGGCGCGGCGTCGTCGAGTGCGGGGCTGACAGGCGGCTCCGCTTCGCGGACCACGAACTCGCCGTTTCTATACTCCATGAACGAGCCGCGTGGGCCGAAAATCGCGTCGGGATTGGGGAAACGCAGGGCTTCGCGCAACACGTCGTCCATGTGATCGACCAGAACGATCCGTGTGGATCGAAGCACGCGGCGCGGGATCTCGCGCAGATCCTTCCGATTGTCTTTGGGGATGACAACCGTGCTGATCCCGGCGCGGTGGGCTGCGAGGAGCTTCTCCTTGAGCCCGCCAATCGGAAGCACCCGTCCCCGGAGCGTGAGCTCCCCGGTCATCGCGAGGTCACGACGGACGGGCACGTTGAGCAGCGCCGAGACCAAGCTCGTGGCCATCGTGACGCCAGCGCTCGGGCCGTCCTTCGGGACGAACTCCGGGAAGTGAACGTGGACGTCGATCTTCTGATAGAAATCTGCGTCCAGACCGAGGGCTCTGGCGCGCGAGCGGACGTAGCTCATCGCTGCGGTCGCGCTCTCTTCCATACCTTTTTCGAGCAAACCGGTGATGAGGAGCTTGCCCTTGCCGGTGAGCACCGCCACCTCGCACGCGAGCAGATCGCCGCCGTAGCTGGTGACGGACAAGCCATTGGTAAGGCCGACCTCGTCGACGTCTTCGGTCTTGTTGAGGCGGAACTTCGGGACACCGAGGTAGGTCGGGATGGCTTTGGCCGGGATGTCGATGGCCTTGTCGGCTCCGGCCTTGACGACCTGTCGCGCCGCCTTCCGGCAGATGTTCGCGATCTCGCGCTCCAGATTCCGAACGCCGGCTTCCTTCGTGTAGTGGTGGATGATGGTGCGGATGGCGCCCTCGGACACGGACATGGCAACGTTGTCGAGCCCAGCGTCGTGACGCTGCCGGGGCAGCAGATATCGCTGCGCGATGTGAAGCTTCTCGAACTCGGTGTACCCGCCGAGTTGGATGATTTCCATGCGGTCCTGGAGCGGAACCGGAATGCCCTTGAGTGTGTTGGCCGTCGTAATGAACATCACGTCGGTCAGGTCGTAGTCGAGATCGAGGTAGTGGTCGTTGAACGCGTGGTTCTGCTCGGCGTCGAGAACCTCGAGGAGAGCAGCCGCCGGGTCGCCGCGGAAGTCGGTCGACATCTTGTCGACCTCGTCGAGCAGAAAGACCGGGTTGTTGGTGCCGACCTTCTTGAGCGACTGGATGATCTTGCCCGGCAGCGCGCCGATGTATGTGCGCCGATGGCCGCGAATCTCGGCTTCGTCGCGCACACCTCCGAGCGAGAGCCTGACGTACTTGCGTCCGGTGGCGCGCGCGATGCTCTTGGCGAGGCTGGTTTTGCCGACGCCGGGCGGGCCAACGAAGCACAGGATGGGCCCCTTGAGCTTGTGCGTGAGCGCCTGGACGGCGAGGTACTCGACGATGCGCTCCTTGATCTTCTTGAGGCCGTAGTGATCCTCCTCGAGGATCCGCTCGGCTTCGTCGAGGTCGAACCGCTCCTCGGTGCGTTCGTCCCAGGGCAACGACAGGATCCAGTCGATGTAGTTGCGGACGACGGTAGCCTCGGCGCTGGTGGGGTGCATCATGCGGAGCTTCTTGAGCTCCTTTTTCACGCGGCTGACGGCCTCCTTACTCATCTTCTTGGCGGCGAGCTGCTCTTCGATCTCCTGGATCTCGTTCTTGAACTCGTCGCGCTCGCCCCCCAGCTCCTTCTGGATGGCCTGCATCTGCTCGTTGAGGTAGTACTCCTTCTGCGTCTTCTCCATCTGCTTCTTGACGCGCGATCGGATCTTGCGTTCGACTTGGAGGATCTCGATCTCGGCCTGGAGAAGCTCGAAGAGGCGTTCGAGCCGAGCTTTGACGTCCTCGGTTTCGAGAAGGGCCTGCCGATCGGCGAGCTTGATGGTGGGCAGGTTGGCAACGACCGTGTCGGTCAAGCGACCGACCTCGTCGATGCTCTGCACGGTCATCAAGACCTCGGGCTGCACCTTCTTGTTGAGCTTGACGTAGATGTCGAAAGACGACTGAACGGAGCGTATGAGCGCTTCGACCTCGATCCCCGAGGCAGGGATCTCGACGACATCGTCGAGCTCGACGAGGAAGAAGGGATCGGTCTGAGCGAACTTTTGGATGCGAGCGCGCCGACGGCCCTCGACGAGGACTTTGACGGTACCGTCGGGGAGGCGCAGGAGCTGCTGGATGGTACCGATGGTCCCGACGGGGAAGATGTCGTCGGGGACCGGCGTGTTGGTCTTTGCGCTGCGCTGAGCGGCGAGGAAGATCTCCTTGTCGCGCGTCATGGCCTCGTCGAGAGCCGCGATGGATCGGTCGCGTCCGACGAAGAGCTGGGAGACCATGTAAGGGAAGACGATGATGTCGCGCAGGGGCAAGAGCGGCGTGCTTCGCCGTTTGGAAGCCGCCGGTCCTCGGTCGCCGTCGTGTCGAAAGAACATCGAGAAGGAACCTCCGCTGGTGCGGGGAGAACGTACTGGAAACGAGCGGATGCGGGTTTGGGGCGGGGGTCAGGCCAGCTCCGCCTCTTTGTGATACACGATCAGGGGCGGCTCACGCTTGGTGACGACATCCTCGTTGATGATCACTTCCTTGACGCCGGACTTGGAAGGGACCTCATACATGATGTCGAGCATGCAGTTCTCGATGATCGCGCGAAGGCCGCGCGCACCGGACTTGCGCTCGAGCGCCTCGCGGGCAACTGCGGAGAGGGCACCCCGCGTGAACTTGAGCTTGACGCCGTCCATCTCGAAGAGCTTCTGATACTGGCGCTGGAGGCTGTTGCGCGGCTTGGTGAGGATGTCGACGAGCGCGGCCTCGTCGAGCTCGTGGAGCGTGGCCAGCACGGGGAGACGACCGATGAACTCGGGGATAAGGCCGAACTTGAGCAGATCTTCGGGCTGGACCTGCTCGAGGAGCTCGCCGAGCTTGTAGTCTTTGCGGGAGTGGATCTCCGCGCCGAACCCCAAGGTGTTCTGCCCGACCCTACGCTGGATGATCTGCTCGAGCCCGACGAATGCACCACCGCAGATGAACAGGATGTTGCTCGTGTCGACCTGCAGGAAGTCCTGCTGGGGATGCTTGCGCCCACCCTTTGGCGGAACGTTGGCGACCGTGCCTTCGATGATCTTGAGCAGCGCTTGCTGCACGCCCTCGCCGGAGACGTCGCGGGTGATGCTCGGGTTGTCGCTCTTGCGAGAGATCTTGTCGATCTCGTCGATGTACACGATCCCGCGCTGGGCGCGCTCGACGTCATGGTCCGCGTTCTGGAGGAGCTGCACGATGATGTTCTCGACGTCTTCGCCGACGTAGCCGGCCTCGGTCAGCGTGGTGGCATCGGCGATCGCGAAGGGCACGTTGAGAAGCTTGGCGAGGGTCTGTGCGAGGAGGGTCTTGCCGCAACCTGTCGGGCCAAGAAGGAGGATATTCGATTTCTGGAGCTCGACGTCGTCGGACGACGCGCGGACGTCGATGCGCTTGTAGTGGTTGTGAACGGCGACGGAGAGGACCTTCTTGGCGCGTTCCTGGCCGACGACATACTGGTCGAGGAAGGCCTTGATTTCGGCGGGCTTGGGGGTGGGGCTCCGCCCGGTGCGGGGCTCTTCCTTCTCGACCTCTTCGTTGATGATGTCGTTGCACAGGCCGATGCACTCGTCGCAGATGTAGACGGTCGGGCCCGCGATCAACTTCTTTACTTCTCTTTGCGATTTTCCGCAGAACGAGCAACTCAGGTTTCCGTTCTGCCGATCGTCTCGACGTCGATCCACCTCAACCTCTACCTGTGACTTGTGCCTGAACCTGGGGCCGATGGGGCGTAGTCTAGATCCGCCGGGTCCGGCTCGCAAGGGAACGGCCGAAAACGCGGCGTGATGGGCGATGGGGCGGGTGGAACCGACAGCGGGCGCAGGCGCTTGGAGGAAGCGGCAGGACGTGGCAGGGCCTTGTCGAACGAGGCGGTTCAGGTTTTCTTGGGGACAAACACCTCGTCGATGATGCCGTAGTCCTTGGCCTGGGCGGCGCCGAGGTAGAAGTCGCGATCGATATCCTTGGCGATCTGCTCGCTGGACTTGCCCGTTGCGTCGACGAGGATCTGGATGAGGACGTCTTTGAGGTGGCGGATCTCGCGGGCCTGGATCTCGATGTCGGTGGCCTGCCCTCGGGCACCACCCATGGGTTGGTGGATCATGATGCGGGAGTGGGGCAGTGCGAAACGTCGACCCTTGGAGCCGGCGGCGAGTAGCACGGCACCCATGGACGCAGCCTGGCCGATGCAGATGGTGGAGACGGGGCACCGGACATACTGCATGGTGTCGTAGATCGCGAGGCCGGCAGTGACGACACCGCCGGGGCTGTTGATGTAGAGCTGGACGTCCTTGTCGGGGTCCTCGCTCTCGAGGAAGAGGAACTGGGCGATGATGATGTTGGCGACGTCGTCGTTGATCTCGGTCCCGAGGAAGACGATCCGGTCCTTGAGGAGGCGGCTGAAGATGTCCCAGGCGCGCTCACCGCGGTGGGTGGTTTCGACGACCTGGGGATAGGGGATGAAGTCGCGGGTGCGCTCGAGGACATCGAGGGCCTGGGCACGGCTGCCTGGAAAACGGATCATACTCCCTCCAATGGAATGGTCGGCAACGGGGCGGCTAGCGAGAGCCTGGGGGATCCTAGCGAGCCAGGGACGGATCGCCAGAGGGAAGTCACGGCGAAGGTGAAGAGCAGGAGGAGCGCGGTCAGCCGGCCGCCGGCGCGTCGGTGATCTTGGCAGCGGCCTCGATGATGTTGAGGACCTTATCCTCGAGGATCATGCCGATGAGGATCTCGCGCTGCTTCGGGTCCTGGTACTGGACCTTGATCTTGTTGATGTTCTTGCCGGTCTGCTCCGCGAGCTCCTCGTAAGCCTTGGTGATGTCGTCCTGACCGATCTGGATGGAGTTCTTCTTGGCGATCTCGGCCATGAGCAAGCCGGCTCGGACCTTGACTTCGGCTTCCGCCAGGATGCGTTGCTTGAGCTCCGGGGAGAGCGAGCGGATGGCCTGGCCCGACCGTCGCGCTTCGCTGAGGATTGTTTCTTCCTGGATGCGAGCCTGCTGCTGGACGAGAGAGGGCGGAACGGGGATCGGGTTGCGCTTGCACAGCTCGAGCACGAGCGCTTCGGCGACCTCATTCTCCGCGCGCTCCTTCGCGGCCTTCTCGAGCTTGGCCGTTACGTCCGCGCGGAGGGCCGCGAGGTTCTCGAACGATCCGACATCCTTGGCGAACTCGTCGTCGAGGTCCGGCAGGACGCGTTCCTTGAGCTCCTTGAGCACGATGTGGAACTTCGCAGGCTTTCCACGCAGCTCTTGCCGTTGATAGTTCTCGGGGAAGATGAACTCGACGTCGAACTCCGCGCCCGGCTCCTTGCCGACGAGGGCATCGCTGATCGCGGGCAGCAGGGAGGAGGAACCGATCTCGGCGACGATGTCGTTGCCGATGCCGTTGTCGACGGGCTTACCCTCTACCTGGAGGACGAAATCCATGGTGACCGTGTCGCCTGCGGCAGCGGCACGGGGGGGGTTGGGGGCCTGCAGCGTGGAGTGCGCGCGGCGCAACTTCTCGATCTCGGCGTCGACCTGGTCGTCGGAAACCTTGTAGACGGGACGAGTGACTTCAAGGCCCTCGTAGTCGACCTTGTCGATGTCGGGGGTAACCTCGAAGCGCGCACGGTAGGTGAAGTCCGAGGAGGGCGACGGCTTGGGTTTCTCGACCGCGGGATTGGTGATGGGGCGGACGTTCTGCTTGGAGATCGCCTCGTTGAGGGTGTCTTCGACGAGCTTGTTGGCAACGTCGGACGCGACACGGTCCCCGAAAAGATGAGCGAGGACATGCCTGGGCGCCTTGCCCTTGCGGAAGCCCTTGATATGGGAGGACTTGGCGAGGCTGTCGTAGGCGCGATCGAGCGACTGCTTGACGCGGTCTGCAGGGACCGTGACCTGGAATTCAACGAGGACAGGGGATAGCTTTTCTACGTTGACCTGCATGTTGGGTCTCCCGACGGCACCGGGCCGTCGTTGCTGGGAGGGCATCCGGGCGGGTCCACCAGGGGATGCCGCGAAGGGGGCAAGCAACTGCCACGCTATGCGGATGCCGTCAAGAGTCGTGTGCGGATGGAAACAAGCGGACCCCGACGGGAGGCGACCGTCAGGGTCCGTCGGCCCGGGAGAGAGCCGAGAGAGGCGAGCGGCGGGGGACGACCCAGGACTGGTTCCGGCCCGCCACAGGAGGTCAGTAGCGGTGGTTCTGGTCGTACTCGTCGAGGAACTCGTCACCGTCGATGTCGTCGAAGACCTCGTGATCGAATGCGGCTTCCTCGAGGTCGTCGAGGGAGAAGCCGATCTTGAAGTTCGGGCGGATTTCCTCGCGTTCGAATTCGGCGTACGAGCTGTAGGTTCTGGGGGACATCTGTCGGCATCCTCCTGTACGATGAGCACGGCGCGGCACGAGCCACGCATGGGACCTGGCACCACGAACACCACGATCAGGGCGTGGGACGAATGGCGCGCCCTCCACGACCAACGGCCTCTCGGCCGGATTCGAGCCGAACCAGTGCACCAGCACCGATGGGCTTGGACGAGCGCCAGAAGCCAGCGGCCATCGCGTGGGCAACCCCGGCGAGGTCGGTCGACTCGACCAGTGCCCTGTGCAAGTGATGCCGTTGGCGTTTGACCACCATGTCCTACCTGGTGCGATAGTGTATGCCACAGTCCGACCTTGACAAAGAAACCGTCATCCTTTTTCCGCGCGAAGGCGCCCGGCACCCCCAAGCCGGTCGTTGCCCCTTGCGAAGCCTGCCCAGGCGAGGCTAAGTGCCGTCTTCCGCCATGCTCCAGGATGCGCGCCGAGCCACCGTGTTCGCGATCGCCAACCAGAAGGGGGGCGTCGGCAAGACCACGACCGCCGTGAACCTCGCGGCGAGCGTCGCGGTCGCTGAACGCCACACCTTGTTGGTCGATTGTGATCCGCAGTCCAACGCTACGAGCGGGGTGGGAGTTGCCCCACGAACGGTCGACCGCAGCGTGTACGACGCCCTGATCGGCCGGGCGTCGCTCGACGACGTGCTGTGTTCGACGCCCATCGACAAGCTGAAAGTGGCGCCGGCCACGCAGGATCTGGTGGCCGCCGAGCTCGAACTGGTGGACGAGGAGGATCGCGCAACGCGACTTCGGCGCGTGCTACAGGAGGCGAGCGGCCCGTTCGACTACGTCTTCATCGACTGTCCGCCGTCGTTGGGACTGCTGACGCTGAACGCGCTGGTGGCGGCGGAGGCGGTGATCGTGCCCATGCAGTGCGAGTACTTCGCGCTGGAGGGGTTGACGTACCTGATGGCCACGATCGAGAGGGTGCGTTCGTCGTTGAATCCGAAGCTACGGGTGGAGGGGATCCTGCTGACGATGTACGATCCCCGGAACAATCTGGCGCGGCAGGTTGCGGCGGAGGTGAAGGCGCACTTCCGCGTGTTCGACTCGGTAATTCCGCGCAACGTGCGGCTTTCCGAAGCACCGTCGCACGGCAAGCCAGCCCTGCTGTACGACGCCCAGGCCAAGGGTGCGCAGGGGTACCTTAGCCTCGCGCACGAGCTGCTCGGAGACGGTGCATGACGGCGGACAAGAAGCGTGCGCTCGGCAGAGGACTGGACGCGCTGCTGCCCTCGTCGTCCCCCGTGCTGTCGTCGTCGGGTGTGAGCTACGGAGACCAGTCGGTGTTCCGGTGTCCGATCGAAGCGCTTCGTCCGCAGCACAACCAGCCGCGCAAGCGGATGGCAGACGACAAGCTCGAAGAGCTTGCGGCGTCGTTGCGGGAGCACGGCCTGATCGAGCCGATCGTGGTTCGGCGCATCGGCGCATCGAACGACCAGTTCGAGATCGTGGCGGGTGAGCGGCGCTGGCGGGCCGCGCAGCGCGCCGGGCTCAAGGAGCTGCTCGTCGTCGTCAAGGACGTGTCGCCGTCGACGGCGTTCGAGCTGGCGTTGATCGAGAACCTCCAGCGCGAGGATCTGAACCCGATCGAGGTAGCGGAGGCGATCGATCAGCTCATCCGCGAGCACGGTTTCACACACGAGGTGGTGGCGCAGCGGCTGCACAAGGATCGGTCCACGATCACGAACGCGTTGAGGCTGCTCAAGCTCCCCGGGCGGGTTCGCACGATGGTGATCGAGGGCAAGCTAAGCGAGGGGCAAGCGCGGGCGCTGCTGGGTGCGCCGGACACGGCCGCCATGGAGACGATCGCGGACAAGGCAGTCCGCGGGCGCCTGAGCGTGCGTGCGGTGGAGTCGCTGGTTCGGACGACCCGAAAGGCGGAGACGCGGTCGGGCAAAGAGCCGCCACCGCCGGCGGCCAAGAGCGCGAACGTCCGCGACCTGGAGACGCGGCTGACGCGTCGCTTGGGAATGCGGGTCGAGGTTCACGCGCGTGGGAACGCAGGCGAGGTGATCGTGCACTTCGCGAACCTCGATCAGCTCGACGATTTCCTCGCGCTGGTCGAGGGAAGCTGAGCGGGCGAAGGACGCGGATCGGGCGGGGGTCAGGGGTTCTTGCCGGCACGGAGCGCGTCGGCCGCGGCCTTGCACTTGCTCTGGGGCGCGACCTTGGCGCACTGGTCGAATGCCTTGATGGCGTCGGCCTTCTTCTTCTCGATGGCCCACAGGTGCTGGCCGAGCAGGTACCAGGCGGGGCCGTAGGCCGGATCGATCTCGACGGCTTTCTGGTAGTCGGCCTTTGCGCCCGCGTGGTCTTTGAGGGAGCGGCGACAGATGCCGCGCTCGGCATACAGCTCGGCGGCGGGCTTCATGCTGATGGCCTTGTCATAGGCCGCAACGCAGTCGGCGTAGGCCTCGCATCGGCGCAACAAGTCGGCGACGGTAGCGACCACTTCGACCGAGGAGGCAGGGGCCGCGAGCATCTTTTGGAGGATCGGGACGGCATCGGAGGGGTGTCCCGCGGCCACGAGCGCCTCCGCGAGGCCGAGGCGTGCGACGGGGTTGTCGCCGGCGGCGAGGGCTGCCTTGTACTCCTTGACGGCGCCCTCGGCGTCCTTGGACTGCAGCAGGGCGACGGCGAGGTTGATGTGGAGCATGGGGTCGCGGGGGCTGCGCGCGACGAAGGGGCGCAGGAGGGCGACGGCCTCGTCGAGTCGGTTGGAGGAGATGAGGAGGGCGGAGAGGTTGACGGCGGCATCGGCGAGGTCGGGCTTGGCGGCGAGGGCAGCGCGGTAGTTCTTCTCGGCGCCGGCGGTGTCACCGAGCCCCTCGAGCGCAACGCCGAGGTAGTGAAGCGCGACGGGATCGTTGGGGGACCTGGCGAGGACGGACTCGAAGGCGGCTCTGGCGGTCGCGAAGTCTTTTGCTTCGAGCGCTGCCTTGCCCTTGGAGATCGCGGCCGGCTCCTGTTCGTCTGGCTCATCGACGGAAGGGGGCGGCGCGGTGTCGGCGGGGTTATGCGGTGGCGCGGATGGGCCGCATCCGGCAGCGCAGAGGGCAACAGCGATGAGGGAAACCGCTACCTTGTTCATGTGCATCAACTCCGTCGCGGGCTGTGGATTTCGAGCGCGCGCGAGATGCTCTCGCGGATCTGATCGGCGCGGGCGTCAGAACGAACCTTGGACCCGTCAGGCTCACAAACGTAGAACACGTCGGCCACCCGTGTCCCCTCGGTATTGATCTTGGCGAGCTCGATGGACAGGCCGAGGTCGCGGAAAGTGCGGGCGAGGACGCAGAGCAAGCCGGGGCGGTCGCGGGTGAAGACCTCGACGACAGACAGCCTGGACGAGGCTCGATTGTCGACGACAACGCGGGTCTCGACATCGGGCGTGTGGCGTTCGGAGAGCTGGGACGCCATTCTCGACGCGACGACTTCATCGGCAGCGAGGCGCCCCAGGAGGACGGCGCGAAGGTCCAGCTCCATCTTGACGGCGGCGCGCCGCACGTCCGCGACAGTCCCCTGCCCCGGAGCGCGCACGATGAACAGGTCGATTGCCTCCGCGCCGCCGTCGTCGCGGGCGCGGGAGAAGATCTGGGCCTGGAGCACGGAGAGACGATTGGCGGCGAGGCACGCGGCGATCGACGCAAGCAAGCCGGGCTTGTCGTCGGCCACGACGCACAGCTCTGCGGAAGCGGCCTGGGAGGCGTCGAAGACCTCGACAGCGAGCTGACCGGCGGGCCGGGACGCGACGATGCGGGCGTGGGAGCGGATGCGCTCGACGGTGGTCGTGAGCGCGTAGCGCTCCGGCATGCTGTCGAGAAAGGCGCGAGCCTGGTCGGACGGGCCGAGGGCGGAGACGATGCTGGCGATGCGGGATCGCCTCGCTCCGGCGCCGTCGCTCGCGTGGCCGTGGCGGCCGACGAAGTGGCCGTCGACAGCATGGAACAGCTCCTCGAGCATGGCGGCCTTCCACGCGGTCATGGCGTCGGGGGCGGTCGTGGCGACGTCGACCCACGTGAGCAGGTACAGCTCGCGCAGTCCCTCGGGGCCGCGCACCACGCGTTGAATGTCGTCGATGACGGCTGGGTCTTCCAGGTCGCGACGGGTTGCGGCGTGGTAGAGGGCAAGGTGATGCCGAACCAGGTGCGAGACGTCGGCGGCGTCCTCTGCCGACAGTCCGAGGCGTCGTGCGACGTCGAACGCGATGGGAGCGCCGCGAGACGAGTGATCCGTTCCGCCGATGGCCTTTCCGACGTCGTGCAGCAGCACGGCGAGGAACAGGACGTGGGGGCGGGTCATTTCGGCGGCGAGACGACACAACAGGGGGCTGTCGGAAGGTGAGGATCCACGCGCGAGCGTCCGGAGCCGGTCGACGGCGGCGATGGAATGAACATCGACGGTGAGGACGTGGTAGACGTCGTGGTGGACGCGGCCGACGACGGGCTCGAACTCGGGGATCAAGGCGGTCAGCAAGCCGACGTCGTGCATGTCTCCGATGACGGAGTCTTTCCGGAGCTTGGTTTCGCGCACGCAGCAGCAGAGAGCGAGGAAGCTGGAGCGGGCCTGGGGCGACCGTTGCAAGGCGGCGCGGAAGGAGGGCAGGGTGAGCGCACGCCGCAGCGTTTCGCGAGAGGACTCATGGACGGGAACGTCGAAGCGAACGGCCTGCTCGTAGGCGCGAAGGGCGAGGGGCGGATCGCCGACGATGGCAGCGGAGCTGGCGAAGACGATGTGGTTGTCGAACAGCTTGAGTCCGCCGCCCAGGTCGGTTTCGGGCGGGCGCCTGGAGCGCGGCCGAGCCATGGCGCGCCCGACGACGACCTCGCGAGCATGCATGACGGCTCTGGCGTGCTGGTAGTGCGCGCTCATGAGTGCTTCGGCGCCGACGCGGCCTTCGCCGAAGCCGAGGATGGGGGCGATGCGCTCCTGCTCGTCGAAGGACAGGCGGTCGCTGCGCCGGCCGGCGGCGAGGTGGAGCTGGTTGCGGACGCGCCAGAGGTGCTCCCGCGCGGCGACGATGTCGGCGATGTCGCGAGGCACGAGGACGCCCACGCGCACGAGGTCCTCGAGGCGCTGGACCTTCCAGCGGGCGCGAGCAGCCCAGAGGGCGACGTCCAGGTCGCGCATGCCTCCGGCACCGAGCTTGATCTCGGGCTCGAGACGATAGACGGTTGCTCCGAAGCGATCGTGTCGGTCGACGGTATCGCGCTCGAGCATCTCGGCAAACGCGGGGACCCCCGCTTCGGAGAAGACAGGATCGAAGACGCTGCGGGCCAACTCCTGGGCGAGGATGGCATCGCCGGCGATCTGTCTCCAATCGAGCAACGTGGTGGCTGTGCGGAGGTCTTCACGGGCCAGGGCGATGAGGTCGTCGAGCGAGACCACCTGATGGCCGAGCGCGACGCGGATGTCCCAGAGTGGATAGAGGACGGCTTCGGCCAGCGCCTGGGCATCGGCGCGGTCGCCTTCGAACAGGATGCGGATATCGATGTCGGAGTGCAGCGCCACGGCGTTGCGTCCGTAGGATCCGACGGCGGACAAGCTCGCGAGGAAGCCCGCGGGCACGGCACGCATCCGCGAGCGCGCGGCGAGGAAGAGCGTCGACAGCATGCCATCGAACGCGCGAGCGCGGAGCTTGCCGGCAGCGAGCCCCGCGTCGTCGCCTGCACGGCGCACGACATCCTCGACGACGGTGCGGTGCTGCGAGAGATAGCGGGCGAGCTCGCGGGATAGGTTCGGCGCGGCGCTGGTCAAGCTGGCGCCGGGGGGCGAGTCAGGGTTGGGGGACTGGTCTGTCATGTCGCTGGTGAACGGGGCAGGACAAGCGGGCCAGACGGCACGGAGAGCTTGTGTCTCCATCGCGGTGGGGCGGCAAGCGGATGTTCGCGTGCACGCGACGATCGACGATCCGCGGCGAGGACATGTGCGGTATCACCAGGGTGGCACGAGGCCGGATCATGGGAGCGGAAGGACTACGAATCAGTGAGCAGGTCGTGATCCCGGAGGAGGATCTGAGCTGGACGGCGGCGAGGTCGTCAGGCCCGGGCGGGCAGAACGTCAATAAGGTGTCGTCCAAGGTGGAGCTGCGCTTCGACCTGGTGCACACGACGGCGTTGCCCGAGGAGGTGAAGGGGCGGCTGCGCTTGCTGGCTGGCCGACGGCTGGACAAGGAGGGCCGGCTGGTGGTCGTGAGCCAGGCTACGCGGGACCAACAGCGGAATCTGGAGGACGCGCGGGCCAAGCTGTGCGCGCTCGTGCTCGCGTCGCTGGAGGAGCCAAAACCGCGCACGGCGACGCGCCCGAGCCGGGGTGCGCGGCGCCGTCGCCTGGAGGACAAGCGTCGACAGGGCGAGAAGAAGCGGGCGCGCGGCAAGGCGGGAGACGACTGCTAAGGCGGAAGGGTCGGGAATGCGCAAGGCGCGGGGTCGGGCTGAGGGAAAGGCACGTTTCGGCCGCGTGCGCAGCGTTTTCTGATGGCCGCGAATCGGCTCGACGAGCGCCGTTGCGCCGACGTCCGGGGTCGGCGCAGGCAGGATGCGCGAGACGAGGCGTTGCCCAAGGGCTGGTCCGCGCGGGGTGAGCGCGATGCGTGCGACGAGTGCAACACCGGGGCTGCTGGCAACGGGATCGACAACCACCGGGCGTTCGACAGCACGAGCGGCTTCTTGCCGGTGGAGCATGCCTCCTTCGGCGAGGAAGCCGACCTGGACCGGCTGAGGGCATGAATCTCTACGGTGGAGACGTCGGCAACGACCTCTCGAAGAGCATCGGCGGTCGTGCGAACAGCCTGGGACGCGATGATCAGGTTGCCGGTCGCAGAGGTATCGAGATGTGGAACGTGGAGCCGACGTTCGGCTCGGAATCGACGGTGATATCGCCGCCCATCATCCGACAGAGACGGCGGCTGAGCGCGAGGCCGAGGCCAGTGCCACCATACTTGCGCGACGTGGAGGCGTCGGCCTGAACGAACGGCTGAAACAGCCTGGCGACCTGATCCGCCGTCATGCCGATCCCGGTATCCGAGACATCGATGCGGACGACCGCGGGGTCGGACCCGCGATCGCACGATGCTTTCAGGTGAATCGTCCCCTGCTGCGTGAACTTGCAGGCATTCGACAGCACGTTGAGCAGAATCTGACGGAATCTCGTGGGGTCGGTTTGGATGGTACCCAGGTCACCATCGAGGTCGATCTCGACGCTGTTCTGATTCTTGGCGGCGAGGGGTTGGATGGCGACGGCGATGTCGCGCAGGGCCGGTTCGATTGCGAAGAGTTCCTCGGCGAGCTCGACCTTGCCAGCTTCGATCTTCGAGATATCGAGCACGTCGTTGATGAGCGCGAGCAGGTGGCGAGCGGCGGCGTGGATGCGGTCGAGGTCAGGGACGACGTGCTGGTGACCGTCTTCTTCCGCCGTTTCCTTGAGCATTTCGGAGTAGCCGATGATGGCGTTGAGGGGGGTGCGGAGCTCGTGGCTCATGTTGGCGAGGAACGCGCTCTTGGCGCGGTTGGCCTCGTTGGCTCGGCTCTCGGACTCCATGGCCTGCGCCTGGGCCTTGCGCAGGGCGTCCATGGATCGGGCAAGATCCTGGTTGGCGGCTTCGAGCTCGCGGGTGCGCTCGTGGACCTTGGCGTCGAGCTCCCGGATGTTTCCTCGAAGGCGGTCGACCATGGAGTCGAGTGCGCTGGCGAGCACGCCGAGCTCATCCTGTCGGCGAATGCCGCTCTTGGCGTCGAGGTCCCCGTGCTGGACCCTGCGTGCGACCCCGGAGAGCTGCTGGATGGGCTGGAGCAGCCAGCGCATGAGCAGCGTGCTGACGCCGAGGGACACGATGAGGATTGCAATCGAGATAAGGAGCAGGCGGTTTCGAAGCAGATGGGCATTGGACTCCAGTTCATCGATGTAGACCGAAGAGGCGATGTACCAGCCGAATCCGTCGGAGCGACGGACCCACGAGATCTTGTCGTGGACATAGTGGCCCGGGTCCTGCGGCTTGTCCCACTTGTAACGCAGGAGGCCGTCGGGTCGAGCGGCGGCGTCGATGAGCTCCTGGCCGATGGGGCGTGAGGAAGCGGGATCGATCAGGCCCGCGATGTTGGTCCCCTCGAGCTTCGGGTCCGGATGGATGATCATGTTCTGGTCGGCGTCGAAGACGAACATGTATCCAGTGCGCGCGATCTTGAGGCTTCGCAGGAGCTGGCGGAGCTTCTCCAGGACGACTGCGCGACGCTGGGCCACGGCATGTTCGACGTCGTCGATGTAGACGCCGGACCCGATGACCCACTTCCACTCGGGGAAGTCGCGCGAGTAGGTGAGCTTTTCGACGGGCTGATCCTCGCCGAGGCGGCGCCAGAAATACGAGGTAAAGCCCTCGCCCTGGCGGCGCGCGACGTCGACCATGGGCGGGACGATCAGGTTGCCACGGATGTCGAGGACCTTGGAAAAATCGGCCTCATGGAGCTTGGGGTCGGGGTGGGAGATGAGGCGGGAGTCATAGTCGGAGACCCAGACGTAATCGTTCTGGCCGTACCTGAACGCGCGCATGTCTTCCAGGGCCATGGCCTTGGCGTCATGCTCGGACAGCTCGCCCTGACGGACCTTGCGGAGTTGGACATCGAGGTATGCCTTCTGGACGGAGACGATGTCCTTGAGCTCACGCTTGCGGTCTTCCAGGGCGAGAGCGCGATAGGCTGCAATCTGCTCGTGGGCGGCTTCGACGGAGTCATAGACGCTGTCGAGGACGTTCCGTGCGGCGGCTTGCTCCTGCTCGAACGAGGCGCGGTGCACGGCTGGGACAGACAGCGCGTAGAACGTTGCGGAGTTGGCGACGACCAGCAGCAAGATGGCAAGAAACAGGTGTCGGAATAGCTTGGAGCGAAGCATGGCTTCCTTGGCGCTGCGTCGCCACGAGCGCAGCGGTCCGCGAGGATATCACGGACCAGGATCGATGGAACGGAAACCGTGTGCGCTTGCGATGAGCCGAGCACTGCTGACGTGCGGCTGCGCATGCAGAGCGCGGTGCGGGAGATCGGCCGCCCCGTGGGCCGGAAGCAGGGCTTCCCGACACGAAGAGCCTCTGGCAACGGGCGCACCGGTATCGTATGCTGGCCCCGCCGCCGCTGAGGGGGCGTTGATCCGACACTCTTGAAGAAGGAGATTCCGGCTCATGCATCTGACACGTGTGGACAACAAGAAGCTGCGCAAAGCGATCGACAAGGCCGCCGGACATCTGGACGAGGCGCTGGGCGCCCTGGAACCTCTGCTCGTCTCGCTGACCGACGCCGAGCGGGCCACGGTCCCGCGCGCGCGGGCGGACTTCCCCAAGGCTGCCCGCAAGCTCGCCGAAGCCAGCGCTTACCATCCCGATGTGGTGGCTGCCACGGAGTTCGACGCCGCGGCCGTGGTCGAGGATCTGCACAACGTCGAGGCGCTCGAGGCACTCGCGCCGCGCATCGAGCGCCTCGCGCGCATGATCGACGACAGCCGCCTGGTGTGGCTCGCCGAGGCATTCGTCCCGTCGCTGCAGCTTTATGGAGTCGCCAAGGTGCGCGCCAAGACCGATCCCAGGCTCGCCCAGGCCATCGAGCCGTTTGCCGAAGTGTTCGCGGCGCCCCGCAAGAAGAAGACCGCCCCGACGAAGTAGCGTTCGCCACACCTGCCCCCGCCCGGACGAGCCCGCCGCAGCCCGTCCGAAGCGCCGCTTCCCACCGCCCGACATCCGGCTCACGCGCCGAAACGTTGGTCCTGGACAGGCAGCACCGAGCGTCCGGGCGGACCGATCGCCCTGCCGTTGGGGCCTGGCTCCGGTTTGGCGAGGGCGATCCGCCCTTTCGTGGCGGTTCGACTGCCCTTTTTCGATGTCGCACTTCCCTTTTTCGATGTCCCACTCCCCTTTTTCGATGTCGCACTCCCCTTTTTCGATGTCGCACTCCCCTTTTTCGATGTCGCACTCCCCTTTTTCGATGTCCCACTCCCCTTTTTCGATGTCCCACTCCCCTTTTTCGATGTCCCACTCCCCTTTTCCGATGTCGAACCCGCCTGCATCGGCACGAGGAGGCCACGAACCGTGCGGGCGCGACGCTCGGGCACGGCTGCTGGCCGTTGACACGGTACGTTCGCGGCGGCGCAAGCGGTCCGTGTCCTGCGCGCGGGCGAAGGACGGCTCACCGCGGGAGCCGGCGTCACTTGCCCGGTCGTCTGGTGGCAGACGCCTTAGCGGGGCGGGGCCGGGAGCATGGGGGGCGCATGGCGCGCAGGACCATCTCGAAGGCGAAGCGGCCTTCCTCGACGGGATCGAGGGCGGGGTTCTTGAGGGCGGCGAGCATGACGCCGCGCAGGGCGCCGGTCATGAAGCGTTTGAGGCGGACGGGATCTTGTCTTTCGAGGACGCCTTCTTCCATTCCCTGGACGAGGAGCGCTTCGATGAGGCCGGGGAAGTGCTTTTCGAACGCGGCCTGATGGTCCGCGAAGATCGAGCATCTGGGCACGAGGTCGGACTCGAGCATGCCTTCGTACAGGGCGAAGCGGAAGAATGCCTGGTGCCGGTGGATCAGGGTGAGGAGACGCTCGTTGCGCGCGCGGAACCGGCCGAGAAAATCCGGCGGATCGTCGTCGTGGGGGGCGAACGCTTCGAGGATCTCGCGCTCCCGCTCGTCGAGGAGCGCAGCGACGATGTCCTCCTTTTGGTCGAAGTGGTTGTAAATGGTTCCGACCGACACGCGCGCAAGGCGGGCGATGTCTTGGATCCTGGCGGCTTGGACGCCTTCGGTCGCGAAGATCTGCTCCGCGGCGTCGAGGACCGCCCGGCGGAACATGGCCTTGGCTTCTTCGCGAAGAGTCGGCGGGCCAGGGTCGGGTGCCTGGGGTGAAATCGCTGGATGCGTCGCGCGAGGGCGAGCCATCGTGCACTCCTTATCGGCGGGTAGAGGCGGACGATCGCATAGCACAAGGGGACGATCCGCGGCGGTCATGGTTGGATCGGCTCGCAGGGCTTGGCGGCTGCGTCCGCGCGTAGGCCGAGCCGACGCATCCTGTCCAGTAGCGTCGTCCTGCGGACCCCGAGACGGCGCGCCGCCTCGGAACGGTTGTCCCCGCACGCGGCGAGCTCCTGGGCAATGATGCTGCGCTCGATGGCATCCATGCGCTCCCGCAAGGTCGGACGCCCATGGGATGGCGTCGTGGACGGGGACGGCGGGGTCGGTTCCGAGCTGGCATCCGTGCAGGATGCCTCGTCGGTTACAGCCTGCATGAGCAGCGTCTGGCGAAGCGCGATGTTGGCGTCGAGCAGGTGGACGTCGAGCGTTCGCTGATCGGACAGGGCGACCATGCTGGTGATGGCGTGCTCGAGCTGCCGGACGTTGCCGGGCCAGGGCAGCGACTCGAGGACCGCGATGAGCGCGGAGGAGAGCTCGCGGGCGCCGGTGCCGAACCTGCGCGCGGCAGCGGCGGCGAAGTGCTGGGCAAGGAGGCGGATGTCACCGGTGCGGTTGCGCAGCGGAGGGAGCTTGAGCTCGACGACCGCCAGACGGTAGTACAGGTCCGCGCGGAATCCTCCGTCGGCGACCATTCTGGGCAAGTCGATGTTGGTACAGGCGACGACGCGAACGTCGACGTGTTGGATGGTGTCGCTGCCGACGGTCTGGATCTCGCCGCGCTCCAGCGCGCGGAGAACCTTGGGCTGGACCTCTCTGGGCAGGGCCTCGACCTCGTCGAGCAGGAGCGTTCCGCCGTGGGCCATGGCGAAAAAGCCCTTGCGGGAGGCATGGGCGCCGGTGAATGCGCCGCGGACATGGCCGAACAGCTCGGATTCGGCGAGGGTGGGCGGGATGGCGCCGCAATTGACCCGGACGAAGGGGCCGAGGCGGCGGGCACCGCGTTCGTGCAGAATCCTGCCGACGAGCTCCTTTCCGGTTCCCGTCTCGCCGGTCACCAGCACCGTGAGGTCGCGGGCGGCGATGCGATCGACGACAGCGAGGACAGCGCGGATCTCGGGGCTCTCGCCGATGAGGGCCGGAAGGCGGGTGGATGCGCTGGCGTCGAGGCCGGAAAGCGCCTCGCCGTCGGACTCGAACACTGCTTTGCAAGCTTCGGCGTTCAACATGGGTATCCTCGATCACTGCGCCGCGGCGGCGGGCTTCGCGGCCGGCATCCGGGATTGCAGGACACTTCGCAGGCGGCTGCCCAGGCTGTCGAGCACGGAGTACACGACAGGCACCACACCGAGCGTGAGCAGGGTGGAGGTGAGCAGCCCACCGATGATGGCGACGGCCATGGGCACGCGGGTCTCGGCGCCGTCGCCGCGTGCGAGCGCGACGGGGATCATGCCCGCGACCATGGCGACGCTGGTCATCAGGATGGGGCGGAGGCGAATGGGGCCGGCGGCGAGCAGGGCCTCGTGGACGGATCGTCCTTCGGCGCGGAGCTGATTGGTGAACTCGACGAGGAGGATACCGTTCTTGGAGACGAGACCCATGAGCATGATCATGCCGATCATGGCGAAGATAGACATGTTCTGACGGGTGACGAGCAGACCTCCGAGGGCTCCGACGACGGAGAAAGGAAGCGCCATCATGATAGACAACGGGTGGAGGAGGCTCTCGAACTGAGCCGCCAGGATGATATACAGGAGCACCACGCCGAGGCCGATGGCGACGGCGAAGGCGGTGAGCGCGGAGGCCATCTCGCGCCCCTGGCCGGTGTAGCTGGTCTTGATACCGGGCGGGAGCTGCTTGGCGGAGAAAGCGTCGAGGAATCGGAGCGCCTCGCTCATGCTGTAGCCTTCCCGCAAGTCCGCCAGGAGGGTGATCTGGCGAACCTGGGACTCGTGATCGATCTCGACGGCACCCTCGCCTGGGTTGAGGTTGGCGACATTGCGCAGCTCGACGAGCGCGCCGGAGGGGCTTCGGAGCTGCACGGCGCCGAGGGCCATGGGGTCCGCGAGGACGGTGTCGGGCAGCACGACGTGGATCTCGGAGGTCTGGCCGTTTTGGCGAAAGTCGGCGACCTTGTCGCGCCCGAGCAGCACACGCAAGGCTTGTCCGAGCGGGGCAGCGGGGATACCGAGGGCCGAAGCGCGGTCCCTGTCGACCACCACATCGAGCTGAGGCTTGCCGGTGCGATAGGTCATGTCGACATCGACGAACCCGGGATTGCTCTTCATGGCGTCCTCCACCTTGCGTGCTCCGGCGAGCAGCTCGTTCCAATCGGTGCTGCGCAAGATGTACTGGATGGCCTGGGGCCGCCCGCCCATGGGCGAGGAGCCGTCCTGCACGGACAACCTGGCTCCCGGGAGCGCCCGCAGGTGGGTGCGCAGGTAGGCCTTGAGCTGCTGCTGGGAATAGGCGCGCTGGGAGATGGGCACGAGGTTGACGAGCACCTCGCCTTTGTTGACCTCTTCCCGCACGCCGCCGCCGGCCTTCGAGTAGGTGCTCGCCACGCCGGGAAGCGCCCGGATCTGGCGCACGAGGTCGGCGAGCTGCCGCCCGGTGTCGTCGAGCCGGCTGCCGGCGGGCAGCTCGACCGCGACTTTGACGGAAGACATGTCCTGGGAGGGGATGAAGGAGAACTCCATGGTGCGTGCCATGAGCACGGTCACCGCGAGCACGGCGACGGCGACGCCGAGCGTTGCGGCCCGGTGGCGGAGCAGCACCGGCAGGAGGCTGCGGTACAAGCGCTCGACCGCGCCGAGCGATCGTTCCACGAGGCGCCAGACCGGGCGATCGATGATGCCGCCTTCGCGCAGCACGCGGGACGACAGCATGGGCGTGAGGATCATGGACACGGCGTAGGAGATGAGCACCGCGACCACGACGGTGACGCCGAACTGGTAGAAGAAACGCCCGACGATGCCCTGCATGAACGCGACGGGGAGGAAGACGGCGACGATGGCGAGGGTGACGGCGAGGACGGCGATGGCGATCTGCCTGGTAGCCTGGGCGGCGGCCTGCATGGGGGGCATGCCCTGCTCGACGTGCCGGACGATGTTCTCGATGACGACGATGGCGTCGTCGATGAGCAGGCCAATCGACAAGGTCAGGGCGAGCATGGTGATGATGTTGAAGGTGAAGCCGAGGGCGTGCATGACGGCGAAGGTGCCAATCACGGAGGTCGGGAGCGCGACCGCGGACACGAGGGTGGACCGCCAGTTGCGGAGAAACACCAGCACGACGACGACGGCGAGCAGGCCGCCGATGAGCATGTCTTCCTGCACCGATCCGATCGAGGCGCGGATGAAGCGGGAACCGTCGTTGACGAGGGTGATGTCGCAGCCGGCGGGCAGGGAGGAGCGGAGTTGGGCGAGGCTGGCCTTGACGCGGTCGGCCACCTGCACCGTATTCGAGCCCGACTGCTTGACCACGTCGATGCCGATGGCGGGCTGGTCGCCGAAGCGGGCCAGACCGCGTGCTTCCGACGCTTCGGAGGTGACGTCGGCGACGTCAGACAGGCGAACGGGGACGGCATTGGGGCTGGCGAGGACGAGGGTGCGCAGGTCGTCGACGGTATGGGACTCGGCGCGGAGCTTGACGATTCGCTCGAGGGAGGGCTCGGCGGTATGGCCGCTGGCGAGGTCGAGGTCCTGGGCGCGTATCGCGCCGACCACGTCGACCGGGGTGAGCCCGAAGGCACGCAGGCGGTCCGGGTCGACGGTCACACGGATCTCTCGCTTTCGGTCACCGAACAGGTCGACGGTTCCGACGCCTGGGATCTGCTGGAGGGCGGGTTTGACGACGTCATCGGCGAGGGTGGTGAGATCCTCGGGCGAGAGCGGGCCGCTGAGCGCGAGGGTGACGATGGGAGCCGCGCCGATGTCGAGCTTCTGCACGACCGGCGTGCGAACATCGGTAGGCAACTTGGACAGCGTTGCCTGCACGCGGTCGCGAACGTCCTGCGCCGCTACATCGATGTTCGATTCGAGCTGGAAGCGGACGATGATCTGCGAGACGTTCTCGATGTTGACGGATGTGAGGGTATCGATGCCTGGGGTGGTATTGAGCGTCTCTTCGAGGGGCTCGGTGACCTGCTTCTCGATGGTTTCGGGGTCCGCGCCGGGCAGGACCGTGGTCACGGTGACGATGGGGATGTCGATATCGGGGAACTGGTCGACACCAATCTTGGGATAGGAGAACAGGCCGAAGACGACGACGGCGGCCACGATCATCGAGGTAAAGATGGGCCGCCGGATGAATAGCTTGATGATTTCCACTGCACGTCTCCTTCACAATCAGTCGGCCAGGATGCGGACGGCGTCGCCGTCGTGCAGGCCCGTCGCATCGACGACGACGGCATCGGCAGGCGAGAGCCCCTGCGCAACGAGGACGACGCCGGGTTTGATGGGGGATGCGGTGACGGGCTTGCGGAGCAGGCGTCCGTCGGCCGCCAGGTAGACGAAGCTGGCGCCGTCGCTCGTGTGGACGACGGATGCGGGGACGAAGAGCCCTTGCAGGGAGAGTGCGGTGGCGAGGTCGATGGTGGCGAGCGTGCCGGGGCGCAGGAGCGGATCGACCGGGGGGATGAGGTCGGCGAGGATTTCGACGGTACGGGACATGGGATCGACGGCGGAGCCGAGCGCGGAGACACGGACCTGGAAAGGAATGGACGAAGGGCTGGCGGTCGCGGCGAGAACGTCGCCATGGTGCAGGAGGGAGGCGAGGGCTTCGGGGACGGTGATGCGGACCTCGAGGCGGGCGGGGTCGACGAGGGAGAGGATGGGCGTCGGGGGCATGAGGGAGACCGTGTCACCGGGGTTCTTGAAACGGGCGGAGACGACACCGTCGAAGGGGGCGACGATGGTGGAGTCGGCGACTTGCTGGGAAGAAGCACGGACCGCGGCGCGGGCCTGGTCGAGCTGGGCGGAAGCGATGTCGAACGCCATTTTGATTTTGTCGAACGCAGCGTCGGCGAGGGCGCCCTGGTCGTGCAGGGCCTTGCCGCGGTCGAGCTCGAGGCGCGCATTGGCGAGGTTGGCCGAGGCGAGGCGCTCGGCAGCTCTGGCGTTTTGCAGGGAGATGGACGGCATGGATGCGTCGAGGCGGGCCAGGACCTGGCCTTTCTTGACGGGATCGCCGACACGAACGGGCAGATCGAGGATCTGGGCGGTGGTCTTGGCGGAGAGGGTAGCTTCGCTCTTGCTGCGGATGGTGGCGGTGACGCGGGTGTCGCCGGCGTTGGGGTGGGCGGTGGGGTGCACGACGCGCACGGGCACGGGCTGAGGGGTTGAATCGGCGGGGAGCCTGGCGTTGTCGGCGGCGCTCTTGGAGCAAGCAAGGGAAAGGGTGGTGAGGAGGGCGAGGGCGAGAAGGCTAGAGTACCGTGTGCACGCCATGACTTTCGAATCCATGGCGTGAATCTAGATTCATGTTCCGCATCGCGTCAAGCACAAAGTGATTCCTCGTTTCGGATCGTGCTGGGCGGGCTGTCGAACAGCGGGCGGCGAAAGCGCGCGAGGGCGGGCCAAGGTATGTCCCCACGCGCGACTCGAACTACGGTACGCTCGACTTCCCGCGAGGGGGGGCGAGCGGAACTTTTCTCGCCGGCGCGCATCGCAGGAGGAACCGAATGGGAGCCAGCATGTCGACCCGAAGCGTGTTTGTTGCGGTGGTTTGCATGGCTGCGGTCTGCGCGTCGTTCGGCGCGTCGTGCGGGGCACCGGCGCGGGTGCTGAGCCCGAAGAGCAAGACGTGGGCGGAGCTGCGCATGGTGCGTCGCGAGGTGCTGGTGGCGCCGCCCGGGGAGAAGGAGCGGTCCCCCTACCCTCGTGAACGTCTGGTGGACGGCGAGAAGGTGCTGGTGAGGGAGGGCGGTCTGGCGTGGCTTCGGCGCGACGGCGGGTCGAGCTTGCTGGTCGCCGGGCCGGCGTCGCTGGAGATGCAGCGGGAGGGCATCGTGATCAAGGAGGGCAAGATGTTCGTCGACACGCCTCCCGGGGAGACGACGAAGCTGACGACGCCGCGGGGACCGATGCAGCTTTCGCACGTACGTTCGAGCCTGACGGTTGGCAAGGACGGCACGGTGAGTGCGTACGTGTTGTCGGGCGAGGTGCGGACGGACGCGACGACGGTAGCGGGAGCTGGCGAGGAGCTGACGCTATCGGAGGGCGGAGCGAAGCGGGCGCCGGTGTTGGCTTGGGAGGACTGGACGGGCGGGCTGGCGACGACGGATCGAGCGGCGGCGCCCGCGCCGTTCGGGATTGGGACGGTGGGGGCACGTTTGCCGGGGGAGATCGGAGCGGCGCGCTGGCCGCTGGCGATCCACAGCCTCGAGGTGAGCGTCGACATCACGGCGGATTTTGCCGTGACCGAAGTCGACCAGACGTTCTTCAATCCGACGTCGCAGACGGTGGAAGGGATGTACGTGTTTCGCACTCCACCGGGCGCGGTGCTCGAGCGATTCGGGGTGGACCGGGAAGACAGCATCGTATGGGGGTATGTGAAGGAGAAACAGCAAGCGGCAGCGCAGTACGAGAGCCACGTCTATGCGGGGTCGACCGAGGATCCAGCGTTGCTCGAGTGGGACGCGCCGGGGGTATATCGTGCGCGGCTGTATCCGATTGCGCCGGGCGGCTCTCGCAGGGTGGTGACCCGCTACGCGGAGTGGCTCTCGCGCTCGGGGGATCGTGGAGAACGCCGCCTGTACGTATATCCGATGGCGGCTGAAGGCGCGGAGGCGTCGTTGCCGCGCATCGAGGAGCTGACGGTCACGGTGAACGTGGCGCGGGCGGGAGCGAAGGAAGTGCGTGTCGGGATGGATGGGGTTCGCGAAGGCGAGGAGATCGTGGTGCGGGCGCACGACGTGATTCCGCGGGCGGACCTGGCGGTGGAGCTATTCGATGACGGCACGGCGGGGCTTCGAGCGTACAGGACGCCGCACTACGTGGATGCGGACTTGTTGCCGCCGGACGCGCGGGCGAACGCTTCCAAGGCGGCGATGCGGGAACCGGACTACGTGTTGGTGCCGCTGCGTGCGGAGTCGGCGCCGCCTGGACCGCCGGGGTTGGATCTTGCCATCGTCGTGGATGCGTCGGCGGCGACGGACGCTGCGCTGCTGTCGGTGGCGAGGGCGGCGACGCATGCGCTGCTTTCTCACCTGGGCAAGGATGATCGGGTGGCGATTTGGGCGGGCGATGTATCGCTGCGTCCGGTGCTTCCCGATTCGGACAAGCTTGCGGCCGTGGACGGCGTGCGTGCCAGGGCGATCGAGTCGGCGCTGGCGCGTGTGGACCGTGGGGGAGCGACGGATCTGGGGTCGATCCTAGCCGACGCTGCGATGCGGCTGGATCCGGCACGTCGCGGCGCGGTGGTGTACATCGGCGACGGCAAGCCGACGGTGGGCGAGATGACGCTTGCGACGTTGCGGGATCGATTGCAGCGTCTGCCGCGGCCGGTCCGCATTTTCACCTTCGGGGTCGGCGACGACGCGAACATGGGCATGCTGGCGGGGATCGCGCACGGCGCCTTTTCGGAGCGTCTGCCCGACGCCAACGCGGCGGCGAGGTCCGCGCTCCGGTTGCTGGAGGAGGCGGAGCGTCCGAGCTGGCTGGGTGCGAGCGTATCGCTGGGGACGGGCGTCGAGCGGGTGTATCCTCGGGACGCGGGCGCGTACCCGTCGGACGAAACGCTGCTGCTGGTCGGGAGGCTGAGCGGCGCCATGCCTCGCGAGGCGACGGTGCAATGGGCCGACGGTCGGGCGACGAGGATGCCGATCACGCTGGCGGGGCTGCAGGACAACGGCGACTTGATGCGGCGCTGGGCGCAGGGGCGCCTCGTCGAGCTTCTCGACGAGGGTGCGGGTCGAGCGGCCGTGGTGGAGGTAGGGATGCGGTTCGGCGTGATCACGCCGTTCACGTCGCTGTACGTGCCGACCACGGACGAGGCGCGATCGCAGCATCTGGTTGGGAGCAGACGGAATCGACCGAAGGCCCGCACGCCGTCGTCCCGGTCATGGGCCAAGGGAGCGGACAAGGATCTCGAGGAACGCGAGGATGGCGCCGAGGACAAGGAAGCAGGGACAGGCACGCGGGCGAAGGGGGCAGAAGGCTCGATGGGGAAGCCGGGCGCGGGGGACATGGGCGGTCGCTATGCCGTGCGGGGCCCTGCCGACGATGCTGATCCGCACGCGGGTCGGTCCGCGGCGTTGCGGGAATCGGCCGAGTTCGGGATGATTGGTCTGCTGAACACGGGAGGGGGGGCAGATCCGAACGCGCCTATCGCGCCGTGGGGTGCAGGGGCGTCGAATCCGGCGGCGACGACGACGACGGCGGTGTCTCCGCCCGCCACAGCGGCACCCAGGCCGGAACGGGCGCCGGACCTTGCGGGGAAGGATACGACGGTTCCACCGATACCGCGGGCTGTCGCGAAAGGAGCGCCGGGAGGAGGCAATCCTCCGGCCGATGGGAAGTGCGCATCCGGGGATCCAATGTGTGGGGTCGATACGGACAGCCCACCGGCGGTGTCGGCGGCTGCACCGGCGCAAGACATCCCGCCGGCCCAGGCCCCGGACACGACGACCGCGACGGCGGACCGGGTGGCAGGCAGCGACGCTGAGCAGCAGAAGGCGAAGGCGGATCATGGGCCATTGAAGTCGGCGGAGGCGGATCGGAAGGCGGTTTTCATCCCGGAGGCGCCGCGCGTGGCCGGGGACATCGGGCACAGGGCGCTCGTTTGCGGGCCGGCGGCAGGCGTGCCGGTCGAGGACCGGGTTGCGCTCTGGCGCGAGCGGCTTGCCAAGGTATCGGGCAATGTGGCGGGGGTTCTAGGTGTGTATCGCAACGCGCTGGCGATGTGCGAAGCGCCGTCGTGGAGGGAACGATCGCGCCTTCTGTCGCTGATGGTGGACGCCATGGGGAACGTGCGCGGGAGGGTGCAGCTATGGCGCGCGCTGTCGACGGAGCGTGCAACGGGCGACGCGGTGTACGGCATGATCCTGGTGCGGATTCGCACGGCCCAAGAGATGCGGGAGTTGCATGAGGCGTTGGGGCTGAGGACCGTGGACGAAGCATCGCTCGCCAAGGTGTGGAAGGAATCGAAGACACCGGCGGAGCGGGTGCAGAAGCTGCGCGGGCTTATGGCGATGTGGCCGGACGACATGAATCTTTCGCTGCGGTTGCTGGATGCGCTCGAGGACGCGGGAGACCTTGCGGGAACGCGGGATTACGCACGCGGGCTACGCCGCAAGCCCGGTGCGGACACGCGCGTCAGGACGGCGGTGGGGGAGTTGTACATCCGGCTGGCGGGCAAGGGTGGATCGGAGGCGGACCGGCAGGAAGGGTTGCGGACCTTCGGTGAGATCGTGGAGTTCGCGTCGGACGATCCGGTGGCGCGAAGGAGGCTGGGGGATCTGTTGCGGGCGCACGGCTACTACGAACAAGCAGCGCGGCAGTACGAGACGCTGGAGGCGTTGATGCCGGACGACGCGACGGTGCCGTTGCTGAGGGCAGCGGCGTCGCAGGGGCTGGGCAAGACGGAGGAGGCAGTACGCTGGAGCGAGAAGGCGGCCTGGGCGAATGCGCCGGACGGCGCGAGCGGGTCGGCGAAGACGGCGCGAGCGATCGCGCTGACGTACCTTGCGTGGGCGTGGGATGACGCACGCAAGGCGGGCAACCAGGAGCTAGCGGACCGGCTGATGGCGAGGACGCGACAGCAGCTTGGGGCGGAGAAGGCGGAGGGGGCGCGTGTATCGCTGACGTGGGCGCACCCGGACTTCCATGCGGTGCTCTGGACGGACGCGCTGGGAGCAATGATGCCGGCGGGTGACGGGGATCCTTTGCTTGGGATAGCACAGGCGTACGTGCCAGTGGGACGCAAGACAACGCTGGAGATCCGGTTCGAGCCGGAGGCTGCGGATGTTGTGGCGCGATTCGGGCTCGAGGCGGTGCTGACGGTCGTGTTGGGAGAGGGCACGGACAAGCAGGAGGTGATCCGGGTGCCGGTAAGGCTGGAGAAGAATGGGCCGAGGACGCTGCGGTATTCGCTGGTCGACGGCGCGATCACGAAGGAGGCGCCATGAGCGGGCGAATGCACTACACGGCAATCGGGCTGCTGGTGGTCGCGGCGGTCGCGGTGGCGGTGGGAGCGGTGTGGTCGGGCAGGAATCGGGCGTCTTTTGGCGTTCGGGCCACGGTGGCGGAGGTGCAGCCCGTGCATGCGCCGGTGTCGCTGGACGGCAAGGAGGTACGAGCAATCCGGCGAGTGGGCGCCGGCGGCGCGATCGAGACAGGGGCGGACGGGCGTGGGCGCGCGAGGCTCGACGACGGCACGACGCTGGTCATCGACCGGGCCAGTCGATTCAGGGTGATGGATGGGGGAATCGATCTGGCCGAGGGGCGGCTGTTCGTGCAGGTGCCCTCGACGGCGCGAACAAAGCTGTCGGTGGGAGTCCAGACGGCGATCGCAAGCGGCGCCGCGCTGGCGCTGGAGCGGCACGGCGTCGTATCGAAGGTATTCTGCGCGTCGGGCGAGGTCACCGTCCAGGATCCGAAGGGCGTGGAAACCCGCGTCCACAGCGGCGAGACTGCGTCGGCGCAAGGAGAAGCCATCCAGGTGGCGCCGGAGGCGGCCTTCGAGGACTGGACGGCCGGAATGGCGTCGCCGTGGAGTGCGTCGGGCTCGCCACGCAGGGCCATCGGAGAATTGTGGGGCCGGCTGGGGAACGTGCTGGATGGGGATGCTGGGACGCCGTTGACGATCCGGTCGAGCGAAGTGACGGCGCGGGTGGTGGAGGAGCTTGCGCACACGCGGGTGCGGACGACGTACTTCAATGCGGGGGGTGGCACGGTCCGGGGGGATTTTCGGATGGCGATTCCGCGCGGCGGGACGGTGGACGAGTTTACCATAGAGCGGGGAGAGACGCGGACACCTTCGACGCTTCGGGTTGCCGACCGCACGCGGACGGAGATGGTGCCGCCGGACGCGCGGCTGGAATGGGCGGGCGACGGGTGGCTGCGGGGCACGCTGCCGGCCATCGAGCCGGGGGCGACGGTGAGCATCGTGGTGGGCTGGTACGAGTGGCTGAGCCCGAGCGGGGGGCGGCTTCTGTACCGGTATCCGCTATCGACTGGAGGGGATGCGCCGCGTATCGGGGAGTTCCTGTTCACGGCGGACTTCGATGGGGCACACCCGAGCGCGCTATTGGCTGGATCAGGCGCGATGGTGTTGGGCAAGACGGTATCGCTTCGCAAGTCGGACTTCGTGCCCACGTCGGATATCGTGGTCGAGGCGGAGGTGGAACGGGCCGACAGGCTCGCGCGAGCGTACGTGGCGCCGTGGACCACGGATCGCGGGAACAAGCGGTCATCGGACACGGGAGGCGACTATCTCGTCGTGCGGACGGAGCTGCCGGACGCGAAGCCGGACGACGGCGTGACGTTGGCTATGGTGCTCGACGTATCGGGGAGCATCGACCCGTCGCTGCTCGACGCGGAACGCGCTCTGGTGGAAGCGCTTCTGCGGGGACTGGGGGAGCGGGACCGGGTGGCGGTGTTTGCCGCGGACGAGGGGGTGAGCGCGGTAGGGCCGGAGAAGGTTACGCCGATGACGGAGGAGGCTCGCAAGACGATACTCGGAGCCATGGCGGCGTTGCGCCCAGGTGGTGCGACGGATCTGGGTCGAGCGTTGGAGCGTGGGGCGGATGCGATTCCGCCGGACGCGCCGGCGGGGATGGTCATCTATGTGGGAGACGGCTGGCCGACGGTGGGCGACACGAACGTGGACGAGATCGAGGCGCGGCTGGCGCGGCGGGCTGATGGGTTGCCGCGGGTGGGCGCCGTGGCGGTGGGACCGATGGCCAACCGGTTCGCACTGAGCGCCTTGGTGCGTGGGTCGGGGCCTGTGCTGGAGATACGCGGCAGGGAAGACGCGGCGGCAACGGCGGTGGAGCTGCTGGCGGAGGCGTTGCGGCCGGCGGTGGGCGATGTAGAAGTGAGCTTCCCGCCCGGGGTCGAGCGAGTGTATCCGCGGGGTGCGCATGCGCAGGTAGCCGGGACGACGGTGCAGGTGGTGGGCAGGATCGTCGGCAAGGTGCCGGACCGTGTGGTGTTGAAGTGGCGGGACGCGTCGGGCACGCATGCGGAAGAGCGCAGACTGGAGAGGCGCGACGCGGGCAGCGACGAGGAGGTACGAAGGCGGTGGGCGGCGGCCAGGGTGGAGGAGCTGGCCTTTCGCATGGCGGGTCGCGAGGCGGCGACGGACGTTGCCGCTGCGGAGGGGCTTTTGACGCCCTGGACGGCGTGGGTCGTGGGAGCGTCGGGTGGGACGTACGTTCCGACACCGATCGACACGCGGGTGCTCGATCTCGCGGGCAGCGTGGACTCGCCCTACAGTGCATTGTTGTCGACGCCTTCGGGGGCGTTCGGCACGCTCACGGATCCGTTGAACGAGCCGGAAGAGGATCCGAAGCCGGATGCAGACGAGTATCGGGCGGCGGTACGAGCGGCTGGGCAGCGCGTGATCGAGGCGGCGGGCAAGCAAATCCGGGCATGCCGCGACGCGCGGGTGGCGCTTCGGCCGGACATTCGGGGAACCCTTCGGATCCAGGCCCGGGTGAATGCCGACGGCCAGGTGGAGAAGGTCGCGGTCACATCGGTAAACCTGGCCGACAACGATCCTATCTTGAACGATTGCGTGTCGGTGGTGGTACGGGGGATACGTTTTCCGGAGACGACGCTGACGGGGAGCGTGGAGATCGAGTACCGTTTCGATCTGCCGCCGCCGCGTCCGATGGCAGGACGCAGATGCTCTCCGGCGTCGCTCCTGCCGCTGGGGCTTCGGAGGGGAATCTGGCTGGAGCGGCTGAGGACGTCGACGCCTCCGGACCAGGTGTACCTGAGCGCGAAGCAGGCGTGCGAGCTGAAGGAATGGAGTGACAAGCGTGCGCTGCTGGAGATTGTGCTGAGCCACGTCACGGGTGGCGTGGAGCGTGTGAGCATCGCACGGCAGCTTGCCGAGGCGGGGGAGGAAGACGCGGCGAGCCTGCTCCGGCGCGAGGCGATGCGACGAGCACGAGAGCCGCGCGAGCTATGGGCCATTCGGCTCGCCTTGGTCGGCAACGAGAAGCTGCCTGTGGGAGAATTTCGAAAGCAGTACAAGGCGGCGACGTCGAATGAGGCAAGGCTTGCGGTGGTGCGGAGGTTCCTGCCGATTGCGCCGCACGATAGTGGCTTACGTCGAAGGCTGTTCGCGTTGCTCGAGGCCACGGGTCAGCGGGAAGCGTTGGTAAGCGAGGTGATGGCGGCGCGGCAGGATCCGTTGGCGGACGCGGCATTGCTGGCGGATGGCGCGGCCGCGCTGCGCCGGGTCGGTTACGAGGCAGAAGCCAGGCGCGGATACGGCGAGCTTGCGGAGCGTGCGGCGGACGATCCGGCGGTACGGGCGTACCTGGGGGACCGTCTGCGAGCGGAGGGCTGGTTCGACGAAGCGACGGCGACGTACCGGGCGTTGGAGGAGCTGGCGCCGGACGAGCCGTCGACGCTGCTGCGGCTTTCACTGGCTCACGCGGGCGCGGGGCGTCTGGACATCGCAACACGGATGCTGGCGCGTCTGGCGCACACGGGCGGGAGGTCGGGAGACGATGGGGCGGCGCAGATGGCGACGCAGGTCGGGGCGACGCTGGTGATCGAAGCGTCGGCGAGGCAAGGGGTCGCGGCGGACACCCGGGCGCAGCTCCTTCGGCGGGCGCTGGAGTTTCCCTGGCCTCATGCGGCGACCATCGTGCTCGTGCGCACGCCGCGGCTGCTTCGCCCGGTGCAGGTAGCGCTGCTGCGAGGCCCCTCGGACGCCCGCGAGAGGCGCGAGCCGGAGGGAAGCATGCCGGCGATAGGGCTCTACTCGTTTGCGTTGCAGCCCGGAGACGAGAAGGACATCGACATCCAGGTACGACGCGCCGCGGCGCTCCAGCCGGAGTCGAAGGTGCCGGTGGAGATATCGATTCTGCGGGCGGGGGACGACCTGTCCGAGGCTGCGATATCGAGGCACGCCTTCGATGCGGCGGCAGACGGCGAGGTGGTGACGTGGCATTACGACGGCGCGGCGTTCTCGGCGAAGAAGTGAGGATGGCCGTCGCCACGCTGGAGCAGGTCGCCAGCGGGCGTTCGGTGTGGAGCGGGCGGCTGCGGCTGTCGGCGTCTCGCTGCGCGCTGACGTGGGGGGAGGCGTGCATGCGCTCGGGCCGGGTTCCAGACGGGGCGAAGCTGCTCGCGCGGGGGGAACCAAGCCGGGACGGGCTCAATGCCCGCTGAGGGGAGCGTCGCCTTGACGCGGCCCCTTCGGGTGTTAGGCTCGCCTTGGACGATCGCCCCCGTGAACCATGTCCACCGAGCTTCGCAGCATGATCCGACCAGCCGGAGCTGGGCTGTTGGTGTGTGGATCGCCGACGGCTTGGCGGGTCGAGCTGCGCGGTGTGGGGGAAGGAGCAGCGGGAGGCGAGCGGGTGGCGCAGGCGCGCGACGATGTAGGGCGCGGAGGGGGCGGGAGGCTGGTCTGCGCGAGGTGCGGGAACCCGATCGCGTCCACGGTCGACCGGATCCGGGTGGGAGGGTCATGGATTCACACGTTCGCGAACCCGCACGGGTACGTGTATCGCATCGAGTGTTACGGATGTGCGCAGGGCATTGCGCTTGCGGGGGCGCAGAGCACGGACTTCACATGGTTTGCGGGGTATGCGTGGCAAGTGGCGCTGTGCGCGAGGTGCGGCGCGCATCTTGGTTGGCAGTTCCGGTCGCCGGAGCATGCTTTTGCGGGTTTGATCGCGAGCATGCTCATCGAGCGACCGCCTGACGGTGTTTGACGCGGCAGGACAGGGAAGGTCATGGGTGATCGAGATCATGAGATGGAGGGTGGCGTCCTGACCGAGCGCCATGTCACGACGCGCAAGCCGCGGCCGTGGAACGTCATCCTGCACAACGACGACTACACGACGATGGACTTCGTGCAGGCCATCCTGGTGACGATCTTTCATCATCCGCCGGCATCGGCGGCGCAGCTCATGCTGCAGGTGCACCAGAAGGGCAAGGCGGTGGCCGGCACGTACACGAAGGACATCGCGGAGACGAAGCAAGCGGAGGCCATGGCCCTGGCGCGCAAGAACGGCCATCCGCTCAAGTGCACGGTTGAGCCGGCGTGAGGCTCGAGGTAGCGGGATGAGTCAGCAGACTTTGCGATTTGCGATCGAGTCGGCGATCAAGGAGGCTCAGAGCCGTCGCCACGAGTACGTCACGGTGGAGCACATGCTGTATGCGCTGCTATTCGAGCCGGTGGCGCGGGACGTGCTGGTCAATTGTGGCGCGGACATGGAGGAGCTGCAGGCCGACCTGGAGGCGTTTTTCGAGGAGCATGTACCCACGTACACGGACGAGGGGGAGCAAGATCCGAAGCAGACGCTGGGGTTTCGGCGGGTGTTGGAGAACGCGATCCTGCATGTGCAATCGAGCAGCAAGGAGCGGATCGACGGCAGCGATGTGCTGGTGCAGATCCGGATGGAGGAGGAGTCGCACGCTGCATACCTGCTGGACAAGCAGGGCGTGACGCGCATGGACATGCTCGAATACATCTCGCATGGAGTGGTGAACACGGACGATGCGGGAGCGGAGGACGAGGAGGCGGCGGGAGAGGACGACGACGAGGCGGACCGGAAGGCGCGGCGCAAGCCGCTGAAGAAGTTCACGGTGAACCTGACGCAAATGGCGCGGGAGGGCCGGTTGGACCCGCTCATCGGGCGAGAAGCCGAGCTAACCCGCATCATGCAGGTGCTGTGTCGTCGCACGAAGAACAACCCGGTGCTGGTGGGCGACGCGGGAGTGGGCAAGACGGCGATCGTGGAGGGCTTGGCGCAGCGGATTGTGTCGGGGCAGGTGCCGGAGATCCTGCGGGAGAGCGAGATATTCTCGTTGGACCTGGGGTCGCTGCTGGCCGGGACCAAATTCCGCGGCCAATTCGAAGAGCGGATGAAGGCGGCGCTCGACGAGCTTACGAAGAAGAAGAATCCGATCCTGTTCATCGACGAGATCCACATGATTGTGGGGGCGGGGGCGGCGTCGGGCAGCTCGATGGACGTATCGAACATGCTGAAGCCGGTGTTACAGGCCGGGCAACTACGCTGCATCGGGGCGACGACCCACGAGGATTTCCGAAGCCACCTGGAGCGGGACCGGGCCCTGATCCGCCGGTTCCAGAAGATTGACATCCCGGAGCCGTCGGTCGACGAGACGGTCGAGATCCTGCGGGGGCTGAGGAGGCGATACGAGGAGCACCACCGGGTGACGTACACGGACGAGGCGATCGAGGGGGCGGCGAAGCTGTCTGCGCGGTATGTAACGGAGCGATTCCTACCGGACAAGGCGATCGACGTGATCGACGAGGCCGGGGCGGCCAATCACTTGCGCAAGGAGCAGGATCGTCGCGATGTGCTATCCGGCGACGACGTGGAGCAGGTGGTAGCGCGCATCGCACGGATACCGGACCTCAACGCAAAGAAGAGCGAGCGTGACCGGCTGGCGTCCCTGGAAGCCGCATTGAAGAGCGTGGTCTTCGGGCAGGACCGGGCGATCGAAGCGGTGACGAACGCGATCAAGCTGTCGCGCGCGGGGCTGGGCAATCCGGACCAGCCGGTGGGATCGTTTCTTTTCACGGGTCCCACGGGGGTGGGCAAGACAGAGGTCGCCAAGCAGCTTGCGTCGGTGTTGGGCGTGGGATTCCTGCGCTACGACATGAGCGAGTACATGGAGAAGCATACGGTGTCACGCTTGATAGGCGCGCCCCCAGGCTATGTGGGATTCGACCAGGGCGGCCTGTTGACAAGCGCGATCCGCAAGACGCCGCACTGCGTGCTGCTTCTGGACGAGATCGAGAAGGCGCACGGCGACCTGTTCGACATCCTGCTGCAGGTCATGGACCATGCGACGCTGACCGACAACAACGGCAGGCAGGCCGACTTCCGCAACGTCATCCTGATCATGACGAGCAACGCGGGCGCTCGCGACATGATTCGCAAGAGCGTGGGGTTCAACAGGACCACCGACGTATCCAAGAGCATGAAGGAAGTCGAGCGTCTGTTCAGCCCTGAATTCCGGAACCGCCTGACGGACATCGTGACCTTCGACAAGCTGGCGCCGGAGGTGATGGAGCGGATTGTCGACAAGTTCATCCGCGAGCTCGAATCGCAGCTAAGTGCCAAGAAGGTGACGCTCTCGCTCACGCCGGCGGCGCGCAGGTGGCTGGCGAACAAGGGTTATGACGAGGCATTCGGGGCACGACCCCTGGCGCGGCTCGTTCAGAGGACGGTACGTCAACCGCTTGCCGAGCAGCTCCTTTTCGGGACACTCGAGAACGGTGGCAGGGTGACCATCGACGAGCGGGGAGACGAGCTGACCTTCGAGTACGACGGAGGGGGCGCCGCGCAGGAGTCGCGGGGCGACGCGGGCGGAGGCTGAAGGCGAGGCAACAAGGCAGCCCCGCGCGGGTGCGAGGGGGCGGGCAGGCGACCGTGGGCGGATTGCGCTTGCGCATGCGTGAAATTGGATCAATTCTTCGCGCGCCGCGAGCCGGTGAAGACTCGTCCTGGGCGATGGGCGTGCTCGCGGATGCTGCACCGGCCCCCCGCGCCACCGCGGTGAGACATTGGTAGGAGACTCCTGAATGACACGACCAAGCCCCAGCGCACGGAAGCTATCGGAACGGATCAAGCGGGCCATCGCCGACGGCAAGCTGACCCGCCAGGAGCTGCACGAGATCCTCGACATCGCCGACGCGGACCAGCACATCGACGCGGAGGAGCGTGCGCTGCTCCAGCAGCTTCAGCACCTGATCGAGAACGGCACGGTCAAGCAGGTTCCCTGAGCGCGTCGTCACGGCGCACGATCGCCCGGATCGCGGCGTGGATCAAATCGATCGCGGACCCGGTTCGCCGTGGCCGGTGGATTCCTGTTCTCGCCACGCGTCGAAGGGCGGGAGCCTTGCGTTCGGCCGGGCGCTCGGTCTTTCTCCAAGTGCGTGAGCCAGGAGGATCGTTGCTGCACGCCCCTTGCTGAGCAAACCTCCCAGATGAGCGAGAAGTTCACACCGATCATCGGCTGGAGAACGCCCGCGTGGAGGGGGGTGCTACTTCTTACAGACATCGAGGCACCGGAGGCGGTTCGTCTCGCAGCGGTCGTCGCATGTCGGCGAGCTCTTGCAGGTGTCGCGGCAGGTGGCGTACTCTCCGGCGCAGCGTACCTGATGCGGAAATGGGATCGCGCAGGGCGAAGCTAGCAACTCGACGCCCAACTTGACACCGCCTCCGTCGAAGCAAGCCGTCAAGAACGCCTCGTCGACGGGCAGGCCGACGCGCTCACCGCGACGAGCCTCGAGCGGGGCCTTCCAATCCGACTTCTGCAAGACGTGGCCGGTCGCGTCGAGGCACTGCAACGAGGACGCCACGAAGAACTTGGCGGATTCGGAGAGCTTGGCCGCGATGGCGCACGCGAGCTTCTTCTCCCGATAGTGGCACGACAGCCCGCCCACGTCCGACGCGAACCGTCTGGTCGGCCCCAGCAGGTCGACCGGCACGTGAATGCCTTGCAGCCATTCGTCGATCCGGTTGTCCTGGCCGGGTGGGGATTCGCGGGCGGCGCGGTTGACGGTAGGGATGATCTGGTTTGGCGGCAAACCGCTGGCAGAGGGGAAGTCGAAGGGTTGAGAGGGAGGCGGCGGCTCGGGAGCGGAGGCCCGGGCCGAGGCGATAATCTGGTCCAGCCTGCGTTCTTCCTTCTTGCACGCAAAGGGTACCAGGGTCGAGAGGGCGAGCGCCGCGAAGACGGGCATGTACGCTGCGTTGGTCATGGCGACACCTCCGAACGGGGCGGGAGCTGTGCCGAGTCTGCACCATGGGTCGTGGGAGAGGCAAGAGGTGTAGACGGCGCCGCCAGGGGTGCCGTTGCCCCAGGGAGTCGAACTGCATGGCGCAAGCAACTTTCTGGGGACTGGTCAGCGACGCGGCTGGCCGCCCGCGCACGCCGTTCCCCCGACGCAAGGGCGTTCGCGCCGTGGCTGTGGTTGATTCTCCTGCGCAGGAAGGCGCACGCGACCGACTCGCTGGCAACCGGGCGCCGACAAGCCACGCGGCCGACGGATCACAGACCCAAGCTGCGGCGGACGCCGGGGGAGCGATCGCGCCAATTGCGACGCCGGCGATTCCCCTGCTCGACGTCCACCTGCGTACGAGTCACGTCGCCGGCTCCATCTACTGCTTTTTCTTTTTCACGAGGGGCACCGGCGGATGGGATCCGAGGGGCGAAGACGGCCGAGGCGAGCACGCGAATGGGCGAAGCGGCCAGGGTGCTCCACGCAATCGGTTCGCCGCCGACCTCAGCAGCTCTCTCACCTCCGCGAGCGGAGCGCGCTGCCGCGGATCGCGACGCACCGCCGCGCGGATCGCCTTGGCCAGCACGGCCAGGTCTTCCTGCCTGTCGAGGATCTGCAATGCAGGGCAGTCACCGTCGTAGCGCAGGTGATTGGTCATCACGGCCATCTGGGTCGGACCTTGGAACAGCTCGTTGGCCGTCAGCACCTCATAGGCCAGGCAGCCGAACGCATAGGTGTCGACGTGAGACGGGCGCGGCTGAAAGCCGTCGGGGACATGCCCCCAGACCTCCGGTGCGCCGTAATGCACGGTGGCGCACCCGGGACGCACGGTCCTACCCGCGAGGCCGAAGTCGACGAGCACAGGGACGCCGGCCGTCCTGCCAGGGAACTGCGACGAGCGCAGCGCGAGCCCGGGCGAGAGGAAGTCCATGCTCACGGGAGACGCATCCGGGTCGCGCAGGATGACATTCGAAGGCTTGAGATCGAGGTGGCCGACGCCCGCCGAGTGCATCGCTTCGAGCCCGGCGGCGACTCCATCGAGCAGGTCGAACGCCTGGTCGATGTCGAGCGCAGAGGTGTCGATCAGCCACTGGAGCGTGGGGCCTTCGACGAGCTCCATCACGAGCACGGGTTTCGGACGAGCCCCGGCGTCGAACGTCACGAGCCTGGCCAGGTTCGGGTGCTCGGGAACGGCGAGCAGCGCGCCTGCCTCCTCGCGGAACATGCGGAGGAATTCCGCTTCCGAAAGGCTACGAGCTACATCACCGCCGTACTCCGGCACCTTGAGGGCGAATCGCATGGGACGGCGCAGCGCCTTCTCGTCGGCCCGACAGGCAGCGAAAACAGAGGCCACGGCACCTGAGCCCAGGGGCCGTATGATGTAGAACCCGCCGATGACCCTGCTGGGTGGCAGCCATGGCGGCAGGGCTGCTTCGCGATGCGTGGGGCGCAGGCTCGGAAATGCCGATGCGCGGTCCTCGCTAGCCACGACTGGCAGTCGAGCAAGGTGCAAGAGCGCATCGGCAACGATGTCGGCCCAGCTCGGCGGGAGCTCGTCGCGGACGGGATCGAGCGCGGCCTCGGCGGCGGTGCGTAGGACGTCGGGGCCATCTCGCACGGACTGGGCCATGCCGATGTCGACCGCACGGAGCATCTCTTCGGCGCGCGCGGCGTGCTCGCCATGCAACTCCCCGAAGCGCCGCCGCGCCCCAGCAATGAGACGGGCCAGGAGCGCTACCGCGTCGGCCAGCATCGCAACCCTCGAGGCCGACGACTCCCCTTCCCCGACGAGCTCCACCAGCGATCGCGCGGCAAGCAACGTCTGCGTGGCGTCGGCGAACTCGGTCAAGGCCTCGCGCAAGGCGTCGACCCGCGGCGACGCCACCGCGGGCAGCGCCCGAATCAGCGCGCCGAGCGATTCGAGCCCCACGCGCGCGCGCTGGCCGGTCATCCGCGCGGCCTTCGTCGCTTGCCGCACGAGGTTGGCGTGCGCGCGGAACGCCGTCTCCGTCGCCGGGTCCATCGACGCTTCCGCGATGGTGAACAGGTTCTGCGGATCCCGGACATGGATCGCGACGATGACGAGCAGGTCCGACAGCTCGACCATCTCCTCGCGCAGCAAAGCATCGCAGGATCTGGCCGCGGCGGCGCACACCACCCGGCGAAGCGGCGACGATACATCATCACGTGCACGGGTGAGCAGCAGCCTCGTGGTGCGCATCATGCGATCGCGCGCACTATTTCCTCGCTCATCAGCCGCACCGGTCTCGGCATCCACCAGATGAAGCAGGGTGCGAAGTCGTCGAGCACGCAACGTCAGGTGTTCGACCTCCCCAGACCCGGCGGCCTCCTCCTCCTGCCTCAATATCCACGCGGCAACACGGTCGTGGAAGTCTTGCACCGAACGGAGCGCCGCCGAGTCGGGCGACGAAGACCCGAGCATGAGCAGGTCCGACAGCGTGCTGGACTCGAACAGCACCCGGTCGAGCTCGCGCAACGCAAGGAACGCAGTCGTCCGTCCTGTCGGCGACGAGTCATCGCTGGATTCGAGGTCGTCCAACACGTCCGCAACCACGTTGAGCAGCGCGATGGCAGCGCCAAACGCGCTGCGTGCGTCGCGCTCCGCAAAGGCCACGAGCGCATGGGACAGGCCATCGCGAAGGCTTTGTCGTCGCCCAGCGTGGGGTTGATCCGCAAGCTCCTGCTCGAGGGAGGCCAGCAACGCGGCACGCCCGTCATCGTCCGAGCTTGCGAAGTGCGTCTGAGCGAGGCGGCTTCGCGCGGTAGCAGCAGCGGACTGGCCCACTTGCGTCCCGACCAGATCATGACGGAGATCGACGAAGGCCTCGATGGTATCGAGGTTACCCACTTGGACGAGCGCGTCGAGAAGCGTCTCGGCGGCGTCGGGTTCGACCTCGGCGGTGCGGGGAATTCCGAACACCATGGCGGCGGCGAGGCCCGGGTCGCGCTGCATCAGCTCGCCGCGGACCAGGTCGAAGCTGCGCGCGAGGGAATCATCGGGATCGACGGCGATGCGCGCGGCCAGCGAGGCGGCGGCGCGGCGCCACTGCGTGGGCGTGCTGGATGGGTCCAGGTCCTGGTCGATGCGCTCGGCGAAGTGGGGGATCTCGCGGGAGAGGACACCGCGCGCGACGGCCACGTGACGCCACACGAGCGATTCGCGGTCCGCGAGCAAACGGTTCCAGGCGGAGAGGACAGCCGGGAGCTCGAAGACGGCGAGCACGTTGGGGTCGTTGCGAACACGGCGCCGGACGGCCTCCCGCGCTGCGCGCTCGAGGAGCCGTGCTGCGAGGCGCCGCGACGGCAGGGATCCGGTGGACGGCAGCAGCAGCCAATCACGCGCGAGGTCGGACCGGGAGATGAGGGAGAGCGCAAGTGCGTCGGACCTTCCGCTTGCTCCGATGGGCAGGGTGAGGGCAAGCGCGACACGGGCGCGAATGAGCGCGCCGGACAAGCCGCGGCGCGATCCCTTCGCGAGCTGCGAGGCGAGGATCACGAAGGTTTCCGCGTTACCCTCGTGCAAGCGAACGAGCACGCGGCGTCCGAGCTCGCGCCGCTCCTCACCGATGGGCAGCGCGCTGGCGAGCTCGTAGAGCGCTGCCGCTGCGTGCGGTGGGGACAGCCAGCCGAGGTCGTCAACCAGCCCCTCCGCGAGGGCAACGCGAATCGACGCGCACAGCGCGGACGGGTCCAGCCCTTCGAGCGGAACAGGTCGCAGGTCCACCGCGTCGGCAGCGAGCGCGGCGACACTCTGACGCCATGTTCCGACGCGAGCCTGCTTTTCCGGCAGCCGGTGAAGCTGCGTGAGGCCGTCGATGTGGGAGCTGACGCGTCTCATGGGCGGATCACGCGCGTGGGCGGGTGAGGGGGGAACGTGGGCAGGCGAGCGGAGTGGTCAATGCCTTATTCCGATGACGCGGAGCTGTTCGTCTTGCAGGATCGTGTGGACGTAGCAAGCGCGCGGCAGGAGCACGCCGTCGCGCTCGGCCTCCAAACGTATCACGATCCGCGTGTGCTTGCGCGCCAGGATTTCCGGGATCTCGATGGCGAACTCCGCTGAGGCCAGCTTGACCTCCAGCGGCCTGGTGAGCCGGCTTCCCTGCTGGTCGAGGGCGGTCACCCAGTAGTGCGTAGAACCGACCTGCGCCTCCCCGAGATCGATGGCCAAGTCACGGAGCACCACGATACGATCCTTCGTTCGCTGCACCTCGCAAGGGGTCACCCGGGAGAGCCAGTAGCGCACCACACGGGTTCTTCGCTCGAGGATGCGCCGGGTCAACTCCGCGCGCGCGGAAGGATCCGAGATCCTGGCACCGTGGACCGCGGAACGAATCAGGTCGGTGGGAATGGCGGCGATGCGCTTGGCGGCCCAGTATCCATCGGTATCGAGGGCGCGACGGACAGGGGCATAAGGCAGAGGGGTATCCCATCCGGCCGGGTCCACCGAGTCCGACAGGGCGCCGATGGCGGGCCAGCGGGTCTGGGTAGGAGGAGGATCCTTGCCGGGCCACAGACCGAGGCTGAGGAAGCTCAAGCCCGGGCCGCCCGCCAGGTCGCTGCGCAATCCTCCCGCGCTGCCGGGGCGCACCACCGACGCCGCGCCGAGGAAGTCGTCGAGCCCCACGACGAAGTGCCACAGATGGCCGCGCCCGGGAACACCCACGTAGGATTCGCGCATCTTGCGAACGCCCATTCCATGAACGTCCAGCCACGCCCCGAGCACCTTCCACGCCCGCAAGGACCGCCGATCCTGGTGGGCAATGGCGTCGTTCGGGTCGTCGGAACGCACGCCGAGATCGGGCGCAATCCCCACGTCGATACCGTAGGGCCACCTCGTCGCGCTGACGCGATATCTTCCGTTCACCGCAGGAGGCCCGTCCAGCAGGAAAGCGCGTGGAACAGCACCCGCCGGATCCTGGGCGTCCGTGGGATCCCAGCCGGCAAGGTCGGTGGGTGCGAGGTTCAGGATGAACACCTCGGGAGCCAGCAGGCCAAACGCACGCACCAGCCGGCTGGCGATGAACTCGGCCGAGGTCGACATCTCGGGCCTGTCTGCCGGGTCGCGGCGAAGCTCGTAGCGGACGCCGCGCGCGTCCATCACCGTGATGCCACGCTCGCTCGACCGCGGTGCGTCCCGCGTCACGGTCAAAGGCAGAACGGGCTCGCCATCGAGCGACAGCGGCACGGCCCCGATGTTGGGCATGAACCAGCTCGACCGCGGAACCTCGTCCAACGAGTTCACGTCTCCCGCCTCGGGGTATCGCGCCGGGTCTAGCATGTCGACCAACGCACGGCGCAGATACACATCGGAGAGGTAGATGGCCTCGTTGTACTCACGTCGGGCCGGGACCGGGATGGGGTCGGTGTCGTCGATGACCGTGACGGGCGCCGCGTCGGCGAAGCGGGCCGGGCGATACCGGCACGAGGCCAGCGCAAGCAGCAAAACGATCGTGGGTGCGATGGCGGCGCGCATGGATCAACGGTGCTGGCGGTCACCGAACCCGGAGGGTGCGACGCCGAGCGAGAAGAAGAAGCGAAAGCCCTCGGCGCTTGCCGAGGCTGCGATGCGGGCGATCTCCGTGTGGGTGCTGTGCAGATCCATGCCCATCCCCCAGGCATACCGCAGGTGGTGCAGGTCGATCGAGGGGAAGTCCGGCGCGACGGTGGACGTGTCCATGAAGATCCGGGTTGCCACGTACTTCATGATGACCCAGCGGTAGTCGAGGGAGCCCACGATGGCGATACGATCGCGGCGAGGGTCGATTCCACGGTAGTCGGCCGGTGCGGGGTAGTCGAGGAACGCGAAGGTGGAAGCGTCCGCAGGCTGGATGGTGTCGATGGCGATGCGGGGAGACAGGATGTTGCTGCGCCGATAGATGGGAAGGAAGACGCCGGCTCTTCCACCGAGGGAAAGCCCATCGCCGTCGGCGTCGTGAATTCCCCGGAGCGCACCGGCATAGCCCTCCATCATCCAGCCGGAGGTCGGGGCGCCTCGGCGCAGGCGCGTATCGTAGCGCAGGGCGATCTCGGAATACGTCGTTCGATTGAGACGGCCCGCTCCGGGCACCGAGCCTGGCGCGAACACCCTTCCAAGGGCGCCTTCGCCCGCATCGGGCGCGTCGTCGATGCGCCTGCGGCGATAGCTCGTGGACAGCAGAAGCTCGGTGTCGGCCAGAGGCCGGAACCCGAAGTTGCCTATCAGCCGCTCGCGGACCTCGCGGTAGGCGCCCGCCCGAAGCGCGCTGTCGGTCTGGAACACGTTGCGTGCGTCGGATTCCGGCACCGGGCCTAGCCCCACGTATCCGAGGTCGGTCCTCCGGTCGTGCAGCGCCTCGATCGAAAACGCACCGGGCAGGGGTGACGCCACGGTGACACGCATCCTGGACTCGACGACGTTGGCGTCTGCACCGCCGTAGCCGCCGCGCAACGTGGCCGCGAAGTCGCCGCCGGTCGCGATCATCCGGGCACCGACGTTGGGATTGAACCCGGTTTCCACGAACGCCGTCGGAAACACGCCGATGGTGCGGTCCGACGAGTAGAACATGTCCTCGAGCCGTGGGATGACCTGCTCGTCGTCGAGTAGCCCCGCTGCAGCCCCGGAAGTCACGAACAGCAGGTCGATCGCGACCCGAGGCAGGTACAGCACCACATCAGCCAGCTTGCGCGCTGGATCGGCTGGCTCGGATTCGGGACGCTCCTTGCCGGAAACCGGGAGGCTCTCGTCCGTCTCGCGGTCTTGCGCCGACGCGGCCGTCGAGGTTGCTGCTGCGGCAGTGCCCGGCGCCAAACGGCCTTGGGCAGCCGCGACGTAGGGCGTCATCACGGCGCAGGCAACGATGAACCAGCAGACGAGCGACGTGCGGAGGCGCACGACGGCAGCCTAGATGAAGATCAGGCCGGACGCACGCGGTTCGGGCAGGGGCTGGCAACGTTCACGCGATGCTGGCCCGGTCCGCGCAGGTTGCGCTATCCTGAGAGCATGCTGGGCTCCGTGCGTAGCTTGCCAGGTTGGTCCCTGCTCGTGCTCGCGATGCTCGCGGTGTCGTGCGCGCAGAACCAGGACGACACGGTCGCCAACCCGCCATCCTCAGGCGGCAAGAAGGACGCCGCGCCCGATGTCGCACCGGACGCGAACGTGTCGGACGCTCCTGCATCCGACGCAGCGGTCGACGGCGGCTGCATGCCGAAGTCGTGTGCCCAGCTTGGCGCGCAGTGCGGCATGGCGCCGGACGGATGCGGGGCCAGCGTGACATGCGGCGAATGCCCGAGCGGCCAGACCTGCGGAGGTGCCGGGCCCAACCGATGCGGCACATCGTCGTGCACGCCCAAGACATGTGCGCAACTCGGCGCGTCGTGCGGAGTCGTGTCGGACACCTGCAGTGCCACGCTGAACTGCGGCACCTGCCCGATTGGGCAGACGTGTGGCGCGCCGGGAACACCGAACCAGTGCGTTTGCACGTCGGTGACGTGCGCCGGGGCGGGCGCCGAGTGCGGGGACATACCCGACGGATGTGGCAAGACCCTGGCCTGCGGAGACTGTCCGCCGGGACAGAGCTGCGGCGGGGGCGGCGCCGCCAACAAGTGCGGCACGGCTCCGTGCGTGCCGTACTCCTGTGCCGACGTGGGCGCCGAGTGCGGTCAGACGAGCGACGGCTGCGGCGGTGTCCTGTCCTGCGGAACATGCCCATCGCCCAAGACCTGCGGCGGGGCTGGCGTGTCGAACGTTTGCGGGTGCACGCCCACGTCCTGTAACGCGCAAGGAGTGCAATGCGGCACCATCCCGGACAACTGCGGCGCAACCCTGCAGTGCGGCGCCTGTCCTGGCAACCAGGCATGTCTGTCGGGCGTGTGCGGCTGCCCGGCCGGACAGCACCTGTGCGGCGCCAACTGCATCCAGTCAGGCACCTGCTGCACGGACGCCGAGTGCTCGGGGCTGACGGTCTGCGCGGCGCCGGGTCAGGCGTGCTCGTGCCGGACCACGCCGGCGCGGATTGCCATCTATCGGTCCTACTACTCCGCGACTGGGGACCACTTCTTCTCACCCTCCCAGAGCGAAGGGCCGAACGCCGGATATTGGGACGAGGGTGTCCGGTTCTATCTGTACTCCGGCCCCTGCCAGTGGGGACTCAACCCCTTCTTCCGACTCCTCAATCCCCATAGCGGAGAGCATTTCTACACGCAGAACGCAGTCGAACGCGATGTGCTCACAGGCCAGGGCTGGTTTCTGGAGGGCGACATCGGCTGCATCGCCGACTCGGCCGTGTGCGACGCGGTGGCGTTGTTCCGGCTCGCGCAGCCGTACGGCATGCACATGTTCACCACGAGCACGGCGGAGCGCGACGCTCTGGTGAACGCGGGATGGGTGTCGGAAGGTCCTGCGGGATACGTATGGCTCAGCCCTTGACGGGTTGGATCGAGGCCGAGATTCGACCGCTTGATGCCGTGCCCGCGTCTCGCTCCTGCGTCTCGGATTCAACCGCGCGCGCTGGAGGCCAGATGCCTGAGCGGCTCTTGCAATGCAGGGTACAATCGCTCGTAGACGTGCTCGAAGATTGCATCATAGTGGCCGCGGTCCGCGCCTGGGTCGAAACGTCTGGCTGTGGCGCCCATCGCGCGAGCGGCCTGGCGCGGTGAGGGGAAAGCGCCGACGGCGGCGGCGGAGAGCATCGCGGCGCCGAGCGAGGTGGCCTCCTGGCTGCGCGTACGCACCACCGGGCGGCCCAGCACGTCGGCCAGGATCTGGCACCACAGGTCGCTTCCGGCTCCCCCTCCCAGCACGCGTATCTCCCGAATGGCGGTGCCGGTCGCCCGCTCGATCTCACGCAGGTGGAGCCGTTGCTCGAAGGCAATGCCTTCAAGAACCGCCCGGAATACGTGCGCCGGACCGTGATGCCCTCGCAGGCCCACCAACACCCCGCTGGCGTCGTCGTCCCAATACGGATTCATGACGCCTGCGAGATACGGAAGCAAGACGAGCCCGCCCGCGCCTGCCGGCAAGGACTCCGCTTCGCTCTCGAGCTTGGGCAGAGGAATGGACCGCCCGAGCAACCGTTCCACCAGCCAATCGATGGTGAAGGTGCCTCCCTTCAAGTCGCTCTCGAACAGCCAGGTGCCGGGGACCGCGCCGCCCATCGTTCGAAACGCACGGTCCGTGCGCAACGACTCGCCCACCGTGCCCGAGACGATCGCCGTACCGAGATTGAGATACGCTATTTCGAGGCCGAAGATGCCCGCAGCCACCGCGGCCACCTGCCCGTCTCCGGCGGTGACCACCACCGGCGGCTTCACCGGCATTCCCGCGCTCTGCGCGGCGCCCTCGCTCATCACACCGATCACGGACCCGGCGGGAACGATCCGTGGCAGCCGGTCGGCCTCGATGCCGGCAGCGGCCAGGAGCTCGTCGCTCCAACGGCCGCCCGCCAGATCGACGAGCCCCATCGACTCCGCGGAGCCGGCAGAGGTAACGTCCTCGCCGGCGAGCGCGTACGCCAGATACCCGCCCACATCGAGCCAGCGCGCAACCTTTCGGAAGGCGTCGGGTGCGTGCTGGCGCAGCCACATGATCTTGGCGATCGACGGTGTGACCGTAAGAGGTTTGCCGGTCGTGGCGTGAAAGCGCGCTTCGCCGACCATGGCGCGGATCGTGTCGACCTGCGCCACGGCGCGGTGGTCCATCCACACGATTGCGGGGAACACGGGTTGCCGGGCAGCGTCGACACCGACGAACGTCTCCCGCTGGTGGGTGATCCCCACGGCGATGGTGCGGCTCTTGGCTGCGCAAGGAAGCTGGCGGATCGCGGAGAACACGGCGTCGGCCCAGTGTGGCGCGTGCTGCTCGTAGTGACCCGGCCTGGGGCAGGACAGATCGAACCCCGCACGCCCTTCGGCGACCGGGTCGCCCTGGAGCGTCCACGCGATGGCTTTGGCGCCGTGGGTGGAGCAATCGATCCCGATGACGACGGGCTGCCCGGACATGGCGGCTCACCACCCTCGCCGTCGCCAGACGACAAAGAACACGAGGGCCGAGAAGACCGCGAGCGTCATGATCAAGTAGAAAGCCAGCGGGTGGTGCTGCATCGGGATGGGAACATTCATGGAGAACGCGCTGACCACGAAGGTCGGTACCATGATGCCGATCGTGATCATGTTGAGCGTTTTCATGAGCACGTTGAGGTTGTTGCCCGCGATAGAGGCGCGGGCATCCATCAGGCTCGCGACGATGTTCGAGTAGATTTCGGCCTGCTTGTAGCACTGGCTGTTCTCGATCTGGGTGTCGTCGAGCAGTTCGAGCTCCTCGGGACTGAAGCCGATCTTGGGGGCGTTGAGGCGGAGCTTCTCGAGCAGGGCGCCGTTGGTGTTGATGGAGTTGAGGTAGTAGACGAGGCTCTTCTCAAGGGTGAACAGGTTGATCAGGTGCCGGTTCTCCATCGCACGGTTGATCTTGATCTGGAGCTCGTCGGAGATGGTGGCGATGATCTTGAGGTGCTCGAGGAAGTGGAAGATCGTGCGGTACATGAGGCGCAGGAGCAGAAACGCCGGCGTCTGGCCGCGCAGCGCCTGCTGTCCGTCGAACAGCGGAACATCTTCTGCCAACACGATGACCAGCCGGTCCTTGAACAGGAACGCGCCGACCGAGGAAACCTTGAAGAGGAAGTCGTCCGTGCTCGAGTAGCTCTTGGGACGTTTGAAGATCAGCGCCACATGCTCGGGCTCGAACTCGAGGCGCGACAGCTCATCAGGGTCGAGCGCGGAGTTCAAGGTGTGCTCGTCCAGCTTGAGCTCCTCGATGAGATAGCGCTTCTCGGCGTCGTCGGGGTTGGCGAAGACGGTCAGCACGCAAGGGCCGTCGTCGACTTCCTTCAACCGCTGGTCGATGGTCCTGTAGCGACGCTGCATGAGGCACCGGTCCTCGTGAGGCGATTCGAGGCGCGGCCATAACGCGCCACCATCGTGGCGTCATCCAAGAAACGACCCGGGTCCGCGGGGACCGGCGGAGTGTCACAATCCAGTCAATCGCTCGCGAAGAACCGCTGAAAGGGCACGTCGACAGGCGCCCCCTGCACGATCACTTCGTGCAGGTGACGCATCAGCGGCATGGCGCCATCGGGGAGCAGGCCACGCGCGACCATGTGCGGCAGAGCGTCGCCGACGACACGCACGATGTCGGCGCTCTCGAGGGTGTCGCCGGCCATGCGTGCGCGGGCCTCATTGAACGGGACGCCCAGGCCGAGAAGCTTGCCCAGGCGGCTGGACCGTCCTCCGCTGCAGGTCACGAGCAGGTCGCCCGCTCCGGCGAGGTTGGGAACCTGATCGATCCGGCCGCCGAGGGCGGCGACCAGCCGGGTCATCTCGACGCAGGCTTGCGCGAAGATGGCGGACTCGTAGTTGTGATGGGCCACCGGCCCTGGTTCGAGCCCCGCGCGCTCGTGAACGCCCGCACCGATCCCTACCGCCATCGCGTACGCGTTCTTCAAGGCCGCGCACACCTCTACCCCGATGATGTCGGTCGAGGTCCTTACGTGGTAGTACGACGTGGAGAACGCCTTTGCCAGCATCGCTAGCGTGGGAGCGTCTCTCCCGGTGAACACCACGGCCGTGGGCACACGGCGCGCCAGCTCACCGGCGATGCACGGACCGCCGATCGCCGCCGGATGCACCTGTCCGTGGAGCTCCGGCGGGAGCGCGTCGTGAAACACGTCGGGCAGCACGCGAAGCACACCGGGCGTGGCGTGCTCCAACCCTTTGGTCACGCTGATCACGGGCGTGCTGGGGCGCAGCAACGGCCCGACCTGCTGCGCGGCCCATCGAACTCCGGCGGAGCTGACCCCGATTGCTACGATGTCCACGCCATGCAGCGCGCGCTCCAGCTCGCTCACGCCGTACGGCTGCACGCCATCGGGCAGCGGCACACCGAGCTTCGGGTGAATCCGCTCGCGTTTCATCGCGCTCACCCAGACCTCGTCGAGATGAGTGCCCACCAGCCGCACGCCGTGTCCAGCATCGGCCAGCGGATAGCACAACGCCGTTCCCATCATGCCGGCGCCTACAACCGCAACGCTCGTCATCGGTGCTCCTCTCGCGGAACGCCCGGCGCAACTGGCCGCGTCCCGTCCGCCTCGGATGTGCTACACATCAACCATGGCTCCCCGGCCCACCCGACTGATCCCAATGCTCGTCGCTTGCCTCCTCGCCTCGGCTGCCGCCATGGTGGGCAGCCCCGACGGCCTGACCGTTCCCGGGGCGCATGCCTCGGTGTCGATCCCGCTGGCGTTCCACGCGCTCGCCCGCTCAGCGGATCGCGTGCTGATCGGCACGGTGGTCGAGTCGATCTCGTTGTGGGAAGACGACACGGGAGGCTCACGGCGGATCGTTACCTATCACCGCGTACGGGTGGATCGCCAGGCAACCGACGAAGCCCCAGGCGACGTGTGGGTGCGGTGCATGGGCGGAATCGTCGACGGGATCGGCCAGCGAGTCGAGGGAGAGGCTGCCTTGCGGACGGGGCTGCGCGCAATGCTGTTCTTGACATCGCGAAGCGACGGCACGTTCTCGGTGCTCGGGCTGGCGCAGGGCATGTACCCGATCAAGCGGTTTGACGACGGCGTGGAACGGCTCGCTGCGCCGCGATCTCCGGGGATCGTCCTGCAGCCGCAACCGGATGCCGCCATGTCCGTCTTGCCCGGCAAGACCGTCGACGACGCGATCTTGATGGTGCGGGAAGCGAGGCGATCCCGTGCGAACTGACGCGCTTGCTGGCAGGCATGCCACGCTCGCGACGGGCGTGCTGGGCGGCCTGGTGCTGTCGCTGACCCCCTCGACCGCCGATGCGTTCTGTCGCACGACCACCTGTGATCCGCAGACGCAGGACTGCGATCCGCCGCTCGGCGCCGAGTGCAACACCACCGGCCTGCCGCTTTTCTGGCCGGGATTGTGCGTGGGCTACAGTCTGCAGAAGGATGCATCGCCGCAGGTCGCTTTCGACGAGTTCCGTCGTGTCGCGGATTCCTCCTTTTCCGCATGGACAAGCGTGCTCTGCAACGACCAGCCGCCGTCGATCCAACTCGAAGACCTCGGCCCGATCGCATGCGACCAGCCCGAGTACAACCAGCGGGCAGGCAACGCGAACATCGTCATGTTCCGCAACACGTCGTGGCCGTACGCCAATGCCACGCACACGCTCGCGCTCACCACGGTCACGTTCAACACGCAAACCGGCGAGATCTACGACGTCGACATGGAGATCAACAGCGCCCAGGTGCGGCTGTCGACCAGCGACTCGGACGTGAAGTACGACCTGCAATCGATCATCACGCACGAGGCAGGGCACTTCCTGGGCATGGCGCATTCCGGCGACGTGTCGGCAACGATGTACGCGCGATACCAGCAGGGGAGCATCGCGCTTCGCACGCTGGAGGCGGACGACCAGGCCGGCATCTGCGCGGTCTATCCGCCTGGCCGGCAGGCGTCCGCTTGCGACACGACACCGCGGCACGGCTACCAGGACACATGCGGTGAGGGGCCGCCGCCGAGCACGGACGGCGGCTGCACGACAAGCGGGGCGCCCACGGGGTCCAGGTCGGGCGGGGCGGCTGCGCTGCTGTCCCTGGTCGCGCTGTCTTGGAGGATCCGACGTCGGGCCAGGCGATGATTCCGGGTGTGAGCCGCGTGTGGGAGAACTTGTGGGTGGGCGGTGCTCCCGCGATCGCCGCCGAGGTCGACGGCAACGCCGACATGCTCGTGCTGTGCGCGGCCGAGTACCAGCCCGATGCGTCCGAGTTCCCCCATGTCACCGTGGTGCATGCACCGTTGGAGGACGCCGACCCGACCGGGCAGGAGTTGGCGACGGCGCTCGCCGCGAGCAAGGCGGTCGCTGAGGCGCTGCGGGCTGGACAGCGCGTGTGGGTCACGTGCATGGCGGGTCTGAACCGGTCGGCTTTCGTAGCCGCGCTGGCGCTCAGGCGGCTCGGCTGGGCGCCGGAAGACGCCATCCAGGCCATGCGCGATGCGCGCGGTCCCTTCGCTCTGTCCAACATCTGGTTCGAGGATCTCGTGCTGGACCTGGCATTCGAGGACCACACGGAATGATCCCACCGCTGCTGGTCACCGAGCCCGAAGTAGCCGTGCGGATTGTCGACGACATCGCCGCAGCGCATCGTGTGGCAATCGACACCGAGAGCAACGGCATGTACGTGTATGATCCTCAGGTGTGCATGGTCCAGGCCGCCTGGGAGGACCGTGCCGGCACGGTGCAGGTGGCGGTGTTCGACACGCTCGCTGTCTCTCCCGCGCTTTTGGCGCCGGTCACCTCGGCCGCCTCGTGCATCAAGGTCATTCACGACCTCGCTTTCGACGCGAGGATGCTGAGCAGACACGGTGTCGCGCTCGCCACCGTGCTCGACACATCCGTGTCCGCAAGGTACCTCGGTATCGTCGCTACCGGTCTGGCTTCCCTGCTTGCGTCCGAGCTTGGCATCATCGTCGACAAGTCCCTGCAGACGGCAGACTGGGGCAAACGCCCCATCACACCCGATGCACTCGAATACCTCACGGGCGATGTGCGGCACCTGCTCGCCTTGCACGACCGCCTTTGGGAGCGAGTCGTGCAGGCGGGCATTGAAGACGAGGTCCAGACCGAGACGGCGTACAAGCTCGCCTGTGCGTTGAACGACCATCGAGCGGCGCCGCCGTGGGTACGGATACGCGGCGCCGAGGGGCTCGACGACACGGGCCGGGCCGTGCTGCGAGAGCTCGCGTGGGCGCGGGAAGAGCTGGCCGCGCAGCGCAACGTACCGCTGTACAAGGTCGTTGGCGACAAGCAGCTCGTCGAGCTGGCCGCGCGGCGTCCCATGCGCCCGCACGGTATTCGCAGGGTGCTTTCCGCGGGCCGGGGCGCACATGACGAGCAGATCACGAGCATGGTCCAGCAGGCCATCATCCGCGGAACCGCGGCTGGCCGCCTCGGTGACGACGACGCTGCATGGTTGCAGGTCGATCGCGTCGACAGCGAGACCGCGCAGCGCCGCAAGCGTATTGACGCGCGGTTGAGGGCGTGGCGCAAGGCCGAGGCCGCGCGGCGGCACGTTCACGAGCAGGTGGTGCTGCCGACGCACTGCCTCGAGCGCATCGTGACGCATGAGCTTCGCGGCCCGGACAGCATCGCGCAGATTCCTGGATTCGGCGACGCACGCACGCGGCGCTATGCGCAAGTGCTCGGCGGGCTCGTGGATGACGTCTTGACCGGGCACGCATGACCACGATCCTGGTGTCGTCGGGGGAGGCCTCCGGAGACCGGATGGCGGCGATGGTGCTGCGGGCGCTGGGCGACTCGGTGCGTGCATTCGGCATGGGCGGCCAGGCGAGCGTGGAAGCGGGGCTGCGGAAGATCGTGTCCCGCGACATCCACGGCCTGATGGGCGTCGTGCGCGTCGCTGCAAATGGGTGGGCGGTCGTGCGGTCCTTTCGCGAGCTGACCGGGTGGGCGCGCGCTGCCAGGCCTGCTGTCGCCGTGCTGTTCGGGTTCACGACGTTTCACGAGCTGGCCGGCAAGGCGCTGCGCACACAGGGAACGCCCGTGATCTGGTGCGCGGCGCCGCAGGTGTGGGCGTGGCGCGAGAGCCGCCTTCGCACGATGCGCGAGAGTGTGGACCGGCTTGCCGTGATTCTGCCGTTCGAGCAGCCGCTGTGGGCCGCTCACGGCTACGACGTCCGATACGTCGGACACCCCGCCATGGACCAATGCCGCTGGGGCGGCGGCCCGACCCATCGCCTGGCCGTGCTATGCGGCAGTCGCGAGCAGGAAGCCCGGTCCCTCGGCCCGCTGCTGCTCGACTCCGCGGCGCGATGGGTCGCCCTTCGGCCCGGCTGGAGGGCAGAGCTGCTGCTGGCGCCGTCTCTCCACCCTGAAACGAAAGCCTGGTTGCGCGCGATGGCGTCGCATTCCGGCCTCGCGGCGGTCGAGGTACCGGCGCTATCCGGCGCTGCGGGGCTGATTGAAACGTATGAGATCGCCCTTTGCGCGTCGGGCACTGCTTCGCTCGAAGCCGCGATCAGCGGGGCGCCGCCGGTCGTGGTCTATCGAACGAATCAGCCCCTTCGGCTGGCCGCCCGGCTGATGCTTCGCACCAAGGACATCGCGCTGCCGAACGTGCTCCTTGGCCGTCGCGCTTTCCCCGAAATCACCGCCGACCACCCGGTCCCGGCGGATCTCATGCAGGCACTGGACGCGGTGATGGACAACCGGGCGAGGCACCTCGCCTCGTGCGCCCGGGTGCGCCAAATCCTGCAGCTCCAGGACGGATCGACGTTCGGCGATCGCGTTGGGCAGATGGTGGGGGAGCTCGTGCGTGCGGGGGCGGCGCGATGATGGGCGCGGGACGGCAGTCCGTCTCGGTTGTGGTTCCGGTCGCGGGGTGCCATCGGCACAACGGGGGCGTCCCCTCCATCTGTGTGGCTTAGGCCGCTGGGAGGCCTTATCAGCCCCCCCACGATGACGCCGCTATCCTGTGTTGGCACGCCATGTCGAGTTGAAAGAATTCACAACCGAAAAATGGCGCCACACGCCCGCAATCACGTCCAGTTGCAGCCACCGCCATGAACTCCGGAAGATAGGTCCAGCAGAACCAACTCCGCACAGTTCATCGGCGCGATGCTGTCGAATCCCGTCGTGGCGGGGACGCACTGCCCGCATGAGAATGCATCTTCGGCGAACCCGCTTACCCATGCCGGGTTGTTGGTCGTTCCGGAACGCCACAGAATCATCTGGTTGGGATTTCCGGCCAGTACCTTGGTATCGAGCTCGGCGAGGTCCGTGTCTGCAAGCGTGCCGTCGGGCAACTGGAAGTCGGCCGGCACGACGAGCGGGTAGCCCACGCCGACCCGCGCATTGCCCCATTCGTTCAGAGCGTCGGCGGGGGGCGCGCCGGAAAAAGTCACCGTGAAGCTCGATCCGTCGATGGTTCCCTCGCCGAACTTGGCCGGGTGGTCCGGCGACGAGGAACTCACCGACCACAGGACGATGACCTTCGCGCCGGGTGGCAGGTTCGACGCGTGGACCGTGCCAGTGACCGTCATCGGTGCTCCCGTACCTCCGGTCGATCCTCCCGTACCTCCGCTCGATCCTCCCGAGCCTCCACCCGAGCCATTGCCGCTGTCCGAACCACCGCAGGCTGCCAACAGCAGCGTGCCCAACGCAAAAAGTCGCATTGTCTTCGTGCTGTTCATGCAGCGAGGCTATCCGTCGACCGCCGGCGTGTCAATCTCCTCATCATCTCTGGCAAGGATGCCAGACAGGTGCCGTCGGGCGCAAGGGATGGTGAGCACGCAGGCGACAGGCTATAGGAAAAAGGGCGAACGGACAGACGCCGTCTCAAGGACTGTGGCAGCATCGATGCGAGCATAACCGCCGTCCAGAGCTGACCGACTGCACTCGCTGCGGGCCCTCGCTCCCCGTGCTCCGGTTCTCTCGCAGGAGTTTCTCGTGCCTCGCGCCACTTGCCGCTGCAAGCCGCCACGCATACCCCGGCCCCTTCCGCTGTGCATCGAACAATCCTCGGTTCGGCCCACTCGATCGCCTCCCGTTCTCAGCCGACAGGCGAATCGCGCCGAGCTGAGCCCGTTGCAGGATTACGGACGGGGTGGGGGATGTCACCAACGGGATCAGCTCACTCGCGGCTGCTGCCAACACGGGCGCGGCCTCTCCAAGAAATCTTCGCGAGGAGCGTGGTTGCTGTCCGGGCTGCGCAACCGCGCCATCGTGCTCGAAATTGCCCCTGCCACCTCCGGGATGGACCTCGACACGCATGGTCGGCGGGTCGTCTTGCCAAGCACGCCGTTGCGGATTCCCTCCTCAACCACCAGCTTGCTTGTTCTCCAGCGCATCAACCCTTGCTTCGAGCTTCGTGATGCGCTCCTCATGCGCGACAAGCTGCGGGCGCCCCTCACGCAGATGCCGTGTCAACGCTCTCACGTCAGCCGCGAGCTCCGCTACCGCCGTGGCCACCCGCATGTCGGCCTCCACCATCTGCCTGCGCAGGTCGTCGATCTTCGCATCGAACTCCTCGCGCATCTCGCGGAAGCCCGCTTCGAGCCGCGCGTTCGTCGCATCCAACCGCGCGTTCGTCGCATCCAGCCGCGCGTTCGTCTGGTCAATGCGGCCGTTGAGCGCCTTCATCTCGGTCCAGATCATCATCAAGATCCGGTTCGTCTCGGTCGCGGCATCGGGCTCGGACATGTGTCTTTCATAGCACAATCCGAGGAGCACGCTCGACCTTCATCACCTTCCATGGCGCACCGATACCGCTGCAACAGGTTCCCGGCTGCGGGGGCGTTCGGTCGATCCGGGTCTCGTTTCCCTCCGCACCACATGCCACGACTCACCCGCACGCCCACGCCCACAGCCGGCGCACGCAGCAACTCCGGCGGTGGGCCAAAGCTCGCCAGCGCGGGCCGCCCGGCACGACCGGCTTCGACGCGTTTGGAGCCCAGCCCGCCCCAGTGCGGCGCGGTTTCGAAACCCTTGCGCGCGCGGCCGATTCATGCCATCGTGGCTTGTTGGAGGATTCCCGCATGGCACGCGTACTTCCTTCCGTTCCCCGCTGGTTCACCCAGGCCTCGGCGATCGCCTCGCTCGGCGTGGCCGCGATCGGGTGCTCCGGCTCCACCGAGTCTCCCCCCGCCCACGTCGACTCCGGCACGCCTGACGCCACGAGCGAAGAGCCGGTGGCTTACTACGGCCCGGCGCCCGTCGACGCCGGCATTCCCGACGCCACGAGCGAAGAGCCGATGGCCTACTACGGCCCGGCGCCGGTTGACGCGGGTGCACCCGATGTCACCACCGACGAGCCGATGGCCTACTACGGGCCCGTGCCGACCGATGCGGCGGACGACGTGTTGGATGAACAGCCACCCGCCTACTATGGGCCGCAGCCCGTGGACGCCGGCTGATTTTCATGGCCGACGAGACCCCGAGCACGGTCGCACGCCGGGAAGCGCTGTGGGAACGGCATCGGGCCCGGTGGAAGCAGCTCGTCGAGGAACACCCCCTTCGATACGTGTTCTTCGAGGTGACCCGGCGCTGCAACCTCGCCTGCGTGTATTGCGGCAGCTCCTGCACACCGAAGACATCCCGTCAGGAGCTTCCCATCGAGCAATGGATCGGGATCGCAAGGCAGATCGCGAGCGACTTCGACGCGCGCAAGATCATGATCGCGGTGACGGGCGGGGAGCCCTTGCTCAAGGAGGGGGTCGATGATCTGTTTGCCGCGCTGCACGAACTCGGGTTCGGCTACGGCATGGTCACCAACGGCTACTTCCTCGACACGGAGCGCGCAAGGAAGCTGGTGGCGGCGGCAATGGGCTCGGTGTCGATCAGCATGGACGCGCCCACCGGTCTGAATGACAACCTGCGGGGCAAGGGTGCGTCGGAAAAGGTCGCCCGCGCAGTCGATGCCCTTCGTGCCGCAGGGTTCGCGGGCAAGCTCGAAATCATCTCCACCATCACCAAGCCGGTCGTGCCCCTGCTGCCCGCGATGCGCGAGCATGTGGCGTCGCTTCGCATTCCCTTCTGGCGCGTGGCTCCGGTCATGCCGATCGGCAGGGCGGCGAACCGTCCGGACCTGGTGCCCGACGCCGCCGACGTGCGTGCGATGCTCGAGTTCGTCCGCGCGGCCCGCCGCGATGGCTTCGTCCCTTCACCGGAGTTCTCCGAGGAGGGGTTCCTGGGTAATCGATTCGAGGGTTGCGTGCGCCCGTACCTTGCCCAATGCCGCGCGGGAATCACGATAGCGGGGATCCAGTCGGATGGCCGGATCGGAGCCTGCCCGGAGCTGGGGGACGCTTTCATCCAGGGCGACATCCGCACCGAGCGGCTCAAGCATGTGTGGGAGACACGTTACCAGACGCTGCGCGATCGTTCCTGGACGAAGAAGGGCCGCTGCGCGCAGTGTTCGCAATACGACAATTGTCACGGTGGGGCAATGCACCTGTATCCGAGCCCGGAGGGCGAACTGCTCCGCTGTCTGTATTGGATGGCGAAGGAAGTCGAGTAGGCGAATGCGGTGGGCGGTGGGCGCCGAGCGCCGCCTCCTCAGGCGTCATGGCACGGAATGGCTACGCCGCAGTCGCGAGCGCCAGCAAACTACCTCGCATCACGTGCGCTACCCGTTCCTCGTCGTGCGGCCCGAACGCCCCGCGCAGCCGCCCGAGCTCCACCACCGCCTCCACCTGACCGGCCCCCATGAGCGGTACCGCCAGGACGCCTTCCGGCACCTCCGCCGCGCGAAGGCGCCTCGCAACCGCCCCCTGCGGCGCGCCGTCGGTCATGCGCCCCACAACGGCTCTCCCGCGTAGCACCTGCTGCATGGCGTCGTCCCAGAACGATACCGCTACGTGCATGTGCAGGCCGGCGTCGAGCCCGTGCACCGCCACTGTGTACAGGAATGCATCGCCACACAGATGCAGCAATCCGGCATCGGCGCGCGCGACGCGGACGGCATCCTCGAACCCGCACTGCAGAGCCAGACGCACACGCGCCGGCCGGTGCGTGCCACCGGAAGGCACGAGCAGCCCGTGGTCCGGCAGCGTATCCGCCATCTCCGCGGCCGGCGTCGGCGCTGCCGCTGAGGCGGATCCGTGCATGCATATGTTTTTACCGCACCTCACAGGCGTGTATCTGGTCGAATGTCGGGTCATCGGTTCACCAGCCCGCGCCGAGGGCGCATGCCTTCGACACTCCCCCAGGCAAGCGCGGAGGGCCAAGATTTCGGTGAGGACGAGCGCGTATGCCGCGGGCAGGCGGCGAGGAGACGACGCCCGGGTGGCGGCTCAATTGCCCGCAATGTGCTGGACGAAGCGCATGACCACGATTCTTCGCTCGGCAGGACGATCGCGTGTCGATCGCCAGGCATCGATGGCATTGAGCAGGGGCTCACCGGCGCCGCCAGCCTTGTGGACCCGCGCGACCAGATCGTCGACCTCTTGCTGAGAGGGTGGCGACGCAAGACTGCGCACCATCAGCTCCACAACGGCGAGCTTGAGCGCCTCCACGTGGTCGGTCCCTAGCGCGCGCTCGATCACTCCGCGCAAGCGCGAGGCAGGCGCAAGCACCGCGTCGGGATCCTCACGCTGCGCCGCTCGCGCAAGGATGTGCTGCAGAACCGCAACCTCTTGCTGAAGCGCAATGCGCCCCTGCAGCTCCGCCTCGACCTGCGCCATCGCGTCGAGCCACGCAGGCTGTGCCAGCACCTCGGGAATCCGCAGCGCTGTGTCGAGCAGCAGATCGGCGCGGACCATCGGAGCGCGATCCGCAGGCACCAGGTCGAGCCCCGCGTTCAACGCCTCGATGGCATCGGCCGTCTTTTTGGATTCAAGCAGCTCCGCGATTCGATCGCGCACCAGGGCCGACACCTCCGAGTACATGCCGGCCCGCGCGAGCGTTTGCATGTCCGTTGCTGCGCCTGCGGCGCGGCGCTTTCCTCCCGCCATCTTCACCATGGCACGCGACACGGTTATTCGAGCGACCTGGTCGCCTGCGGGCACGTGACTCTTGCGCAGGACCACGCCGGCCTCCTTTGCGCGCCCCTGACGCAGGAGCGCATAGGACTCGACGACAGGAAGTCCCCACGGCGGCATGACGGACGAGCCCGACTCCCCTGCCCCCGCCTTCTTGTCCTTGTCCGCCTCCCACGCGCGCTTGACCAGCGCATCGATCGGGTCGAACCCGAGCTTGTCGAGCTGCGGTGGCATGCCGGGACGCTCGGTCAGGGCTGCGGCCACGGTTTGCGACCGTGCGGACGCGATGCCGGCCGCCAGCTCCTCGAGCTGGTCCGCCGCCGCGAGATGGCCTCGGCCACGCGCAGCGGCTGCCACGTAAACCATCATCGGAATGAATGCATGCTTGCCGGCATCTTGCACCGCAGCGCCGTCTTGCTGCCCAAGCGACGGCACATCGCCGTGCACGATCATCCGCCCGGCGCCGATTGCCCTTACCAGCGCGGCGTTCGCCGCGGCGTCGTCGGCGGCATGAAGGGCGTAGGCCGCTCGCATCAAGTGGGCCGTCATGGCCAGATCCAGCCGGAGCGTCATCAGCGGCCTCGATTCGCAAGCCAGCCTGTCGTAGTTACGCGCATCACCATATCCCGCGCCCACCTGAAACGTCCCCTCCGCCGACGTGGGAAAGAACACCGCGCCGATGCGCTGCTTGAGGTCGACCGTGAACGTGAAGGCGTTGCGATAGGACACCAGCCGGCACCCGACCAGCCCATCCGCCCCGAACTGCCGTGTTGCGTCGAGGTACCGCTGCAGCGTGGCGTCGGCCTCCGCATGCCGGTTCAAGCGCTCGAGCGCGTAGGCACGGAAGGGCAAGATCCCGACGATCTCATGGGGCTTGTCGCACTTCGCGTCGGCCTCGACCTGCGCAAGGATCGTGTCGACCGATTGCAACGCGGCCGCGATGTCGTCATCGTGATAGAGCAACAGGGCTTCCACGAGCCGCGGCAACCATGCGACGTCGCCGAACTGGGAGCCGGCAGCCTCCTGCGCTGCTTGCTGGAAAAGGAATCGGGCCTTCTTGCTGTCGGCATCGAACTCGGCCGCGGCCGTGCTGGCCTGAACCACGATCCGGTACTCTGGTGGATAGCCCGACGCCTGCTCCCGAAGCCGCCTGGCCCAGCGCACCCGGGCTTCGGTCTGCTTCGCCAGGGCCTGCATCCCGCCCTCGTCATGCGCCATCTCCAAGGCGTCTAGCAGCACGGCGAGGAATCCCACCTCGTCTGGCCGGGCGTTGCGGAGCCGCGGAGACATGCGGGCGAGCCCTGCATCCAGCTCGCCTTGCATGGCGACCGCCGCGCGTTCGCCCAGATCGTGCGCCCCTTCCGGCGCCGTCATCATCGCCGTCACACCCCGGTTGATCGCCGGCGTGATGTAAAGAAACTCCCACGTAGGAGCGTCCTTGCCCCAATCCCGCACGACACCGTTGGCCAGCCGCACAAGCGCTTCATCGGCTCTCTGCAGCGCAAGGCGCATCTTGGGATTCGCCATCATATCGCTCCAAGCGGTGCCGGCAGGCGCGCTCGACCTCACGACCGCGCTCGCCGCAAGATCCCACAGCACAAGCCGCGCCAGGTTCAGCCCCACCCCCCACCAGCGGTCCTCATGCGCTCCCGGCACGGATGCCGCCTCGATATCCCGGAAGAGTGCGTCGAGGTCCGGATGCGTCCCCTCGCCCATCGAGGCCGCCAGCGTCGTGGCTGCCTTGATGATGTGCAAAATCGACGGCGCCTGCTCCGAGACGCCATAGGCCGACAGCAAGGCAGACGTGTCACGCTGGAGGGAAGACTGCAACCTTGCGAGCGCCGCGTCGCGTCCTTGCGGATCGTTATCCATTCCATCGACCGCCGCGAGCAGCGCGAGCGCTCCCAGGTGCAAGCCAGGAGCCGCGCGCACCAGGTCCGGCGATTGCGGCGTGCCCTGCCGACGCGCAATCGGCTCCAAGGCAGCCGCCGCGCGCTCGAGCGCCACCCCAAGCTCCCCGGACTGCGTCACCATCCGGTCCACCGCGGCGGACACGACCCCGATGACCGCATCGAGAACCCGGTCCTCGTCCCCCGCGCCAAGGCGCTTCGACAGCCGCTCCAGCCCGTCCCTCAGCACCTTGATCGCAACCAGCCCCTCCTGCGGCCGGCCGTTGATCATGGCTTCGATGGCGTGAAAACCGGTCAGCATCAACACCTTGACCGCCCCGCCCTTGCCTCCCCTACCCTGCAGCGCGCCACGAAGCAGCTCGTCCGACAACATCGCAATCGAATCCGCCCGGCGGCACACGGCAATCCCGCGCGACGCCGAGAACCAGCGCGTCACATTCCGCCCTTCGTAGCCCTCCAGCCGGTCGGTTCTGATCTCGTCGAGGATCTCGTCGAAAGCCGTGGAGCACAGCTTCTCGATCGGCGGCCTTTCGCTCTCCGGTGCCAGAACCAACGACGGCTCCGTGAGCGCCCCGGCGAGGGTCGGCACACGAAGCCACCGGTTTTCCGGTTCGTTGACCCAAGCCAGCAACTTGTCCACGCCCACGACGCGCACCCGGCTTCCCTCGGCCTTCGTCTCGACCGTGGGAAGCGCGAGGTCCTCGCGGCCCGATACGCGAATCGCCTCCTTGGCTGCCGCACGCTGAACCTTGACCCTCTCGCTCCAGCCGTCGTCACACCGACCTTCGGGCTCCGACGCACGTGCCAGCAAGTCGTCGCGCAGTGCCCTGAGGATGTCGGCACGCCGGTCGCCGAGCGTGCGGGCGAATTCGTCGATGGCCTGCGACCAGGTTCTGCGCCCGGACGGGCTCGACCAGGGCGCCGGGAGCTCTGTCGCCGACGTCGCCAGGTTCGTCTGCAGAGCCAGTATCTCTCGCAGGTATCGCTGCGTCGACGCTTCCGCTTCCGGCACCGAGGCGTCGATGCACGTCTTTCGCAGGTCAGCGAGAGCATCGCTGTCGTTGCCTTCGAAGGACACGCGCGCCACCGTGGCCTTCAAGTAGTCGAGCACGCCGCGCGTGGCGCACGGGGCGGCGTCCGACGGAAGAGAGGCAATCGCGCGACCGAGCGTCAACCACGCTTCTGCCTGATGCCCCGCCCGCAGGCGGCGGTCGGCCTGGGCACACAGCCGGGCCGATTCCCACGCTCCGGGCGGCAACGTCAGCGCGGTGCCGAGCAGCCGCGACAGCAGCGGAGCCCCGGCGACAAGCCGCTGGGAGCTGCCTCTCGCATACAACGCAGCGTCGGCCCCGCTGGCGGCAGCGATCAGTCCCGCGATCGCATCGCCCCCGTACGGACCGCGCCCTTCCGGCACGGCCAGGTCCACGTCCATCGCCGCCGCGCCCGACAGCGACGTGCCCGTTGCCCCGCGCAGGCGAAGCACCGTGCCCGGGGGCACACGCGACGCCCCTCCCTTCGACGACGCGATGATCGCGACGTCGTCGCCATCGAGCAGCGCGCGCAGCTCCTCCGGCACCCAGGCGTCGGGCGCGAGCCACAGCGCGGCGCGCGTGATGTCGCGGCGCTGTTCGACCGGCGCGCTTCGCGCGGCGACCACCAGGAGCTGACCCGTCCGGGCCCTGTCTCCGAGCTCGACCGCGCGCTGCAACGCGGACACGCAGGCGGGAGAACCTTCAAGGCATGGGCGCGCGTCATCCGGCATACGCGGCGCGCTGCGAAGCGTGGCACCACCGCAGGCGCAACCCAGAGCCAGCAAGATCGGGGCAAACCAGAAACGTGTCATCGCGGGGGATCCTACCAGCCGTCGAGGCCGATGGCTTCGGTCTGGTGGAGCCGGACGTACCTTGCCGTGCGCGTGCGCGGCGGGACGATGTGCAGCAAGCCGCGATCCCGCGACGCAATCCGCTTCCAGGTCGACACGCATGCACCGACGGGTGTCGCGCATGTGCGAGCGAACTTGAAACGGCCACGCACACGCATGGTCTGCTCGTGCGAGGGAACGACCTCGTGGGCGAAAACAGCCTCGCCGAAGACGAGCCAACCCAACCTCACGCCTGGCGGAAGCACCGTTGCCGCAGAGGGATTCGCTACAAGGCAGCGCAGATTCGGCGCGCGAGCGGGAAAGCGCAGAGCTGCTTCGCTGAACCGGTCAAGCGCCGCATGGTGTCGGACCTCTGATGCAGGACCGCACTCGAAGACGCGAGCGCTGCGCTACCACGAGCCGTGGCTGCCGTGGCTGCCGTGGCTGCCGTGGCTGCCGTGGCTACCGTGGCTACCGTGGCTGCCGTGGCTGCCGTGGCTGCCGTGGCTGCCGTGAGAGCAGTGCTGGGCAGGAAGCGTCGAATCGGAGCCTGTTCCGGCCCGGCCATCGCAAACCTCACGAGCCCGATCGATGGCATCGTTTTCACGCGAGGACAGCATGCCGCGAGGATGCCGCTCGTAGCTAGGGGGTTTGCTCGAACCGACGTGTCGTGAAGCCATCTCGTCCCTCCAGATTTCCGCAAGAACCGGCGCCTGCCAACCGGGTCAGTCCAGGCCCCGAATCATCTCCTTACCGAACCGCTGCAGACGGCTTCGGTGCGTCATGAGCCCGGACAGGTCGGACTGATGCTCATTGGCGCGTACGACATCCGCCACCGCCATCGCCGCCAGCCCTTGCTCTTCCACCGTGGGCAGCGCACCGTCGCCCTCGTTGGCGACGAACACGTCGCACCGATCCGTGCGCGCAGGCGGAACCGGCCCCTCGTCGTCGCGCTGGCAGACCTCCAGATAGAACGGGGGAGACGCCCCGTCGTCCAGCCCTACCGTTACAGCACCGGACCTCGCCACGACGCCAGCGACACGCCAGCGACCCAGCCTGACACCTGCGGCGAGCGGCGCGACGATCGCAGCGGCTGGCGACGGAGCCGTCGCCGGAGCGGCCGACCGAGTAGCCGCCCATGGCTTGCGCTCCGCAGCGATTGCACCCGACGACGCCAGGGCAGCGGCGGCGCCGACCATCCCAACCAATTGACGACGAGAAAGCTTGTCGATGCCCATCGGAGACTCCTATTGGCTCACCGGATCCCGGACCCACGCCGGACTTGAACCCGGGGTCCCCGGTCGTGTGTCGAGCCGGGGCCAGCATTCACCTGATCGTGATTGTCAGTGCGGGAATGCTACGAGCAAGAATAGCACGTCTCGAAGCCGTGCGAAATCGAGTTTCACCGACCCCTTGCGACGGCTTGCCGCGGACCTGCAACGCCGCGCGAAAACTTGGCCGCACGACGGCTCGATGAGCCTGTCGGTCTCGATGCGGAGCGCGCAGGAGGTCTTCGTGCTCACCTTGGCCTCGATCGCCGCATTGCTTGTATCGTGGCAGACTAACTTCGTCGTTTGGACCCAAGTCGTAGGATCCACGCTCGTCGCCCGTGCCAGCCACGCCTGTGGTGGCGTCGACGCATGCTGCGGCGGGGTGAGCCAGGCGCCTTCGAAACGCTGTTGTCATCGCTATCCGTGCTGCGCGAACGAAGGGACAGCCACGAGGTTCGACCTTGCCGCTTCCGAGACGAGCTCGATAATCCCTTCGCCGTCACCGTGGCTTCGCACGCAACACGCATGGTCCATCCGCGTCGGGCGACACCGGTCGGCGTTCGGAACGTTGTCGCTGTGCGAATCGGGAGCCGCGCAGGACGAGGCGATGACGTCGAATGCGGCATCTCGCCGAGGCTGCTGAGACGCAGGAGCGCCGGGCTCGCCGGACGCGCTGGCGAACAGAACCGCGACAGGGAGCAGCACGGTGCTGCTCGCTGCGAGTCGGCTTCGAATCACGGCTCCTCCCATCGACGGCGCGGGGCATGGACCATCGCGATGGGACAGCGTGTCACCGGCATGGCTGGTTGGCGATGGTGGGGCAATGATGTCGCTCGCGAGGATCGCGAAGCGAGCCAAGGCTACCCGCGCGCGATCGGGGCGCGGTCAGGGCTCACCTTGGACCTCGGCCCCGGGGTCGGTGGGTTCGTCTTCCACGGCGCGACCCAACTCGCGGAGCGTCGACGCCGCGAGGTCGAGCGCCTCGTGCGCCAGCCCGAGTGCATCGCGGATCTCGCCGATCGTTCGGTGATCGAAGTCCGCAACCAAACCGGCAAGATACTGCGCGGCAGACTCGCAGCGGCCCAGGACGTCTGCGGAGGCTGTCTGCGGAGGGATCGTCGTTTCGTCCAACATGGTGAAGCCCACTGGGCCGCGTCGGAGCGCAGCCCCACACGGTCGTACCGGGGACGGCGGCGCCAATCAAGAGAGTCGTGACACGGGGCCGCGCTGACCCGCTGAAAACACGCAGAATAGAGCCTCGCGACCGACCGGAGCGCTTGATGGCCGGGATGGGCCTCGGCTAGGATGGGAGCGTCGGCGGGAGGTCACATGTCCACCGAGTATCAGGACGATCCGGTCGCAGCACAGGCTCGCCTCGGCAGCATGCTCAACGGACGCTGGCGCCTGGAGCAAATCCTGGCCGCTGGCGGGTCCGCGTGGGTGTACGTCGCGACGGACGCAAGCGGGCGAAACGCAGCCGCGAAAGTCCTTCACCGTCCGTTGGCGGAGTTCGCAGAGGTTCGCAAGCGCTTCGTGCGGGAGGCGCGCATCGCGGATCTGATCGCGCACGACGGGGTGGTGCGGGTGCTCGATGATGGTGAGACGGAAGACGGCGTGCCGTTCCTTGTGCTCGAGCTGTTGGAGGGCGAGACGCTGGAAGCGCGCGCCGCGCGCAAGGGCGGCCGGCTTCCACTCGCAGAGGTGATGTGGGCGGCCGACCAGCTCCTCGACGTCCTCTCCGCGGCGCACAAGAAGGGCATCGTGCATCGCGACGTCAAGCCTGAGAACCTCTTCCTGACGACGTCGCACCGGATCAAGCTGCTCGACTTCGGCATCGCGAGGCTGCTCGATCTGCTGCCCAGCGAGGCGACGAAAGTTGGAACGCTGTTGGGCACGTTGGACTTCATGGCGCCGGAGCAAGCGCGGGGAGAGGTCGACAAGGTCGGCGTACAGGCCGACCTGTGGTCGGTGGGCGCAACGATGTTTCGCCTGCTGACCGGCCGGCGGGTGCACGAGGAGAAGCGGATCATCGACCAGATCGAGGCGACGATGAGCAAGCCGGCGCCGCCGCTGCGACAGGTGGCGCCCGAAGTTCCGGAACCCATCGCGCTGATGGTGGACTTCGCGCTGCAGTTCGACGCGCCCCGGCGCTGGCCCAATGCGCGCGCGATGAAGAACG
>Ga0272446_1000149_pt1 | contig 101970 bp, 77 predicted proteins | sample YNPCB0061_FD_194587 | JGI IMG/M metagenome (GOLD analysis project Ga0272446, IMG submission 194587) | Hot spring microbial mat communities from Yellowstone National Park, WY, United States - YNP-CB-006-1 | ecosystem: Environmental > Aquatic > Thermal springs > Hot (42-90C) > Sediment | place...
CCGAGCGAAGCGGGCGTCCGACCCGCTTCATTCCAGCACCCTGTCAACCGCCAGTTCGAAAACTCGGCATAATGGTGCGCTCCGCATAAGGGCTGTTATGCCGAGCTCGGCATAACAGCCCGGTGTGGCATGGCTCCGGGAACGACCTCGGCATTGTCGACGCCGCGTATCTGCATTCCTGCGCGGCGGCGGCCAACTGCACGCTGCCCAGCGACCTGCTCAGCTTTCTGCGCGAGGACGACCTGATCGTGCGGCCGATTGAGATCAAGGACAGTTGGGCCATTGTGCCGGAGACGCCCGGCCTGGGCATCGAGCTGGATGAGGACGCGGTGAAGAAGTACCGGGCTCCGGAAAGCTGAGGATCCGGCGCTTCCAGGTACACTAAAGAAATCCGGCGCGCCAACCGGATCGATTCGGGAGAACCTCGTCTTGATGCAAACCCTGCCCACCTTCCCTCCGTCCGTCACGGTGGATGACGCCGGCCGGATGCGGTTTGAGGGACTGCTGTGCTCGGCCCTGGCGGAGCAATACGGCACGCCGGCCTACGTGTATTCGGCTCCGGCGATCCGGGCCAATTACCGGGCGATGGACCAGGCCATTGGCCGGCGCCTGACTTCCCCGTACGAGATCTTCTACGCGTACAAGGGGAATTCGTGCCCGGCGGTGTGCAAGGTGCTGCACAACGCGGGCGCCGGCGCCGAAGTGGTCTCCCTCGGCGAACTGCACCAGGCGCTGCTGCTGGGCGTACCGCCGCGGCGGATCGTCTTCAACAACGTGGTGAAGACCGACGAAGAACTGGAGTATGCGATCCGCGCGGGGATCGGCCTGATCGTGATCGACAGCGAATCGGAGTTGGAGGCCATCGGGCGGATCGCCGGCCGGCTGAGACGCGTCGCGGAGGTGGCCTTCCGGGTGCGGCCGTTCGTACGGGCGGGCTTTCATAAGCACGTCTCCACCGGGCACGAGGAGACCAAGTTCGGCTTCAGCGCGGAAGCGCTGGAGGACGTGACCCGGCAGGCGGCGGCGTGCCGCCAGGTGCGGGTGCGTGGACTGCATACCCACATCGGCTCGCAGAATTGCGACCCGGGCAAGTTCCTCGAAGCCGCGGACGTGGTCTTTAGCCTGACGCGGCGGTTCCGGGAGCGCTTCGGTTTCCCGGTGGAAGTGGTGGATCTGGGCGGCGGCATGGGGATTCAGAACGAAGACCTGCTGCGCGTCGCTTTCGACTTCGACGCGCTAGCTCTCGGCGTGGAGGAACGGCTGGCGGCGGCATTCGCCCCCTCCGAGCGGCCGGCGGTCTTTTTCGAGCCAAACCGGATCCTGGTGGCGGACGCCTCGATCCTGCTGGGACGGGTGGTGTCGCTCAAGCAGGACGTAGGCAAGCGTTTTGTGGGCGTCGACATCGGCTACAGCACGTTTGTGCGCTGCATGCTGTACGGGGCGTTTCACGATTTACGGAACGTCGACGACCCGTGCCCGGACCATCCCGTGCCGTGCGAGGTCATTGGCCCGCTCTGCGAAACCGGCGATGTGCTGGGAAGCAACCTGCCGCTGCCGCCGCCGAAGGTGGGCGATGTGTTGGCGTTGCTGGACGCCGGGGCTTACGGGTATGCGCAGGCGTCGCACTACAACAGCCGGCCGCGTCCGGTTGAGGTGCTGGTGGATGGAGGAGAGACCTTTGTGGTCCGCCATCGGGAGACGCTGGCGGACGTGCTCGGGCGGTTCGAGATTCCAGCCCACCTGCAAGCCGGTTATTCCGGCTCCTGAGGGGCGAGCCAGCGCGAGGCGATCCGCCTGACCCCCGGGTTGGGGTCCTCGGCCAGGCGCTCGAGCAATGGTTTCATGTCCGGGTGCCCTACCCGGCCGATGCCCCAGGCGGCGGCGGCGCGCAAGCCGGGATCTTGGGCGTGGGTCAACTGCTCGAGCTCGCGCAGGGCGGCTTCATCCCGCATCAGCGCCAAGCCGACCAGCGCGTTGACGCGGACGCGCACGGCGGGGTCGTCGAGCGCTTGCCGGAAAATGGCGGCGATGGCCGGCTCTTGGGCGTGCCAAAGAGCTTCGATCGCGTTTGCCCGCACCCGCGGGTCCGAGGCTTCGAGAAAGGCGGAAACCTGAATGGAGCTGAAGTTGACCCGGACGATGAACAGCGCCACTTTGGATTGCACCTTGCGGTTGGGGTGCCGGAGCAACTGGGTCAACAGGGGAAGCAACCGTGGATTGACTCCCAAGTGCTCTACCACCGCCAAAGCCCGGAGGGCGCGACGCTCCTCGATGAGGGCTACGTTCCCGCCAGCGGCGGCGATCAGGCGCCGGAGCAGCATGATGTCGAGCTGCGGTTCGCTGGACGCCAACAACCGCACGATTTGCGCCGCCGCCTCCTCGTCCAGGAGTTCCTCGCTCAGTAGGAGTTCCAGCCAAAGGCTCTCTTCGGTCAGGAGGGCTGTCAGCCAACGGCGCCGGCGGGGATTGGCTTCCGACTCGAGCAGCTCCAGCGCAGCTACGGCCAAAGGGCCGGCCATTTCGTCCTGGACGCCGCGCAGCGGAGCGGTACCCGCAGCATCGCGGAGCGCGTCACGCAAGGCCGGGAGCAGAGATGGGGAACTGAGCGGCCGCAAACGCGGCCGGAGCAGCTCCCCCAGATCGGTCATCTGCAAGCGCGCAAATACCCCCCGCGGAGACTTATCGGCGCGAATCCGGCAAATCCCTGCCCGGGCCCCGCTTACCGGTCCTGGTGGGAAGAATACTGGGGTTGAGGCGGGTTCAGCTTCACCTCAATCAACTTCTCCTCTTCCTGAATGTCGAACATCTGGCCGAAGGTTTGGTATCCCTTGGCGATGACCTGCACCTGGATTTTGCCTTGCGGAATCGGCGGGACCTTCGCCAAGCCCTCCTGGTTGGTGCGAACCTCCCAGGAGGTTCTGATCTTTTTGCCAAACTTCGCAATTGACCGGCCCTCGACGAACTTCACCACGACGCTCGCCCGGTCGACGGGGCGTCCGCCCGCCGTGGTCACCTGAACCCGCAGCGCGGTCAGCCCGTCGTCGGCAAAAGCGAGCAGGGCGGTCATCAGGAATGCGAACGCAAACGTGAGCGCTCCACGCATGCCTCCATTATCGCCTCTGGCAGAGCCGTTCAGGCAATGCTTCTTGCGCGCGGTTCGGCCGGTCGGAGACCGGCCCCACTTCGGGCCGGTGGGGAACTGAAGTTCCCCTGCACCCTGAAGGGTGCGCCACCATTCGCGTCGCGCGTGGCGCACGCTTTAGCGTGCAGCGCAACTTCAGTTGCGCGACTCGCGCGACTCGCCGGCCGAAGACCGGCGCTACGTGTGGATGCCTGGGTCCGATTGTCGGCGCTTGCGGGCGAGCCGCTCAGGCGATATCCGGGAGCAGGAAGCGGCAAGGCCGGCCGGCCGCGCCAGCCACGGCCTCCGCTGCCCGGTAGCCGCTGCGCACCGCCCCTTCCATGGTGGACGGCCACCCGGAACGCGTCCAGTCGCCAGCCAGGAAGAAATTGGCGAAGCGCGTTTCGGGCTCCGGCCGGAACGATTCGATTCCCGGCTTGGCGGAGAACGTCGCGCGAACCTCTTTCACCACGTGGCTCTTCACCAGCCGCGCCGCCCCTGCCGCCGGGAAGAACTCGGCCAGTTCCCGGAGCGCAAGCTCGACGATCTCGCTCCGGCCGAGCGGCAGCAGAGCGCGGGAGGCGCTCACGACCAGTTGAATATAGCGGCCGCCGTCCTTGTTGAAAGCCCACTGGATGGTGCGGTCGAGCAGGGTGGCATGGGGCAGCGGCATCACCGGACGGTCGAACCAGAGGTGAATCCCCGTGATGGGGGAATGTTCCAGCCAGGAACTGTCCGGCGCGCACTCCGGCGCCAAGGCCGCCAAGCGCTCGAGCGGCAGGGCGCTTACGTAATAGGCGGCGCTCAGCCGGTCCCCGCCCGCGACGACGCCGGTGATGCGCCGCCCGTCGTGCTCGACCGCCTCCACAGCCGTCCGAAGCCGGATGGTCACCTGCGGAAGCGGGGCCCACGCGGACGCCGCGTACAAGTCCGCGAGGGGCACCGCTGGCACGCCCATCTGGTAAGCCGTGGCGCTAGTCAGAAAGGCGAGGCGAAAGACCTGAAAACCATGGCTGGCCGCCATGCGCTCCAGTTCCTCGTTCACCGCGCTGACCAGGACCTGACGCCAGAACCGGTCGATCGCCCGCGGCGTCTGCCGCTGCTCGCGGAGCCAGTCCAGCATCGTCATGCTTTCCAGGCCCGGGCGCGACGCTTGCCGGCGGATCGCCCAAAGGGCGCGCGCGATGGCGAACTTGTCGCCAGCATCCAAACAGCGCATCCGCAGAAACGCTCCCGCCAGGTGCAGGGGCGCCGGCGCGCGGCCGGCGGCCAGCGTGGAGACCCGTCCCCCAGGCTCGACAAAAAAATACTCGGGGAAGAAGCGGACCTTGTCTTCTGCTCCAAGACGGCGGTAGAAATCCAGCAGGTTCACGCAACACCGCAGGAGAATATGCTGGCAGTTATCGATGATCTCCGCGTGCTCTGCGCTGGGATGCAGGGGGAAGGAGGTCGCGCGGCCTCCCAGAAAACCCCGCGCCTCCAGCACAGTGGTGCGGAAGGAGGCCGAACCTAGTGCAGCGGCGGTAGCTAGTCCAGCCAAGCCCCCGCCCAGAATCACGACGTCCGGCGTCACCTGGGGACGGGGAAACGCGCACGGCGGCCGCCGCCCGAGTCACCATCCCAAAGAATGGCGAGAATCAGCACCACCGTCATAAACAACAAGAAACTTGCTTCCGACATTCTTCCCGTAAACTCCAAGATCCGGAGCGCTAACCGTCCCAGAGCGAACCCGGGCCGCACAACTGAGGGCCAGACGCCCACCCGCGTACCACCACAGGTAATCACCCCGTCACCAGAGTGGATGAAAAAGACCAAGTTGAAGATGGCGGAAATACCCGCCGCGTTCAACCTTCACCTGGTCCGCTTCACCGGACTCAACTTCATTGGAACACAAGCGCGCCGGTTCCGCCAGTTGCGGGCCGGCGACCGAGTACTCTTTTCGCGCCGCAGGAAGCCGGACCCCGCCACGGCTCAACGCGCGGTGTATCCCCCGTCCACCATCAACTCCGTCCCGGTAATAAAGCTGGCCTCACTCGAGGCGAGGAAGAGCACGGCGTTGGCGACTTCGCGGGGTTGTCCCAGGCGGTTGAGCAGATGCAACGGCGCCATGCGCCCGCTCCACTCCTCGAAAGTGAGCCCCTGCCGTTCGATCTCCCGGTAAGAGGCGCTCGTAAGGATACAGCCCGGACAGACCGCGTTCACCCGCACGCCGTAGGGCGCCAAGTCGTAAGCCAGGCACTTGGTCATCAGCAGTCCGGCGGCCTTGCTCGAATTGTACGTGGCGAAATCCTGCTGCGCGATGACGCCGCTCATGGACGCTACATTGACGATGGCGCCGCGGCGCTGCTTCAGCGACGGGATCGCGTACTTGGTCACGAGCGCCGTGCCGAACACATTCACGCCAAACACCCGTTGCCAGTCGGCCAGTTCCGCCGCCTCGACGCTCTTCTGGGTGAACTCGGCCGCATTGTTGACCAGGACGTCGATACCGCCGAAAACCTCCTCGGCCGACGCCGCAATCCGGCGCGCATCCTCCTCCCGCGAGATGTCGCCGCGCACGAAATGGACCTCGGCTCCGAGCGCCTCGGCCCTGGCTGCCACGGCGTGGCCGTTCTCCTCGTGGATGTCGTTGAGGACCAGGCGGGCGCCCTCTTCCGCGAACCGGAGCGCGATCGCTTCTCCGATGCCCGCGCCCGCACCGGTAACGATTGCTACCTGGTTGGCTAGCCGCATTGCGTTCGGAATCAAGTACTTGCTGCTACGTGGTCTGGTTCCGGCTGGCGATCACCCGGTCGATCATGCCGTATTCCAGCGCCTGCTCGGCATTCATAATGTAGTCGCGATCCACGTCGCGGGCGACCCGCTCCGGAGTCTGGCCGGTGGATTCGGCCAGAATCTGGTTTAAAACCTCCCGCATGCGGAGGATTTCGCGCGCGTAGATGTCAATGTCCGCAGCTTGCCCAGCCAGACCGTGCATGGAGGGCTGGTGGATCATGATGCGCGAGTTCGGCAGGCTGAACCGTTTGCCCTTGGTACCCGCCGCGAGCAGCACCGCCGCCATCGACGCCGCCTGGCCGACGCAGATGGTAACGATATCCGGCTTGACGAACCGCATGGTGTCCAGAATGGCCAGCCCTGCCGTGATCGACCCTCCCGGCGAATTGAGATAGATGGAGATATCCTTTTCAGGGTCTTCCGCTTCCAGGAACAGCAACTGCGCGATCACCAGATTGGCGACCGTATCATCGATCGGGGTGCCAAGAAAGATAATGTTTTCTTTTAGCAGCCGGGAATAGATGTCAAAGGCCCGCTCCCCCCGGGAGGTTTGTTCCACCACCATCGGGACGAGGACCGCACTGGCGTCCTTCATGCGCGTTCGTTTCCTTTTGCCGATTCCGGAATCAAGACTTGGCGGCCGCCCGGCGAGGCCGTCTGGATCGCTTCGCCGAGTCTCGTGCTTCTTCGAGCGCCCGGGCTACCGCGGCCACCGAACTCTCCGCCAATACTTCCATGATACGCGAGTGGAGCGGCTTCCAGGAATCGAGCATCCAGGGGATCCGGTGCGCCGCCTCGGCCAGGACCGGCCCGTCGAGCGCCTCGACGATGTCCAGCAGGTGGATCTGGCTGGGAGGCTTCTTGAGCGTAAACCCGCCGGACGGACCCTTGCTCGACTTCAGCAGCCCTCTCCTGGCTAGGTCCTGGAGGATCTTGGCCAGAAAATGCAGGGGAATCTGCTCGTCCTCGGCAATCGTGCGGGTCATGACATACCTGCCTTCCGGCATTCGCGCCATATACACGAGCGCGCGAATGGCGTACTCGGCCGAGCGGGAATACAACATGGTTCTGTATTATCCCCACGGAATCCGGCTGCAAGCAAGAGTCGGAAAAAAAGTTCTTTGGGTCAGGGAGTACTGATTGAAACCCCAGCGAAATCGGGGTCATGGGGCCAGCAGTCCCACCCACCGGCCAAAGACCGTCCGGGCCAGATCCCGCTGCGCTGCGGCGTGACGTTCCGGGTCTACCGGTTCGACAACCTCTCGCAAGTCACCTTCCATGGCATCCTCCCGCAGCCACTGCGCGATCATCTGCGGACTGGTTTCCAGATGAAATTGCAATCCCCAGGCGCGCTCCCGCAGGCGGAATGCCTGGTGGGCGCAAGCGGCGCTCGATGCCAGCCAAACGGACCCGGAGGGCAGATCAAAGGTTTCGCCGTGCCAGTGAAATACGGTCCGCGGGCTGGAAATGCCCGCGAACAGGGCATCCTCTCCCGCTTCGGCGCGGAAGTGGATGGGATACCACCCGATTTCCTTCACCGGATTCCGGTAAACCGGAGCGCCCGCCGCCTTCGCCAGCAGTTGCGCGCCCAGGCAGACTCCCAGAACGGGTTTTCCCAGCTCGACCGCCGAGGACAGCAGGGCGATTTCGCGCGCCAGACCCGGGTGGCGGTCATTGGCCGACATGGGTCCCCCCATCGAAATCACGCCGGCGCAGGCATCCACGGGAACAGGCAGGGCTTGGGAGGGATCTTCTATCAGGTCCGCGTAGGCGTAGTCCACAGCCCGGGTTTCCAGTGCGTCCGCAAGGTAGCCCAGGTGTTCCCAAGGAACGTGGCGAAAGACCAGAACCAGCGACCGCATTCAATCTTTGGTCGCGATTTGGAAATGGGATAGCGATTCCGCGTACCGCTTGACCCCCAGCAGCAGACCTTCGGCAATGCGCTGCCGGTATTCGGGTTTGCTAAGCAAGGCCTCTTCCCGAGGGTTGCTCACGAAGCCGATCTCCGTCAGAATGGACGGCATCGAAGCGCCCAGCAACACCACAAACGGAGCTTTCTTCACGCCCCGGTTCTGAGCCCCGGGATTGTGCCGCGACGACATCCCATGGAGGGCCAACTGCACTTTACTCGCGAATTCCCGAGATTCGGCGATCTTTTCGTTCGTGGTGATCTTCTGAATCAGGGAAGTAAGGTCGTGGATCGAGCGCTGTGAGGATGCGTTCTCGCGGGCGGCCAGATCCAGGGCTTCGCGCGAAGTGGAGAGGTTCAGGTAGTAGGTCTCCACGCCGGAGGCGCTCCGGTAGGGCGCCGAATTCGCATGGATCGACAAAAATAGGTCCGCCCGCTGCTCGTTTGCCATTGCCGTGCGCTCCTCGAGGGGAACAAAGGTGTCGTCCGTGCGGGTGTAGATGACCTCTACGCCGAGTTGTTCCTCCAGCAAACCGCCCAGGCGCTTGGCGATGTCCAGGACAAGTTCTTTCTCGGTGAGGCCGTTGCGGCCGATCGTGCCGTGGTCGTGCCCGCCGTGACCGGGATCGAGGACGACGCGGCCGAGCTTCAGCCCCAGCGCCCGGATCAATGTCTGACTGCCACGCGCCGCGGCCGCGGGCGGCAATCTGTCCGGCGGGGGGAGCGCGGCAGGGGAGGCGGCGCGCAGCGGGCCGGAAACCGGAGCAGGCTCCGGGGCAGCTTTCGCAGGAGGCAGCGCGGCAACCATCGGCAGCGGCGGTTCCGCAGCACGAGCCTGCGCTGACTCCCGAGGCGGCTCAGGCCGGGCCGCCAGTTCCGCGGCCATCTTTTCCGCCGCCGTGGGTTCCCGGCGCTTCCCTTCCAGGGGCGGCCCCGGTTCCGGCTCGGGCGGCCGTGGCTCGGCCCGCCCCACCGGCTGACGCACGGCCGTCTCCTCCGCGGAACGGATGGGCTTCGCCTGTTGCAGCGCGAGACTGCGGGGTGACGTAATCTGGATCACCACCCCCGGCGTACGTCGCGTCCTCTCCGCACTGAAGTCCACCGGACCGGCCAAGTCCACGACCACGCGCATCCTGCCTGGCTGGGTCTCCGCCACTCGTAATTGCTTGACACGGGCGTCGCCCACCGGAATCGTCCGGATGCCGCGTTTCCCATCGCCCGGAACTGTCCGCGGAAAATCGAAGACTAGCCGGGCCGGGTTTTCCAGCCGGTCCGCCACCCATTGGATTTCTCCGGTGGCCTCAACCGTGATGCGCGTTACCGAACCTGTGGAGACCGGGCGGACAGACTTCAAGCGGGCGAGCGGAGGCGCCGCGCTGGCCGCCATGGCCGCTGCCAGGATCCACGTCGCTGTCTGGCGCCCTCGCATTGCTTACCGAGCCGAGTAATACTCCCGGCCGTCCGCTCCCACACGCTTCACGATCACCGGAAACTCCCTTGGCGCCGCCGCGTCCTCGGTTCGCTTCCTGGCGCTCTGCCGCGCGTCGCTCACCCGCTTGCCGACTTCGCCGACATACTGCCGGGTTTCGGTATAGGGCGGAATGCCTTTCCAGCGTTCCACCGCACCCTCCCCAGCGTTGTAGGCCGCCAGCGCGAGGCGCTCGTCCCCCTGGTACAGCGCCAACAAGTGTTTCAGATACTTCACTCCCCCTTCGAGGTTCTGGCTTGGGTCGAACGCATTGCGCACTCCGAAACGCCGGGCCGTCGAGGGAATCAATTGCATTAACCCCTGCGCCCCTTTGGGAGAGAGTGCGAACGGATTGTAGTTGCTCTCCACCTGGATCACCGAATGAACCAGTTCCGGCTCGATCGCATGCCGATCCGCCACTTCGTCCACGAGCTTGGCGATGGGTTGTGGGGGCGGCTTCCGCGAACTCGTCCGCACTGCCCCCGGCCGGGCGTCGCGGGGGGTTACGGTACGAGTCCGGACCAGCCGTCCACTGCGGGAGTCCACCCGGACCTCCGATGCAATGCGCATGGTTTCACTCAACACCGGGCTGGCTCCCAGGAGTACCACAACCATCATGACATAAAGAGAACAGGAGCGCATGGTTTTGTTTACGTCACTCAACTTAAACCTTTCCATGATAACGGGCGCTTCCGGCTTGCTATCCTGAGGCGGTGAGCCGCGCGGGTTTCGTTTTGTGCGGGGGCCGCAGTTCCCGGATGGGCAAGGACAAGGCGCTGCTGGACTTCTGCGGCCGCCCCCTGGTGGAACATGTAGCGGCTCAGGTGAGGCAGGCCGCGGGATCGGTCACCCTGCTGGGCCCGCCGGAGCGTTACGCTTTCCTGAGTTATCCCGTCCTGCCGGACGCCGAGGCCGGTTGCGGCCCTCTCTCCGGGATCCTCACCGCGCTGGAGGCCCGGCAGGCCGACTGGAACCTCATCGTCGCCTGTGACATGCCCTACGCCGATGCCGCCTGGCTGACTCGGTTGCTCGAGTTGGCGGAGCAGGCGGATCCGGACTGCCTGCTCCCGGTGGGCCCCTCCGGCCGTCCGGAGCCGGCTTGCGCGGTTTACCATACGTGCTGCCTGGAAACGCTCCGGACTGCTTTCTCCGCCGGAACCAGGCAAATCTTGCGCGCGCTGGAGGGGTTGCGCGTCCACCACTGCCCGGTCGAGGATCCCCAGCGTATCCTGAATGTGAATACCCCCGAGGAGTGGGCAAGGATCCGCGGATGAGTGAGCGCTTCCCGCACTACATCGAATTCCGGCATGTGTATAAGACGTTCGACAAGCCCGTCCTGGTCGATTGCAGCTTTCACGTCGACCCCGGCGAAACCGTAGCCATCATCGGGCGCTCGGGCGTCGGCAAGTCAGTCACGCTAGGCCACATCATGGGGTTTCTCCGCCCCGACTCCGGCCGGGTGGTTGTAGCGCATGAGGACATTACCGACTACCCCGAGTCAGAAATGCGCCGCATCCGCCGGAAAGTCACCATGGTATTCCAGTCCGGCGCCCTGTTCGACTCGATGACCGTGGCCGAGAACATCCTGTTTTCCTTGGAGTTACGGGAAGACTACGACTTTCAAAACAAAGAGGACGTCGTCAACGGCCTGCTGGAGATGGTGGACATCGCCGAAGCCAAAGACGCCTACCCGTCCGATCTGTCCACCGGATACAAACGCGCGGTGGCGATCGCCCGCGCGCTGGCCGCCCAACCTCAGTGCATTCTGTACGATGAGCCCACCACCATGGTCGACCCGCTGATGTCCGCCCACCTGGCGGGGCTGATGACAAAACTCAAGCGGCAACTCCATCTGACCTCCGTCGTCGTCACGCACGATTTGGGCTTGATGCGCCAGGTGGCCGACCGCGTCGTCTTTCTCCACGACGGACGCGTGATCTACTTCGGTCCAGTCCAAGATCTGGAGCAGGCGGATCACCCGCATATTCAGGAATTCCTCGAAATGGATCGCATCGTCCGCCCGTAGACCGGCATCCGGGCGTCGGCTGCTACGATATCGGCATGGAACTCCAAGGCAAGAAGGTCGCGGTGCTGGTCGACAACATGTATCAGGAAATGGAAGTGTGGGTCCCGCTGTACCGCCTGCGGGAGGCGGGCGCCGAAGTGCACACCGTCGGCGCCAAGGCAGGTCAGACGTACACGAGCAAGCTCGGCTATCCGGTGGTTGCCGACCAATCCTACAAAGAGGTGTCGGCCGCCGGCTACGATGGAGTGGTCGTGCCGGGCGGCTACGCGCCCGACTACATCCGCCGCTACGCCGAGGCGAATCAGTTTGTCGCGGACCTGAACGCGCAAGGCAAGCTGGTCGCCTCCATTTGCCACGGCCTGTGGGTTCTCTGCTCAGCGCACGGCATGCTGAAGGGCCGGAAAGTGACCAGCTTCTTCGCCATCAAGGACGATGTCGTCCACGCGGGGGCCGAGTGGTTGGACGCCGAAGTGGTGGTGGACCGCAATCTGGTCACGTCGCGCAAACCGGACGATCTGCCCGCGTTTTGCCGCGCCTGCGTTGAGGTGCTGGTGCGCTTCTAAGGAATCGCCCGCAAAAAGGGAGGCTGTCCCGACCAGCGAGCCAGCCAGCAATTCTTCGAGTGTATGGAGGGCCGGGGCGGCCCCTTGCGGGCTAGCCAGCCCGCGCATCAAGCCGTAGAGGCTGACGCGCTTCCGCTCGCGGCTCAGCTCTATCAACGGCATCGTTCCCCCTTCGCGATTGGCTGCCAGAAGCCCAAAGGTCACGAATCCAAGCGCGGATCACGGAGACCGGCCAAGCCACCAATCGCGAGAGGCAAGTCCGGCGGCGTCCTGTTTCCGGCGACAGCCTGGAAACAGAGGCGTTCCTCTCCAGCTTTGGTCCCCCACCCTACAACGGTTTCCGCGATGTGAATAGGGTGTTTTCCTTGAGGCTTTAGTACTGTAGTCCTAGTCGCACTAAGGTTTTTCTGGTAGACTCTGGGTCATTCTGAGTCCTGGGGTGCTTCGTCGGCCGAAGGCGCGTGTCCTCGCACGCCAGTCCCCTGTGCTCGGAATCGAAAGGGGTTTTTCGGTATGAAGATGATGAGACTGTTTCTTGCGGGCGCCTTGAGCGTCCTGAGCCTCCCCGCGATCGCGGAGGATCACTACGTTCTTTTGTCCAGCCGGTGGGGCGCCCGGCAGGAGGCCGCGATTACTAGCGCGCGCGGCCGGATCGTGTTCAGCCATGCGGATGGGGTGGCGGTAGCTGCTTCCAGCAATCCGGATTTCCTCAAACAGGCGATGGCGAGCGGTGCGTTCACCAGTGGCGAACTGGACATCGTCGTGCAATGGCAGAAGCCGCTCAAACAGGTGGATCTCCAAGAAGCGTCGGCGGTGAATCCCAGCGATGACAGGTTCTACTTTTTGCAATGGGCGCCGCGGGCGATCCAGGCCCCGGAAGCCTGGGCACTGGGCTATACCGGGCAGGGCGTACGAGTCGCGGTACTGGACGGTGGACTTTACGCCTCGCACGTAGATCTGGCCGCCAACGTCGACGTCTCCGCGTCCCGTTCATTTGTGCCAGGGCAGCCATTCAACGCCGATACGGGCACTTTTTGGCACGGCACCCATGTGGCGGGAATAATAGGGGCGGTGGATAACAACCTTGGGGTCGTGGGAATCGCGCCCAAGGCCACCTTGATCGGCGTGAAGGTGCTGCACGGCGGTTCCGGGTGGTTCTCCTGGATAATCCAGGGGATCTACTATGCGGCGACGCCGTTGAGCGCTGGCGGCGCGGGCGCGCAGATCATCAACATGAGTCTGGGCGGCGATTTCCCGAAGAGCGCCACGGGTGGCGGAGCGCTGGTAGCCGCGCTGAACCGGGCGCTGAATTACGCCTCGCGGCAGAATGTGCTTGCCATTTCGGCAGCCGGGAACGATGAACTCGACTTCGATAAGGAAGGGAATGTCATCAACGTCCCGGCGGAATCCGGCACCGGGTTGTCGCTGTCTGCTACCGGCCCGCTGGGCTGGGCGTATGGGGCTACGAATTTCAGCCGCTTTGCTTCCTACTCGAACTACGGCAACTCGCTGGTATCCCTTGCCGCTCCGGGCGGGGACTTCGCATACCCAGGGAATGAGGCGTGCACCGTCGTGGGACCGCCCGCGGTTTCTACCGCCTGCTGGGTCTTCGATATGGTGTTGAGCACGTCCCGCGGCTCCACAGCTCCGGGGGCATATAGTTGGGCCGCCGGCACGAGCATGGCCGCGCCCGCTGCCGCCGCAGTGGCCGCCTTGATTCTGGAGAAGAACCCATTCCTTTCCGTGGGTGCGCTCAAGAACAAGCTGATGCAAACCGCCACCGACGAGGGCAAACCGGGACAGGATCCGTTCTACGGACGCGGTTTGGTGAACGCCTTGAATGCCGTCACGAAGTAGACCCGAGGCGTCCGGCGTGAACGGAAGGGTGGGGACCCGCCCGGGTTCCCACCTTTTCTAAGCTAACCTGGACGGGAGGAGGAGCATCCATGCGGCAGGAGGGTCGGCTCGACAACCTCGAGCAATGGGACGATTTCGTGAAGGCGCGTTACGACCCCAACCGGAAGACGGAGGAGTTCCGGCAGTTCACCGCCGACGCGCCGGAAGGCATCCGGGAGTTTTACCGGCAGAACCATACGGGCCAGACGCTGGCGTTCGTGCTGGCCAAGAAGCAGGAGTATCTGCCGCTGCGCAAACGGCGGATGGGCGTGTGGGAGGCGCTGGAGGAGTTGAACGTCATCGTCGATGACAGCGACCCCGACACGGACCTGTCGCAGATTGAGCACGCCATGCAAACCGCCGAGGCCATCCGGGCGGCGGGACATCCGCGCTGGTTTATCCTCACCGGACTGATCCACGATCTCGGCAAGGTCCTGTGCTTGTATGGCGAACCGCAGTGGGCGGTGGTCGGCGACACGTTTCCGGTCGGGTGCGCGTGGTCGCCTAAGATCGTCTACCACGAGCTTTTCGCAAGCAATCCGGACGCCGGCGTGCCTGCCTATCAAACGCCGTGCGGGATCTACGCCGAGGGGTGCGGGCTAGACCAGGTGCATTTGTCCTGGGGGCACGACGAGTACCTCTACCATGTCACCCAGCCTTACCTGCCCGAACCGGCCCAGTACATGGTCCGGTATCATTCGTTCTACCCATGCCACCGGGAGGGCGCCTACGGGCACCTGATGAACACGCACGACCGCGAGATGTTCGCCTGGGTGCGGGCGTTCAATCCGTTCGACCTGTACTCGAAAAGCGGGGCGCGGCCCGATGCGCGGGCGCTGCGCCCGTACTACCAGGAGTTGATCGCCGAGTTCTTTCCTCCGCAAATCAGTTGGTGAGAGCGAGCGCCTGCGCGGCGGCCTCCGCCGCAGTGCGTTCCTCCATGCGGTCCAGCACGCGGACGCGGACGCCGCGCGGCGCCCAGACGCGCGGGTCCGTGGGGCCGAACAGCGCAACCGCCGGCGTCCCCGCGGCCGCCGCCAGGTGCGTGATGCCGGAATCGTTGCCCACGAATACCGCGGCGCGGGCGAGCCAGCACGCCAGGTCCCAAAGATTCTCGAAGCGGACCGCCCCGGCAAGCGGCTCTTCGGGGCCGGCGCAGTAGCATACTGGCAACCCGGCCTGCTCCAGCAAGCGGCCCAATTCCTGGAAGCGGACGAACGGCCAGCGTTTGCGGGGCTGGCTGGCGAAAGGATGAATTACCGCGAATCGCTCCCGCGGCACGGGCGGCACCGGCAGGCGCGGCTCCGGCGGGCGCGAGCAAGGCTGGATACTGCGCGCTTGCGCCAGGTAATAATCGGCGGCGTGCACGCCCCCCTCCGGAGGGAGAGCGGAGAAGAACGTGAACGGAAGACCCAGCGCCGCGACGCGCTGGCGGAACAATGCCTGCGCCGCGCCATACCAGGAAATAATACGGTCAAACGAGCGCAGACGATCGAGCAACGCCGGGGGAGGCTCCGTCTCCGGAATCCCCAGCCAGTCCAGGCCCGAACCCGCGACGGGCGCCGCGCGGTCCGCGAGCCGCGCCAGAGGAACATTCGGTCCCGCGCACCAGACTTCGGTATAGCCGCCGCGCAGGCACTCCAGCGCGGGCAGCGACAAAATAAAATCCCCGATGGCGCCAGGCCGGATCAGCAGCGTGCGCACGCGCCCGTCAACCCCAGGACCGGAGCCAGAGTCCCGCGGGCAGCAGCTTGCTGATGTCGTTGTAGAGCACGAACACCGTCACCACCATCAGGAAGACGAACCCCACCTTGATCACCGTTTCCTTCACCGCCAGGCTCAGATCGCGGCGCAGGATCATTTCCACCAGCAACAGCAGAATGACGCCTCCATCCAGAATCGGAATCGGCAGCAGGTTGAAGATGGCGAGGTTCAAGCTCACCATCGACATCAGGTGAAGGTAGGCGGCAGCGCCCTCGCGCGCCGCGTCGCCGGACAGCGTCGCGATGCCGATCGGTCCCTGGAGCTGCTTGGCGGACATGCGCCGCTCGAGGATGCCATGCAGGAACCCGAAGATCAGCGTGGCGCCTTTCCGGTTCTGGCGCAAGGATTCGGCCAGCGCTTCCTGGAACGGTAATTGGGTCACCGTGTAGCGAATGCGATTCTCCGGTTGCACGCCGATCATCCAGTAGGACTGCCCGTCGGCCGACTCGTACACCGGGGCGATGGTGACCTTCTTGCGCACGCCCTCCCGCTCATACTCGACCACGACGGGCTTACCGCCGGAATTTTTGATGATCTCGCGCAGACTCACCCGGGAGTGGATGGGCAAACCGTTCACGCTCACCAGCAGGTCCCCGCGGCGCAGGCCCGCTTTTTCCGCAGGCATGCCGGGCTGCACCGCGCCGACCTCTACCTCGTTCTTTTCGTACCACCCGGCAGAGCCAACCCCCATGCGCTCGTCCATGGTGGGGGTAACCGTCACGCGATGGCGCTGCCCGCCGCGCTCGTACACTACCGTCAGCGTCTTATGCGCGCTCTGAATTTCCTTCAGAAAGATGTCTTCCCAGGAAGGATTTACGAGGCCATCGAGTTCGGCGATGCGGTCCCCTTCGCGCAAGCCCGCCTGGTCCGCCGGCGAGTCCTTAGTAATATGGCCGATCAGCCCACGCACCGGCGGTTCCTCAGGCTTGCGGAACTCGACCATGAACAGGCCCGTCAGCAGCCCGATCGCCAGCAGAATATTCATCAGCGGCCCTGCGAAGACAATGAACAGACGCTGGTAGCGCGGTTTGCTCATGAAACTGCCGGGCTCGGCAGACGCTTCGTCACCGGCCTGTTCGCCGAACATCTTCACGTAACCGCCAAACAGGATGGCGGAGAACCGGTAGTCGGTGTCGCCCCGCCGGAAGCCGAACAGGCGAGGTCCAAAGCCAAAGCTGAAGACCTCCACCCGGACATCGCAAAGGCGCGCCGCCCAGAAGTGGCCCAGTTCATGGACGATGATCATCACTCCGATCAGGATCAGCAGCGCGAAGAAGTTCTCAAAAAAAACCATGGGACTCTCACACTCGGGCTAGTGCGCGGGCGCTCACCAAACGATGACACAGGCGGCGGGCCTCGCGGTCGGCCTCCAGGACTTGCGCAATCGATTCCGGACGCCGCGCCGGCGCGCGCGCCAGGGTTTCCTCCACCAATTCCGAGATAGCGGGAAACGAAATGCGGCCAGCCAGGAAGGCTTCGACGGCAACCTCGTCGGCCGCATTCAGAACACAGGTAGCTGCTCCGCCCGCTTCCCAAGCCTGGTAAGCCAGTTTCAGCAAGGGAAACCGGGCGTGGTCGGGGGGCAGAAACTTCCACTCGCGCGCCTGGGCCCAATCCAGCTTCGGAACCGGCGCCGGCCAGCGTTCGGGATAGGTCAGCGCATACTGGATTGGCATGCGCATGTCCGTCGCGCAGACTTGCGCGATGACACTGCCGTCGTTAAACTCCACCATCGCGTGGACCGTCGACTGCGGATGCACCACCACATCGACCTCGGCGGGCTGAAATCCGAATAGCCAGCATGCCTCGATCACTTCGAAGCCCTTGTTCATCAGCGTGGCGGAATCAATGGTGATCCGGTTCCCCATCTTCCACGTGGGATGGTTCAGCGCCTGGGCGGGAGTCACCGCTTCCATCCGCTCGCGCGGCATGTTCAGAAACGGGCCGCCGGAAGCGGTCAGGATCAGGCGCGTGACATCTCCGCGGCGGCCGGCGCGCAGGCACTGGTGGGCCCCGTTGTGCTCGCTGTCCACCGGGATCAATTCCGCCCCGCTTTCCTCGACCGCTTTCATGACCAGGCTGCCCGCCGATACCAGGACTTCCTTGTTCGCGAGCCCGATCCGCTTTCCTCGCCGCACCGCTTCGTAGGTCGCTTCCAGTCCAGTCACGCCGACGATCGAGGACATCACCGTATCCACCTCGCCAGCGGTGGCGATCTCGACCAGGGACCGCGGCCCGGTGGTGACCTCGGGCCAGCGATTCCGCTCCAGCCCGGTCTCGCCCAGGCTTTCTAGAAGAAGCGCACGGCCGGACTCTGCTCCCGTCACCACTACCCGCGGAGCGAACTCCACCACTTGCTCCCGGAGCAGGGGAATATTGTTACCTGCCGCTAATGCGAAGATCTGGAAGCGGTCCCTGTTCTGCCGGACCACGTCCAAGGTGTTGCGTCCGATCGAACCCGTGGAGCCGAGCAGGGTAATGATGCGCATAGCCTCAGGAAACCAAATTACTACAAGGAGATGATGCTCGGGGGCCCTACGGTGCAGACCTCTTTCCCTATGAGAGAATCTCCACCTTTCTCCAGCATGACAGCTTTCTGTGGAATTTGGAATCGATTTTGGCTTCGGGGAAGACCTCTAACCCTTTCGGGCGCCGGGGAGGGTTGCTTCAGGGGTCTTTGTTTAGAGGTTAGTCTCGCTTTGGTGGGAGTTGCCTCCCCGGCTTAATTCCAATTCTAGTAGACTCGGCTCCAGAATGCAACAAAAAATTGTATTCGACCTAAACCTTCTTCACTTCCACCCCGGCCAAGGACTCTAAGATCTTGATAGTAGAACACATATCTTCCTCGCCGTGGCCGAGCGAGACTGCCGACTGAAACATCTGCTGAGTCAATCCGGTGAGCGGCAACGGAACGCCGAGCTCTTTTCCCGATTCCAGTATCAGACCGATGTCCTTGTGCATCCACTTGACCGAGAAGTTGGGCGTGAAGTCTCTCCGGAAGACATAAGGCGCTTTAAAATCAATCAGTCCGCACTTGGCTGCGCTGTTCGCCAGGATGTCGACCATCAAGGCCGGATCCAAACCGGCCTTGGTCGACAGCACCAGGCCCTCGTTGAACGCCATCAGGATGTTCGAAAGAATCAGGTTTTGCGAAAGTTTGGCGTGCAGCCCCATTCCCGGCCCGCCGCAGTAGTAGAGGCGCTTGCCCATCGGCTCAAAAAAGGGACGAACCCGCTCGAAGACGCCCTGGTCGCCGCCTACCATGAAGGTCAGGTTGCCGCTTTCCGCGCCCGGTTTGGAGCCTGTACAGGGGGCGTCGAGGAAGTGGATGCCCCGGCTGGCCAACTCCGCACCGATCTCACGGCTGGCGGAAGGCGACACTGTGCTCGCGTCGACGATCACCGAATCGGGACGCGCCCCGTCCGCCAATCCGTCCCGCCCCAGAATCACCGTCCGGGACATCTCCGTGTCGCCGACACAGAGAAACGAGCATTCGGCGAACTCGGCCACCTGCCGCGGCGTCTCACAGAACACGCCGCCCTCGGCGGCGGCCAACTCGCGAGCTTTGCCGGCCGTGAACGACCAGAGCGCCACCTCGTGTCCGGCCCGAAGCAAGTTCCGAGCCATCGGGTAGCCCATAATGCCCAATCCCAAAAATCCTAACTTGGCCATGTTTTGTCCTCCTCCGCGTTCGTTCCGGAACGCACAAACCATGCATTGTAAGCGGGCGGCGCGCCTGGCGCCAAACTTCCACTCAAGCTGCGGCCGGCCCGAGCTGGCGGCGGACAGCATGGATCCGCAACAATTGGCGCGGCTCGCCCGCCGGCGTTAGCTCGTAAGCTCCCGCCCCCCAAACCTCGTCCAGCACGGAGCGCACCATGGGCTCGAGGCGCGCATAGGATTCCGGCGTGTTCGGCGCCAGCAGCCGGTCATTCACCGAGATTTCCAACTCCTGTCCGGGGAATCGCAGCACGCCGGCGAACTCCGGTTCGGCCTCGAGCAGCGTCGCGGCCGCTTGCGCCGCCGCCAGCGCCTGCCGCAAGCGTTCCGCGCCGGATCCGTCCAACACCGTCCGCCGGGTATAGGTTAACCCGCAGCGGCCCTTCACCACATGCAGGCTGAACAGGCCCTCATGCGCCACCAGCAGCACGCCCGGACCGTCCGGCACGTGCCGGTAATCGGCGACGTCGATCAACAGGTGATCCGGAATCGCACTGCGCTGAATCCAGCGGTGGAATACCGGGATGGCGGCGCCGAGGTCCAGCTTCTCCTCCCCAACGCCAAACAACCTCACCACAAAATGCTGCACCGGACTATCCTCTGGTTCCCATCGCGGCCGGCTGCGCGAGCCGCGCGCGGCAACTGTGCGCGGCCTCGATGAACAGTTGCGCTTCTTCGATCAATTGGCGCGTTCCTTCCAAGTCGTACGCCTGCCCCCGCCGCCGGTGGGCCTGAAAGTAATACTGCGCGAACTTCCCGCCCGCGAAGGGGTCGAAGAACAGCTCGGTGTCGTAGAACTTTTCGCGGAACGCGGCCAGGGTCTGGTCCGGTTCGTCCGGCGCCCCCGGATCGCGGAAACGGAGCAGGGCCAGCGCGGCATGATGCATCGAGGTGAACGCCGTCCCGGCAGCCTGCGGAAGGTTGCCCTGCTCAAGCTGCAACTGCGCCTCGAAGGCCTCTCGCTCGCACGCGGCCAGTTGGAAGTCGATGGGAGACACCACTTCGCCCGCGCATTCGCCAACCCCCAGGTCGCCGGTGGTGTATTCGCGGGCATCCGCCCAGTCCGTGTACAAGCCCGGTTCCACGTCGTGGGGCGGAACCTCCATCAGATCTTCCAGCATCTTCTTGCACTCGGCCTTGCCGATGCGGCGGGTGAACGCCTGGAAGGATTCGCCGGGCTGCCGCTCCGCCAGATACCGGCTGGTAAGGCGATCGACCACTTGCGGGATGCGCTTGGACGGCACCGCGCCAATCGCCAACCCGTACGATCCTGCGTTCTCCGTCCACTGCCCGCCCACCAGCACCTGAAAATGCGGCACCTGGTAGCCGCCCTTGTTGCGGCTGACTCCGTAAAACCCCAGGTCCGCCACATGGTGCTGGCCGCAGGAATTGAAACACCCGCTCACCTTGATGTGCAAGCCGCGAACCGCTTCATCCATTTCCACTGCTTTCGCCGCCAGGCGCAGGCGCAGCTCGCCGGCCAGCCCGCGGGACGACGAAATCCCCAGCTTGCACGTGTCCGTGCCGGGGCAGGCCGTGATATCCACAATCGTGCCAGCCCCGGGCTCGTCCAGACGCGCCGCCTTCAATTCCTGGTAAAGCGCCACCAAGTCCCGCTCACTAACCCAGCGCAGCACCATGTTTTGCTCCACCGTGGTGCGGATCGTCTCGTTCGTATAGTTGCGGGCGATGTCCGCCAGGGCCCGCAACTGATCGGAGGTGATGTCCCCGAGCGGCAGCGCGACCGTGACCGTGAAATACCCCGTCTGCCGCTGCCGGTAAACGTTGCTCTGGAACCAGCGGGCGAACCCCTCCGGCTGATTGCCGTTGATCTGGAGGAGGGAAGGAGGCTGTTTGGGCGTCTCGGCGGCCGCGGGGAGATCCGCCAGAAAAGCCGTCCAACGCGGATCCTCCGCCAGCGCGGCTCTTTCGGCGAGCACCAGGCGCTTGAACTCCTCGAGACCGAGCTTGTTGACGAGGAATTTCATGCGCGCCGTGTTCCGGTTCTTCTTCTCGCCGTGCCGCGCGAATACGCGCGCGATCGCCTGCGCCAGCGGCAGCAGTTCTTCTTCCGGGACGAATTCCGAGAACAGCTTGGCCTGCTGCGGAACCGTACCCAGTCCCCCGCCCACATACATCTCGAAGCCGCGGCGCACCTGGCCGTCCACCTCGCGCGTCACCGCAATCAGCCCGATGTCGTGGATATTGACCAGCGCGCACGCCTCGGTCCGGCACCCGGAGAAAGCAATTTTGAACTTCCGCCCAAAATCCTGGCAGTCCGGATGCCCCAGCAAGAAGTACGCGAGCGCCTTGGCGTAGGGCGTGACGTCGAACGTCTCGGTCCGGCACACTCCCGCCAGGGGACAACCGGTCACGTTGCGGACCGTGTTTCCGCAAGCTTCGCGGGTAGTGATCCCCACCGCCGCCAAGCGCCGCATCAGCGATGGCGTATCTTCTATATGGACGAAATGAAGCTGGAAGTCCTGCCGCGTGGTGACATGCGCAATGCCGTCGGCATACTCCTCGGCAAGGTCGGCCAGCGTCTCCAGTTGGGCCGCGTTCAGCCCCCCGAACGGGATCTTGATCCGCTGCATCCCTGGCGCATCCCAGAGGGTGTTTGGCCCCTTGGTCGCCATGGTGGGATACTCGAGCTTGCGCGCGCTCAGGCCGTCGTGGCGCTGCCCGTTGTCGTACCGTTGGCCGTAGCACCCCCGCCGGAGCCTGGTCTCCGCGAAGACCTTGTCCTCAATCTTGCCCTGTTTTTTCAATAAGATCTCGTTCTCAAAGCGGTCGATCTCACCGGCTAGCTCCGGGGGCAGCGCACCCGCGAGGCGTTCCTTCCAGAGGGAGTTACTGGCCTTCATATATGTCCTAAACTATATCGACTTTGTGGAGTTTATTCAACTGGGCGCGCGAGCAGGGAAAGGGAAGCATACCCAAGCCAGCCCGGATCCCCTCGAGGCCATGATAGCTTTTCTCCTCGTCCACGCGTGGAACGTCGAGAGGCAGCGCCGGCGGCTCGTTGGCGGCAGCGGGTACAAGCGGCTACATCGACCCGGCTGGGGAGTGGGCGTTATCGCCCACCATTGATGATGTGATTTTCGTCTTGCGGACGGAAAACAGACGATTCGCAGTTGGTACTCTGCTTGGTTGCTTCGTCTTGATTGTTTTTTTAAAGGGGAGATTCTGATGGCGAAATTTGGTTGGCTTTTCGACCCGAAACGATGTATTGCTTGCAGAGCCTGTGAAGCGGCTTGCAAGCAATGGAACGGCGTGGCGACCGGAATTGACGTTCGCTACCGCCGGGTGCGAACTGCGGAGCTTGGAGAGTTTCCCAGGGTGAGCGTGCAGTATCTTTCCATGGCCTGTAACCACTGCGAGACGGCCACTTGCGTGCGGGTTTGCCCGACAAAGTCGATCTTCCGCAGGCAGGATGGGATTGTCCTGATCCAGCAGGAAACGTGCGTGGGATGCGGCCTGTGCGCCAAGTTCTGCCCCTATCAAGCGCTGCAACTGAACCAACAACGGCAAAAAATGGAAAAGTGCACGATGTGCTCCTCGCGGATTGACGCGGGAATGCCTCCCGCCTGCACGACCGTTTGCCCCACGGGAGCGCTCATTTGGGGTGAATGGGAAAAGATTAAGGACCAAGGTGTCGATCGAGTGGAGAATTTTGCGTCACCCCTGTTGACAAAACCAGCAATTCGTTTTGTCGCCACCGGCTGGAAGGGCGGCGCCTGACGAGGAGTTTGATCATGCCACTATCAAGACGAGACTGGATTCGCTTAAGTAGCGTGACCGGCGCAGGCCTGTTCGGCAGCCAGTCCCTGTTCGGCCAGTTTTTCCAACCGGCCGCATCCGCGCCCGCAGCCGAGACGCGATCCCTGGTGACGGCGTGTGGCCTCTGCGATTCGACCTGCGGCATGCGGGCCACCGTGGCAGATAACGTTCTGAAGTTCTTAGAAGGTTTGCCGGGAGACCAGCACGGCAACGGCGGGATTTGCGCGAAAGGGGCTTCGGCGGCGGCGACCGCTTACGACCCCGACCGGTTGAAATACCCCATGAAGCGCACTAACCCCCACAAGGACCTCACGGCGGATCCGGGGTGGGTTCGAATTAGCTGGGACGAAGCGCTCACCACCATCGCGCAGCGGTTTGGGGGCTATCTCTCCCAGTTCGGCAAGGAGTCCCTGCTGTTTGTATCGCGCAACAGTCCGGAGTTGTGGACGCGGTTCATGAACGCCATCGGCGTGGTCAACCGCGTGGACCACAACGACGTGTGCTACGTCGTGGACCGGATCATCCAGCGCTACACGATAGGGCCCCACACCTTTGCATACGATTTTGCCAACTCGAAATACATTCTCCTGTTCGGCTGGGACTTGCTGGCGAGAAACAAGGTCGTCTTCTGCCACCAGATGATGGACGCGCGGGAGAACGGGGCCAAGGTGGTCTGCTTCAACCCGGAGTACACGGCGACGGCGCGTGTCGCCGATGAGTGGTATCCGATCCGGCCCGGCGGAGATCTGGCCGTCATCCTGGCGATCATTCAGGTGCTTCTCCACGAAAATCTGTTCGACCGTGACTTCGTGGGCAACTACACCAACTTCGCCGAGTACGAGGGGCAGATTCGCGAGAACTTCCAGAAGTACACCCCGGAGTGGGCCGAGAAAGAAAGCGACGTGCCTGCCGAGGACATTCGCCGCATCGCCCGCGAGTTCGGCGAACGCGGGCCGGCGGTGGCGCCGCTGCACAAAAAGACGATCGGCGCCAACCATGCCAACGCCACACAGATCGCCCACGCGATCGCGGTCCTGAACATTCTCGCCGGAACCATCGACCGGCCGGGCGGGCGCTACTTCCCTCGTACGATCTCCATTCCCGGCGTCGACGCCGTCTATCCGCCGCCGCCTTACCCAGCCAAGACCGGACGCCGCGTCGACGGGCGGAACCTGTTGCCGCTGGTGACCGAGGCCAATAACGGCATGTTCTCAACCTTGGCCGACGGCATGCTCAATAAGTTCCCCGGCATGATCCGCGGGGTGTTTTGGCAGAACTACAGTCTGGGCGCGTTCCCTAGCCCAAACCGCATCGCCGAGGCGATGAAGACGGTGGAATTCATGGTGGTCATGGACATTCTCCCCGTGGACGCCGCGCTGCTGGCGGACATCGTGCTTCCCTCCACCATGTTTCTGGAAGGCTCCGACCTGATCGCGCGCACGAACAACGCCAAGAACCCGCAAGTTGTCGTTCGCCAACCGGTGATCCCGGCGCCATTTGAAACCCGTTCGATCGGTTGGCTGGCCGTGGAACTCGGCAAGCGCCTGGCGCCGGACTACTTCCGCACCGACACCGGCGCGTGGATCAGCCCGTCGGCCTTGCTTGATGAGAAGACCAAGCGAGCCGGCCTCGCTGGCTCGTTTGCGGAGTTCCGTAGCATCGGGATCTTCACGAAAGAACAACCTTTCGTGCCGCAAACGAAGTTCGCCACGGCCACGGGCAAGTGTCAGATCTATGTTCCGGAATTCGCCCAGCGGGGATATGCCCCGCTTCCGGAGTGGAAACCGAAGCGGGATTTGCCTTCGGCTGCGTACCCCTTCTTCCTGCTCACCTACATCCCCGGCGTTCACCGCCGGAACTCGACTCAGAACAACAAGTTGCTCCACGAGATGATGCCGGAGAACTCCGTCGTCATGCACCCGTCGGCCGCCGCGAAATTGGGATTGCGGGAGGGGGCTCCCGCCGTGGTCCGCTCGCGCGCCGGCCAGATTGTGCTGCCCGTCCACCTGAGCCAGACTCTCCGCCCGGATTGCGTCCTGGTGGCCCACGGTTTCGGCCATGTGTCCCCCGCGCTTGGCTTGGCGGCCGGCAAGGGGGCGCGGGACGCCGACCTGATCCCCGACCAGACGATCGAGGAAATCCTGGCGGCAGGGAACTTCGGCGGCTCGGGCTGCATTATGGATGCGGTCGTCTCGGTGGAAGCCGCCGGATGATGACCAATCGCGATCGCGCCCGCTGGTTCCAACTGGCGGGCGCAGGTTTTCTCGCTCCGGACGCGGCTACGCTCCCGGCCGAGTTGGAATCCTTGCGGGAAACAGACTGGGGCGCGGAAGCGGATCGTCTCCTGGCGGCGCTGGCGGGAGACCCGCTGGACCTCCAGCGGGAGGCCGTGCGGCTGTTTCTGAGTCCGAATGGTGCGCCGCTGCCCCCCTGGCAGTCCGCCCGCGACGATCCGCCGCGGCTGATGGGCCCCTCCCACGAGTCGGCCGCGCGCTGGTTCGCCCGCTTCGGCGTTGCTCCCCGGGCCCCCGGCGAACCCGCCGATCATCTGGGATTGCTGCTCAATTTCGCTGGCTTCCTGCTCGAACAGGGGGCGGATGCCAACGAATTGGCGGCGTTTCAACAAGATCATCTGGCCTGGATCCCGGCCTTCTGCGAGCGGGTCGCGGCCGAGGCGCGCCATCCGTTCCTGGTTCACTTAGCCGCGTTGGCCGGACGCCTCGCCGCCGAGCCGCTGCATGCGTCTTCGTCCTAAGAACCCGGGCTGAGAAGGCAAACGGCGGCGCCGGATGCGCCGCCGTGCAGCCTGTTCCACCTCCGGGCAAGCCGGATACTTGCCCCTCCTGGCGTCGAGGCGACCGGCCCGGTGTGCGCCGGGCCGGTCCCGCGTCTTACTGCAAGTCGAACCGGTCGAGGTTCATCACCTTCGTCCATGCCTTCGCGAAGTCGCGCGCGAACTTCTCTTTGGCGTCGGCCGAGGCGTAGACCTCGCTGATTGCGCGGAGTTCGGAATTCGACCCGAAGATCAAGTCCACTGGAGTCGCCGTCCACTTCCGCTGGCCGGTTACGCGATCATGTCCTTCGTAGAGCCCCTCGGACGCCGCGGACTTGCTCCACTTGTTCGATATGTCGAGTAGGTTTACGAAGAAGTCGTTCGTCAGAGTGCCGGGCCGGTCCGTGAAGACGCCGTGCGCCGTCTGGCCGGCATTCGCGTTCAGGACCCGGAGGCCGCCCACCAGCACCGTCATCTCCGGAACGGTGAGCTTGAGCATGTTCGCCCGGTCCACCAGCATTTCCACCGGCGAGAACCTTTGTCCCGGCCGGTAGTAATTGCGGAAGCCGTCCGCCTTGGGTTCCAGCACGGCGAACGACTCGACGTCGGTCTGGGCCTGGGAAGCGTCCACGCGCCCCGGCGTGAAGGCGACCTGCAAACTGATTCCCGCGTTCTTTGCCGCCTGCTCGACGGCCGCCGAGCCGCCCAGGACGATCAGGTCGGCCAGCGAGACTTTCTTGCCGCCGGACTGCGCGCGGTTAAAGTCCTGCTGGATGCCTTCCAGGCGCTGGAGGACTTTGGCCAATTCGGCCGGGTTGTTGACCTCCCAGTCCTTCTGGGGAGCAAGGCGGATTCGCGCGCCATTGGCGCCGCCGCGCATATCGGTGCCGCGGAAGGAGGCAGCCGACGCCCAGGCGGTCCGCACCAGTTCGGGAATGGTCAGGCCGGACGCCAGGATCCTGGCTTTCAGCTCCGCGATCTCCTTGGCGCCGATCAGCGGGTGATTCGCTTTGGGGAGCGGATCCTGCCAAATCAACTCCTCCTTGGGAACTTCCGAGCCTAAATAGCGGGAGCGAGGACCCAGGTCGCGATGCGTGAGCTTGAACCAGGCTTTCGCGAACGCCAGCCGGAACTCCTCCGGATTCTCCCGGAAGCGCATGGCGATCTTGCGGTAACTTGGGTCAAACTTCAACGCAAGGTCGGTGGTGAACATGATCGGCGCGTGACGCTTGGCGGGGTCATGCGCGTCCGGAACGAGGTTTTGCGCCTGGTTGTTCGCGGGAACCCACTGGACGGCGCCAGCCGGACTCTTCGTTTGCACCCACTCGAAAGCGAACAGGTTTTCCAGGTACTGAGACGACCACTTGGTGGGCGTGGCGGTCCAGGCGCCCTCCAGGCCGCTGGTGACCGTGTCGCCGGCGTTACCCTTGCCGCACTTGTTGTCCCAGCCAAGACCTTGCAACTCCAGGGCCGCGGCCGCAGGCTCGGGACCCACGCATTTGCCCGGATCATGCGCGCCGTGCGCCTTGCCAAAGGTGTGCCCGCCGGCGATGAGCGCCACGGTCTCCTCGTCGTTCATCGCCATGCGGCCGAACGTCTCCCGGATGTCCTTGGCGGCCGCCAGCGGATCCGGCTTGCCGTTCGGGCCTTCGGGGTTGACGTAGATGAGCCCCATCTGCACCGCCGCCAGCGGCATCTCGAGCTTGCGGCCGCTGGTGTAGCGCTGATCGTCGAGCCACTTCTTCTCCGGCCCCCAGTAGACCAGATCCGGCTCCCAATCATCGGCCCGCCCGCCAGCGAAGCCGAACGTCTGGAAGCCCATGGACTCCAGCGCCACGTTGCCGGCCAAAACCATCAGGTCTCCCCAGGAGATCTTCCGGCCATATTTCTGCTTCACCGGCCAGAGCAGACGCCGCGCTTTATCGAGGTTGGCGTTGTCCGGCCAACTGTTCAGCGGGTCGAACCGCTGCTGGCCACCGTCGGCCCCGCCCCGCCCGTCCAACGTGCGGTAGGTGCCCGCGCTATGCCAGGCCATGCGGATGAAGAGAGGCCCGTAGCTTCCGTAGTCGGCCGGCCACCAGGCCTGGGAGGTCGTCAGGACCTTTTGAATGTCCTGCTTGACAGCCTTCAGGTCGAGGCTGGCGAATTCCTTGGCGTAGTTGAAGTCCTTCCCGAACGGATTGGACTCCGCCGAGTGTTGCCGGAGCGGCGTGAGGTCGAGTTGCTCAGGCCACCAGAACTGGTTCGGCTTGGGCTGCTGAGCGCCGCCGGCGCCCGCGAAAACAGCAAGGGCCGCCACCGCCGCGGGCGCGGTGAACCGCCACTTCAGGTTCATCTTCATACCGCCAAGTGTAGGGCGGGCCTTGACATAGGTCAATACGATTGAGACTATCATTTTCATCGGCTATACCTATGGGACACCGACTGCGGGCGCGGGCCTTCGATCTGCGGCAACTGGAGTACTTCTGCGCGGTGGCGCGGACGGGCAGCTTCACCAAGGCGGCCGAAGAGCTGGGCATCTCGCAGCCCTCGCTCTCCGAGCAGATCGCCCGGCTCGAGCAAAGCCTGGGCGCGGCGCTATTTGAAAGACTGAACCGGCGGATCGAGCTGACTCCGCTCGGCGAGGCGATTCTCGGCAAGGCGCAGGCGCTGCTGGAGGACGCCGCGGCGCTGCCGGATCACTTCGAGCGGGCGCGGGAAGGCGTGCGCGGACCGTTGCGCGTCGGCTCCATCCCTACCATCCTGCCGTACCTTGTTACGCCGCTGCTGAAAGGGTTTACGGACCGTTGCCCGGAGGTCGACCTGCACGTTCGCGAGGGGACGACGGCGGAACTGGTCGATGAGGTGCTCGACGGCTTAATCGACGTGGCGGTTCTGAGTCTGCCGGTGGAGGGCGCCGGGCTGGTGATGAAGGAACTGTTTCGCGAGTCCCTCTATTTGGCCGTGCCGGAAGGCCACCCGCTGGCTGCCGCCGAGCGGGTTCAGTTGCGGCAGGTTTCCAAACAGCGGCTGCTGATCCTGAAAGACGGCCACTGTCTGCGGGACGAAACGCTGGCGGTCTGCGAACGCGCCCGGGCCCGCTTCGAGGGGCATTTCGAGGCCGAGCAGTTCCTGACGATCTTTGAGCTGATCCGGGCTGGTTTTGGGGTCAGCATTGTCCCGGAGATGGCGCGCGGTTTGAGCGCAGGCTGCAAGCTCCTGGAGATTGAACCGAAAGCCAGCCGCCGGGTCGGCTACATCCGCCTCGAACGGCGGTATCTGTCGAAACCTCTCGAAGCCTTTACCGCGTATTTGCGAGAATCGGTGGAGAAACGGCCGCAGGCCGGCGGAAGCAGGCCGGCGGCGATGGCCTGAGGAGGCGTGCGCCGTCCGATGTCGATCCGCAGCCTTGCCACTGTCGCGCGCGGCTAGGGCGCAGGCACGGCGGGCGGGGGCGCGTCCAGAACCTGGCGGACACTGAGGCCGAGGGCACGGTGGGAAATGGGTTTCCGCAGCACGTGATCACTTTGCGGGAGCAGGCCATGACGGATCAGCGTTTCATCCGGCTGATCGGTCATATACAAGACGCGCATTTCGGGCCTCAGTTCGCGCAGCGCCAGGTAGAGGTCCTTGCCGGCGTCTTCTGGCCTGGCCAGATCCGTAACGAGCAGGTCCACCGGCGAGGGCCATTGGCGGCAAATCGTCTCGGCTTCGGCGCGCGCGCCTACCGCAAACACGCGATACCCCAACTCCCGGAGCAACTCGGAGACCGAGCCGCGCAACGCCTCGTCCTGCTCGAACAGCAGAATCGTCTCGGTTCCCCGCAGCTCCGGCTCGCCGGCCGCCGCGCAGCCCGCGGAGAACGGGGGCGTAGCGCGGGGAAGGCAAATGCGGAAAACCGAGCCCGCGCCGGGCTCGCTGGAGACCTCGATGTGGCCGCGGTTCTGCTGCACGATACCGTAGACCGTAGCCAAGCCCAAGCCCGTGCCTTTGCCTGGCTCCTTGGTGGTGAAAAACGGTTCGAAAAGGCGGCGGCGGACTTCCTCGCTCATGCCCATCCCGGTGTCGGAGATGGACAATTGCACGTACTCTCCCGGTTCGGCTCCGGCCTGTGCGCGGAGGTCGCCGGCCGTCAGGCGCACGATCGCGGTTTCGATGAGGATTTGCCCGCCCGCGGGCATGGCGTCTCGCGCGTTGGCCACCAGGTTAAACAGGATCTGCTCGAGCTGCACGGGATCGGCGCAAACCGCGCACTCGGCGTCGGCAAAGCGCTGCTCGATGCGCACCGCCGGCCCGGCCAGACCGAACAGCATGGGCAACAAGCCGGCCGCCAGGACATTGAGATCCACCACGCGCGGCTGCGCGGCTTGCCGCCGGCTGAAGGTCAGCAATTGCCGGATCAGGGCGCTGGCGCGGTCGGCCGCGTTCATGATTTCGCGGGCGTGCGCCCGGGGGCGGCTCGCGCTGTCGAGCGAGTTCAGCAGCAATTGGCCGTAGCCGTGGATCACGGTGAGCAGGTTATTGAAGTCATGCGCGATGCCGCCCGCCAGTTGGCCGACAGCCTCCATTTTCTGCGCCTGGCGGAGCCGCTCTTCCAGCCGCAACCGGTCGGTGAGATCGGCCAGAATGGCCACGGCGCCGCAGAAACGCCCGTCCGGCGCCACCATGGGCGCCGCCGAGATGGCCACGGGAATCATCTCGCCGCTCCGCCGCTGGCGATAGGTATCTACGGTAAAGGACTGTCCCTGCCGGAGCCGCTCAAACAGGCTCGCGGCTTCGGCGCGTTGCTCCCTGGAGATAAAGGGCGGCTCCTTGCCGAGCACCTCCTGTTCCGCCCAGCCAAACATCCGCTCCGCGGCCGAGTTCCACTTGCTAAGCCGCCGTTCCGCGTCCACGGTCAGAATGGCCAGGGGAGAGGTCTGAATGATCGCGCGGAGCGTTTCGTTCGCGGCGCGCAATTCCTCCTGCGCCTGCGTCCGGTCGGTGATGTCGCGCAGGTTGCAGACGTAACCCTGCACCGCGGGCTCGCCCATCAGGTTGCGTCCGATGGCCTCGACCACCCGCCAGGCGCCGTCGCGGCGGAGCAGACGGCACTCGAACTGGCGGGCGGCGGTCTGCGCCGAGGCCAGTTGCTCGTGGAACACACGCCGCACCGCGTCGTGGTCGCCGGGATGCACCCAAGCGAGCGCCGGCGTGCCCTCCACCTCTCCGGCCGCCACGTCGAGAATGCGGCGGACCGAGGGGCTGGCGTAAAGGACACGTCCTTCGTGGTCCAGAATCGCGATCAGATCCGACGCGTTCTCGATCAGGGACCGGAAACGTTCGTCGCTGCGGCGAAGCGCCTCGGCCGCGCGGTGCCGTTCCGTGATATCCCGGAGCACCGCGGTGAACTGATGCCGGCCGCGTTCGAGGAACTCGCCGATCGTCGCTTCCAGCACCAGGTCGGAGCCGTTGCGGTGCAAGCCGGGGATCTGGACGGTCTCGGTGCCCAGGTAGCTCTGGCCGGTGGTGAGATCCACCCAGGCGAAGCTCTGGCTGAAACGCCGCGGGCAGTCCGGCAGGAGCTTGGAGAGCGGCCGCCCGATCATCTCCTCGACGGCGTAGCCGAAGATCTTCTCGCAGGCATGGTTCACAAAGATGATCGAACCGCGCTCGTCGAAGGTGAGGATCGCGTCGGTGGCCGACTCGGCGACTATGCGGTAGCGCTCCTCGCTCTCCCGCAGGCGTTCTTCGACGCGCTTTTGATCAGTGAGGTCGCGCGCGATTCCCTGAAAGCCGACCGCCGCGCCATCCTCGACCACCAGTTGGACGTTCTGGCCGAGCCACAGCGTGGCCCCCTCCGCCGTCCGCACGGGCGCTTCAAAGTAGCTGGTCTGCGCGCGGTCGTGAAACTGGCGTTCGTAGAACCGGCGGACTTTGCGGCGGAAATCCGGGCGGACCAGGCGCGCGAAGTGCCGCCCCAGCAGGTCCTCGGCGGGGTAGCGCAAGAGCCGGGTGGCCGCGCTATTGAAAAACGTGATCCGTCCGCGCAGATCAGTCCGGAAGATGATATCCCGGGCATGATCGACCAGGTGGCGGTAGCGGCGCCGGCTCTCGCGCAGCGCCTCCTCGGTCCGCTTGTGGGGACTGATATCGGAGAACACCAACGTGAGGGGCAAGGCAGGATTCGCGGGCGGGCGCGCGGCCACCCGGAACCACACGGAGTGCCCCTGCGCGTGGAGCATCCGGAAGTCCAGCGCCAGCTTCACCTGTTTGGCGGCGGATTTGCGGATCCCCTCCAGCGCGTATGCCCGGTCCTCCGGATGGATGTGGGTTGCCAGGAAGTCCGGTTGGGAGGTCCAGGTTTCGGCGGAATAGCCGAGCAGAGACTCGGCCAACCGTCCAACGGACAGCACGGCGCCCGAAGCCGCGTGGATCTCGCACACAAACGCCCGCAAATCCTCCAGCAGATCGCCGGCGTGATCTTCCAGGACGGGGTGCGGGGTCGAGGTGGCCATATGCCGCCAGTCTAGGCCATCATATATCCAGCCCAGGGACCTGTCACGACGGGGAGATCCCTTAGACCGAGCCTGGAGGCCGGGCGGCGCACCAGTCTCTCCACGCAGCCGGCGTGGGGCGCGGGCTGCCGCTTGACGAGCGTTTGCGATTTCGCCCGGCTTGCCCCACGCCGGTCTCCAGCTTGTCGGTGAGGCTGGTTACATGGCGGCTGCGCCGAGTTAGGATAAAGCGAACAGCCATGAAGAAGACACGCTGGCTGGGAGCACTGCTGGGGTCTCTGCTCCTGTCCGCCGCCGCCGGACAAACCCCGGAAGCGGGCGGCCGGGACCAGGGCTGGCGTTCGCTATTCGACGGGAAATCGCTCGACGGCTGGCGCGAAACCCCGTTTCACGGCCGGGGCGCCGTGCGCGTACGCGACTCGATGATCGTGCTGGAGCGGGGCGCGCCGTTGACCGGCATCACGCGCACGGGGGAGGTCCCGCAAGGGAATTACGAAGTGCGGTTCGAGGCCGCCCGCCTGGGGGGCAACGATTTTTTCGCCAGCCTCACCTTTCCGGCGGGGGGCGCCCATTGCACCTGGGTTACCGGCGGGTGGGGCGGCGACATCGTCGGGCTCTCCAGTATCGACGGCTGGGACGCCTCCGACAATGAGACCCGCACGTACTTTGACTTTGCACCCGGACGCTGGTACGCCTTCCGGCTCCAGGTCACCGCGCAGCGCATCCGGGCCTGGATCGGCGACCGTCCTGTGATCGATGTGCAGGTGGCCGGGCGCTCCCTCAGCTTGCGGCCCGGCGAAATCGAATTGTCCGCTCCGTTCGGATTCGCCTCCTACTCGACCACCGGGGGAATCCGGAAGATCGAGTACCGCGAGTTGCCTCCACCCGGGCAATAGATTGGCGCAGCGCGGACGATCCGCGGCGTGGCGCCGGGGCTATCTTGCGGGCGGCGTCCACACGACCAGCCTGGTGAATGCGTTCTTCGGCGCGATGCCCTTCAGTCCTTCCGGGTCGCGCTCGCCGTACACGATGTAGTAGATGGTGGCGAGGCGTCCGCCGGGGAGATTGACGGTGACCGGGTAGCCAAGGTCGCCGTGGTCGCCGTCCCAGGCGAGCAGCACGCGGCGGGCGCGATCCCAGGTGACGCCGTCGTCGCGGCTGAACATCGCCTGCACCCCGTAGGGCTTGTTGCGCTGCCCGAAGGTGAGCAGCAGATCTCCCGAAGGCAGACGCAGGAAGTCCGGGGGATGCTCGCGGTCTTCGGTGAAGCGCACCGGTGCGGACCAGGTACGGCCTCCGTCGCGGCTGACCGTGGAAGCGAGGAAACCGCCCTCCGCCGAGCGCATCACTGCCAGCAACGACCCGTCTTTCCGCCGGATCGCCGACAGTTCGTTATACCCCTTGGCGATCACCGCCGGGCTGCTCCACGTCTTGCCGCCATCGCGCGAGCGCACCAGGAAGGTCGTGTTCTCGGCGCCACGCGACATGGGCAGCGACCCGCCGTATGCCGTCATCAGCAGGGCTCCGCCGGGTTCTTCCAGAATATGGCCGAACGGGTATGCCCACTGGAACGGCCGCACGTCCACCCGCACTGGCGGGGACCAGGTCGCGCCCCCGTCGGCGGAATCGAGAAAAAAGGTATCCGCCTTCCAGCCCTCGAACGAATAGCGCTCGCTGGTCCAGGTGTAGGACACACACGCCACCAACACGCGCCCGTCGCGGGTGACCGCGGTTGCGTCAACGCCATCGTCGGCGCCCGCAAGATCGAAGATCGTCTGGGGCGGGCTCCACGTCTTGCCGCCGTCGCGCGACCGGCTCATGGAAGCGCGGCCGGTCTTGCCCACGTGCGCCGCGCCGGTCTTGAAGAAAGCCAGCAGCTCGCCGTTCGGCAGCGCGACCAACCGGGGGAAGTACCCGCCTTGGTAAACCGTGTAGCGCTCGGCCTTCAACTCCTGAAGCTGGTACGCTTCCTGCCCGAGCAGCGCACATCCCAGCAATCCCAGCCACACCGTCCGGTGCATCGTTACGCCTTCCGCACGCGGAGGGAGCGGCCCATGGTGGCGTAGCGGGCCTGGCCGTAGCGCGTGATCTGCGTCTCTTCGGTTTTCGAGTAGACGACGAACAACTCGCCGGGCGCGGCTTCCCGGATGCCCGTGTACGCCTGGGTAAGGCCCGCCGAAATCTGCGTCACCTGAAGCCAACTATGGCCCTGGTCGACGCTGAAGGCGACATAGTTGCCATGATCCCGGTAGTCCGGCTTGTGCCCGAAGGACATCACCAGCGTGCCGTCGCTCATTTCGCAGAGGTCCGGGTCGGTGCCGGCGATCTCGCGGCGGCGGCCCCACCGCGAATACGTCCACCACAGCGGATAGGCCGCGCTCCAGGTGGACCCGTCATCATCGGACTCGCACTGGTAAATGGGATTCTCCCGCCCGGTGCGCATCTGGCAGATCAGGCGGCCGGCGCGCTTGCCCTTGGACAGGCGGAGCAGCACGGGTTCGGTGAAACCTTCTTGCTCGACGGGTCCGGCGGCGATGGTCGAGACGTATTTCCAGGTGCGCCCCCGGTCGGCGGAGCGGAGCAGGAACGAGCGCATCTTGCGCATCTTGGCCTGATACTCGATGGGCGTCTGGTCGCTCTGGAACCATCCGTACGCACAAGCCAGCAGTTCGCCGCCGGGCAGTTCGACGACGGAGCGGCGGAAATAGAGGCGCGAGACCGGTTCACCCCGGTCGTCGAAGCCGCCCGCGTCGGCCTCGGGCAGGACGAAGGAAAAAAGCTCCGGCTTCTCCAACGTGCGAAACTCATCGCGCGACGGCCAGACATACGCCTCGTAACGGTGGTTGCCGGCGCTTTCGCAGTGGACGTCGAACAACAGGCACGTCCCGTCGGAAAGTTGAACGGCCGTACCCTCCGTCAACGGGCCGCGGCCGCGCTCGGAGATTTGGACGAACTCCTGCCAGCTCTTGCGCCCATCGAACGAACGGGCGATGCGGTGGATGGGATATTTGCCGCCTTTGGGCCAACGCTCATGGCCAAACACGGCCGTCCCTCCGTTGCGGCCTTGAAACAGGTACGGCCAGGGAAGGTTCTCCGCCACCACCTGCTCCGGCCCGAGTTCGACCAGGAAGGGATCGGCGGACAAAGCATCCACCGCCCGCAACGCGGGGGTGGCGGCCAGGGAAGCGGCAAACAATCGGCGAGTGATCATGCGCGTATTCCGAGTTCGAGGCTGACGACTTTCACCGCGCGGGGCGGTTGCTTAGTGTTGTTGAGGACGACGACGGAGTTCCACCCGTCGCGGATCGCCGCGGCGTCGCCCGTGAAGTTATAGGCGGCGTGCTTGTCGGTGTGGTGCGTGAATGGCCCGGTCGGAAACAGTTGCTCCCTGGTCTCCACGCCGTCGAACGACGGCCACGCGCCGTTGACGCTGACGCCGAGACGCGGCGGCGGGCCGTCCTTTTCGATGACCACCTGGACGGTCAGCTTCCGGCCCGGGGGTTCGGCGCACATCGTGAACTGGAACTCGCGGCGGTTCCGGGAGTCGATGACCACGGGCAACTGCTCTGGCGTCTCCCACGCCATGGAATTGCGCCCGGAGGGTGTGGCGAGGCAGTAGTGCTTGTCGGCGCCGCGCAGCGCATTCAGGTCGTGAATCCCCCGCAGCACCGTGTAGTCCGCGCGCAGGCCGGGAATGCGGGGCTGGTCTGTGCAGAAGAAATTGAACTGCTCAATGCCGTGGACGCCCGCCGCCAGTTTGCCGGCGGCGTTGGCCCGCACCATGGCGGGATTGCCTGCCATGTAGCGGATGCCGATGTTCTCGTAGGGCGCCGTCGCGGACGCGGCTTCGCGCTTGTCCATGGTGGGCGACGCGCCGTAAATCCAGTTGGGCGCGTTCTCGACGACGCCGTAGAAGACCACGTCCGGCCCCAGTTCCGCCCGCAGCCGGTCGTAGGGAATGTCCCAGGTGGTCTGCCAATGGTTGCTGAAGCCCAGGAAGTCCACCAGGCCCCGGTCCACCAGCGCCTTGATATCGATGCCGCGCGACTTGAGATAACCCAGGTTGGCGGGGATCCGGAGCCCGAGCGGATACGGCTTGCCGGTCTTTTTCGCCGCGCTCGCAGTCGCGGCGCGCACGTCCGCGAAGAACGCCGTCATCAGGGCGGTCTGCGCGGAAGACGCCGGCGGCTCGATGGCGTGGGGGTCGCGCAGCCAGTCGAGTTCCATGCCCTCGAAGCCGTAATCCTCCACGTATTCGCGGATACACGACAGCATGTAGTCGCGCACCTCGCGCTTCTCGTAGTTCAATCCCGCCCAGTGCGTGTTCGCACCGTCGCGGGGATCGGGCAGCCGCCCGCTGAGCCGGAATTCCTTCTTCTTATAAAGCCGGCAGTTGAAGTGGCTGCCTTCGGGATTCTCCGCGCCGTGCAGGTCGTTCATCCGGACGCTCACCCAGGGGCTAATGCCGCGGCGGCGGCACGCTTTCACCGTCTCCGCCAGCCAGTCGACGCCCGCCTCCACCAGGTCCAGGTACAGGTTGAAAAACCGCACCATGTGGTCCAGGTGGGCGTCCATCTGGTCGGGTTTGACGCCCAGCCCGACGGCGTGGCCGCGAAAAAACTCGCGGTCGCCGCGGCGGTAGCCGTCGATCACGGTCTCGTGTTTTTTGCTGGGATACCACTGGACATTGGCGTTCGGGTTGCTCAAGAAGGTGTCGACGCCGTTGTCGGCCAGCAGATCCACGTAGCGGTGAATCGCCTTGGCGGTGTACGGCGTACCCTCGGGGTGCCATAGCTCGGGGTTGTAGAAGTATACGCAACTGTCTCCGGTGAACAGGTTGCGGTGGCGGGCGAGCAGTTCGCGCGGTTTTGGCTGCGCGCTCCCGGCGGCGCCGCGGAGTTGCCCGGCGAACGCGCCGAGGCCCAGGCACGGAAACAGAGACCGCCGTTCCATGGCCGTTACCTCGGCGCGGTCCAGATCACCGCTTTCGCCTTGGCGCTCGCCGGGGCGTTCTGTAAATCATCCACCTGGTAGTACAGCGTGAGGATCTTTCCGGAGGCCAGTTCGATGGAACTGGGATAGCCGCAATCGACATTGGGCGCGTCATCCGCCAGCACGATGCGCTTGGCGGGGTCCCAGGTCCGCCCGTCGCGCGAAATCACCGCGTGCACGCCGCGCGGCGGGTTGCGCTGCCCGTACGTCATCAGCACGCGGCCGTCCTTCAGCACGATCAGGTCGGCGGGATGCTCATTGTCTTTGGTCACCTGCGCCGGCGGGCTCCAGGTGCGGCCTTGATCCCGGGATTCGCTCACGGCGAGGTGGCCGCCTTTTTCCGAACGCAGCGCGGCCAACAGCCTGCCGTCCGGCAACCTCTGAATCGCCGTCTCGTTATAATGCTTGCCGATCAGGACTGGCTGGCCCCAAGTCTTGCCGTTGTCGCGAGAGCGGAACAGGTAACTCTCGTTGCCACGCGCGTCGAAGAATTCGAAGTAGACCGCCATCAGCACGTCGCCATCCGGCAGTTGGATGATCTTGCCGTACGGGGATACATGCCCTTGGCCCGCGTAGAACTTGTAGATCGCCTCGTCCCGGACGGGTTTCGACCAGGTTTTTCCCTTGTCCACAGACCGCATCAGGTAGACGCCATCGAACACGCGGTCCTTCCGGGCGCCCACAAACTTCAGCCCGGAGGCGTCGTAGCCCGAAGCGATGCAGTAGGCCAGCAACACCGTGCCATCCTTCAACTGGCCGAAGGCCGGGTTGCGGTCGTCCTGCGGTTCGTCGATGGCGACCCATGGTTTAGACCAGTTCTGGCCATCTTTGGAGATGACGAGATCCAGCCTGCCTTTGACGCCGACGTGCGGCGCGCCGCCGCGCAGCACGGCCAGCGCTTCGCCGGACTGCAAGCGGATCAGGACGGGGAAATACCCGTCTCCGTCCACCACCACCGTGGGGCGGCCGATCTGGCCTGCCAGCGCCAGCGCGGCGAGCGGCAACAGTACGATCGTTTTCATTTCTTCTCCTCGGCGCGAAGTTCGCGAAAACGTTGAAGAGCGGCAGCGGCCTTGTCGCGCTGCCCGGTCCGCTGGTAGGAAAGACTGAGTTGATACCAGGCTTCGGCGGCGCCTCCGTCCCGGGCGACGGCCGCTTCCAGGCGCCGGATGGCCGTGGCGTGATCGCCCCTGCCGGCAGCCAGCTTACCCAATTGAAAATTCGCTTCGCTGGATTGGGCGTCGTGGGTCAGCGCCGCGCGAAACGCGGCTTCCGCCTCCGCGTTCTTTTGCAGTTTGAGCAGGTTCTTGCCCGCCTTCACGTGATACTCGGCGGAGCGCGGGTCCAGCCGGATGGCCGCCGCGTAGGCGGTCTCGGCGCGGGCGAGTTCCCCGGTGCTGGTCAGGACATCGCCCAGCGCCGCGTGAAAGTCGGCGGCTTTCGGCTCGAGGCGAATCGCTTCCTCGTAGGCGCGAATCGCTTCCTCGTTGCGGCCCGCCATGAAGAGCGCGATGCCCCGCGCGGCATGGATTTTTCCCACGCGCGGAAAACGCCGGACCGCGTCTTCCAGCAGACGCTCCGCTTCCTTGGCTTTGTCGAGCCCCATCAAGAGCACGGTGAGGTCGTAGAGATAGTCGGCGTTGTCCGGCGCCGCGGCGGAGGCCTTCTTCAGCGCCTCCACGGCCTCCGGAAACATGCCGACGGCGCGGTAGACCTCGGCCAGCAAAGCGCATCCCTCCGGCCCGGGCTGCTTCAGGGATTCGAGGACGCGCTGGGCGTCGTGATAGCGCTCCAGCCGGTAAAAGGTCAGCGCAAGGTCGTAGGCGACGGCCGCCGACTCAGGTTCGCGGCGGCGTAACTCTTCGAGCAGCGGCAGCGCCTCCATGAACTTGCCCTGCCGGAGCAGTTGCGCGGCTCGTTGCGGATCGGGCTCGGGGGCGTCGCTCTTCACCTGGCCCTTGCTGGGGGTGGTCTTCGGCAAGCCGCGGCGCGCCTGCTGAAGCGCCGCGGCGACTTGCGCATTGCCGGGCTGCAACCTTTCGGCGGCCTCCAGGTGCGGCAGCGCCCCCTGCGCGTCGCCCGTCTGCAAGCGCCCCAGACCCAGCAAATACTGCGCGCCGAACTGCTCCGGCTGGATGGCGATGCTGCGGCGCAGCGCCTCGATGGCCTCGGCGAATCGTTTCTGCTGAAACAGGTTCAGACCCAGATTGGTCAGGATGCGGGGATCGCGCGGACGTAGGGCGGCGGCTTTCTCATGGAACGGCGTCGCGTCGCGGTGGCGTTTCTGCTGGTCCAGCGTCAGCGCGAGCAGCATGTTGATGTCCGCGTTTTCGGGCTCCAGTGCAAGCGCCTGGCGGAACAGGTCTTCGGCGGGGCGAAAATTCCTGGCCTGGAACTCGGCGAATCCTCTCTTGAAGAGTTCCCCGGCGGAGGGCTGAAAAGCGAGGACGGTTGCTCCGCCGGACAGCCAGCCGGCTAGGGCAACCGCGAACCACCTGGGTGTTTTGGGAATCCGCATGAGTTCAGAGTCGCCCGGCGGGACCCTGGAAGGAAGCAGACGTTTCGGAGCCGCGAGCGGAAGCGAGCGGGCCTCTGCGGCTTTCGTCAAGACCGTTCGCGGGGAAAGTGCGGGGCGGGGATCGATTCGATCCCCGCCCGGGAAGAACTACCAGTAGAACTTCAGCGCGAACTGAATCGAACGGGGCCCGACGGAAGTGCCGAATACCCGCCCGAAGTTCGGATTCTCCGGCGCCGACACCGGCGTGCCGAAGTTGGTGTGGTTAAACGCGTTAAACATCTCGGTGCGGAACTCGAGACGCTTGGACTCGGTGAGGTGGAAGTTCTTGAAGAACCCCATGTCCCACGTGTTGATTCCGTTGTTGCGGAGGATGTTCATCGCGGCGTTGCCAAACTTTTGCGGGCGCACGGGTTGGCCCAGATCCGTGCGGAGCGGCCAGTCGAAGGCGTTGCGGTCCCAGCGCGGGGTGTTCAAGCCGCTGCCGCCCAGGAAGAAGTTGCGAACGATATCCGGACGGCAGACGTTGTTAGTCGCCGAGTTGCAATTCGCCAGCGCGACGGTCGGTCCCGTCAGATGGTAACCGTTGTGCGCGGTGTAGATACCGGAAGCGGCCCAACCGCCCACCAACAGGTCGGCGATCCGGCTCATGTTGCCGCCGAACTTCTTGCCCCGGCCGAAGGGCAATTCGTAAATGAAGTTGCCTGTGAAGCGGCTCGGAACGTTATCCACCGAGTAGCCGTCGTTGTTGCGCAGGTTGAACGGATCCTGAATCTGGCCGACGTTGCCGGTGGAACGGGCGCCGTTCTTGGCGAGCGTCTTGCTGAACGTGTAAGCGCCTTTGAACAGCAAGCCCTTACCCATGCGTTTTTCCGCGGTCAACAGCAGCCCCTGGTAACTGGCTGCGCCGCTCGAGTTGAACCCGAAGATGCGGTCCCATTTGGGGAACGGCCGGCGCTGGGCCAACGAGCCCGGGCCCGGAGTCGTGAAGTTGTAGTCCATCGAGTTCTCCAGGTGCGTGCCCTTGGAGCCCAGGTACTGGGCTTCCAGAACCACGCCCTTCACCTCCTGACCGATGGTCAGACTCCATTGCTGCGTGTAGCCATCCAGCCACTGATTCTCCGGTGAGGTGAGCAAACCGAAGACCGCCGTCGCTAAGGAACCTTGGGGATTGGCGGCGTCGCCGGCCCAGGTCAGGGTCGGCCGGTCTACGGCCGAGACGTACCCGGCCCACAACTGTGCGGGCGGTCCCGTCACCGCGTTTTGCACCAGATTCATCAACTGGGCGCTGGAGTAGAAGATGCCGTATCCGCCGCGCACAACCGTTTTGTTTCCGCCGAACGGCCGGTAGGCAAACCCGAAGCGGGGAGCGAAGTTGTTCTTATCCGGCCGGAACAGGGTCTCGCGGTCCAGATAGCCGAAGCCAAGGTCCGGCCGGACGTTTTTGTAGAACGGTTCGGCGGTGGTGTTATGCTTCGGGAACCGCAAGCCGCCTTGGCCGTTCGCCAGCGTGGGATCGAACGAAGGCGTCAAGCCGCCCAACTCGCGTGGGACCTGCGCAAACTCATACCGCAACCCGATATTCAGGGTCAGCTTGGGGCTCACCTTCCAGTCGTCGAGGACGTAGAAGGCCATCATCGTCCGCCGGAAGCGTCCGGTTTCGTTCTCGGCCAAGGCAATCGAGGAGGACGCCATGTTGCCCAGCAGGAAGTCCGTGAAGCCGTCGCCGGTGAACTGGCCGGAGAAGCTGTACGAGTTGTTGAGCCGGGTGCCGAGGAAAGCGTCGGCCCGGTGCCGCCGGATGTCGACTCCGGCCTTGATGTTGTGCTTGCCCTGGGACCAGGTAATGCCATCATAGAACTGGAAGGTGTTCACCGTGAGAAACCAGGGTTGCGACTCGCCCAAGCCGGAAAACGCGGTGTTGCCGAGTCCGATGCTTTCCACAAAGCCCGCGCCGGGACCGGATTTGGGAGCGAACGGGATCCCCGCGTTGGCCGCAATTGGGTTGCCCGAGTTCTGCCCGCGCTGCCGGTGCGTCTGCCGCCCGTAGCTGGCGCGGAACTCGTTCAGAAAGCGCGGCGTGAGGATGCTGGTCAGGTTCAGCGTCAGGTTCTGCGGCCGCTGCGGGACAAGCAGTCCACCGACGTCCGGAAATGTTCCCGGGGTGTAGTTGTCGATGTTCTGGATAGCATACCGGGCGGACAGGTCGTGATTGTTCGCCAGGCGGTAGTCCCAGCGCAGGATGCCCGAATCGGCATCCGCGCGGCTGGAGCGGTTCACGCTGTAGTTGGCGACGGTGCTCGGGTTATTGGGCTCCGGATAGAATTTGGCCAGCGCCTGGGAGATCGGATCCAGCCGGTTCGTCGGAATGACATTACCGGGGAACGGCTGGCCGGTCTGGGGATCGCGGATAGTCTTGTTAAAGCCGGCGAAGTTGCCGCCGATCTGCGCGCGGGTAGGAACGAAGCCGGACCGCAGCAGACCCTGCCGGGTGCGCGTGCCGTCGTAGTTGCCGAAGATGAACATGCGGTCCTTGATGATCCGGCCGCCCGCCGCCACACCGAACTGGTTGCGAGCCAACGGGGCGATGGTCTGATCGGGCCGCAAGAAGAAGTTTCGCGCATCCAGATTGTCGTTGCGCAAGAACTCCCAGGCGGTGCCGTGGAACTGGTTGGATCCGGACTTGGTGACCACGTTGATCACCGCGCCGCCGCCCGAGCCAAATTCCGCCGAGTACTGGCCCACCTGCACGCTAAACTCCTGCACCGCGTCGATCGAGGGGCTCACGTTCCAGCTATTGAAAAACGCTTCCTTATTGTCCGCTCCGTCAAGCTGATAGTTGTTGTCCTGGTGCGGCATGCCCGCGGCCGTGGGAGCGCGCTTGTTGACGATGGCCGCCGCGCCCGTACCCTCGCCGATACCTGCCGTCAAGGTGGTCAGTTCCATCATGTTGCGCCCATTCAGCGGAAGGCTGACGACGCGCGATTCGTTGATCACCCCGCCGATCAGGTTGCTCTCGGTGTTCACCAGGGATGCCGTTCCCGTGACCTCGAGGGTCTGCGAGACCTCACCGACTTGCAGGTCGACGTCGACGCGTACCTGCTGGGCGACCTCGAGCACAATCCCGGTCACCGTTGCCTTCTTAAACCCTGCCGCTTCCGCTTCCAGCCGGTACGGCCCCGGGTTCAAGGCGGCGATGCGATAGGTGCCGGATTGATCCGTCACCGCTTCGCGTCCGAGATTGGTGTTGGTGTTGATGGCCCGCACGGTTACGTTTGGAACCAGCGCTCCCGTGGCGTCCTTGACCACGCCGGTTAGTGTAGCAGTGGGCACCTGCGCGGCCAAGGGCGCCAAAGACGCCAGCAGGACCAGCACGGAGACACCCAGAGATACGTTGCGAGACAGCTTTCGAACCATTTTTACTCCTACTAAGTCTGACTTTGTTGTCAATCCTTTAGCGGAACGCTAAAAGCCCTCTACCCTGTTGCACTTACCGCCGCCCGCGCTTGCCAGCTCGTTCCCCAAGCGCCGTCGGCGAACCGCCGAATCCCTGAAGATTTCAGAATTGTCCCCAAATTACAGAATGATTGCCCCAAACCCCGCAAGATCGAATCCGGCTCGTCCGGCGCGCTTGGCGAGCAGTTGGGAGAGGATCGCATATTCGGCTACTATAAATTCAAGGTTTTCTGATTGTAACCGATCCGGGATGGAGGAATCCGCCGCGGCGGCAAGGTTCCATCCAGGGTGTTGGACGGAAACCAAGGGCCGAACCGTGCGGGGTCGCCTCCGCCCCTATCCTGGAAAGAGACTCTTATCGCAGGGCCTTCGAAGCGGGGAGCCAGAAACGTGCAGACCTATCCCAATTCCGCGCGCGTGTTTGCGCACAATCGTCAGTACATTCCGGGTGGAGTCGTGTCCACCAATCGCGCGACCGCGCCGGAGATCGCGTTCGCCCGCGGCCAAGGCTCGCGCATCTGGGACCACGATGGCCACGAGTTCATCGACTATCACGCCGCGTTTGCTCCCCACTTTCTGGGCCATAACGACCCGCACGTCACCGCGGCGGTTACCCGCGCGTTGGCCGAAGGACTCAGCCTGTTCGGCTCCGGCACCACGGAATTCGAAGGGCGGCTGGCGGAGTTGATCTGCACGCACGTCGAGATCGCCGACTCGGTGCAGTTTCTCAACACGGGAAGCGAAGCGACCTACCAGGCCATTCGCGCGGCGCGCGCCATTACCGGCCGGGACGATATCATTGTGATGCAGGGCGGCTACAACGGCTGGCATAACGATGTGGCGTGCAACCTGATGACGCCGCTGCCGGCGCTGGGTCCGCGCGTCTCCCCGGGCGAGTATCCCTTCTGGCCGATTAGCGCCGGCATCCCGGAAGCGCATCAACGGCTGGTGCATCCCGTCAATTTCAACGACCTGGATTCGGTTCGCTGGGTGTGCGAGCGCTATCCGGTGGCTTGCCTGATCACCGAGCCAATTTTGCAAAATGTAGGCGTCGTCAAGCCGCTGCCCGGGTATCTGGCCGGCCTGCGCCAACTGGCGGATGAGTTCGGCTTCGCGTTGATTTTCGACGAAGTGAAAACGGGCTTCCGCCACGCGTTGGGAGGGTACGCGGCGTTGTGCGGGGTGCGGCCGGACTTCGTCGTGTACGGCAAAGCGGTCGCCAACGGCTATCCGCTGGGCGTGATCGCCGGGAAGAAGGAGTACATGGACTTTTTCGTCCACCCGGATCCCGCGCGGCGGGTGCTGCTGGCGGGCACCTACAACGGACACCCTGTGCCCACGATCGCCGCCATCGCCACCATCGAGCGCTTGCTCATGAACGGCGGAGAGGTGTACCGCCACGTGGAGCGACTGGGCGCGATGCTCGAAGCGGGCGTACGCGAGATCCTGGAAAGACTGGGCGTGCAGGCTACCTTCGTGCGGCAGGGCTCCGCGTTCTGCCTGTATTTCATGGATCACGCGCCGGTGGATTGGCACGACCTGGCCACGTACCACTCCTTTGGCGCCGACGAGACGATGCGGCGGGAACTGATCGAACGCGGCGTCTACTTCTTTCCGCTCGCCACCAAGCAAGGGTCGATTTCGGCCGCACACACCGAGCGCGACATCGAGATCACGCTGGCGGCGTGGGCGGCGGCGCTGGAGCACGCCGCCCGGGAACATGAGGGGACGCTGGCGGTGCGGGTAGCGCGGTAGGAAGGTCCTAGCGTTCGCTTCCTCCCGGCCAAATGAACGGAATTTCCTTGAAAACTGGCCAGTTCGCTGATACTCTCTTTTCACCCAGACTCTGGGCGTGAGGAGGAGTCCATGAAGATATCCGTACGTTTTGCGTGTGCCGCGTTGTGCGTCTCCGGCGTGCTCTGTGGGCAGCACACCGCAGAGACGCGGGTGTTTCGCGCGCGCCTGTCGCCCGCCAATGAAGTGCCGCCCATCACAGGACTGGACGCTGCGGGCGCCGCGACGCTGGTGGCGCATGTGTTGCGGGATGCCGGCGGGAAGATTGTCTCGGGCTCGGTGGACTTCTACGTTGTGCACTAATTCCCGGGGGAAGTGACGTTTACGGGATTGCATGTCCACGCCGGCGCGGCCGGGACGAACGGGCCGGTCCGGATCGACACGGGGATCACCGGGCAGAACACGGTGGTTTCTCCGACTGGGCGGGGCACGATCGACCGGCAGGCCCAAGTCTTGCCGGACAATGTGAATGGCCTCGCCGCCTTGGAAGGAATGTTCGCCAACCCCGCCGGGTATTATGTGAACCTGCACAGCACGGTGCATCCGGGCGGCGCAATCCGGGGCCAACTCGAAGCGGCGCAAACCGTCACGCTTCTCGCCATGATGAATCCACGTAACGAGGTTCCCCCGATCACCAATCTGGACGCCTCCGCGCTGGGCGTGTTCACAGCGCACATCACGCGGGACGACAACGGCGGCATCACGTCCGCGGAAGGGATTTTTGACGTCGATTATGCGTTCCCGGGGGCGGTCACGTTCACGGGGTTACATATCCACGTGGGGGCCGCCGGCGTGAACGGCCCGGTCCGCATCGATTCGGGGATCACGGGCGCCAACCCCGTGGTCCGGGAGACCGGTTCGGGGAACCTGTTCTACCGGGTCGAAATCCCGCTGAACGCCAATACGCTGCCCGTGCTGGAAGCCCTGACGCAGGCGCCCCAAAATCATTACCTGAACCTGCATACCACGGTGCATCCAGGCGGCGCGGTCCGGGGCCAGACCCGTTCGGCCGGCCTGATGACTTTCCAGGTGCCGATGTCTCCCGCCAACGAAGTCCCGCCGGTCACTAACCTGGAAGCCAGCGGGCAGGCATTGGTCAGCATCCGGGCGTTGCGGTCGGAAGCCGGGACGATCGAAGCGGGCTACGCGGTCTTTGACGTCAACTACCGGTTCCCGGGAGCGGTGGACTTCACCGGTTTGCACATTCACGACGGCCTCGCGGGCGCGAACGGTCCGGTGCGGCTGGATACCGGCATCACCGGCGCCGCCTCCGTCGCGCGCGCGACGGGCTTCGGAAATCTGACCGGACGCGTGCTGGTCAACAGCGCGCTGGGGCTTGCTTCGCTGAACTCCCTGGCGGTCCACCCGGAACGTCATTACCTGAACCTTCACACCCGGGTGCACCCTGGAGGCGCCATCCGCGGCCAGCTCGCGGAAGCCCGCACGCTCAATCCCGTTGTCACCGGCGCCGCCACGGTAGGCTCGCATCTCGCGGCGGCAGCGCCGGGCGGGCTGCTGTCCATCTACGGGCTGGATTTGGTGAAGGTCGCGTCGGATCTCGGCGGATGGAGTGGTTCCACGCTGCCCGTCTTGCTGAACGGAGTCGAGGTTTCGATCGGCGGGCGGGCCGCGCTCCTTCTGTACGTGTCCCCAGGGCAGTTGAACGTGCAGGTTCCTTTCGAGACGGAACCGGGAGCGCGCCCGATCGTGGTGCGCTTCGACGGAACGGCCAGCCAGGCGGCGGCCAGTATCCAGGTAGCCTCCGTGGCGCCGTTCATCTTCACTTACGAGCGGGGCGGTATCGTGGTCCGCAATGCGGATTTTTCGCTGATGACGCCGGAAAATCCGGCCGCTGCGGGCGACATTGTGCTGATCTACTCGACGGGGCTGGGACAAACCACGCCCGCGTCAGCAACCGGCAAGCCCGCCGCGTTCCCGCCGGCGGCGGAGACCGCGCGCGTGCAGGTCACGATCGGCGGACGGGCGGCGGACGTGTTGTACTCGATCGCCGCGCCCGGTTTCGTTGGCTTATATCAAACGGCGGTGCGTGTGCCAACCGGCGTAACGCCGGGCAACGCCAGGCTGTCCCTTTCGGTCTCCGGCGTTTCATCGAACGAGACGACGGTGGCCATCCGGTAGCCAGCGGAACGAAAGTCTCCCCGGTTGGGCGCCGCCCCCAGGCAAGCGGTGGCGGCCATCGAGGATGCCTCCCGCACGGCATGCCGCCTGGCGAAGGGGGAGCCCGGCCCTGTCCGCGGCGGCGCCGCGACGAAGGCTTAATCGCGCCCGTCCTCCAGCGCCGCGCAAACCGCTTCGGCCATCCCGAGCGTACTCGTCTGGCCGCCCATATCGTAGGTCCGCGCCGTGCCCTCGGCGATCACGCGGCCTACGGCGGATTCGATCCGGCGCGCCTTGTCCCGCTCGCCCAGCCACTCGAGCATCATTTTGGCGGCCAGAATCGTGGCCAGCGGATTCACGCGGCGCTGGCCGGCGTATTTCGGCGCCGACCCGTGCGTCGGCTCGAACACCGCATACCGCTCCCCCAGATTCCCGCTGTAGGCGAAGCCCAGCCCGCCTACCATCTGGGCGCAAAGGTCAGACAGGATATCGCCGAACAGGTTGGTGGTGACGATCACGTCGTAGTGGAGCGGGTTCTTTAGCAGCCACATGCAAATCGCGTCGACATTTGCGGTTTCGAACTGAATCCGCGGGTAGCGCGCCGCCACGCGCTCGGCCGTCTCCAGGAACAACCCGCAGGTGGACCGGAGTACGTTGGCCTTGTGCACGGCGGTGACCTTGCGGCGGCCGTGCTCGGCCGCGTAACGGAACGCCGCCTCGACGATGCGCTCGGACGCGCGCCGCGTGATGCTGCGCAGCGAGATGGCGGCGTCGCGGGGCACGGCGTGCATGCGGGGCACGGCGTAGAACTCCTCCGGCGTCCGGTCGAACTCGATGCCGCAATACATTCCCTCGGTGTTCTCGCGGAACACAACCAAGTCAATGCCCTCCCGGTAGTTGAGCGCATTGCCGGGAAAAGCCCGGCACGGCCGCAGGCAGACATAGAGGTCGAAGAGTTGCCGCATGCGGACAATCGGGCTGCGGTAGGTGAGGCCCAGGCCTTGCAACACGGGGTCGAGTTCGCGGGCGGCGGCGGCCGGCGGTTTGGAAGTGATGGCCCCGAAAAACGCGCAATCCGTCGCGCGCAGCAGACTCAACGTCCGCTCCGGGAGCGCATCGCCTTCGTGCCGCCAGCACTCCCAGCCTATCTCGCCGGGGAGGTACTCGGCGACAAATCCGGCGGCGTCGAGCACCAGGCGCGCGGCGGCGCACACCTCCGGGCCGACGCCGTCGCCGGGCAGCCAGGCGATCCGATACGAGCTCATGGGTTCCCTTTCACGCGGCGTACTTCTTCTTAAGGTACGGCACCAGACCTCCCGCCTCCAGCAGAGCCACGGCCCGGGGATCCAACGGCGCGCTGGCGAGCGTCACGGCCTGCGTCCGGTTGGTGACCACCCCGCCTTCCAGATCGATCTCCAGTTCGTCGCCCGCGGCGATCCGCGCCGTTTCCGCGCACACCACCGCCGGCAGGCCCAGGTTGATCGCGTTGCGGAAGAAGATCCGGGCGAACGATGCCGCCAGCACCGCTTGCACGCCGGCAAAGCGAATGGCGGCGGCGGCTTGTTCGCGGCTGGAACCGCAGCCGAAATTCCGTCCCGCCACCAGGATTGCGCCGGGACCTAACCGGGCGCGCAAGTCCGGATACGCCAACTCGAAAAGATGTTCCGGGGTCTTTGCGCGGTCGGTGATGTTGAGGTACCGCCCCGGGTAGATCATGTCGGTATCGACATGGTGGCCGAGCGCCGCCGCCACGCGTCCACGCAAGATCAAGCGAGGCATGCGGCCACCTCCTCTTCCAGCACGCTGGGAGCGACGATGCGCCCGGCGATCGCCGAAGCCGCCACCACCGCCGGACTGGCCAGATAGATTTGTGCCTCGGCGCTGCCCATCCGTCCGACGAAGTTTCGATTGGTGCTGGAGATGCAGACTTCGCCGGCGGCCAGGACGCCCTGGTGGACCCCCACGCAGGGTCCGCACCCCGGCGGATCGATGATCGCTCCGGCGGCGACCAGCGTTTCCAGGTAGCCGCAACGCAGGGCCTCTAAATAGATTTGCTGGGAAGCCGGAATGACGATCAGGCGGGTGTCCGGATGCACTTTCCGGCCAGCCAGCAGGGCCGAAGCCACCTCGAGATCCTCCAGGCGTCCGTTGGTGCAACTGCCCAGGACCGCCTGGTCGACGTGGATGTTCCGCAGCGCCGATACGGGTTGGACCTGGTCGACCGCATGCGGGCACGAGACCTGCGGCTCGGCGACGTCGCGCGCGAGGTCGATCTCGATGGTCGACTCGTAGACCGCGCCGGCATCCGGTGCGATGCGCTCGAGCGGCTCGGCGGTGCGCGGCCGCAGGTATTCGAGCAGCCAGTCGTCGACGGGGGTGAACGCGACTTTGGCGCCCATCTCCATCGCGAGATTGGTGAGCACCATGCGCGACGCCACGGTGAGTCCCCGGATGGCGGGCCCGTCGAACTCCACCGCGCGGTAGTCGGCGCCATCGGTGCCTAGCCGGCCAATGAGAAAGAGGATCAGGTCCTTGGCGGAAACCCAGGCCTGGAACTCGCCTTGCGCCAGGATCCGGATGGTCGCGGGCACTTTGAACCACAGCGCGCCCTCACACCAGACTCCCGCCATTTCCGTGGCGCCAATCCCGGTGGCGAACGCGCCGAAGGCGCCGTGGGTGGTGGTGTGCGAGTCGGTGCCCACCACCACCATGCCCGGACGCACGTGGCCCTGTTCGGCCAGCACCTGGTGACAAATGCCGCCGCGGCCTACATCGTAGAAGTGAGTGATGCCCTGCGCCCGCACGAACTCGCGGACGCTCTTGTGCGTGGCGGCGGTCTTTTCGGACTCCGCCGGCACGCGGTGATCGAAAATGATGACGATCTTGCCGGAATCCCAAACCTGGGGACGGCCGATCTGCTGAAACGTCTTCCGCACCAGGTCTGCGTTCTCGTGCGACATGGCGAGGTCGATGGACGCAACCACAATCTCGTCGGGCGAGACCTGTTCGCGGCCCGCCGCCCCCGCCAGAATTTTCTCCGCCATGGTCATGGCCATTTGCTTACCGTACGGCCTCCTCCACCAGATGCGGCAAATACTCGTTTTCCAGCGCGCGGTAGCGGCTTAGTTGCACGAACTCGTGATAAGCCCGGAAGTCCGTCAGGCGGTGCGTTTGTCCCGCCAGCAAGCCGGTGGGCGAGGCGCGCAGCGCCCGGAAGAATTCGGTCAGCGCGTGATGGGCGACCAGGATCGAAGCCACCGGAATGCTGACGCGCGCCACGCCGAGCGCGGCCAGTTCCGGAATCGGAATCAGCTCGGTCTTTACTCCCGTCACGGCGTCCATCAGGTTGACCGAGAGCAACCCATGCACCTCGCGCACCGCGCGTTCGATATCGGCGCGGGCGCCGATCCCGTCGATAAACGCCATGTCGGCGCCGGCGCGCAGATACAGGTTGGCGCGGCGGATTGCTTCGTCCAGGCCGTGCGTGGCGTAGGCGTCCGTGCGGGCGTTGATGACCAGGCCGGCGCCCATCCGGCGGCGCACATCCGCCATGGCGCGCACTTTGCCGGCCATTTCTTCGGCGGCAATCACCTGTTTGCCCTCCAGGTGCCCGCAGCGCTTGGGAAACACCTGGTCTTCAATGTTCACGCCGGCGGCGTCCATCCGAATCAGGCGTTCGGTGATGTCGGCCGCGTTGAGCGCGTTGCCGCCGCCGGTATCAATGTCCGCCATCACGGGGACGCCGACGGCGCGGATGATTTGGGCGGTCCGGTCCAGGATGTCCTTCATGTCCACCAAGCCGACGTCCGGCTTGGCGAGCAGGCTGCCGGCCAGGCCGAAGCCGCTGATCTGCACGGCCTCGAACCCTGCGGCTTCAATGACGCGGGCGCTGAGCGCGTCGTGGCAGCCGGGCACTACCAGCGCCCGGCGGCGCTCGAGTTTTTCGCGCAAAGCCATTGCGCGTTCCATGGGCAACTCCTTCGAGAGGAAAAGATCAAAATCAGGTGAGAGTCAGAATACGAAATCGGTACGAATCGCGTTGGGTCAGCCGCGGAAGACGCTGCCCGAGGCTTACGCCGGGGGCAGCCAGCCGCCAGGGCGCGCCGCGGGAATCAAGCCGTTGGCGCCTGATTCCAGTCGGATGATACCAGACGGCGTTCCTTGTCAATAGCCCCGGCGGCGCCCACCCGTGCGGTTTGTTGCGCGGGGCGCGTGGCCCGGCGCCCGTGCGGGAAAACCAGGCTCCGGCCAGCCTAATTGGGCGCAATCTGCGTCAGCAAGGGCGCGGGCGTGCGTGGCGCCTCGAGGTGAGGCATCGGCCTTCCCCGGAAAAGCCGCAAGCAAAGGCGGCCCGTCAACCGCGCCCAGCGGTTCGCGCTCGTCCGGCGGGCGCTGTCTGTGGCAATTCCGGTATTCGCGTACATCTGCCGGTACAACTTGGAGATAAACACGAACGCCAGGCGGGCTTTCCACGACTTGATGAATCTGGACCGCTTCCACACCTCGCTCAACTGGTAATAGCTGTCCCACACGCCTTGCGTGCGTTGGCGCATTTCTTCCGCGCTCATGTGGGGGTGGGGCACGTAGAGCTTGGGACGCCGGTGGCCCGGGATGAGCCAGTAGCGCGTCACCGGCACGCCGTCGATGCGTTCCGGGTCGCCCCGTGTGCTCTTCTCCCAACGGTCAAAATCCACGGTGCCGGGAAAGGGAGTCATCATCACGAACTGCGCGAAGGTCAAGTCCGCCCGCTTCGCCAGCGCTGCGGTCGCTGCGAACGTATCCCGCCGGTCCGTGGGCAGACCGAAGATGAAAGATCCCAGCACGTGCACGCCGTGCTGCTTGAAGAGCCGCAATCGTTCCACCAGCTTCTCGCCTGACAGGTTGAAGTCCTTGAACACCGACTTCAGCCCTTCCGGCGTCACCGCCTCGACTCCCACGAGCGCGCCCCGGATGCGGGCCTTGTTCATGGCTTGCAGGAATTCCGGGTCCTCGGCCGCCTCCATCGTGATCTGGGTAAACAGGATGGTGTCTTCGGGGAGTTCGGCAAGGAGAGCCATGAACTCGAAGCGTTCGTCCCGCAAGCGTTGCAGTTCGGCCAAGCGCGCCGGCTGGTTCTGCCTTTTGGCCAAGGCAAGATCGGTCAGCGTCACGGGATAGAAATTGTCGTCGGCAAGAGCGATGAAACGGTATCCCTGCCGGCGCAGTTGCACGATTTCCTCGATCACGGCGCTGCTGGAGCGCTGCCGGGGCTCCTGTCCGTCGGTCCGCCACACCGAACAGAAGGAGCAATGCTTGGGGCAGCCGCGCACGGTCTGGACCGAGGCCCACATGTAACGGTCCGGCGGGAGCAGTTCCCAACGGGCGGGCTGAAATCGGGCCGCGCCCACCCGGCCTCCGTCATACAGGGGTTGCGGATGGCCCGCCATGCAGTCGGCCAGCACGGAGGCCCAAATGAGGTCGCCGTCGCCCTGCACCACTGCGTGCGCGCCGCCGAATTCCATCGCTTCCCCGGGGTAGAGCGTGGCATGGATCCCGCCGAACACGACGAACGCGCCAAGTTCGCGGGCTCGCTGGCCCACCTCGAAACCCCGCAGCGCGTTGGCGGTGTGGATGCCGATTCCCACGACATCGCCCGGCTGGACGGAGTCGAAACCAATCGGCTCCAGCGTCTCATCCACGATGATGGGATCGCCATACTGCGCCGGCGTCGCCGCCGCGAGCACGTACAGCCAGCGGGGGGTGATCACCCCAACGCCAAAAGCAACGTCGCTGGGGTTGACCAAAATCACTCTCATCTGTCCTCTCCTCTTGCTTCCACGGGACACCCCGGACGCCAACTTGCCGCTCCGGCTGGCCCCCGTCCCGCTGCCGTATGCCGCGATTCATCCGCCCGCTCCGGCTCTTCCGTTCCATGTTTCGGGCCGCTCCGCAGGCGGGAAGTGAAGCGGATCCCGCAGACTCTGGAGCTCCCGGTAATAGTAGAGGGGAGATGGCCGTCTCCCTTGGAACTTCAGCGATTTCAAAAACGAAATCTCCTCTTCGGTGGCGTCGCCGCTGAGAGCCGGGTCGCTCAGGAACTCCACAAAACCCGCTTCCATGCCAGAGCCCGGCTGACTTGCCACTTCCTGAAACTCGAAGCGTTTCACGGTCCTCGGCGCCAAGCGATGATTCAGAACGATTTCGATGGCGAACGTCTTCAGGTCAATATCCCAGGAGTCGATCATGGGATCCAGAAAGGAGACGCAGCCCTCCGGGGACACCTGGAAAACGTCGGTATCCAGAAACTCGAGGATCGCGACGCGCATTTCCTCGTAGCTGCGCCCGCTCATCTGGGCCATCACCCGGAGCCACTCTTCACTACGCAGTTCCTCGCGCGCCAACTCCTGCGCTACGTCCAGGATGGTCTGGGTGACCAGCCGCTCGAGTTCGCCGAAGGCTTCCTTCTCGAAAATTCGCCGGATATCCGGCGCCGTGGCCGGATCGCACTTGCGGAGGATCAGGTCCCGGCACTCCTTGAACAGTGGCCCGGGCGTTTCGGCGGCCTTCTTCTTCAATTCCAGTTGGCGCTGGGCATCCGCCACCTTGGCGAGATCGCCGCCTGGTAACCCGAGCAGTTGGCCAATCCTGTCGTAGAGATCGGTGCGGCCAGGCGCAGGCGGGGGCTTCCTTCCCGTCAAGAGCTGGGAGATGTAGGATTCGGTGACCTGCGCGGCAGCGGCGAGGTCCTTCTGGTCGAGGCCTAACTCGCGCAACCGCTGCTTGATCAATAGCGAAACGTCCACTGCATTCCCCCGGGGCCGGGCCGTTAACTGCATTCAGTTAACTATCCTCATTGATTATGACACAAAAGAGTTGACAGGCAGCCACTATTAACCGAAAATAGTTAATACATGGACGATCCCGTCCATCCACAGTTCGCCTGAAGCTAAGGCAGGCGCTCTGTCCCTCCTTCTTAGAGACATCACCCGCACAACCGAGGAGGTTGCCATGTTCCCCCACCACACGTTTCCCGGAAAGCGCGCCGCCTTCCCATTCGTATTGCTGGCCGTGGGTCTCGCCGCCTTCTTGTTGCCGCTACTGTGGCTTCGACCCGCTGGATACGGCTTCGCCTTGACGGCGATAGGGTGCGGAGTCTGGGGCGGGGCGATCGTTGGGGCCACCTGGATCCGCTTCCTGCGCCCAAAGGTCGACGACTGGATGCGCCATGACTTCGCGCCGGTTCCCACCGGGCCAGCGAACCGAGCAGCGCGGAAGGCAGCCGCGGAACCACGGGGGTGGCGTGAAAGTCATTAGCGTCAAATTGACGGTTAAAGAGCTGGAACTACTGGTCAGTCTGGCATCGGATCAACTGTTCCGGAGGGAATTCATCGACCCGAAGATGCCTGGCTACAAGGAGAAGCCAGGCGATCTTAGCTTGGGCAAAGTCCTGGTCGCCCGTCTGCGGTCGCAGTTGGATCCCCCCGCAGGAACGGGGCGGACGTGCCGCGGGACCGCCGGATGAGGAATGCGCGTCGTCGTGTCTCCGGGCCAGAGGAGCGCGCGCCGGTTGCGCCGAAGCGGCGCCGGCCGGCTACTGCCGGGTGATCGTCTCATCCAGGCTGAGGATGGCGCTTGCGACGGTGGTCCAGGCGGCAAGCTCGGCCGGATCCACTGCCGAATCCGGCGTCGATTCACCGACGCGGAGCAGCGCGCTCGCCTGGTTTGGATCGCGGCGGTAGGCGGCGGTCTGCACCTCGGCCAGGTCGCGGAAGATCTGCAATTCCTTGCCGGACGGACGGCGGGCCAACGCCAGGCGATAGGCGTGGGCGATGCGCCGGCCTGGATCGCGGCCGGCCTCGCGGATCAGGCGCTGGGCCAGCGCGCGCGCGGCCTCGACATACGTCGGATCGTTCATCAGCACCAGCGCTTGCAGCGGGGTGTTGGTCACGGGCCGCCGCGCCGTGCATTTTTCCCGGTCCGGGGCGTCGAACACCGCCAGGGCGGGAGGCGGCACGGTGCGCTTCCAAAACGTATACATGCTGCGCCGGTAGAGATCGGCCCCGCGCGAAGGCGTGTAGGACTGCGCGGAGTAGACGTCGCCGTAGGCGACCTCTTCCCAAACGCCAGGCGGCTGATAGGGGTAAACGCTTGGTCCGCCGATGCGCGGATCCAGCAGGCCGCTGACAAACAGCGCGTTGTCACGGACCAGTTCGGCCGCCAGGCGGAAGCGCGCGCCGCGGGCCAGCAGCCGGTTGCCGGGATCTTTTTCCAGCAGCGCCGGCGTTGCCTTCGAGCTCTGCCGGTAAGTGGCGGAAGTCACGATCAGCCGCTCGAGAGCGCGCACGTCCCAGCCCGAGCGGACAAACTCGGTGGCCAGCCAGTCGAGCAGTTCGGGATGAGTGGGAAGCTCGCCCTGCGATCCGAAATCCTCCGCAGTGCGAACCAGGCCGGCGCCAAAGTAAAGCTGCCAGAAACGATTCACCGCCACGCGCGCGGTCAGGGGATGGGCGGGGTCGGTGAGCCAGCGGGCCAAGCCCAAGCGGTTGGCCGGCATCCCTGCGGGCAAGGGCGGCAGCGCGGAAGGCGCCGCCGCCGTAACGGCTTCACCCTTATTCCGGTAATCGCCCCGGCCGAGGACGTAGGTGGGCCGCGGCGTGTCCATTTCCGCCATCACCATCGTGTTCGGAATCGTCTTGTCGAGCTGGACCTTCTCCTGCCGGAGCGCGATGAGTTCCTGGTAGCGCGCCCGGAGTTCCTCCGGCGCGGCGTAGCGCAGGAAGTAATCGCGCAGCCGCGCCTGTTGCTCCTTGCTGCGCTTGCCGCCCGCCAGCACCAGAGAGCGGACGGGCTCGTGCAAGCTCAACGCGGGAATCTCCGCCGGGTTGAGGGCGCGGCGGTAAATGCGCAGTTCGTCGAGCTGGCCTTTGTGCGGCAAACTGACCGCCTTGTCTCCGATCCGCAGCGGGCGTCCCGTCGCGATGGGACCTTCCAGGCGGTCGCGCACCGTTTCGAGCGCGGCAGGCTTACCGTCCAAATATAGGCGCACTCCCTCCGCTTTGCCGGAACCGTCGTGGACCAGCGCCAGGTGCGTCCACTGCGCCTGAACCACGCGCTCCCGGCTGCGAACCTCCAGCGCCCGGTCCGGCCACTGGTGCGTCATCCGGAAGACCAGAAAAGCTCCCCGCTTGAGATCCGGAATGGTTTCCGACTCCGTCAGGAACAACTCATATCCCCGCCGTGTGGTGGCGTCTTCGATCTTCTGGAGCAGAGCGGATTCTTTGGTGGTCTGGTATCGCACCCAGAGCGACAGGGTGAAGGGCTGGCCGAGATCGAACGCGCCGGCGTCGCCGAAGTCGACCTGGGTTTCGCCGCTCAATACCACGGAACGGCCGGCGATGCCCTCGGCGAAGGTCACCTCCCCGCGCACGGCGCGGGCGTGGGCGTAGCTCCCGGAGACATCCGAGAGGTGGTTATCAAACTCGTAATGCGCCGTCAGACCTTCGCGCGGGGGCGCGGGCAGGGCATGCGCCGCGCCGCTTTCCCACGCCTTGAGCGGCTCGGCCAAAGCTTCGTCGCTCAGCGCGTGTTCGAGTTCCGGAATGCGTTTGGCCAGGAATTCGAGCCGCGCCTCCTGCTCCGGAGTCGTGAGTTGCAGCATCGGTTCGGCGTTGCCAGTGCGCCCGTCCAGACCCTTTTCCGGAACATTGTTGAAAAACGCGAAGAACCGGTAGAAATCGCGCTGGCTGATGGGGTCGTACTTGTGATCATGGCAGCGCGCGCACCCCATGGTCAGACCCAGCCAGACGGTCGCCGTCGTCTCGACGCGGTCCACCAGGTACTCGACCAGGTATTCCTCCGCGATCGCCCCGCCCTCGAAGTTGATCATGTGGTTCCGGTGAAAGCCGGTGGCCACGCGTTGCGCGCGGGTCGCGTTCGGAAGCAGGTCGCCGGCGATCTGCTCCACGGTGAACTGGTCATAGGGCAAGTTCCGGGCGAAGGCGTCGATCACCCAATCGCGCCAGTGCCACATGTCGCGATGGCTGTCAATGTGATAGCCGTGCGTGTCGGCGTAGCGGGCTAGGTCAAGCCAGTGCAGCGCCAACCGCTCGGCGTGCCGCGGGGAGGCCAGCAGCGCTTCGACCCGCTTCTCATAGGCATCCGGCGACGCGTCGGCGAGGAAGCTTTCCAATTCGGCGGGGGTGGGCGGCAGGCCGGTCAGGTCCAACGTCACGCGGCGGAGCAGAGTGGCGCGGTCGGCTTCCGGAGACGGCGCGAGACCTTCCCGTTCCAGCCGCGCCAGGATGAACGCGTCGACGGGATTGCGGACCCACTTTCCGTTGCGGACGGCGGGCAGGGGCCGGCGCTGGGGCGGCACGAACGACCAGTGCGTGTCCCACGGGGCGCCCTCTTGAATCCAGCGTTCCAGGGTGGCGATCTGCACGGGCGTCAGCGTCTTGTTAAACGACGCCGGGGGCATGCGCAGTGCCTTCTTTTCGTGCCGGATGCGTTGCAGTAGTTTGCTGGCGGCAGGATCGCCGGGCACGATGACCTTGCCGATGGCGCCTTCCCGCGTATCCAGGCGCAGTCCCGCCATGCGGTTCTGCTCGTCCGGTCCGTGGCACGCGAAACAGTTATCGGAAAGGATGGGCCGCACCTCGCGATTGAAGTCGACCGGCTTGGGGCCGGCGGTGCGGGCAAGCGGGATCAGGACCGCGGCCAGCGGCAGGCTCAGAGCCATGGAGAACAGACGGCGCACGCGGAAACCTCCCTCAGGGAACGTCGTGTATTGCCATTCTACCGGAAGGCCGCCGGCGGGCGGCGCGGCCCGGGAAGCAGCTTCGCCTAAAACTGGATTTCCTGATACATTCAGAACAATCATGTCCGCCCCGTCCGCCGTTGCCCCCACGCCGGCGGTTCTTTCGCCGGCCCCGCCCGGTCAGGGACGTCTGGTCAGCCTGGACGCCTACCGCGGTTTCATCATGCTCATGCTGATCTCGAACGGATTCGGCCTCGCCGCTCTCCGGCACTACCCCGGCTGGGAGTGGCTGGCGGCGCAGGTCGAGCACGCCGCCTGGACCGGCGTCACGTTCTGGGACCTGATTCAGCCCGCCTTCACCTTTATGGTGGGCGCCGCGATGCCTTTCGCCTTCGCCCGCCGCCGCCAACAGGGGGCCAGCGAGGCGCAGGTGTTCCGGCACGTGGCCTGGCGGGCATTCGCGCTCATCCTGATCAGCAACATCATGTCCAATTTCGGCGGCAAGCCCCGGCCTGTGCTGCAACTGATCAATGTCCTGTGCCAGATCGCGTTCGGATATTTCCTGTGCTACCTGATCCTGCAACTGCGGTTTCGCTGGCAGGCCGCGGCGGGCGCGCTGTTGCTGGGCGGCCACTGGGCGCTGTTCGCCGCTTTCCCCGGACCGGACGGGCCGTTCTCCAAGACGGGAAACATCGGACAGGTGATCGATCTGGCGCTGCTCGGCTACACCTATCCGGGCTACTACACCACGATCAACTTTCTGGGCAACGCGGTGACGATTCTGTTTGGCTGCTGGGCCGGATTGCTGATTCGCAGCCCGCGCACGCACGGACAAAAACTGAAGACGCTGCTGGTCTCGGCGGCGGCGGCATTTGTGATCGGCCTGGCGCTGGAGCCGTTCAACCCGATGATCAAGCGGCTTTGGACCGCCTCGTTCACCTTCTTCAGCGCCGGCTGGGTGATCTTGATGCTGACCGCCTTCTACTGGGTGATCGAAGTGCGGCAGGTGCGCAAGTGGGCCTTCCCGTTTGTCGTATTGGGGATGAATTCGATCTTCATTTACTGCTTCTCACAGATGCTGCACGGGTGGCTGAACCGGGGCATTGGCGTATTTACCGGGAACTTCTGGTACCTGGGGCCCCTCGGCGCGATCCCGCAGCAGATCACGGTGCTGGCGGTGATGTGGTACCTGTGCTACTGGCTGTACCAGCGCAAGATTTTCTTTAAGGTGTAAAGCGCCGCTATTTCGGGTCGAAGGTGACCCGGATGCCCGTGGTGAACAACACGTCGTTCTTCCGCGCGCCGGGCGCGGGGTTGCTCAGGAAACGGTCGCTCACCGTAAACTGCCACGCCAGCCAGCGGTTCAGGTTGGTGGCCAGCGAGGTGTCGAAGTTGATGCGGTACGCGCCCGATTCCGAGATGTTGGGATAAAACACTAAGCGCTGCGTGAGCCGCGTCGCGCCGCTGAGCCGGAGCGTCAGGTCATCGCCGAACAACAGTTCGCCCGAGGTGCGCCGCAGGTCGTTCTGGAAGAACTCCTTGTTCACACTGCCCCCGGTGAACGCGCTCAGCGACCCGCGTTTTTCGGATTTGAACAGGTAGTAGCCCATACCCCCGCCGCCGACCCAGCGGAGATCCAGGCGCTGAAATTCGTCAAATTCGAGGTCGGTGAAACCGAAGCTGTGCCAGCGGGGGGAGATGTTGAGGTCGTAGCGGACTCCGCCGCGGCGGGCGTTGGCCACTACTTCGCGCGGGCCCTGCGTGCTGTTGGTCGAGTAGATCTGGGTGAAGGCGAACGCGATCTTGTCGCGGGGCGTGGACCGGTTGGCGTTGACCTGGAAGTTGTTGGCGGTGGTCTTGGCGTTGCCGCGCGCGGTGGCGAGACCGAAGTCCACGAAGCCGCGCCACAGGTCCAGCAAGCGGGGATTGCGGAGGCGGTCGAGTTCCGCCTCGTGGCGCGCCTGCTCCTCCTTGGAGCGGATGGCGGCGATCGAATCTTTCGCGGTCGTCACCGTGCCGGCGCTTTCGGTGGCGATCGTCACCTCCGCGCCCTCCGTGGCCGCGGCGCCGACCACCACTTGGCCGTCCTTCAGCGTGAAGTTCAGTGGCTGGCTGGAGGTGAGACTGGTGACTGCGGACCAATCCACGGTGACCGTGCCGGCGTACTCGGTCTTGATCGTGACCGTTTTGGCGTCCGACTTGACGATGGAACCGGAGAGGCGGTCGCCGTTCTTCATGGTGATCTGATCCGCCAGCACGGGAAGACTGGCGAGCAGGAACATGGCGAGGACGTGGGCAAGTGGACTTTGCATGGGAATGACCGGATTCTCTAAGGCGCGGGGCGCGGCCGGCTTCGATTGAGCGCGCGCCTTTCTCATGGTATAAGAGCGGGGAGCCTGAGGCCCGGAAAGGACGCTCCGGCGGCGGCTTGGTCACCGCGGATTGGAGGACTGTTACGGATGTTTGCCGAGTTCAAAGAGTTCATCAAGCGGGGAAACGTTATGGACCTCGCCATCGGAGTCATCATCGGCGCCGCGTTCGGCAAGATTGTGGCGTCGCTGACCGACGACGCGCTGATGCCGGTGATCAGCCTGTTTACGGGGAGGATCGATTTCAGCAACCTCTTCTTCGCGCTGGACGGCCAAACCTACAAAACGATCGAAGAGGCCAAGAAGGCGGGGGCCGCGATCCTGGCGTACGGCAACTTCATCAGCGCCATTGTCAATTTCCTGATTGTCGCCTTCGCTGTATTTCTGCTGGTGAAGCAGTTGAACCGTCTGCTGCCGCCGCCGCCCGCCCCGCCGCCGCCGGGTCCGACGCCGACCGAGTCGTACCTGGAGCAGATTCGCGACCTGCTGGCGAAGCGCGCCTGACGCGCCGCGCCGCGGGAAGAGCGGCGCGCAGGGCGGAGCCTGCCCGCCGGATGAGTCGGCTACCATGGAACCTGGCATGACCGGCGCCCGCCGCTTGTTTCTGCTCTCCGCCCCGCCGTTGCTGGCCCGGCTGAAGGCCCGCGCCGCGCGGCGGAAGCGCCTGATTGTGCTGGTCGACGGTTTCGGCCCGGACTATCTGGCGAAGAGCGAGATGCCGAACCTGAAGCGGATGGCCGCCGCCGGCAGCCTCAAGATGGGCCAGGGCGTCATTCCCTCCGTGACGAACGTCAACAACGCGTCGCTGGTCACCGGGTCCTTCCCCGCCGAGCATGGCATCACCAGCAATTTCTTCTACGATCCCCGTTCCGGGAAGTCGGTGCAGATGGAGTCGGCCGAGTTTTTGTTGCGGCCCACGGTGTTCGAACGCGCCGCCGCCGCGGGCATCGCCTCCGCGCTGGTGACGGCCAAAGACAAGGTACGCACGCTGTTGTCGCGCGGAGCGGCGGTGGCGTTGTCGGCCGAGAACCCTCCGCGGGAGTGGATCGAGCGGGTGGGTCCGCGGCCGGACATGTACGCGGCCGCCGCAAACTACTGGGCGCTGCGCGCCGCCCGGCAGTTGCTGCGGGACCCGCGCTTCGGACTGGTCTACCTGTCCACCACGGATTACATGATGCACACCTACGCGCCGGAGGAAGCGCCGTCGCTCGAGCACCTGCACACGCTCGACCGCCTGCTGGGTGAGATCGCCGACGATCAGCCAGAGCTCGAGTTGTATCTCACCGCCGACCACGGCATGAACGCCAAGACGGAAGCCGTGGACCTCGCCCGCGCGCTGGCTGTGCGGGGTGTTTCCGCCGAAGCCGTGCCGGTCATCCGCGACAAGCATGTGGTCCACCACCGGAATCTCGGCGGGGCATGCTATGTGTACCTGCGGCGGCGGGACGAGGCGGCCAAGGCCCATGATCTGCTGCGCGGCCTCGCGGGGGTGGAAGAAGTTTACGGCAACCAGGAGGCCGCCCGCCGCTTCCATCTCCGCGCGGATCGGATCGGAGACCTGGTGGCGCTCGGGGCCCGGCACACGGCGTTCGGCGCGCTGCCGGCGGAGCGGGAAGCGGTGAAGATCCGCTCGCACGGTTCGCGGCACGAAGCAGCGGTGCCGCTCCTGGTGTACGGCCGTAAGGTGGACTGGGCGCGTTACGAATGGAATCTCGACCTGACGCGGTATCTCGATTGGGAGGCGCAGGCATGAAACGGGTGGTTGGACTACTAGGCCTCGCCGCCGTGCTGGGCGCCATCGCCTGGCAGCGCTCCGCGGCGCCGGAGCGGGTGGGTCCGCTCGCCGGCGGAGGATTCCGGCTGAGCAGCGGCTGGAAGATCCGCGCGGCGGGCAAACAGATTCCCCTGGAAACGTTGCCGCTGGCGGCGCGGACTGTGGGCGAGGACCGGTTGCTGATCCTTCAAGCCGGATGGCGGAAGCCCACCGTGAGCCTGCACGCGCTGCCCGGCGGCGACGAACTGGCGCGCGTCGCGGTCGACGACGCGTTTCTGGGTCTGGCCGTGGCCGGAGAGCGCGTCCTGGCGGGCGGCGGCGTCACCGACCGCGTGCATGAACTGGAACTCGCCGGCCGCCAGTTGCGGCTGGTCCGCTCCTGGCCGCGCCTCGGCGCAGGGCGGGGCTTCCTGGGGGATGTGGCGGTGGCGCCCGGCGGCCAGGAAGTGTTCGTCGCCAACTTGGCGGCGAACGCGGTGGAAGTGTTCCGCTTTCCCGAGGGACGCTGGCAGCGCTCGTTCTCGACCGGCCGGATTCCGTACCGTCTGCTGTTTCACGGCGCAGACCTGCTGGTGACGAGTTGGACCGATGGCGAGGTGTGGCGGCACGATCCGGACAGCGGGGCGGTCCGCCAGCGGCTCCCCGTCGGGCCCCATACCACCGACTTGCTGGCGGTGGGCGGGCGCATCTTTGTGGCGGCGGCGAATACGAACTCCGTCTTCGCCCTCGAGGCGGGAGGCGGCGGGGAGTTGCGGATCCAGGAGCAACTGAACGTTTCGCTCACGCCGCGCCAGCCGGTGGGCATGACACCCAGCGCGCTCGCGGCCGCGGCGGACGGAACACGCCTCTTCGTCGTTTGCTCGGACGCCAACGCGCTGGCCGTGGCCGATATCTCGACGCCGGGCCGCAGCCGTGTCCTGGGCTTCGTGCCCACCGGCTGGTATCCCACAGAAGTCAAACTGACGCCGAGCGGCATGCTGGCGGTGCTCAATGGCAAGGGGCTGCGTTCGTGGCCGAATCCCGGCGGGCCGCAGGACAACCGGAAAGAGCGTTCGGCCAAAGAGTACATCGGCAACTTGCAGACCGGCACGCTGGCGCTGATCGATCCCTTCGACGACGCGCAGCTTGCCAGCTACACGCGGACGGTGCTCGACAATTCCCCGTATCGCGACCAGCTTCTGGACCGCGCCGAGACGCCCAAAGGCAATCCGGTTCCGGCGCGCGTGGGCGATCCGTCCCCTATCCGGCATGTCATCTACGTCGTGAAGGAGAACCGCACCTACGACCAGGTGTTCGGCGACCTGCCGGAAGGCAATGGCGATCCCTCGCTGGTGCTGTTCGGGGAGGAATCGTCGCCCAATCACCGCAAGCTGGCGCGCGAGTTTGTCCTGTTCGACAACTTTTACGTGAACGGCGACGTGAGCGCCGACGGGCACAACTGGTCGGCGGCGGCCATCGCGCCGGACTTCACGCAAAAGCTGTGGCCGAATGCCTACGGAGGCCGCAGCAGGCAGTTCAGCTTGTATTGGGGCCGCCCGCCCGCCGATGCGACGCAGGACGCGGCCCGGCCCGCCGGCGGGTACCTGTGGACCCGCGCGTTCGAAGCGGGCCTGCGCGTGCGCAACTACGGATGGTACACGCGGCTGCTCCCCAAGCCGGATTCCGACGGGGCGCACGCCGACGCCGCCGAGAGCGCCGAACTGTGGAAAGCCACTAACCCGCGTTTTCGCGGGTTCGATGTGGATTATCCCGACGTCGAACGGATGAAGGTGTTCCTGGAGGACCTGGCGGCGGCGGAGAAGAGCGGCGAATTTCCCCACCTGACTCTAATGCGGCTCGGCAACGACCACACTGCGGGCATGCGGGCGGGCGCGCTGAGCCCGCGGGCGCTCTTCGCCGACAACGACCTGGCGCTCGGCCAGCTTGTCGAAGCCGTTAGCCGCAGCCGCTTCTGGAAACAGACCGCGATTTTTGTGCTGGAAGACGACGCGCAGTCCGGCCCGGACCACGTGGATTCGCACCGGTCGCTGGTTTTGGTCGCCTCGCCGTACGCCCGGCGCCGCGCCGTGGACAGCACGATGTACAACACGGCGTCTGTGCTCCGGACGATGGAGCTGATTCTGGGGCTTCCGCCGCTGACGCACTTCGACGCCGGCGCCCTTCCCATGGCCTCGGCGTTCACGGCGAAGCCGGACTTCCGGCCGTACCAGGCGGTGATGCCGAAAGCCTCGCGTACGGAGCGGAATCCGGAAGGCGGTCCGCTAGCGGCGCGCTCGGCCCGTCTGGACTTCCGCGAGGCGGACGAGATCGACGACCACGAGTTGAACGACATTCTCTGGCGGGGGATTAAAGGGGAGCCGCCGCCCCCGCCCGTGCGCAGTTGGTTCGATCCCGCCACGGGACGCGGCGGCGGGGACTGAGCCTGGGATAATCAAGGCGTGGACGCGTGGCGCTGGTTGTGTTGGCTGGCGCTCCCCGCGGGCGCGCAGGTGACTTTCTCGGGGGACGTGGCGCCTATTCTGCACCGCCACTGCGTCTCCTGCCACCGGCCCGGCGAGGTGGCGCCGTTTGCGCTGGTGTCATACGCCGACGCCGCCCGGCGCGCGCGACAGATTGCGGAGATCACCGCATCGCGGCGGATGCCGCCGTGGCTGCCGGCCCCAGGATTCGGAGGGCCGTTCGAAGGGGAGCGGAGCCTGTCCGCCGCACAGATCCGCACGCTGGCGCAGTGGGCCGCCGGCGGCGCGCCGCCGGGCGAGCTGGCGGAGATGCCCGAGCCGCCGGAACATCCGGGCGGCTGGCGGCTGGGCAAACCGGACCTCGAGGTGCGGATGCCCGAAGCCTACGCGATCGCGGCCGAAGGTCCGGACGAGTATCGCTGTTTCGTCCTGCCCCTTGAGTTGCCCGGCGACCGGTACGTCCGCGCGTTCGAGTTCCGCCCGGGGAACCGCCGCGTCGTCCATCACGCGCTCCTGTTCACGGACCACTCGCGGGCGGCACGGCAGCGCGATGCCGAGTCACCCGGACCCGGCTATCCCTGTTTCGGCGCGCCCGGCTTCCTGCCCGGCGGCGCGCTGGGCGGTTGGACTCCCGGAGCAAAGCCGGTCGTACAGCCCGCGGGCGTCGCCGTGCAGGTGCGGCAGCATGCCGACCTGGTGATCCAACTGCATTTCCATCCCACGGGTAAGCCGGAGACCGAACAGTCCACAGTGGGCCTCTACTTCGCTGCCGCGCCGCCACGGCGGCGTCTCTTAGACATCGCGCTGGGCTCCCGGGAAATCGACATTCCTCCGGGCGCGACCCGCTACCGGGTGACCGACTCTTTCACGCTGCCCGTGCCGGTGGAACTCGTGGGAGTGATTCCGCACGCGCATTACCTTTGCCGCGAAATGCGCGGCTACGCCGTGCTGCCGAGCGGCAGACGCCGCTGGCTAATTCGCATCCCCGAGTGGAACTTCGATCAGCAGGACCAGTATCGCTACGTCAAGCCCATCGTTCTGCCGGCGGAAACCAGGCTGGTCATGGAGTTCTTCTACGACAACTCGTCCGGGAACATCCGCAACCCTCACCGCCCGCCACGGCGAGTTGTTTGGGGCCCCGGTTCGGCCGACGAGATGGCCGGTCTGCACCTGCAAGCGATCCCGGTACGCGAGGCCGACATCGCCGAGCTGACCCAGGCTTTGTGGGGAAAGTTCATGCGGGCGGTGGGCGGCGGATTCTATCGTCCTTCGGAACCGTGATTCTGTCCGCAGCCGCCGTGGCGGTTCCCGCCGGCAAGCAGGAACGGAAATCTGGAAACGGGCCCGGCTATACGTTCTTCGGCGTCGACCAGTGCTCGCGGTAGACCCGCTTCACGTACTGGTTGGCGGCTTCGTCGCCCAGGACGGTCTCCCGTTCCGGATCGAAGCGGAACCCCCGGCCGGCGCGGGCGACGATGTTCCCGAGGTGCGCCAGCGAGGTGGCCAGGTGGCCCTCCTCGATGTCCACACGGGGGCGCTTGCGGCTGCGGATGCAGTCCAGGAAATCCCGCACGTGCGGCGCGTCGATGGAGGAACCGTCGTGCGCGTCGGTCAGAATGATCCGGCGCTTGTCATCCATCACCCGGAACCCGAATTTTCCTTCGAGCAGCTTCCCGATCTGCGCGCAGCCCGCGTCGCCATAGATGGCCACGCCGTTATCGCAGCCCTCCAGCCCGTAGGGATTCCACAGGCGGTGTTCGTAGAAGATCAGCTTGTCCGGATAGTGGTAGGTGATGTTCATCGTGTCCGGCGTCTGCTGGTCGTCATCGAAATACATCTTGCGCCCCATACCGGAGACCTCCGCCGGCAGCGGCAGCCCGAGGGCGGTGCGCGCCAGGTCGAGTTGATGGACGCCGTCGTTGCCGATGTCGCCGGCCCCGTAATGCCAGTGCCAGTTCACCGTGCCGTGAAAGCGGTTTCTGTTGAAAGGCATCGGCGGCAGCGGGCCGGTCCAGGTGTCGTAATCGATGCCCGGCGGCACCGGTTCGTCCTCCCGGTGTCCGATGTTCCGCCGCAGTTGCACGTTCCAGGCTTTGGCCATCAGGACGCGCCCCAGTTTTCCCGAGCGCACGTATTCAAAGAAACGCTGCGTGACCGGCAGGCTGCGCAGTTGCGTTCCCACCTGCACGACGCGCTGGTTGCGGCGCGCGGCCTCCACCATCAGGCGTCCTTCGCGGATATTGTGCGAAATGGGCTTTTCGACATACACATCCTTGCCCGCGCCGCAGGCCAGGATCGTTCCCGGCGCGTGCCAGTGCAGCGGCGTGCCCATGACCACGGCGTCGACGGTCCGGTCGTCCAGGCAGCGGCGGATGTCGGAAACCAGCGGGGGGCGCGGGCGGCCCGCTTCGGCGATGATCTGGTACGCCGCGCCGACCACGTTCTGGTCTACGTCGCAGACGTAAGCGACATTCACGTCCGGCATGTCGCAGAAGGCTTTGGTCAGCCCACGACCCCGGCCGCGGACGCCCATGATCGCGATGGTGATCTTGTCGGCGGCGGCCACGCGGCGCCGCGCGGCGCCCAGCGCCCCCGCGGCCAGTGGCAGGAAGAATCGTCGTCGCACTCTACCTCCTTGCGGATCTCCCGCGGACCGGGTGTATCACAATTGGTCCCGCCGGACAAGGGCTACGCGGCGCTTAGCAGGCGCCGCCGCAGCAGGTCGAGCGCCGTTTGGGCGGCGAACTGCCGGACCCGCCCGCGGTCCCCCGGGAACTGCCGCCGCACCACTTCGCAACCCAGGCTGTCGGCGACCGCCAGAAACACGGTGCCTGGCGGAACGGATTCCCCGCCGGCCGAAGGTCCCGCCACACCGGTCACCGCCAGCGCGTAGTGGGCCCCGGCGCGAAAGCGGGCGCCGCTTGCCATGGCCTGCGCCACCGGTTCGCTCACCGCGCCGTGCCGGGCCAGCAGTTCTTCGCTGACGCCCAGCAGATCGATCTTCATGCGGCGGGAATAGGTCACAAATCCGCCCGCGAAATAATCGGAAGCCCCCGGCACGGACGTGATCCGCTCCGCCAGCAGGCCTCCGGTGCAGCTTTCGGCAACGGCCAGCGTCGCGCGCCGCTCGCGCAGCAGGCGTCCCACGACCGCCTCCAGCGGGGCGCCGTCCCGCGAGTAGATCCGGTCGCCCAACAGCGCTTCCACCGGAGCGGCGACCGCCTCCAGCAGCGCCAGCGCCTCCGGTTCGGTTTCCGCGTGCGCGCGAAAATGCACCTCGATATCGCCGGCCTTAGCCAGAATCGTCGTGACCGGGTTGGAATACTTCCTGTAGATCGGCGCGATCAACTGGTCGACGTCGGATTCGCCCATGCCGGCGATCCGCAACTGCAAGGTGCGGATCAACCGCGGGGGTACGCAGCGGGCCAGGCGCGGCCGGCAGAAGCGCTCGAACATCGGCTTCAGCTCGGCGGGCGGCCCGGGGAGCAACATCAGGTAACGGCCAGCGTCCTCGATCCATTGGCCCGGCGCCGTACCCCGCTCGTTGGCCAGCGCTTCCCCGCCCTCGACGAGAAAGGCCTGCCGGCGGTTGATCTCCGCCATGGTGCGTCCCAGGCGGCGGAAGCGCTCTTCGATGGCGCTGAGAATCGTTGGCTGGAACACTAACCGGCGGTCCAGCGCCAGCGCCACGGCTTCCCGGGTGACGTCATCTTCCGTCGGTCCCAAGCCGCCGGTCAGGATGACGATGGGAGACCGGGCGGCGGCGTGGCGCACCATTTCCGCCAGCCGCTCGCGGTCATCGCCCACGACCGCTTTGGCCACCACCTCCACCCCCAGCGCGTTGAGTTCCGCGGTGAGGTACAGAGAGTTCGTGTCGACCCGGCTGGGGGTCAGCATTTCCGACCCGACCGCAATGATCTCGGCGTTCATAGGAAGAAACGGTTGAGGAGCCGGCCAGGGTGCGGCTGTTTACAGCGGCGAATAGCCGGCTACGTCCACGTCCACGCGGTAGATGGCATTAGAGGTCGCCACCACCATCGCCCGCGACGGCGAGAACGCTAGGCCGACGATGCCGGGGCCCGAAAGGAACGGGGTGGCTTTGCCACTGGTATCGATCCGGACCACACCCTTGCGCCCTCCCAGGGACGCGGCCACGTACAGGTTGCCATCCACGTCGAACGCGAGGCCCTGCGGACGCCCCAAGCCGCGGTAGAACACCGACACTTCGCCCTTCGGCGACACCCGGTAAATCGAGTCGAAGCTCGACGTGGTCGGCCCGGTCACATACAGGTTTCCATCGGGGCCCCACGCCAGGTGATAGGCCGCAATCGAGGGCTCCAGCGTGGTAAAAACAAAAATCTGGCGGTCGGGACTGATCTTGAAAATCGTGCCGCTCCGGTCGCCCACGTACAGATTCTGTTCCGGGTCGAACGTCAGGCCGGTCGCCACCCCCATGCCCTCCACGAAAACCGAAAGGTTCCCGCCCGAGGTGGCCTGGTAGACGATGCCGTCGTACCGGCTGCTGATGTAGAGCAACCCGCCGGGTCCAAACGCCAGGCCGGTCGCGTTCATCAATTCATTGATGAACGGTTTCACGCCGAAGTTCAGGTCGATCTTGTACACGGCCACGGGCACCTTTTGGCCGCGGGAACCGCTGAAGGTGGTGAAGATGTTGCCCTGGGAGTCGATGGCGGGATTCGCCACCGGGTGCAGGCTGTCGGCCACGGACACGCCGATCGCGCACTCCCAGGCACGGGAAGAAAGCGCGCCGCTGGAGATCACCAGATCGCCCGACGCGCCTTCCGGCACCCGCACAATGCACATCGAGTCCGAGCCAATGGTCAACGGCGCGACGGTGTCTCCGATGGTGACTCGGGGCCATTCGCCGGCGGCAAACCGCCGTCCCCGGATCTGTAACTCGCCTCCCGCGATGGCCGCTTGCGGGACCACCTGAAGGATCTCCGGACGGCCGTCGGCCTCCTTCTTCAATGCCATACTCAATAAAGATTGAAACATCCCGCTCCCCATAACACAAGTGCGGCATAGCATCCGGCGGCCACGTCGTCGGCGACGATTCCCCATCCGCCGGCCAGGCGCTCCAGGCGGCGGCAGGGAGGAGGTTTCCAGATGTCGAAAAGCCGGAACAGCCCGAACGCCGCGAACCAGGAAACCGGATGGCCCAGGTTCGCGCCGAGCAAGGCGACCCACTGCCCTAGCACTTCATCGATGACTACGAAGCCGGGATCCTTCCGTCCCAGGCGCGCCGCCGCCACCTGTGAGGACCAGACAGCTAGCGGAGCGGCCAACAGCGCCAGCAAGGCCAGCGACCATTTACCGCAAGTGGTGTAGCGTTCGAGCACCCACGCTGGCAGCAACGCCGCCGCCGCGCCGGCGGTTCCGGGCGCCCACGGGAGGTAACCGCACCCGAAGCCGCTAGCCAGCAGCAGCGCCAGTTTATCACTCTTCGGCATGGGGATTCCGACGGGGGGTGTCATGGACCTCGGCCGCCGGTTCTCCGGGAATCGCATATGCGCCGGAAGCCCACTGGCCGAGGTCGATCAGCCGGCACCGCTCGCTGCAAAACGGGAAGTCGGCCTCCTGGGCCTCGACGGGCCTCCTGCAAATGGGGCAGCGAACGGTCATACTGCGGCCAGCGCCGGTTGAATGTTGATGAGCGGGGAGTAGGCCGCCAGCCGGGGGCGCTTCGGTTCGTCCGGCGCCAACGGCAGGGCGGCGCCCACCACATCGTAGACGTGGGTTTCCGTAATCCGGAGGCGGCGCATCTGGCCCGCAGCAAGCGGTTCCCCCTGGAAATCGTTGATCAGCGTCACGCCGTCGATTTCCGGAGCCTGCGTGGCCATGCGGGCTACCCACAAAAGTTCCGTTTCGGGCGAAGGCCCTTCCACCAGTACGGTGACTTCCTGGCCGGCGAGCGCCCGGTTCTTCGCGCGCGCCACTTTCCGCTGCACCGCCAGCAGCCGCCGCTTCCTGTTGTAGATGGTGCGGGCGTCCACCTTTCCGTCTAAATGGTAAGCAGCGCTCGTATCTTCGTCCGAATACGAGAAAACGCCCAAGCGGTCAAACTGCGCTTCCCGCACAAACTGGCAAAGCAGTTCGAAGTCCGCTTCCGTCTCGCCCGGGAAACCGACAATCATGCTGGTGCGGATGGCCACGCCGGGTACGGTGCGGCGGATCTTCTCGAGCAGGCGCAGGAAGATGTCGCCGGAAGCGCCGCGCTTCATCCGCTTCAGCACCGCGGGGCTGGCATGCTGGAGCGGCATGTCGATGTATTTGACCAGAGCAGCGTGCTCCGCCAAGGTTTCGATCAGCCTCGTGGTCACCCGGTTCGGGTAGGCATAGAGGAAACGGATCCACTTGGCCTGTGGCGTCTCAATCCGCGCCAGACGTTCGAGCAGATGCGCCAAGCCGTCGCGCAGTCCCAAATCCTCGCCGTAGGAAGTGGTGTCCTGCCCGACCAGGTTGATTTCTCGAATCCCCCGCTCGAACAGGCGCGTGCACTCGCTGACCAGCGACTCAAACCTGCGGCTGCGAAACCGGCCGCGGTATTGAGGGATGACACAGAAAGTGCACGGATGGTCGCAGCCCTCGGCGATCTTCACGTACGCGTAGTGCTTTGGCGTAGACAGAACCCGGGGGGTCAGGTCGTGGTAAAGATACGGCTCCGGAGATTCGGATTGGCAGGGCTGGTCTTCGCAGACCGCGATGATCCGGTCCAGCTCGTTGGTGCCGATCAGCGCGTCGACTTCGGGCATCTGTTCCCGGATTTGAGCGCCGTACCGTTCGACCAGACAGCCGGCGACAACCAGCTTGCGGGCGCGGCCGGTTTCTTTGTATTTGGCCATCTCGAGGATGGTGTTGACGGACTCTTCCTTGGCCGGGTCGATGAAGCTGCATGTGTTGACCACCAGCGCGTCCGCCTCCTCCGGCAGATGCGTTAGTTCATGTCCGCGCGCCACCAGCGCGCCCATCATGACTTCGCTGTCGACCAGGTTCTTGGGACAACCCAAGCTTACGAATCCGATTTTCAAGCGAGGCAATACCTTTGTGGGAGATCTTTCTCAGGATACCATCGGGCGCGCGGACACGCGCTCTCTTTGGCCCGGTTGGAAACCGCGGAAAGGCGGCTCGCCCGCGTTCGTTCAGACCTGCGCCAGGCTTTCCAGCATCCCGGAAATGCGGAGCCGGTTTGCATCAAAGCCATGGTGGGTGAGCACGCGCCGAACCTCGTCCAAGTCTCCTGCGTAGGCGGGAAACTCGACTAGGGTGGGGCCGGCCCCCTGGGGGTGGAAGATCTCCGGATTAATCGGGAAGCGGGCTCCCGCCAGCGCTTCCAGCAGTTCTTCCAGTTCGTGCGCGGGAACTTCCATGGATACGGAAACCAACTCCCCGCTCTCTCCGTACACAGCGCGGTGGGAAGCAAGACTGCGCCAGACGCTCATTCAGGTCCTCCAGCATCCGGCGTATCGGCCGCAAAAGAACAAAAAGCCCTGAGACTTTGGTTGATGCATCCAAAGGCCTCAGGGACTTAGCAAAAGCCAGTTTCGACCGATCGCCTTTAGCACTTTTTTACGTGGTTGCAAGTAGCCGGGCCCGGCGAACAGGCCCTAAATCACTCCACGACACCCAAAGGATATCATCGCTGGGCTGGCATTGGCAAGGATTTTCTGGACCGGGAGCGAGGCGCTGCGGACACGTTTCCGCCGCTTGCCCGGTCCGCGCGGCGGGCTTTCTCCCACCGATCCATCCCGCACTGGAACGCGAACCCGTCCAGTGCCGTACCATAGAGAGTTGCTCCCACGTCCAGCCCCATGAGTCACCCCACACCGAGCTGGCCGCATCTCTACCTGGCGGTCGCCCTCACCACTCTGGCCACGCTGCTGCTGGAGCTGTCCCTGACGCGCGTTTTCTCCGTGGTCTTTTATTACCACTTCGCCTTCCTGGCCATTTCCATTGCCTTGTTCGGACTGGGCGCGGGCGGCGTTTTTTCGTACGCGATGGCCGCCCGCCGGGACCGGTTCGCGGGGCGGCTGGGATGGTTAAGCGCTGGGAATGGGCTTTTGGTCTTAGTTTCTCTGGCGGCGGTTCTAGGGCAGCACGGCGAGCTATCCCACGTGCGTCTCGCCTTTATTTACTTCACGACGGCCCTGCCGTTCTTCGTGTCGGGGATCGTGGTTTCCACGGCCATCGCCGAGACCGTGGAGCGCGTGCATCGCGTCTATTTCTTTGATCTGCTCGGCGCCGCGGCGGGTTGCCTGCTGCTGGTGCCTTTGCTGAATCAGCTTGGCGGGCCGAATACCGTCATCGCCGCCGGGGTACTGTTTGCCGCGGCCGGCGCGGTGTGGCACCACATGGCGGGCTCCGGCCCGGGGCGCGCGGCCACGGTGGCTCTGGCGTTGGCACTGGTGCTGCTGGCCGCGTTGAACATCAAGCTCAAAGTATTGGACGTCAAGTACGCGAAAGGCCAGAAGCTGGAAAAGGAAGTCATGGTGCGCTGGAACAGTTTCTCGCGCATCGCCGTCGCGCCGGAACGCGAATCGGGAATTCCGCTGATCTTCATCGATGCCGATGCCTCGACCGGAATTGCCAACTTCGACTTCGACCGCCTTACCGAACGCGAACGCCGCGATTTGCTCTGGCAGGGGCCTGGCTTGCCTTATGGCATCCGGCCCGGCGCCAAGACCCTGATCATCGGGCCGGGCGGCGGTTGGGATGTGGCGCGCGCGCTGGCCGGCGGCAGCCGGGATGTGACCGGCGTTGAGATCAATCCTCTCATCGGCCGCGTGATCATGGGCGAGCGCTACAGCGAACTCGGCAAACACTTTCCCGCCCTGGTCCACAACGTCTTCGCCCGTCCCGAGGTCAGCCTGCACGTGGAAGAAGGCCGCAGTTTCATCCGGCGCAGCCGGGAAAAGTACCAGGTCTTACAGGCCACCCTGGTGGACACCTGGGCGTCCACCGCCGCCGGCGCCTTCGCGCTTTCGGAGAACAACCTCTATACCATCGAGGCATTCCAGGATTACCTAAGCCACCTGACCGACGACGGCCTGCTCGCCTTCACTCGGTGGGGGTTCGATCCGCCCCGCGAGTCGCTCCGCCTGGTCTCGCTGGCCATGGAAGCTCTCGCGAGATTGGGCGAACGCGAGCCCTGGCGGCACGTCATTGTCGCCCGGGAAGGTTCGGTGCAAGGATGGGGCGCCCGGGATACGGTGATCTTCGCCCGCAAGCCTCTTTCCAGCGGCGACCTGGCGCGCGCGCGCCAGGTGATCGAAGCCGGGCGCATGGAGGCGGTCTACCTGCCCGATGAGCCGGGCGATTCCCCTTTCGCTCAACTGCTGAAATCTCCCGACCCGGCCGCTTTTCGCGCGCACTACCCTTTCGATATTTCGCCGGTTTCCGATAACCGTCCGTTCTTCTTCTACACCGTGCAGCCGCGCGATGTGCTGGAGTTTATCCGCTCCGCCTCTACTCTGAGCGCGGATTACAAGATCAATCGCGCGGTGCCGCTGCTGTTCGGGCTGCTGCTGACCAGCCTGCTGGCCACGCTGGTGATTCTGGCGCTGCCGCCCCTGGTTCTGCGCACTCGCTTGCCCCGGGACCGGAACACCCTCGCGTTCCTGGGGTATTTCCTGCTGGTCGGCATTGGCTACATCCTGATGGAGATCGCGCTGATTCAGCGGTTCGTCCTGTTTCTCGGCCACCCGACCTATGCTTTGACCGTAGTCATTTTTTCCATGCTCGTGTCCAGCGGTCTGGGCAGCGCCTATAGCCGGCGTCTGCTGCGGGAGCAGGATGCGCGCCTGGTGGCCGCGCTGGCTGGAGTTTGCGTGCTCGTCGCCGTTCTGGCGGCGGTGACGGGCCCCCTGTTCACCACCGCGGTGGGGTTGCCCCTTTCCTGGAAAATTGTCATCGCGGTACTGCTGCTGTTCCCGCCGGGTTTCCTGATGGGGATGCCGTTTCCGGCAGGGTTGGCGAGGCTCACCCACATGCATGAGCCCTCCGTGCGTTGGGCCTGGTCGCTGAATGCGGCGGCCAGCGTCCTGGGTTCGGTGCTGGCCATGGCGCTGGCGATCTTCCTCGGGCTGCTGCAAACGCTCCTGATCGGCGCGGGTGCGTACCTGCTGGCGATCGCGCTGCTTCGCGCATCCCGGACGGGGACCGCGGCCGCCCGCGCCTGATCGCCCAAGCCTCGAGCCTGGAGAGGCCCGCGCGCCGTGAGTCCAGACGGGGATTACGCTCCGGTTTCCAGCAGCGCACGGTATTTCCTCAGCAGTTCGTAAATCAGCACGCCGCCCGCGGTGGCGACATTGAGGGAGTGCTTGACGCCCAGCATGGGGATCCGCACGTGGGTGTCGCAGCGGGCTGCGACGCCGGGCGAGACGCCCTCCACTTCGTTGCCGAACACCACGCACACGGGAAAACACGGCCGCCAGTCGAACAGGTCCACCGCGTGCACACTGGTTTCGACCGCCGCCAGCTCATAGCCGGCGTGGGCCAGGCTGTCGAGCGCCGGCAGAGCGTCCGGGCGGTGCTCCCAGCGCACGGTCCCTTCCGCGCCCAGCGATGTCTTGGCGATGCCGGGGGCCGGCGGAACCGCCGTGATGCCGCAGAGCCACAGCTTCGCTACCGCCGCCGCATCCGCCGTGCGAAAGAACGCCCCCACGTTGTACTGGCTCCGGACGTTCTCCAGCATCATCTCCACGGGCAACGTCCGGATCCGCTCGTACGCCCGTCCGCCGGCGGTGACCTGAAAGGGAATGCGTTCCATCGGTACAAGGGTATAATCAGGTCGCATGGACGTTTACACGGAGATGATGCGGCTGCGGGCGCAGGGCCGGAAGTGCGCGCTCGCCACCATCGTCCAGGTGCGCGGTTCCATTCCTTCTTACGAAAGCGCCAAGCTGCTGGTGCGCGATGACGGCTCCCTGTTCGGCACCATTGGCGGCGGCTGCGTCGAGGCCGAGGTCTGGAACGCGGCGCGCGAAGTCATCGATACCGAAAAACCCCGTCATTTGAGCTTCAACCTGAGCCAGGACGCGGCGTCCGACAACGGGCTGATTTGCGGCGGCCAGTTGGATGTGTTCGTCGAACCCATTATTCCGCCGCCGCACGCGTTCCTCTTCGGGGCCGGCCACATTTCGAAGAGCTTGTGCAAAGTGGCGGCGCTGGCGGGTTTCGCCACCACCGTGGTGGACGACCGCGAGCTGTTCGCCAACCGCGAGCGTTTCCCGGACGCCGACGAGGTGATCGCGGGCGAGTACGAAGAGGTTTTTCCCCGCCTGCACGTCAACGAAACCAGCTACCTGATCATCGTCACGCGTGGCCACCGGGACGATCTGCGCGTGCTGCGCTGGGCGGTGACGACGCCGGCGCGCTACATCGCCATGATCGGCAGCAAACGCAAGGTCATCGGCGTGGTGAAAGAACTGGAAAAAGAAGGTGTTCCGCCCGAGGCTTTCGCCCGCCTGCACGCGCCCATGGGATTGGATATCGGCGCGATATCTCCGGAAGAAATCGCCATCGCGGTGGCCGCCGAAATGATCGCGGTGCGCCGCAACGCGGAGTCCGGCTGGAAGGCAGTCTCCAAATCGATCTTTGCCGCGGGCCTGCCTCGCGTCCTCCAGCAGTGAAGTTCCCGGCAGTCATCCTCGCGGCCGGTGAGTCGCGGCGCATGGGCTCGCCCAAGGCGCTGCTGGACTTGGGGGGCGAGGCTTTCCTCGACCGGCTGGTCCGCGTGCTGGGGTCGTGCTGCGCGCCCGTGGTGGTCGTGCTTGGCCACGGGGCGGAGGTGATCCGGAGCGGCGTGCGCCGGACGGCGAGGGTCGAGTGGATTGTGAATCACGACTACCCGCTGGGGCAGTTGTCCTCGCTCCAGGCGGGGCTGCGCGCGCTGCCTCCCGCCTCTCCCTACGCCCTGTTTACCCTGGTGGACCACCCAGCCGTCGCCGAAACCACCGTCCGGGCGTTGGTGGATGCGCCCGCCGCGCCCGTGGTCATCGCCAGTTGCGGGGGACGCCGCGGCCACCCGGTGCGCGTGCGCGCCGATGTGATCGGGCAACTCCTCGCGCTGCCGCCGCACAGTCAGGCGAAGACGCTGCTGCGCGAGGGCGCCGTCTGCCTGGAAACCGGGGACCCCGGCGTGCTGGAGGACATCGACGATCCAGAGGCCTATGAGCAGCTTCGGCGGCGTCTGGCCGGCGGAGATGGCCGGTGACCCGGCCGCGTCTGCGCCCCGTCCGGCTCCTGCTGGCGGGGTTGGCGCTGTTCGGCGTGGCGGGCCTGGCCGCGCCGTACTTCCGCCTCGACCAGTACGGCGAAGCGGTGCGGTCGGCGATTGAGGCTTCGCTCGGGCGGCGCGTGCAAATCGGCGAAGTCCGCCTGCACCTGTTTCGCGGGCCGGGAGTCACCATCCAGGAAGTCGTGGTTGCCGAGGATCCCGCGTTCGGCATCGAGCCGTTCGCCTGGGTCGAGTCCCTCGAAGCCAGCCCCGAGTGGTGGTCGCTCTGGGCCGGCCGGCTGCGGTTCTCCTCCCTGCGCTGGAACCAGCCTGTCGTCAATCTGGTCAAAGAGCGAGGCCAGTGGAACTTTGAAAAACTGCTGGCCGGCAATGGTGTTGCTGGCCTGCCTCGCATCGAAGTGCGGCAGGGGCGCGTCAACTTCAAAACGGGCGAAACCAAATCGGTTTTCTATCTCACCAATACCGATCTGGACCTGGAACTGGAGGACGTCGGCCGACAGCGGTGGCGTTTCGCTTTTTCCAGCGAACCCGCCCGCACGGACCGGGTAATGGTGGGCGGCGCCGGCCGGGGCATGGGTCTGTTCTCGGGGCGCGGCCGGCGGGACCCCCGGGAACTCACCGCGGAGATTCAGTTGGATAAGAGTCCCCTGGGCGATCTGATTGCGCTGCTTCAGGGCCGGGACCTGGGCATGCATGGCGTGGTCTCTTCGCGCGCCCGGGTAAAGGGGCCCCCGGACGCACTCGAATTTACCGGACGCCTCGAAATTGAACAGTTGCACCGTTGGGACCGCATGCCGCTGTGGGACCGCACCTTTCCCATCGTCTACCGGGGGCGGCTGGACTTGGACCAGCAGCGCCTGGAGCTGGAATCGGAATCGCAGGCCAGGGGCGCGCCGCCGCTGGCGCTGCGGTATCAGGTGGCGAACTACCTTTCCGCGCCGGCGTGGAACGCGAGTTTTCAATTCAGCGAGGTGCCGGTAGCTTCCGTGCTGCCGCTGGCGCGGCACGTGGGCATGGCCATTCCCGAAGATCTCGACGGCGCCGGTGCGCTGGACGGGGACTTGGCATACACCGGCGACCGAGGACTGGAAGGACGGGTTACATTGCGGGAGGGAGTTGTCCGCCTGCCCGGCCGGCCGGCGTTGCGCGCCGCCCGCGCGGACCTGATCCTCGCGCCGGAAGGCGGGCGGCTGACCGCGCCGGAAGTGGTGGCGGAGCCCCGCACCGGCCCGCCGGGCACCGCGCGGGTGGACGCGGCGTTCGGCTGGCGTGCGGACGATCTGTCGCTGCAACTGGCGGCGAACGGGCTCCCGCTCGATGCGCTGCCGCTCGAAACAGTGGCGCTGACGTTGCCGTTCCCGGCCGCGGGCGGACGCTGGTCTGGCGCTCTGCGCTACCGGCGCGCCGGCGGAGCCGTGCGGGACTGGGAAGGCGCCGCGGACTTGGAGGCCGCGATCGCTACGGTGGAGGGCTTGGCGCAGCCCGTGGTCCTGGAAGCCGCCCGCCTGCGGATGCAAGGTCCCCGCATGTCCGTGGAACGGATGGAAGGCACGCTTGGGAAGCTGGCTTTCCGTGGCCAGTATGCGTACGACCCCGCCGCGCCCGTCCCTAACCAGTTTCGCCTCGAGTTCGAGGAGCTTGACCTGGCCGAGTTGGAAGAACTCTTCGAGCCCTCGCTCCGCCGGGGCGGTTTCTTCCGGCGCGCGCTGGGCCGCACCATCTTGCCTCGCTGGCTGGCCTCGCGGCGGGCCGAAGCCCGGGTCCGCGCGGCCAAGGTGCGCTTGGGCGAATGGGCGCTGAGCAATGCCGCAGCCACGGTGGTATGGCATGGCCCGCGCGTGGAGTTCCGCGACGTGCGGAGCCAAGCCCTCGCTGGCGTGGTCACGGCGGAAGCCGACGCGGACTTGGCCGGGGCCATTCCCCGGTACCGCCTGCGCTTCGCCTGGGATCGCGTGCAATGGAGCGGAATCGAATCCTCGGGCGATGGAACCGTCAACACGGCGGGTCTCGGCTCGGCGCTGCTCGCCAACCTGCGGGCCGAAGGCGCTTTTGCCGCCCGCGCCTTGGAGCCTGACGTGCTCCTTGGGCTCGATCAGGCGGCGGGATGTTACCAGACCGAACGCCAGGCGCGGGGCTTGGTCGTGCGGTTTCCCGCCTTTCAGGCCACAGCCGACGGAGAGGCGTTCCACGGAACCGGCGTCGCCCTGGCCGACGGCAGCATCTCCTTGCAACTGGTCAACCGGCTCCGGCGCATGCAGTTGACCGGTTCGCTGGCCCGGGCGGTCTCGCGGGCGGCCGACGCCGGCGAGACACAGCCCTGAACGGCCAAAACACCCGCCCTGGGCCCCGCTGCCCAGGGGGCGCGCGGCCGCCCGCGGCGGCTAGAAGCGAATCCGCGCACTGAACAGCATCGTGCGCCCGCCTGGGTCGGTGGTGTTCTGCCCGAAAATCGGGCTGTTCATCAGCACCACCGGGTTGCCGAAGTTCCGGTGGTTGAAACCGTTGATCCAATCGGCGCGGATGCCGATCTTCCAGCGGTCCGTGACCTCGAACATCTTGCCGAGCGAGAAGTTAAACAATTGGATGCCAGGCCCGCGGAACGTGTTGCGGCCCAGGTTGTCCGGCCCGACTGGAAAGGCCTGGGAGTTGGCCAGCGGTAAAGCGTTCGGGGCTAACGGAGTCGTCACAATGCCGGAGCCGTTGATCGCCGTAGTAAACGTGCGGTAGTTTCCCGTTACCGGATCCAGCGTAATCGAGCCACTGGGATTGTAGCTGGGGCGGTGGGGCGCGGGCGTCCCGGTGCCGGCCGTATCCACGCCGGTCCGGATGGTAAACGGTTGTCCGCTTTGAAAATCGGTGAATCCGTTGAACTTCCAGCCGTCCGTGACCTGTTTCAGCAGGGCGTTGCCTTTTAGTCCCGGCAGGTCCCAACTGTAGTAGAACGCCAACCGGTGAGGCACGTCGAATGCCGCGCGGCCCCACTCGTTGCGGTAATTCTTATAGTCCTGCGGGACCTGCGGGCTGGAATTGGTAATGGCGGCGACACCCAGCGACTCGTCGTTGTCACTGAAGTTTGCGCTCCAGGTATAGTTTCCGCCGATGGCGAACCCATGCGACAGCCGCTTGTCGAGTCTCAGATACATGCCGTGGTACTCGCCCTTGGCCGTCGACTCGATGGTAACCCGGCTGCCGTACGCCGGATTCTCCCGGCGGCTGACCGGAAACGCCGCGCTGGGCACCAGACCCGCGATACTGTTCGGATTGCCGGTGCTGCGCACGGTGGCCGCCTGCGCCGCCGTCAGGATACCCGGGTTCAACTGACCCTGCCGGATCGCGGCGTAGGCCGAAGAACCCGTGTACCCGATCTCGAAGATATAGTGGCGGGCAAACTGCCGTTGGATGGTCAGGCTCCAGAAACGCGTGGTGGGGCTCTGGAGGTCCGACGGGCTGTTCACATACGTGGCATACGGGTTGAAGACGGGAGCGGTCGCCACCGGCGGCAGCAGAGTAGGCCACGCTCCGGCCACGGCGGCGCGGTCGAGTTCGCTGACCACGACACGCGGGTAGTTGCTCTGGTTAACGGTCAGGATGTTGTAAAACAGGACATCGTAGGCCATCCCAAAGCCTCCGCGGATGACGGTCTGGCCTTGCCCAAGCAGCTTCCCCGATGGGCTCCAGGCGAAGCCGATCCGGGGCGCCCAGTTGTTCGTATCCTTTTGCACCGGGCCGGGCACGCCGGCGTTCAGGCTTTCCTGATCCCGCGCGCCGAAGAAACCAAACGGCACCCCGTTTAACTCGTACCGCACCCCGATGTTCAAGGTAAGGTCTTTGGTGACCTTGTAGTCATCCTGGAGGAAGTAGAACTGAGAGGTCTGGCGCGCGTCCCAGGTGGCGGTGTTCACTGCCTGCCGCAGCGAGGTGGGGCGGTTGTTCAGGAAAAGCTCCAGATTGTCGAACGTCCAGGTGCCTTTGCTGTCGAAAGCCGAGTTGTTGAACAAGCGCAGACGGCGGATATCGGCTCCGAACTTGATCGAATGCTTGCCACGCAGATAGGTGGCTACGTCCTGGAACTGGAAGGTGTTCTGAATGCGCCCTTGCGGAAAGTTGCTCGCTCCGCCAATCGTGAACAGGCCGCTGATGGTGGTGGTAGGGGTCTTGGGATCGTTCTCCGGGAAGTCGAGGTTGCGGCGAATGTAGGCCGCGCGGAACTCGTTGACAAAAGAAGGCGAGATCGTGCGTGTATGGCTGGCCGCGTGATTCTGGCCAAGAATGGTCTGCGCGCCGGAGAACTTGCTGCCGAATTGCAGATTGCTGACCACATCCGGCTGGTTCCGCTTGTCGATTTGCATCCGGTAGTTGAGCTGGTCCTTCTGCGTGAGCAGGTGATCCACGCGGTGCGTGGTGTACCAGAAATCGTGGGGGTTAGCCAGCGGGAGATTGATCGTGCCGACCTGAATGGGCACGCCGTTCACCGTGACATTGCGGACGTTGGTGTAGTTGGCGACCTTCGGGTGAATCTCATCCCGCAGGAAGGCAATGCCATCCAGCGCGGCCTGGCGTTGCGCCGGCGTCACGCCCGCCGGAAGAGGAACGGTGGCCAGCGCCGCAAAACCCGTCGGCGTGGGAATCGTCGCATTACTGGAATTCCGTCCGTCGGGCGCTTCGCGCCGCCGGTTGGCTTCGATCAGGCTGAAGAAGAACGTGCGATTCTTTACAATCGGTCCGCTGATGAGGCCTCCGGCCTGATTCTGCACAAAGCGGGGCGTGTTGTTCACGCCCGCGCGCTTGTTGATCAGGCTGACAGGCTCCATCCAGTTGGCCCGGTAGTAATCGAACACTTCACCCGTCCAGCGGTTGCTGCCGCTGCGGGTGAACGCCTGGATCTGGGCGCCGCTGTTGCGCCCGAACTCCGCCGAGTACGCCTGGGTCTGGACCTGGAATTCCGCCAGCGCTTCCGGAATCACCCGGTTGCTGGCCAGCGTCACGCTGGCGTCATTATTGTCCGTGCCGTCCAGCATGAAATTGTTGTTCCGCGCGCGCTGGCCATTCACCGCGATGCCGGTGGATCCCGGGGCGCGGTTCGCGGTCGGAGCGAGGAGAGCCAGCACGTTCACGTCCCGCGTGTTCCCGGTCAGCGGAATCTCCTGCAGGATGCGCATATCAATTTTGCGCTCGATCGTCGCGGATGCCTTCGACAGTTCGATACCCGCCGGCGTCTCGACGACTTCGACGGTGGTTGTCGCGGTGGCTACGCCGAGGGTCTGGTTCAACACCACCTCCTGCGTCCCCGTCACCACCACCCCGCCCACGATCCTGGTCTCGAACCCAGGCCGCGAGAACTCCACGTTGTAGGTCCCTGGTTCGACTGCGACAAAACGGTAGACGCCGACCTGGTTGGTTTCCACCTCGCGGGAGATGTTGGTCTGCGTGTTCGTAATCTTGACCTTGGCGCCGGTAATCACCGCGCTCGAAGCGTCCGTTACCGTGCCGGAAATAAAACCACGTGTCAACTGGCTGTAAGCACCCGCCGCTAGAGCCAGCCCCAATACGAGGAACCGGGATATGGTTCTTGACATGCTTGCGACTCCTGAAATTCTTCGTGAGATCCTGCCGCCGCTGGCGGCGTTCCTGCACCCTTGGTGACAAAATCGTAAGCAATCCGTGTTCCGAATGCAACGAGTTGTCTCCACAAGGGGCCGAAACAGCGCCCGGCTTGGTTGCCGGAGACATGTGAGCTATTTGGCGCTCCGTTTCGCAGGGAACTGGGGCGAACAACGGCAACCGCCCGTCCGGAGCGCAGAGACGCGCCCGGCTCTCCGGGCTCTCTTTCCCGGGTGGCGGAGGCCTGTTTGCGGCTCGCTTCCGAACCGCCTGAGATTAGAACGGGCTGGTCCCTACGCCGACCGCAGCAACTCGTCCCAAGTCACTTCGCGCTTGGTTTCGTAAGCCATGCGGCCGAGCAGGCTGGTGAGGGTGCTGTTGGCCGCGTCCAGGTAGTGGTGGTACGGCTTCCGCTCGACGATGCTGGTGAAGAAGGCTTCCACGGCGTCGATCGTAATCTCGCGCGCCGATTCGCCTTTCTCGATAAGGCTGCGGTCCCGGAGGTCATCGGCGTTTTTGAGGGGCGCCGTCTCGGTCGGGCCGTGCCAGCGGTAGTAGGTTCGGGCCGTTTCCAGCATGCCTTTGGACCCGTAGAACTGTTCTTTGACGTCCCGGTAGCCGGAAGTGTGCTTGATGCTGATCAGCCATCCTTCGAGGCCGTCCGGGTAAGTGTAGATGATGTCGTGATAGTCGGAAGTCCAGTTACCAAACGGCAGCGGGAAGCGCACGCCTCCGCGGCCCACGGCTTTAACCGGGTGAGCCCGGGCAAACCAGTTGATGGTGTCCACGCCATGACAATCCTGCTCGACGATGGGACTGCCGGAGTACTCGTGCCAGAGCGCCCAGTGCCGGAGTTTCCGCTCTTCGGGAGGGTAGGGCGACTGGAACTCCGTCATTGGCTGGCTGCCAATCACCCAGTAAGTCATCATGAGGGTCAGCCGTCCGATCTTTCCCTCGCGCAGGATCGCCTCCGCCTTGAGGTATTCCGGACTGAAGCGCTGCTGGAAGCCGAATTGGATGGTCTTGGACTTGCTGGCGCGTTCGCCCGCGCGCAGCAGGCGCTTCACCCCCGCCACATCGGCGCCGGCCGGCTTTTCACAGTAGATATGTTTGTTGGCCTGGACCGCAGCTTCAAAGTGCTCGGGATGGAGGAAAACCGGCGTCGCGATCAGCACGGCGTCCAGGTCCGCCTGCGCGAGCAGTTCCTGATAATTCCGGTAAGTGCGCGCCCGGTCGGCTCCCGGCACCTGCGTCTTGGCCAGGTCGATCCGGTCGGGGAACAGGTCGCAGATGGCCCCGAGCCGCGCCCGAGGATCGCGGGCCATGTGGGCGCCCACGTAACGGCCGCGGCCGCCCGTCCCAATGATTCCAAACGTGACCGCCGAGTTCGCTTGTGATCCAAAAGCCGTCTCGGGCTTGACCAGCAGCACGCCGGCCGCGCCGGCCAGCGCGCTGCGGCGGTTGATTCCGTCCATGCGGTGCGCTCCTTCTTTCCCAGACTACACCCTGGCAAAGCCGGCGGCGGACGGCGCCGCAAGCAGTCCGCGGCCGGTCCTCCAGCGGACAGGTTAAGCTGAAGGCGTGAACCGCCGTCAGCAAGCCGAAGAGCTGGTCGGCGCCGAGTGGGCGGAATGGTATTTCCTGACCCCCGAGGAGCGCTGGCGCGAGTCGTGTAAGCTATGGGAGACTTACCTGGCGTTGGGAGGATCGCTCGAACCTGAACCCGATACGCAGAGCCCTTTCTTCGATGCGGAAGAATGGCGTGCGCTATCTGCTGATGGGCGGCCAGGCGTGCGTGTTCTACGGCGCGGCCGAGTTTAGCCGCGGCCTGGATCTTGTCATTCTCACCGGCGAAGGGAATGTCGGCCGCCTGCGCGACGCGCTCGCCGAACTGGGGGCGGCGCCGTTGGCGGTTCCCCCCTTTGGACGAAGAGGTTCTCCGCCGGGGCCACGCGGTTCATTTCCGTTGCCGCCATCCCAAGGCCGCCGGTCTGCGCATCGACGTCATGGCCAAGCTGCGCGGACTGCCTTCTTTCCCGGATCTCTGGCTGCGGCGCAGCGAGATCGAGTTGGGCGGCGAACAGGTGGAGCTGCTCTCCCTTCCGGATTTGGTGCTGGCTAAGAAAACGCAACTCGATAAAGACTGGCCGATGATTCGCCGCCTGGTCGAGCAATCGTTTTTCACCACGGCGGAACCGACCGCTGAGGCCGTTGCCATTTGGATCGCGGAACTTCGCACTCCCGATCTGCTGCTGGAGGTGGCCGCGCGGTACCCGGATGCCGCGGCGCGCAGCCCGCGTCCAGCCGTCCAAGCCGCGCTTCGCGGTGACCGGTCCGCCATCGAAGCAAGTCTCGACGCCGAGCAGGAAGCCGAGCGGGCCGCCGACCGGCGGTACTGGGAGCCCCTGCGAAAGGAAATCGAGCAGTTCCGCCTCGCCCGCCGTAAGCCATCTTGAGCTTCTCCGGCGCTCCCCGTCCGCTGTACGATGGAAGCTCGCATGCCCGGTCTGTTCGTCTCGCCCTCGAGCGAAGCCCGTCAGCGCTGGGCCTGGGCGCAGATCCAGCCGCATGTGCGCCAGACAGAGATTCTGGTGCTGGCTTCTTCCCGCCTGGCCGCGGATGATTTCTTGCGTGCGCGGGCCGCCGCCAGCGATCCGCCGGGGCTGCTCGGGATCCATCGCTATTCGGTTTCCCAATTCGCCGCGGCGCTGGCCGCTTCTGAACTTGCCGCGCGGCAACGCAGCGCCGCCAGCCGATTGGCCCGCGAGGCCCTGGCCGCGCGCGCGGTGTTCGCCTCCCGGCAGGCGCGCTCGCTTCTCTATTTCGCCGCCATTGCCGATACGCCCGGATTCCCGCGGGCCGTGGCCGCCACGCTGGACGAAATGCGCCTGGCCGGCGTCGCGCCCACGCAACTCGCGCCGGCCGGCGGCGCCGGGGAGGATCTCGCCCGGTTGCTCACTGACTACCTGGAAGAGATGGACCGGCACCGCCTGGCCGACCTGGCGATGATCTATGAGTTCGCCGCGCGAGAACTCCGGCCCGCGCCAGGGCCAGTACTGTGGCTGGACTTGCGGCCACGCTCGCTCGCCGAACGGCGATTCCTCGAACGGCTGGCCGGACTGACGCCGGCGCTCTCCGCCACCGCTCTGGCCGCGGATCAGGAGACGATCGAGTGGCTCGAATCGCTGACGCCTGTCCGGGAGGCGCCTGTGTCGGCCCCCGCCACTGCGCTGGACCGCATCCGGCGGCACCTGTTCTCGTACGAAGACCTCTCGGCGGCCCCGCCCGATTCCACGTTCGACTTCTTCTCAGCGGGCACGGAGGCGCTCGAATGCGCCGAGATCGCCCGCCGGATCCGGAAACTGGCGGCCGCCGGGACGCCTTTTGATCGCGTGGCGGTGCTGCTGCGCAACGTGGACCTCTATACTCCGCTACTGGAGGACGCGCTCCGCCGCGCGCGGGTCCCCGCCTATTTCACCGGCGGGGCGCTCCGCCCCGATCCGGCGGGCCGGGCCTTTCTCGCGCTGCTCGAATGCGCGCTCGAGGACCTGCCCGCCACGCGCTTCGCCGAATATCTCTCCCTGGGCCAGGTTCCCATGGGTGACTCCGCGCCCGCGGACGCCTGGACGCCCGCCGCGGACGAACTCGCGCGCACGCCGTTCACCGGCGAGGAAACCGGAACTGCCGAAGCAAGCGATTCCACCCCGGTCGAAGCGCCTTGGGCCTGGGAGAGGCTGCTGGTGGATGCCGCGGTGGTGGGCGGCTACGACCGGTGGGTGCGGCGCTTGCGTGGATTGGAGGCCGAATTGCGCGCGCAGACCGCCGAGGTCCCGGAAGAGACGCCCCGCCGCCTCGCGCTGGAACGCCAACTCGAACGGCTCCGTTCGTTGGAGGCTTTCTGCCTGCCATTAATTGAGCGCCTCCATGGTTTGCCGCGCCTGGCGTGCTGGAATGAGTGGCTGACCGTGTTGCGCGCGCTCGCCCTGGCGGCGCTCAAGAATCCCCACACCGTCCTGCCGCTGCTCGATGAGCTGGAAGTGATGGGCGACCTTGGTCCTGTAAGTCTGGAGGAGGTCGCCGCCGTGCTGCGCGAGCGCCTGCGCTTTCTGCGCGTGCCTCCCCCGGACCGCCGCTACGGCCGCGTGTTCGTCGCTTCGCTCGACGAGACCGAGATCCGGTCGTTCGCCGTCGTCTTCTTGCCGGGTCTGGCGGAAGGGCAATTTCCCCGGAAGCCGTTCGAAGACCCGCTGCTGCTCGACGCGGCGCGCCAGCGGATCTCCGCGGCGCTCGCCACTCAGCCGGACCGCCTGCTCTCCGAGCGGCTGCGCCTCCACCAGGCGGCCAGCGCCGCCGAGAGCAGCCTGGTGGTGTCTTATCCTCGCATCGACCTGGCGACCAGCCGCCCGCGCGTGCCTTCGTTCTATGCGCTGGAAGTGCTCCGCGCCGCCGAAGGACAACTGCCCGATTTCCGCGTGTTGGAAAAACGCGCCGCGGCCGCCGCCACCACCCGGCTGGGCTGGCCCGCTCCGGTCGATCCCGCCGACGCCCTCGATGAGACCGAGCACGACCTCGCCGTGCTGGGCCCGCTGATGGCCCGCCCCGAGCAGGCCCGCGGCCGGGCCCGGTATATGCTGCGCGCCAACCCGCACTTCGCGCGCTCCCTGCGTGCCCGCGGCCGCCGCTGGCGAAACGCCTGGCACGACGCGGACGGCCTGGTCCTGGCTGAAGATGCGGGTGCACTGGCGGCGTTCCTCCCCGCCGCGTCCACGTACTCGGCATCTTCGTTACAGACTTTCTCGGACTGTCCGTATCGGTTTTTCCTGCATGCCGTACAGCACCTCCGGCCCCGGGACGAGTTGACCCCCCTGTCTCAGATGGACCCGCTCACGCGGGGCAGCCTGATTCACCGGGTCCAGTTCCGCTTTCTGAGCCGCCTGGCCGCGGAAGGCCGCCTTCCGCTCCATCCCCTGCGGTTGCAGGAATGGTACGACCCGCTGGACGCGGCGCTGGACGAAGTCGCGCGCGAGTACGCGGAAGAGCTGGCGCCGGCTATCCCGCGGGTGTGGCGCAACGAAGTGGAGGCGATCCGCGCCGATCTCCGCGCCTGGCTGCGCGACAGCGCGCTGCACGCCCATACCTGGAAGCCGCTCCATTTCGAGTATTCGTTCGGACTGGCGCGCCGAGACCGGGACGCCGATGCGGCCAGCGCGCCGGAGCCGGTGACGCTGCTGGACGGCGCGCTGCGGCTGTGCGGTTCCATCGATGTCGTCGAGTCCGACGGACTGAAACTTCGGGTGGTGGATTACAAAACCGGCAAGCCGCCCGACGCGGCGCCAGCCGGCATTGGCGGCGGCCAGGTGTTGCAGCCCGCCCTCTACGCGCTGGCCGCCGAGCAGCTTCTGAAGCTGCCCGCCGAGTCCGGTCTGCTGTATTTCTGCACCCAGCGCGGGGAGTACCGGCGGGTGGAGATTCTCCTCACGGACCAAGTCCGGGCCAACGTCCGCCGCGCGGTGGAGGTGATCGGCCAAGCCATCGGAGAGGGTTTCCTGCCGGCCGCGCCCCGCAAGGGCGCCTGCGGCCGGTGCGACTACCGTCCTGTCTGCGGGCCTTATGAGGAGATTCGCGTGCGCCGGAAGCGCCGCGACCGGCTGGCCGCCCTCGACAGCTTGCGGAACATGCCATGACCCCGGCCTCGTTTCGCTACGCCGCTCCCGACGCGGATGCCCGCCGCCTGATCCGCGAGTCGCTCGGCGAGTCGATGATCGTGGAGGCCGCCGCCGGCACCGGCAAGACGACGGTGCTGGTGGAACGGATCGCCGCGGTCCTGGCCGCGGGGCTGACCACCATCGACCGCGTCGTGGCGGTGACGTTTACCCGCAAGGCCGCCGGCGAACTCAAACTGCGGCTGCGCCTGGAACTGGACCGCCAGCGCCGCACGGCCGCTCCGGCGGCCCGCCGCCACCTCGAAGCCGCCCTCGAGCATCTCGAAGAAGCCAGCATCGGCACCATCCACTCCTTTTGCGCGGAGATCCTGCGCACCCGCCCCGCCGAGGCCCGAATCGACCCCGCGTTCACCGAACTCAACGAGACGCAGGCGGCCCGACTTCTCCGCCGCGTGTTCGACCGCTGGGTCCAGGACAAGCTCAACCAGGACTCTCCCGTGCTGCGCCGGGTCTTGACTCGCGCCACGCTGGCGGAAACCCAGGATGACCGCTCGCCCCTCGACGATCTGTTCTACGCGGTCCGGGAACTTGCCGAATGGCGCGATTTTCCTGCACCCTGGCGGCAATCCGGCAAGGACTACCGTGCGTGGACGGACGAACTGGCCGCCTGCGCCTGCCAGCTCGAAGCCAACAGCCGCCATCCGCGGAATCCTCTGGATCCGCTGCGCGCCGCGCTGCGGCCGCTCACCAGTTTTGTTACCTGGCTCGAGCGCGCCGAGGCCCACGCCCCGCGCGACTACGACGCGGTGGAAGCCATGCTGCTCCGGATGCAGCGCGAACTGCGCCGCGTCCGGAAAACCGGGCGCGGCTACTACAGCGATCACGCGGCCCGCGAGCAGATCGCCGCCTCGCGCGACCTGCTGCTGGAGGCGCTCGAGCAGTTCCGCGCGGAGACCGGCGCCGACCTGGCCGCCGCCCTGCGCGACGAACTGCGTGAAGTGGTCGAGCTTTACCAGCAGGCCAAGCGCCGCCTGGGCGCGCTCGACTTTCTGGACCTACTGATCGCGGTGCGCGACCTGGTGCGTGGCGATGCCGGCGCCCGCGCCTATCTGGCCGGCGAGCGGTTCTCCCATATCTTTGTCGACGAATTCCAGGACACCGATCCGCTGCAAGCGGAAATTCTCCTGCTGCTGGCCGCGCGCGATCCCGCTGTCAACGACTGGCGGCAAGCCGTGCCCGCGCCCGGCAAGCTGTTCCTGGTGGGCGACCCAAAGCAGTCCATCTACCGTTTCCGCCGCGCGGACGTGCTGTTCTACCAGGAGGTCACCCGCGCGCTGCACGGTCACGGCGTGCGGGTGTTGTTCCTCAACCGCAGTTTCCGCGCGGTGTCGTTCATCCAGCGGGCCGTCAACGCCGCCTTCGCCGCTCACATGACGGGCGACGAAGAAACCGGGCAGCCCGGCTACGTGCCGCTGGCCGAACACCGCCCGTCCCCGGCCGAGCAGCCTGCCGTGGTGGTGCTGCCGGCGCCGCGGCCCTATGGCCCGCACGGCATCAGCGCTTCGGCGATCGAAGAGAGTCTGCCCGAAGCCGTCGCGGCCTTTGTGGATTGGCTGCTGCGCCGCAGCGGCTGGACCGTGGCCGACCCCGAAGACCCCGGCCGCCGCGTGCCGCTCGCTCCCCGCCACGTGTGCATCCTGTTCCGGCGCTTCGTCAACTGGGGCGAGGACGTCTCCCGCCCTTACGTCCGCAAGCTGGAGGCGCGCGGCATTGCGCACGTGCTGGTCGCCGGGAAATCCTTCCACCAGCGGGAGGAGGTCGAGACGCTGCGCGCGGCGCTGGCCGCGATTGAGTGGCCGCACGACGAACTGGCGGTCTATGCGACCCTGCGCGGCTCCCTGTTCGCCTTCTCCGACGCGATGCTTTTCCATTTCCGGCAGGCGGGCGGCTCGTGGAATCCGCTGCGCCCACGCCCGGATGGTCTGCCGGACGAGTACGCGCCCCTTGGCGAAGCGCTCGACCTGCTCGCCTCCCTCCATCGCCGGCGCAACCATCAACCGGTGGTCTCCACCCTGAGCGCGCTGCTCGAGGCAACCCGGGCGCACGCAGCCTTTGCCTGGCGGCCCGGCGGGCACCAGATCCTCACCAACGTCTACCGGCTGCTCGATCTGGCCCGCAACTACGAGGCGGAAGGCGGCCTCTCGTTCCGGGGGTTCGTCGACGAGCTCGACGCGCGCGCCGAGGCGGCGGACTCGGCCGAAGCGCCGATTGTCGAGGAGGGCGCGGAGGGTGTTCGCCTGATGACGGTGCACAGCGCCAAGGGACTCGAGTTCCCGGTCGTCCTGCTGGCCGATTTGACCGCCAAGCTGGCCACCCGGCAGGCGGACCGCTACCTGGACCCGCGCCGTGGCCTGTGCGCGTTGCGGCTGGGGCCGTATCGTCCGTGGGAATTGCTGGACCACCACGAACTCGAGACCGCGCGCGACCGGGCCGAGGGGGTCCGGCTGGCCTACGTGGCCGCGACGCGCGCCCGCGACCTCCTGGTGATTCCCGCCGTCGGCGATGAGGCATACGCCGGTTGGCTCGCGCCGCTCCACGAAGCCATCTATCCGCCCGCGCCCGCCCGCCGCGCCGCGCATCCTGCGCCGGGTTGTCCCGCGTTCGGTCCGGACAGTGTCTGTGAACGGCCGCGCGGCGGCTCCCGGGACTCCGTCCAGCCCGGGCTCCACCACCTTCCGGGAGATTACCCGGTGGTGTGGTGGGATCCCCACACGCTCGACCTCGACCGCGAGGAGACCTTCGGGCTGATTCATGAGAGCCTGCTCGAGGATGCCGGCGAAACCGATGACGAGCGGCGCTACGAAGCCTGGAAGCAGGCGGTCGAATCCGCCGCCCGTGCGGGGGCGCGCCCCCAGTTCGACATCTTCACCGCCACGGACCCGATTCCGCTGCCCCCGGACGCGCGGGCGCCGGTCGCGGCCGCCGAGGTGGAGCGCGAGGCGGAACGTCCTGGCGGGCGCCGTTTCGGCACGCTGGTCCATGCCCTGCTGCGCGACTTGCCCTTGGAGGCGAACGAGCGGCAAATCGAGTTGGCCGCCCGCGCGCGCGGCCGGCTCCACGGCGCGGCGGAAGAGGAAATCGCCGCCGCGCGCGTCAGCGCCGCCCGGGCGCTGGCGCATCCGCTGCTCGAGCGCGCCCGTCAGGCCCGCCGCGTGTTGCGCGAAGCCCCCGTCCTGCTGGTCTTCGACGGCCAACGCCTGTTCGAGGGCATTATCGACCTCGCGTTCGAAGAGCCCGCGCGCTGGGTGATCGTCGATTACAAGACCGACGAAGGCGCGCTCCCCGTTCACTACCGCCAGCAGCTAGGCTGGTATGTGTACACGGTGGCCCGCCTCACCGGCAAACCCGCCGAAGGCTGGCTGCTGCACGTGTGATCCGCAATGCCGCGTTCGCCGCGCCTGGAAATCGAATACTGCACACAGTGCCGCTGGCTGCTCCGCGCCGCCTGGATGGCCCAGGAGCTGCTCACAACCTTCCCGGCGCACCTCGGAGAAGTCGCGCTCGTGCCTGGCTCGGGCGGCATCTTCGAGATCCGCGTGGACGGCGAAACCCTTTGGTCGCGCGAGCGGGAGGGGCGCTTCCCCGACATCAAGGAACTGAAGCAGCGCGTCCGGGACCGCGTCGCGCCCGGTCTCCCCCTCGGCCACTCCGACGCGCCGGCGCGGACGTAGGCGCCGGTGTTGTGGGACGGAGGCGGCCAGCCCTTCACCACCTTTGTGGAAGACCTGATCCGTGCCCCAGGGGTTTGTCTACGGCGCCGGCGAGGTCGAGATGCTTACTTCGCCGCGCACTCCTCACGATCACTGCGCCGGGTCGTGGCAGCGATTGCCTGCGATGCGGCTGGCCTTCGCCTCGACCCCAGGGGCGGCGACCACGCAGTTCCGGTCCATGCCAAAGCCGCTTACCCGGTTGCCTTCGATGCGGTTGTGGCGCGCGGGGGCGGGGCGCTCCGCCCCGTGCCCGAGATAAATGCCGGCGCGCGGCAGATCCGGCTGGCCGGCCGCCCAGCCGCAGTCGGCCCGTTCCGCCGCGGAGCCGCACCGGGCCAAGTTCAGATTGCGAAGCCGGTTGTCGGCCACCACGTTGCGCTCGCCGATGAGGAAAATGCCCCCATAACGGACGCCGTCGATCTCATTGCGCGTGATGCTGACCTCGCGGGACTCCATGTCCGGATTGGTGTTGTTCATCACGATGGCGAAACCGCCGTGGGGGTAGGCGCCGACGTCCCGCCGGTTGACGCAGATGTTCCGCCGGACCTCGCCGTGGTGAAACCCGTCCAGGTCGAGGCATTTTCCGTTGTACTCTTCGATCCGGTTGCCGGCGTAGGCCGATTGATCCACGTTGCCCGCGGTATCGATGCCGACGGGGATCGCCAGATTCTCGACGTCGACCGCTTCGAGCGGGTATCCCACCTCCCGGATCACGTTGCCCTCGACGCGCACCCGGGTGGCATGTCCCACCTGAATGGCGTCGCGGCCGACGGTGAGGATCCGGTTGCCCCAGATCACTCCATCGGCGTTCCGGGGTGAAGTGTACAGCGAGTGCGTCCAGACGGCGTTGCCGAGGATGCGGCGAAAATGCGACGCCGTGACCTCGAAGTCCCGCGTGCCCTCTTCGAGCAGCACGCCGCCGGTCGTGTTGTTGCGGCCTTCCGGGTTGCGCGAGCCGCTGTCTTCCACGGTGAGCCGCTCGATCCGGACGCCGCGGCTGGCCGCGGCGAGCACCGCGAACCCCGCGATTTCGCGCAGCCGGACGCCACTGACGGAGACGTCCTCGCAGCGCTCGAACACGATGCCGTTGCCGCGCGTGTAGCGGACAAAGGGCACGTCCGCGGGGGGTAAACCGGCGCGCTGCTCGAGCGCCGCGCGGTTCCCCTCGATCCCCAGGTGCACCAGGCGGATTCGGCGCGCCTCCTGCGCGCGAAACAGAGCCATACCCGAGAAGCCGTCCGCCGCGCGCACCACGGTTCCCGCCCCCGTGATTTCCAGATCGTGGACGCCCCGGGGAATATGGATCTCCGCCCGGAGCGGGAACATGCCGGATGCAAGCTGGATGCGGACGCCGCTGCGTATGGCGGCGCGCAAACCGGCTTCATCGCTGACCCGCACCGTGGGGGGCCCGGGGGGGCGGCAGGATGCGCACGTCCATGCCAACAAGAGCGTGGCCGCGCCTGTTCCCGCCCACGCCGGCCGTCTTCGCGCGGCCCGGTTCACTCCACCACCTCGAGCGGCGGCGCGAGCAGACGCCGCCGTCCGATGTGGACTTCCACGCGATGCTCGCCGGCGCGCGTCCCGGGGGGAAGCAGGAAATTGAATTCGTAGGACTGGTTCACCGGGTCCGTGCAAAAGCGGTCCACATCCGCCACGGGCGCGCCGTCCAGCAGGATGACCGTCTGTTCGGGCGTGGCGAGTTCCTCCAGGCAAATTTTCACCGAACGGGAAACGATCCGCTGGCGCGAACAAAGGTTGACGCCATCGGATACCGCGACGATGCGGGGCACCGCGGGTCCCGGCGGGATCACCCGCAGCCAGACGGGCGCGGCCACCGGTTTGCCGAACCAATACAGTTCCACCGGGACCAGGCCGGTCCGGACGCCGGGCGGCATCATCGCATTGATCTGCTGCACCCCGTCCGCGGTTCGCGGTCCGATGTAGACCGGGGGGGCTTCCTGCTCGTCGACCACGACGTTGATCGTGTTGAGGTCCGCATCCTCCGGCAGTCCGTCCGTCCACAGCGAGAAGCTGGCGAAGCGCCCCGCTGCGGGAACGGCCGGCTCGCCGCTGTGGGAATTGGTCGCCCGGCGCAAACGCACTTCCGCGTCCGGTTGCCGTTCCGCAAGATCCGCGAACCACCCCGCGGGGCGCTTACGCATGGTCGTCCACAGGTATTGCGTATGCACTCCTTCGAGCGCGAGCAACTGCATGTCGTGCGCGCAGGCGAACTCCGCCAGTTCGGCTACGTCGAGGCGCACGCCTTCCCAGGTGGTGTATTCCTTGGCCGTCTTCGGCAGGCCGTTCACCTGCGCCCGCAAGATGCCGCCCGCCTTGAGCACGCGCCGCGCTTCTTCCAGGTAGCGCAGCACCACTTCGCGGCTGGGGATGTGCTGGAAGACGGCGTAGGAATAGACGAAATCGAACATTTCGCCGCCGAAGGCCTCCAGGCCGGCGCCCTGCGTCAGGCGCGGGAACGCGTTGGGAACGTCATGCAGTCCACGCATGGCCAGCCGGATCATTTCGTCCGAAACGTCCACACCGTGGATCTCGCCGAAGTTCCAGCTCATGGGGGCCATCAGGCGGCCCGGTCCGCAGCCGATCTCGAGGGCGCGGAACTGGCGCCGGTCGCCCGGGAGCAGACGTTTCAGCTCGGCTTCCAGACCATGGACGACGTCGTAACTGGTGGCCCGGAATTCGGCGTCGGTTTGGCCGCGGGCGCCGAAGGCCACGTAATAATAGGCGTCTTCCCGCGCACGCGCATTCCAGTCGTCGCGCATCTGCCGGCTAAGCTCAGGGAGGGGCGAGTAGTGGTCAGACATCCCGCGGCAGGACGGGCGGATCGATCGCTTCCGTTCCTTGGCTTATTCTATCGTTTAATGGCGATTGCGTTTAAGAAAGTGACGGCGCTGCCGCTCCAGAGCTTTACCGCCAGCGCGCCCGACGGCGCCGTGGTGGGGCTGCTCGGCGAAGACGGTGCGGGCAAGGGCGAGTTATTGCGCGTCGCAGCGGGGCTGGTGAAACCTTCCAGCGGCTCGGTGACCGCCGGCAAAATCCGGCGCTGGCTGGGTCCGGACGACGCCTTGAACTTCGCGGCGGCGGACCTGCTGGCGATCGACCAGACGCTGGCCCGGCACGATGCGGGGGTAAAAGCGCGCGCGGTGATCGCGCTCGACCGGCTCCGGCGGAGCGGGGCCACGGTTTTGCTCGCGACGCACGACGAGGATCTGCTGCTGCGCGTCTGCGACGAGGTGTGGTGGTTGCAGGAAGGCAAGCTCGGCTTCCGCGGCGACCCCGCCACCGTCCTGGCGCGATACCGCGGACACATCGCCCAACGACTCCGCGAGTGGGGCGAGACCATCTCGCTGCCGGTAAGTCCCGCCGAGCGCCAGGGCGACCGCCGCGCGGAGTTGACCGCGATCGAGACCCTGGGCGCCCAAGGGCGGCCGACGGCGGTGTGGCGGAGCGGAGAACAGGTGGAAGTACGCCTCTCCGTGCTGTTCCAGGAACCGGTGGGCGATCCGGTGATTGGCATCCTGCTGCGCAACCGCATCGGGCTGGACGTTTACGGCACCAATACCCAGCTCGAAGGCCTGCGGCTGGGTCCCTGCGCGGCGGGACAGCAACTGCGTCTCCGGTTCCACTTTCATTGCGATCTTTGCCCGGGAGACTACACCTTGACCGCCGCGTCGCACGACCCGGACGGCGCCCGGCACGACTGGCTGGAAGATGCGGTGGCGGTCACCGTCGTTGACGACCGCTACACGGCGGGCGTGGCGAACTTACGAGCCCGCGTCACGCTCGGGTAGTTTTTCCCGGACGTCTTGGCGCCTGCCGACCTTGTTGGCCGCGGCGCGCCAAAAGTCGAGAAGAGTCTCGATGTCCTGCGAATTGTGGAGTGAGTCTCCGGCTTGCCCAGGGCAGGGCCTTGCTCCCTTCGGCCACGTTTCAATTCCCCGGCCGAGCCGGCCGGCGCCCACCGGGTTCCTCCGGGGCTACCGCGCCGCCTCCTCCAGCAGCGACAGAATCTCGCGCGTGATCTTCACCGAGGCGTCCCGCTCCAGCGTGTTCGTCCCCAGCCACGTCTCGTACCCGCCCAAGTCGAAGTGCCGGGGCGTGGGCAGGTAGTTGTAGTGGCCGTTGGCCAGCTCGATGGTGAACGCCGGCCGCAGGGGGCTCAACTCCTTGATGGTGAGACCCGTCTCGGTGAACACCTCGCAGGGGATGGCGGCGATGCCGAGCGGGCCGATGCGCAGCGCCTGGAGCTTGAGCTGCGCGAACTCCGGCCCCTCGGCCAAGGCGAGCGCGCGCTGCGCGTAAGCCTTGGCGCGGAGCGGCAGTTTTTTCTCGTCCGGTTCCGCCAAGGCCGCCCGGGCGAACCGGAGCTGTTCCGGCGTCGGCCTCCGGAAGCGAAGCCGCACCTCGCGTTCGACCGCGCGCACCGGCAGTTCGGACCGATACTCGATTTCCCCAACCGCCCGCGCCGCGTGCGCGGCAAGCTTCCCTGCCACCGCGGCGATTCGTTCGAAGGGCTGACTGGGCGCACGGGGATGCAGGAAGTTGATGTTGTTGACGTCCCCGCTGGTCCCGTTGCTCAGCATGGCCACGAATTCCCGGTCGCCGGGCGCCACGCGCCCGGCCGCCTGCCGGGCGAACTCGCCGAAGTAGTCCGCCGAGACCAGGTGGCCGGGCACGCCGCCCACGTAGTGCAGCGAATAGTTGCCGAGCAGCGCCAAGGGCTTGCCCCCGGCCGTCTGTACCGACACGATGGTGAACTCCGGGTCGGTCCCCCCGGCCGGATGCGCCAGGTCCGGGCTCCCCGCCGGCGGGTTCATTCTCACCAGGTCGCCGGTTTCGCCGAAAGGATTCGGCGGAATCGTCCCCGGCTTCATGTACCAACGCCGGTTGAACAGCTCCTCGGGCACCGGGATCACCGCCCAGCCCAGGCGCGCCGGCTTCAGCCGCCGGTTCGCTTCGACGATGGCCTCCGCCGTCTGCGCGACCAGATGTTCGGTGTAGCGCACTTCCGCCGGTTTGGCGGGGTCGGCCCGCGAGGGCGGCGCGGAATGGGTGTGCGTCGCGGCGATCAGCATGTGCGCGGCCGGAATGCCGGTCCGCTGCGACGCCAGCGCTTTGGCCCGGTCGAGTTCCTCACGCTTGACGTAGCAACTGTCGATTACCGCGATTGCGATTTTGGTCGCCCCCTCCTCGAGCACCAGCGCCCGGGTGTGGAGCGGGTCGTGCGCTGAATCGGCCAGCACAAGGGAAAAGCCGCCAATGATGCGGACCGGCCACTCCTTGGGCGTGATGTCGGCCACGGCCGCCCCGGCGCGCAACGCCGCTTCCCCGGGGGCGGCGCATCCCAGAACCGCCACGAGGACGAGCAACGGCTTCCCGCACCGCAAGCCCGATGGCAACACCCCTTTGGTCGAACGTTTCATACAGGCCGCAATCTCCCCGGCTGAGCTCTCGAATCGATTCAAGCTACACCTGGCCCGCGCTGGCCGTCAAATCCGGCCCGGTGCGAGGATGATACGGAAGAGGGCGTTGCTTGCCCGCTCTGCCGGCAGGTTTATTTCCCGCGTGCGCCGGTGAGCCGGGCAGGAACCGGCTCCGCGATCATCTCGTGCAGTACGCGGCCGGACGAGCCGCTGGGCGTTTCCGTCTCCAGCAGACTTGCCAGCGTGGGCGCGATGTCGTTGACGGCGACGCGCTGCCGGTACGTGCCCGGCTTGATGCGCGGACCCGCGAAGATGATAGGGACATGGGTGTCGTACCCGTACGGCGAACCGTGCGTGGTGCCGGAGGGCGAATACATCCAATAGGGTTCGAGCACCATTATGATGTCCGGCCCCCGGCCGTCGTGGTAGCCGTTGAGGACCCGGCGGCCTACGTCATCCACCATCTGGGTGCTCGAGGCCAGCCGCGCGCGCGTGTACACCCGCGCCACGTGCGGAACGCCCGCAGCCGCCTCCGCGGCAACCCGCTGCACTTCCGGTTCACTGAGGCCCTTCTCGCGGATCAGGGCGCGATTGAGGTACAAGGAATGATCCGACGGGCTTAAAATCCATTTGCCGGCGCCGAACTTCTCCGTCAGCCGCGCGGCCACCGTCTCCTGGATTACCTTGGGAGGCATGCGCCCGCCGGGAATCCGGCGCGCGGCGGTCACTTCCGGCAGCGGCGCCACGCCATGGTCCGCCGAAAAAACCACCAGCACCTGGTCCATGCCGACGCGGGCGTCCAGAATACGGAAGAGCTTATCCAGTAGCCGGTCGGTCAGGACGGAAATCGAGTGCACCTCGGGAGAATCGGGGCCGTGCTCGTGGCCGACGTAATCGTTGGAGGAAAAGCTGAGGGCCAGCAGGTCGGTGGCGGGACCACGGCCGAGGTTCAGCGCCTCAACGGCGCGTTCCGCCAGCGCTTCCACCAGTTCGTTGCCCCACGGACTGGCGGCGAGCGAGCGATAGAACTTCTTGTCCGCCGCGGCCGGGAACGTGCGCACCTGCCCGCCGTACGGGCTCAAGTCCCACTTCGCGCCGAGGTACCGGTCGGCTGGCCTGGCGGCGTTGAACTCCTTGACCCACGCGGGCAGGTCCGGGAAGTAGAACGTGCTGCTCACAAACTGCCCCGTGTCGGCCTCCACCCAAAACGCGCCGTCGGCCATGTGCCCCACGGGCAAAATGGCGGACCGGTCCTTGAGCGAGATCCCGATGACGCGCGCACGGCCGCTGGTCATGATCTTGAGCTCATCGCCGACCGTGCTGACCAGCAGGCGGCGGGGCGACGCTCCCCGGTTGCCGGCGCCGCCCAACTGGCCCACCTGCGGATCTTCCACGCTGGTGACGCTGCGGCCGGTGTCGCGGTCGAACCAGTCGTTGCCGATGATGCCGCTGACCGAGGGCGTGGCGCCGCTCAGAAACGTGCTATGACCGACCGCCGTGACCGTGGGGAAGTGCTCGAAGTGCGCCTCGGTGAAGACGGCGCCGCGTTCCAGCAGCCGGCGCAAACCGCCTTGGTATTCGCCCCGGAAGCGGAGCAGATAGTCGTAACGAAACTGGTCCACAATGATGGCCAGCACCAGCTTCGGTTTGTCCGCCGCCGCCAGCGGCAAGGCAAGCGCAAACCCCAGGCACGGGGCGAGGAACCGGGCAATCATTTCGCGAAGAATCCTATTGGTTGAGTTCGTGACAGATAGTGCAGGAAACAGCAGCGCCGCGCGACTGGTGGCAGTCCACACAACCTTTCATTGTAGTCGGATAGAAGACCTGCGTGGCGTCCTTTTCGTTTACGGGACCATGACACGCGGCGCAGCCGACGGCGGCCTCCTTGTGGCGGGCGTGACTGAAAAAGACGAAGTCCGGCACGCGGTAGATCGGCTTGGCCCCGAAAACCTTGGCCTCAACGGGTATGGCCGCCAACTTCCGGATGGCTTCCACGTCTGGACGCGGGCCGGCGTGGCACGTCAGGCAGCGGCCCGGGGTGGGAAACCCGGCCCGCTCGCCGGATTCGGCCTTCTCATGACAATAGACGCACCTCAGCTTGAGCGGCGCGTGGCGCGGGTGGGAGAACGGCACAGGCGCTTCGCCGGCGCGGCCGGGCACGCCGCACAGCATCAGGGCAGCGAAAAGACCACCAGCGTATCGGAAACGGCGGCGTTGTATTTGTTGCCTCCTCCCGCGGCAATGGCGACGTATTGTTTGCCGCTCTTCCCTTTATAGGTCATCGGGGAGGCGTGCGCGCTGGCCGGCAGGCGCGCGGCCCACAATTCCTTGCCGGTGTCCTTGTCGAACGCGCGAAAGCGCGCGTCGTTGGTCGCGCCGATGAACACCAGCCCGCCGGCGGTGACCAGCGAGCCGCCGATATTGGACGTGCCTGTGGGCGGAATGCCTTTCTCGATCAAGGCCTCGACCACGCCCAACACGCTCCGCCACCGGAAGTCGCCCCGGTTGAGGTCAATCGCCGTGAGGTGCCCCCACGGCGGCTGCTGGCAGGGCAGCATCTGCCGGTCCCAGAACCGGGAGTTGGGAGTTCCCAGGCCTTGGGTGCGGTATGGGATCTGCGAACCGGCGGGCCGCTCGACCATGCGGTACAGCATCCCCACGTCCATCGAGTTGACGTATAGGGTTTGCGTAGCCGGATCGAAGGAGGCGCCTCCCCAGTTGGCGCCGCCGTTGGTGCCGGGGAACAGCACAGTTGGTTTCAAGCCCACCGGCGTGTACAGGCTGCCGAAGACGGCGTCCTCAACCAGTTTGGCGCAGAAGGCCCGGGACTCCGGGGTGACGTTGGTCAGTTCGTCCGGCCGCATACTTTGCCGTGCAAAGGGAGGCGGCTTCACCGGAAACGGCTGGGTCGGCCATGCCTCCTCCCCCGGGACCTCGCTCTTCGGAACCGGGCGTTCTTCGACCTCGAACAGGGGCTTGCCGGTCAGCCGGTCGAGCAGAAAGACGAAACCAGTCTTGGTGACTTGCGCGACGGCGGGAACTTTCTTGCGATTCCGCGTCACCTCGACCAGCACCGGCGCGGCGGGGAGATCGTAGTCCCAAAGGTTGTGGTGGACGGTCTGAAAGTGCCAGACGCGCTTGCCGGTGAGCGCGTCCAGCGCCACGACGGAATCTCCGAACAGGTTGGCGCCTGTGCGGTCGCCGCCATAGAAGTCGGTGGCAGGCGAGGTGAGCGGGAGGAACACCAGGCCGCGTTCCGTGTCCACCGTCAGAATAGACCAGGCGTTGACCGCGGCGCGGTCTTTCCACGAACCGGGCGCCCAGGTGTCGTGGCCAAACTCGCCGGGGCGCGGGACCACGTGAAACCGCCACACCTCCTGGCCGCTCCGCGCATCGAAGGCGCGCACGTCGCCCGATGGGCCCTGCGGTTCTCCGTCCGCCGTGAGAGAACCGCAAATCACGAGGTTGCGGTAAATGGCGGGCGGGGAGGTCATGCCGTAGCCCTTGCCGGGGAAGCGGTCCGCCACCCCCTGACGGAGGTCGACGGAGCCCTTGGCGCCAAACGCCGGGTCGGGCCGCCCGGTCTGAGCGTCAATCGCATAAAGCCGCCCGCGGAGCGTGCCATAAAAAAGCCGGCGGCGTTTTCCGTCCGTCCAGTACGCTGCGCCACGGTGCAGGAAGAGGTTGACAGGATCCTGCCGGTCCATTTCCGGGTCGAAGATCCAGCGCTCCTTTCCGGTTTCCGCATCGAGGGCGATCAGCCGGTTGAACGGCGTGGTGAAATACATGGCGCCGTCCACCACCAGCGGCGTGGCTTCAAACGCGAGGCGGTAGGGCGAACCGGGAGCCGCCTCCAGTTCCCCGGTCCGGTACGTCCACGCCACCCGGAGGCTGCCAACGTTGCCGCGATGAACCTGTTTGAGCGGCGAATAGCGCTGCGCGCCCGCGTCCCCTCCGTAGTGGAGCCACTGCTGCGCGAAAACGCCGGAACCAGCGGCAAACAGCCAGCAAGCGAGCATCAACCGGGGCATGTGCCCCGTATTTTACTGAACTGCGCGCCGCGGCGGACGCGCCTGCGCGGTTACCAGGAAAGGCTTCTGGTTTACGGGACGGTCCAGGTTCCCCGCGATACCCACGCCGCCACGTTACCCGGGTTGTCGGCCGCCGTCATATAGATGTTCTTCGCGCCAGCATAAGCCGGCTTAAAGGTCAAGGCGACCCGCACGGTGAGTTGGTTGCCGCCAATAATGGCCGCTGAGTTGAGCCCATCTACCACGCACTGGCTGTTCTCGATGGTCCCGGCGAAGCCGGCGGTCAGGATGTTGGTGAACGCGCCGGAGTTGTTGGCGAGTTCGATCTGATTGGTGGTCCGCGTGAAGCGCAGCAGGCACGAGTTGACGGGCGTAAGCGTCGCGTGGATCAGCATGGCCGTCCAGGCAATGTCTGCGAATCCGTTTTGGTCCGAATAGGTGAATTCGAAAACCTGGCTGGCGCCGCTGCCGGAGGCCGGAGTCACCGAAACCGGCACGGGGGTGTAGTTGAACAATACCGTGTAGGAGCCCATCGCCGTCCAGCCGGTGAGTACGCCCGCGCCGTTCAATGCCGCCATGAACAGGCTCTTGGGGCCCACAAAGCTGGATTTGAAGGTGACGGAAAGCGTCAGGGTCATGGCGCCCGCGCTCGAGTTGACCGATGAAAACGCAAGGTTGATCGTGCACTGGCTGTTCTGAATCAGGGCTTGGGCGCCCGGCGCGCC